>Ga0247833_1001245_pt1 | contig 42620 bp, 30 predicted proteins | sample LaCruzMarch2015__7_FD_187117 | JGI IMG/M metagenome (GOLD analysis project Ga0247833, IMG submission 187117) | Freshwater microbial communities from meromictic Lake La Cruz, Castile-La Mancha, Spain - LaCruzMarch2015_8m | ecosystem: Environmental > Aquatic > Freshwater > Lake | place: Spain...
GAATAATGAATAATGAATAATGAATAATTTTTTAATTAATAATGAAAAGTGAATAATTAATAATTTTTTTTAGCTAATTTTGTAATGAATAATTAAATTTACCTAAAATCCACAATTATTCATTATAAATTATTAATTCCCTTGGGAGTTACTGCTTTTATGTATTTCTTTCCAAGCGTCGTAGCCGTTTTCGAGCATAATAACAGTTGTAAATCCATTCTTAATCATCCATTCGGCGGCTTCTTTGCTTCGGTAACCGCCGGCGCAGTATATAAACACTGGTTGATTAGTTGCAATCTCCCTAATTTCTTTTTTAAAATCTTTCCCTTCCCAGTTAATATTAATTGCTCCTTTAATAGCTCCATTGGAGAATTCTTCGGGTGTTCTCACATCAATTAAATTCCCTTTTAAATGAATTAATTTCGTATCAAATACTTTTGTATCTAATATTTCTAATCGTCCGCTTTTTTGAGCGATTAAAATAAATGAAGATAACAAATAAAATAATGTAATTAATACCCTTTTATTCATTTTAAATATTTTAATTATTTATTAAAAAGTTAATACTGCTTCACTTAAATCATATACTGGCAAAGAAGATAACGGTTGTATTATACTTGCTCCAGCAGCAGAACGGTAACCACCTGCACAATGCACCATGATTGGCTTATTTAATGGTATTTCACTAACTCGTTCGCGCAATTCCGGTAATGGAATTTCAATGGTATTTTCGAAAATCTTTTTACTCAGCATTTCTGCATTATTGCGAATATCTACAATTGTAAAATTGTTTTGATTGCTTTTAAAATAATCTAATGTAAATTCATTTCCAGTTATTAATTTTTTATTTCCCGCATCAAATATTAATGCGCCTTTAATGGCATTTTCATATCCAATTTTTGCAGTTTTACGAATAATTGATTCTAATTTATTACCGTCTTCTGCGATTAAATAAAATTGTTCATTAGGACTTACAATTGAACCTAACCAGGTTTCAAATTTTCCTCCATCCATTAAATTGATGCTATTTTCAAAATGTCCTTTTCTGTAATCAACTTGTGGTCGTGCATCTATGATTAATATTCCATCTTCCATTTGATTTACAGAAATTCTTGGAACATTGCTGATACTATCTTCAAAGTTTTTAGCTCCAGCTTTGTTCATTGTTACATCATGCCCAAAATACTTAGGTATAAATGGCTGGTCTGCAATGAGTGCCTCAATAAATTCTGATTCTGAATTAATTTGAAAAGCATAATTTGTTTGTTTTTCTCTTCCAATAGTGCTGTACAAATCGCTGCTTAGATTTTTGCCACATAAAGAACCTGCGCCATGTGCAGGATAAACCAAGACTTCATCGTTTAATTTCTTCAACTTATTATTTACAGAATGAAACATGCTTTTTGCAAGTTCTTGTCTTAATGCTGTGCTATTTCCAACATTTTCGCGTAAATCTGGTCTTCCAACATCACCCACAAATAAAGTGTCTCCACTAAACAACGCATGTTCCTTACCATCTTTATCTATTAACAATACACAAATACTATCGGGGGAATGTCCTGGAGTATTCAAGGCTTTTAAGGTAACTTCACCTAAAGAAATAACGGCATCATCATCGAAAGATAAGTGTTTGTATTCTGCACCTAACAATTGACTCACATAAATAGTTGCTCCTGTTTTTTGTGCGATTTCCAAATGGCTAGAAACAAAATCGGCATGTGGATGCGTTTCAATAACTGCGACAATTTGAGCATTGTGTTGCTTTACAAAATCAAAATATGGCTGAGGATCTCTTGCAGGATCAATAATAGCTGCTTTTCCTTGACTTATAATCACATAGCTTCCATGAGCTAATCCTTTGTCGTATAGTTGTTCAATAATCATCTTTGGCAATTTGCTTTTTTAATAAGCCTGCAAATTTCCGAAAAAATGTTGATGTTTCCGATATTCATTCTACGATGTTGTTGCCATTGGCATTTAAATTAATGTATTTTTGCGCAGCATTAAAAAACCTGCAAAAACGTATGATTGCCTTGTTGCGCAAAGAAATCAGCAGTTTCCTTACCTCATTGATTGGATACATTGTAATCAGTATCTTTTTATTGGCTATTGGGCTCTTCCTGTGGGTCTTCCCCGGTAATTTTAACATTCTAGATGCTGGATTTTCGAGCTTGGAAAGTTTATTTGTTATTGCTCCTTGGGTGTTTATGTTTTTGATTCCTGCCATCACCATGCGCTCTTTTGCAGAAGAACAACGCAATGGTACCATAGAATTGTTGCTTACTCGACCATTAACAGAATGGCAAATTATTATTTCTAAATATGCTGCAGGCTTTGTAGTGGTTATATTTGCATTGTTACCAACCATTTTCTATTATTTCAGCGTACAATCTCTTGGAAATCCACCGAATAATATAGACTCAGGAGGAACCTGGGGTTCGTTTATAGGATTGTTGTTTTTAGGTGGAGCTTTTGTTTCTATCGGCTTATTTGCCTCATCGCTTACTGAAAACCAAGTAGTTGCATTTATTGTAGGGTTTTTTCTATGTTTCTTTTTCTTTTTTGGATTTGATGCAGTAGGCGCTTTAGAATTTTTCAGACCTATTGATAGTTTTATTTTCGACCTTGGAATCAATGCGCATTATGCTTCTATGAGCAGAGGAGTCATAGACTCGAGAGATGTTATATATTTTATCAGTTTTAATTTATTTTTTTTGGCAATTACCCGATTTAGGTTGTTAAGTCGTTCTTGGTAAATATGGTAAAAGTTACTTCATCGCTGAAACGTTCAGCCATTATTAATCTTTTTTTAATTGTAATAGTAATTATTGCAGTAAATGTGGTTGGCTCATTTAAATTTGGTAGGCTAGATTTAACTAGCGAGAAACGCTATACCCTGAGCAAACCTACTATTGATTTATTAGAAGGATTAAAAGATTATGTGTATGTAAAGGTTTATTTAGAAGGAGAATTGCCTGCCAATTATAAACAATTGCGGAATGCTACCAGAGAAATGCTGGATGAATTCAGGGCTTACACACCATACTTAGAATATGAGTTCATCAATCCTTCTGAAAGTGCTGACGAAAAAGAAAGAATAAAAATTTACAAGCAACTTTCGAAAGAAGGTCTTACTTATACCAATCCTGTTGAACAAAGTGAATCGGGCATTTCTCAAAAGTTAATTTGGCCCGGAGCCATATTCTCGTATCGTGGAAAATCTATTCCATTGCAGTTGCTCAAGAGTGAGACTTATGCAAGTGAAGAAAAAATGATAAACAGGGCCGTAAACGACCTTGAATATGAAATGACGAATAGCATCAGAAAGTTGAATGCTAATAAAAAACCAACTGTTGCCTTTATTGAAGGCCATGGTGAGCTAGATTCATTGGAAACAAAAGACATTTCGCTTTCACTAGAAGAATATTACAGTGTTTCAAGGGTTAGGATTGATAGCAATTTGACCAGTTTGGTTTACAGAGGTGAACGCGATACTTTTGTAAAATTTGTACCTCGTTTCAAGGCCATCATTATTGCACAACCTGATTCTGCATTTTCAGAAAAAGATAAATTCATTATTGACCAATACATTATGCGTGGTGGTAAAGTGCTTTGGATATTAGACAGGGTTGAAGCTTCTATGGATAGTTTAAGTCGCAACCCTGCTTCATTGGTGTATCCAAAAGATGTAAACTTGGATGACCAATTGTTTAAGTATGGAGCGCGAATAAATAGTAATTTGATTATGGATTTACGTTCTTCTGTAATCCCTATAATTGTTGGTCGTGTTGGAAATCAGCCTCGGTATGAGCCAAAAAGATGGCCTTACTTTCCGCTTTCTTTGCCACCAAGCAATCACCCAATAGTGAATAACTTGAATGCGACTCGATTTGAATTTGCATCAAGTATTGACACGATAGCTGCAGAAGGTATCAAAAAAACTGTGCTGCTATCTTCATCCAAACGCACACAACTCATTAATACACCTGCAAGAATTTCTCTCAACATTCTTAAAGAACAACCTGATCCTAGGTTTTACAATTTACAAAACATTCCAATGGCGGTGCTCCTAGAAGGGAGATTTACTTCTAATTTCAAAAACAGAATTCCACCAGCAATTAAGGAAAACAAACAAATTGGATTTATAGAGCAATCTGAAAAAGATGGTGCTATGATAGTTGTTTCTGATGGTGATGTGATAAAAAATGGCGTCAGCAGAACTACGGGAAGGTTGAGTCCATTGGGTTATGATAAATACACCGGAGAACTTTTTGGAAACAGAGATTTCATTTTAAATTGTTTGAATTATTTGTGCGACGATTCAGGATTGATTTCGGTGAGGTCTCGCATTATAAAGACAAGGTTATTAGACGATACAAAAATTAAAGGCGAAAGAACCAATATTCAATTGAAGAATGTTTTGGTCCCTCTTGTAATTATTGCGCTAATGGGCTTTATCCTGAATTTTTTAAGAAGAAGAAAATTCGGAACATCAAAATAAATGTTTATATGAAAATTAACAGAATCTTGATAATTGTGGTGGTGGTCCTAATTGGAGTTGCGGCTTGGTTTTCTTATTCGGAATCGAATAGTACATTAAAAGACAAGTTAAAAATATTTACTGTTGAAGATACTGCATCGATTGATAAATTATTTTTTGCAGATAAAAATGGACATACCTCAACCCTCACCAGAAAGAGCGCTACAGTTTGGATGTTGAACGATACATTTTTAGCAAGAGCTGACGCAGTAAAAACTGTGCTCGAGACATTAAAAAAAATGAAGGTAAGGTATCCTGTTGCAAAATCGATGGAACAAACCGTGCTTAGGGAACTTTCGGGCCCTAATCAAAGAAAAGTGGAAGTTTATTCGAATGGAAGTTTGATTAAAACAATCTTTATGAGTAATGAGAGTATGGATAAAAAAGGTACATACATGCTTCTTGAAGGCGACGAACAGCCTTATGAAGTGCATATTCCCGGTCATAATGGTTTTTTGCAAACAAGGTTTATAGTTGATTCTAGGATTTGGAAAGATCCAACCATTTTTAGTTATGATTACCGAGATATTAGAAATGTGGTTTTGAAATACAATGAAAGGCCAACAGCAAATGTGGAACTAGGTTTTGATGGTGCAAAGCGTGTAACGGTAAGTCAAAATGGTAAAAAAATATCAGGAATTGTTGATACCCTTGCCGCTATTGAGTATTTGGCAGGTTATAAAAGGATTAATTACGAATTTATTGTTTCTGAAACCTTTCCTAAAGCAGAGAAAGACTCAATTTTAAACTCAAAGCCTTGGGTAGAAATAACAATTACCGACAAGAATAATGCTGTTAGTACCTTTAAAGGGTTTCATAGATATAATAAGGCAAAAGAGATTGACACTTCAATTCCAGGTTCTCAATATGATTCAGATAGAATGTTTGCATTGGTAAATGGAGGAAAAGATTTCGTATTGGTGCAATTTTTTCAAATGAATCCTTTGATAAAGCCATTAGATTATTTCCTAAAACAGCAGTAAAACCAACCATTTAACAGATTATTAACAAAGCAACATTCTTCTTGTAATGTTGCGATTCATTCCGCTATATTTACGCCCCCAAAAAAGGACCCTATGAAGTTTATCATATCAAGTAGTGCATTATTAAAGCAGTTGCAAGCAATTTCAGGTGTTTTGTCAACCAATAGCAGTTTACCAATTTTAGAAGATTTTTTGTTCGATGTATCAGAATGTCAGCTTACCGTGTTAGCTTCAGATTTAGACAATACAATGATTACGCATATTGCTGTTGAAGCTCAAGAATCTGGTAAAATTGCAATCCCAGCTAAAATGTTGTTGGAATCATTAAAAAGCTTTCCTGACCAGCCCTTAACATTCAATATTAATGATGAGAATTTCGGAATTGAAATCTCTTCAGGATATGGTAAATATAAGTTAGCAGGTCATGACCCAGAGGATTTTCCTCGTTTACCTGAAATTGAAGATGGTAACGAGTTTAAAATTGATGCCTCCATTCTTTACAGTGGAATTAATAAAACCATTTTTGCAACTGGAAACGATGATTTAAGACCAGTAATGTCTGGTGTTTTTATGCAAGTTGGTTCTGAGCATATGACAATGGTGGCTACAGATTCTCATCGTTTGGTGCGGTTCCGCAGAACAGATATTACAGCTGAAGTAGAAGCTTCTTTTATTCTTCCAAAAAAGCCATTAAACTTATTGAAAAGTTTATTAGGTTATGCTGATAGCAGCGTTACTGTGAAGTTTAATGCAAAAAATGCATCATTCGATTTCGATCAATTTAATTTGATTTGCAGATTGATTGAGGGAAGATATCCAAATTATGAAGCAGTAATTCCAAAGGAAAATCCATTTAAGTTAACCATGAATCGTCAGGATTTAATTTCATCTTTACGTCGTGTGGCGATTTTCTCTAGCAGAAGTACCAATCAGGTAAAATTGAATATTCAAGGAAGCGAATTGCAATTAACTGCCGAAGATTTAGATTTTTCTAACTCTGCTGCTGAGCGCTTAACTTGTCAATATGAAGGAGAAGACATGGAAATTGCATTTAACTCTAAGTTCATTACCGAGATGTTGAGCAATATGGACAGTGAAAGTGTAAATCTCAATATGAGTGCACCAAACAGAGCGGGTATTTTATTACCAGAAGCATCGGTAAAAGACAAAGATGAAGACTTATTAATGCTGGTAATGCCAGTAATGTTAAATAACTAATTAAAAACCTTAAAGCCGATTAATTTCGGCTTTTTTTATACCTTAGAAAATATGAACGCACACGAAATAGATTACAGAATTATTGGCGAAGAAATGCAATGCCTAGAAGTAGAACTCGACCCTCAAGAATCTGTTGTGGCGGAAGCTGGTTCGTTTATGATGATGGATATGGGCATAAAGATGGAAACTATATTTGGTGATGGTAGAGCTCAAAACCAAGGTTTCATGGGAAAATTACTTTCTGCAGGCAAGCGAGTTTTAACAGGTGAAAGTTTATTCATGACTTCATACACCAACAATGGCGCTGGTAAACAACAAGTAACTTTTGCAGCTCCTTACCCAGGAAAGATTATTCCAATGGACTTATCGCTTCATGGTGGCAAGGTAATTTGTCAGAAAGATGCGTTTTTGTGCGCAGCAAAAGGCGTTTCTATTGGTATTGAATTTCAAAAAAAGTTAGGAACTGGTTTATTTGGTGGTGAAGGATTCATCATGCAGAAATTAGAAGGCGATGGTTGGGCATTTGTGCACAGTTGCGGAACCATTATAGAACGTGAACTAAAAGCCGGAGAAGTGTTGCGCATCGATACAGGTTGTATTGTAGCATTCACGCAGACAGTAAATTATGATATACAATTTGTGGGAGGAATTAAAAACACGCTATTTGGTGGTGAAGGAGTATTTTTTGCACAACTTACTGGACCAGGAAAAGTTTGGATTCAATCGTTACCCTTTAGCCGTTTAGCGGGTCGCATCTTACAAAATGCTCCGGGCGCATTTAGTGGAGGAAAAGAAGAAGGCAGTATTCTAGGTGGACTTGGCGGTTTGTTGAGGGGAGATAATAGTTAGGAATAGGGCTGATTTTTAAAAAAAATAGTTCTAATCATAAAATTCTCATGTAAACACACACTTCGACAAGCTCACTTCGACAAGCTCAGTGACCGCAGTGACCGCAGTGTGGCTCTTTGTATTCCGTAAAATAATAGCACAGAGTTACACAGAGAAAAAACATTAGTAAAAACTTATTGCAACCAAAGAGATTATGAAACTAGAAGAAATTATAAAATCTAATAGTTGGTTGAGCGTTGAGTTAACGCTTTTGAAAATTTATCCTGATCAGGAAAATATCATTGAAACCTACCAGAAAATTTATGATGAGCTTCAGGAAATGGAACCTCTAAATTCTGAAATTGAAATTGTTATAAAACAGGAATTCGACGAGGAGGAGCAAGAACTAGGAATGGCAGATGTTTACGGGTTGGATACTTCTCCCACCAAAGAGTATTCTGGGGGTCTTGCACTTGGAATGACAGCTTGGAACAAATGGCTTGGAATGCGCATAAATGAACTTACTCAAAAAGAATTTACAGAGTTAGAAATTATAGCGCATTGCTTGTACGAAATGACCTATTACGGGTATGAAGAAGAAGAAATTCAAAGTGAGCTTTCTAGAATAGAAGGAATTGTGGAAGAATATAAAAACTTGACACCAGAAGAAAAGAAGCTAAAGACAAAATCGTTAGATGATTTGTTGAAAGATTTAGATAAAGACGAATAGAAATGAAAAAACATAATTATATGAAGTTTACAAAGCTCATACTGCTTCCATTAAAGGTAATAGGATACTTTTTATTGATTATTATTTTATATTTTGTAACAGCATTTTCAATTTCTTCTATTGCTGTAAATTCAGATTTCAAAGAATGTAATAAAGACGCTGTAGAAATTTACATTTTAACGAGTGGTGTGCATTGTGATTTAGTGCTTCCCTTTCAAAATCAGTACATGGACTGGAGCAAATATGTTACACCTGAAGATACCAAATTAGGTAAAACCACAACCCAATATGCAGCATTTGGCTGGGGTGATAAGGGATTTTTTATTCAGACAAAAACTTGGGGTGACATGAAATTCAGTACAACTTTTAATGCCCTTTTCTATTTGAGCACTTCTGCGATGCATGTTACTTTTCATGATGAATTGAAAGAAACGGAATCCTGCAAAAAAATATGTATCAGTAGAACTAACTATTCCAAACTAGTTAATTTTATTAAAAGAAGTTTTAGTTTAAACAGTGCAGGTTTAACACAAAAGATTGAAGGACTCTCATATTATAACAATGATTCATTTTATGAAGCAAATGGAACCTATAGTTTGTTTAATACTTGCAATACTTGGGCAAACAATGGACTCAAATCCGCAGATTTAAAAGCATGTCTTTGGACCCCTTTTGATAGTAGTATTTTCAATAAGTACAATGAATGAATTTACTTTATTAAAATCTCACGGTAATTTCATTGTATAAATTTATGACGATTATTTTTCCACCTTTAGAGATTTAGCTTTAAAAAGTAAGATTAAATTTCAATTAAATCTTTCCATAGTTTCGGCTATTTAAACTACATTTAAATATTGTTCTTTAGTATACTTTTGTTTTTACCACAGTAAGTTGTAATTTTCTAAACCATCTCCAAATGACATTAAAACATTGTTATTGCTCAATCTTCTTATTGTTTTATTTTATTTCTGACTTTTCTGGGCAAAACATTGTTAGATTAGACAAAAGCGAAATTTCAGCAAGCAGTTTAGATAATAAAATTGTTGATTTAATGAAATATGCTCAGGTACAAGGCCTTGGTGTTGCAGTTTTTAATAACAACAAGCCGATTTATAAAAAGACTTTTGGTTATAAAAGCGCACTAACTAAAGAGCCAATTAATATTGAAAGCAACTTTTATGGAGCATCACTCAGCAAAGCTGTTTTTGCTGTAATGGTAATGCAATTGGTTGAAAAAGGCATACTTGAATTAGACAAACCTTTGCAAGCTTGTTTGCCTAAACCAATTTTTAGTTACCTACCGACTAAAAAATGGCACGACAACTATCAAGATTTAAGAGAAGACACAAATTACAGTAAAATAACCGCGAGAATGTGTTTGGCGCACACATCAGGTTTCCCAAACTGGCGTTGGGATGAGCCTGATCATAAATTAAGGGTTAAACAAATACCTGGAAGCAGATATAGCTATTCTGGTGAAGGCTTGGTTTATCTTCAGGTTGTGCTAGAGCATCTTTTAAACAAACCTTTAGAACAAATGATGCATGAGCTCATTTTCAAACCTTTGAAAATGAATAATTCCTCCTACACATGGCAAGATGAATTTGAAAAGGATTATTGTTTTGGTCATAATTCAAAAGGTGAAACGTATGAAAAAGATAAAGACAATGATGCAAGAGCTGCAAGCACTTTAGAAACAACTTTGAATGATTATTCGCTTTTTACGGAGGCTGTTTTTGAAAATAAATTACTTAATAAGTCTTCAACAAATGAAATGTTTACCCAACAAATTAGAATAAAATCAAAACAACAATTTGGAATTTTAGGCTTAAGAGATTCTACTTTGAATGATAACATTAATTTAGGGTATGGTTTAGGTTGGGTATTGCTAGAATCGCCTTATGGGACAGGTGCATTTAAGGAAGGTCATGGTGATGGTTTTCAGCATTATTCAATTATATTTCCTAAAACTGGAACCGGAATTATTATTATGAGCAATAGTGATAATGCTGAGGGAATTTTTAAAGAATTATTAGAAATAGCAATTGGGGATACATTTACACCTTGGCGCTGGGAGAATTATATTCCTTATAACCAAACCAAGTAAAAAAGGCGAAAAGCTTTTAAAAACAACAAATTCGTCGGGTAATAGTTGAAAATACTCACCTATATTTTTTGCCAAATTAACATCCAATGCGTTATTTTCTGAATCGATATTTAAAGCTAATTCGTCTTTTTCAATAGATGGATTTAAGTCATAAGCAGGAGAAAGTACCCATCCTTTTTCTGTCAAAATATAAACCAATTTAGGTTTGAATACTATACACCCAATGATGCCAGCGAGATAACATTTACACCGTCTTTTCGCGTGTAGCTGATTCCTGTGCCGGTTATGATATTGAGCGATTTAGGAGCCTGCGATTTTTGGGTGTCTATTACCTTAGCAAATTTCAAAAGTTTCGCAGCTGCCTCTTCAATTTTTCCTGTTCCAAGTTTTATTTCAAATGCGCACCAATCACCATTGAATTTTTGTACAATACAATCGACTTCCATTCCACTTGAGTCGAGATAATGATAAACCTTGGCATCGTTGGCTTGTGCATAAACACGCAAATCGTGGGTTACTAATGATTCAAATAAAAACCCTATAAAAGTTAAGTTGTTAATCAGCGATTTCTCATTTGCTCCCAAAGCGGCAACCGCCAAAGCAACATCGGTAAAATGTCGCTTAGGAGTTTTCCTTAGGGTATAGGAGGAACGAATGTGTGGATTCCATGCGGGTTGATCTTCCAAAATCATGAGGCGGTATAGTGCATCGAGGTAGTCGTGTAATGTTGGGCGTGTAATTCCCGCTTTTTCTTGCGCAAACACATCCTTTACCAATGACGAAATATCAACCATTGTTGCGGTATTTCTTGCCAATGAACGCAAAAGACTTCTCACTTTTACAGGATCTCTTTTGGTATTGGAAACACGGCTCATGTCTACTTCTGCCAAAAGTTCAATGTATGCTCGGTTCAAATCTGCCGCCTGGTTTTTTGTTTTGTCCAATAGCACAGGAAAGCCGCCAATAACTATTTTTTCTATGATGAAATCCAACTCCAAAGGCTCGTCATAAATATCAATTTTATGTCCCTCAAAAAGTTTTTCTAAGCTTACTTTTCCTGTTGAAAAACCCAATTCTTTCCACGACATTGTTCGCATGTCAACTATCGTGAATCGCCCTGCTCCTGAATGCATCTTTGCTGTTTCTTCAGGATTGGCAGAACCCGTTAGGATGAATTGTGCTGATTTCTGCCGCTCGTCGACCTCATGCCGAATGTAATTCCACAAATTAGGCTGTGTTTGCCATTCGTCAATCAAGCGTGGAGTTTCTCCCAAAAGTAATCTCTTAGGAGAAGTGTCCATTAATACAGATACGTTTTCATCTCGATCTACCTGCAAAATGCTTTGTGCAAACTGTTTCGCAGATTCAGTTTTTCCGCATGCCTTTGCACCGCGAATAAGTAATGCTCCAGAAGCACCGAGCTTTCGTTCTAACTCACTATCAGTAATGCGTTCTTTATATTTCATATCTTAATTACTAAAGGCAAATTTATTACAATTTTACAGATTAGTAACTTTTCATTTTACACATTAGTAACTTTTCATTTTACACATTAGTAACTTATCATTTTACATATTAGTAACTTCTTATTTTACACCTTAGTAACTTTTAAATTTGTCGGAAAGCTAATAATCAAGATTCTGAATATGATTATTATTGAATTAAAGTGCTTAGCCAACCAACAAAAAGGCCTTATACTTCATCTAACCTATAAAACCAACACTTGTAAAATTCTGTGTCAAAATTTTTGTGTCATTTTTTTTTGACACAAAGTAAATTGACACAAACTTGTGTCAAAAAATTTTCGGCCAAAATAATTTGACACAAAATGTGAGACACATAAATAAACGGAGCTATCCTGTAAATGGCATCACTTGTAAAATTCTGTGGCAATTTTTTTGTGGCAATTTTTTTTGCCACAGGAAAATTTGCCACAAACTTGTGGCAAAAAATTTCCGGTTAAAATAATCTGCCACAAAATGTTTGACACTAAAACAAATGATTTTAGTAATAGCCAGCGGCCCCGATAGAGCCAAGTGCCTTGCACAGGCGATAGCGGGAAAAGCCGCCCTAACCTTATTTATTTCGCCTTAGAAAGCGTAAAACCAAACGTGGTTCCTATGCCCAGCGTACTGCGCACATTAATGGTTTGGTTATGGGCTTCAATAATGTGTTTTACGATAGAAAGGCCCAAACCAGTGCCTCCAATTTCGCGGCTGCGGCTGCGGTCTACACGGTAAAAACGCTCGAATAAGCGTGGAATGTGTTCTTGTGCAACGCCAATACCGTTGTCGGAAACTTCTATGAGGATATTTTCGTCCATGTCGTAGAATGAAATCTTGGTTTCTCCTACAGCTTTGCTATATTTTATGGAATTAACCAACAAGTTAGAAATTACCTTTTGGATGCTTTCTTTGTCGGCTTTTACGTAAATGGGTTTGTCGTAAGTGTCTTTGAATAACAGTTTTACGTTGCTCTTTTCTGCGCTGTATTGAATACTTGTCATGGTGTCTCGAGCAAGTTCAACAATATCGAATTTCTCTTTGTGTAGAATAAGCTGACCAGATTCGAATTGGGTAATAATCTCAAGATCTTCTACAATGTTAACCATGCGTTCTACACTTTTCTCGGCACGCTCAAGATAAGTTTTGTTGATTTTTGGGTCATCTAAGCCTCCTTCAAGCAAGGTCATAATATAACCTTGAATGTTAAAAATGGGTGTTTTAAGTTCGTGACTCACATTTCCCAAAAATTCGCGGCGGTAATTTTCCAGATTTTTAAGGTATTCTATTTCTTCTTTTTGGTCTTTGGCCCAGGCTTCAACGTCTTTATTTACGGCCGAAATAATATCGGTATTCAAATCAACTGATTTTGGCTTCTGTCCTTTTTTTAATTTTAACTGGTGAATGGTTTTATAGATAAGTTTTATTTTCCGATAAATAAACCGTTCCACAGCAAATTGAAACAATACGAAACTCAATAAAAAAGTAACGGATATTACCACCAATGGCACCCAAATACTAAAATGCTTGTGAAATACAAACTCTGCTATAGAAACTATAACACCAACTGTTACTGAAACCCAAACTGATAGAAATAGGGCTAAACTGCGTGGTGTAGAAGTATTTAAACTTTTACTGAATGGAACTTTAGAACTCAAACTTGTACCCTACTCCTTTAATTGTACGAATATACGCATCTCCTATCTTCTCTCTTAATTTTCTGATATGAACATCTATGGTTCTATCACCTACAACAACATCTTCGCCCCAAATTGTTTTTAGAATATCTTCTCTGGTAAAAACTTTTCCTGGTTTTGAAGCAATAAGTGCAATTAATTCGAATTCTTTTTTAGGAAGATTAATGTTAACTCCATCTTTTATAATCAAGTATTTCTCACGGTCTATTATGAAACCACTTACCTCCATTATTTCATTATCAGGAACTTGAGCTCCTTTTCTGCGCAACAATGCTTTAACACGACTAACTAAAACTCGAGGTTTTATTGGCTTATTGATATAATCGTCGGCGCCTGCATCAAAACCCGCAATTTGACTGTAATCTTCATTACGAGCAGTAAGAAATGCAATTAACACATCTTTTAGCTCAGGAGTTTCTCTGATAACACGGCAGGTTTCTATGCCATCCAAATCTGGCATCATAACATCCAAAATAATTAATGTTGGACGCTCTTGTTGCGCAATTTTTATGGCTTCTTTACCATTGTTGCATGTAAATACTTCAAATCCTTCTTTTAGCAGGTTGTAACTGATAAATTCAAGGATATCTGGTTCGTCGTCGACCAGCAAAATTTTCGTTTTTTCAGTACTCATAAAGCTATGTTACATTCACATTGCGAAACTATTCTCTTAATGAAACCCGAAAGTTAAGTACAGGTTATCAAATTAAAAATAAGGAACACAAAAGTAGTTAATTTGAGCTTGGTTTATTTTTTATGTTTTAGTGTGCTTGTAACCAGTTTTCTCCAGTACCAATTTCTACTTCAATGGGCACTTTTGTTGGAATTGCGGTACGCATTTTTTCTAAAATAATGGGTTTAATGATTTCAACTTCATCTTTATGCGCGTCAAAAACCAATTCATCGTGCACTTGTAAAGTCATTTTAGAACGCAAATTTTGTTTCTTAAACTCGTTATGAATATTAATCATAGCGATTTTAATCATATCGGCAGCCGAACCTTGAACAGGAGAATTGATGGCTTCTCGCTCAGCAAAACCACGAACGGTAAAGTTGCGGCTATTGATGTCTTTTAAATATCGGCGACGCCCCATCATGGTTTTTACATAACCGTTTGCACGTGCAAATTCAAGCGTATCGCTCATGTATTTTTTAATTCCCGGATAGGTTGCAAAGTAGTTTTCAATTAACTCTGCAGCTTCTTTTCTAGGAACACCTAAGCGTTGAGAAAGTCCAAATGCACTGATGGAATATATAATACCAAAATTTACCATCTTGGCCTTGCTACGCATCTCTTTGGTTACTTCATTTAGCTCAATTCCGTAAACACGCGCAGCGGTTGCTTGGTGAATATCTAATCCGTTTTGAAATGCTTCTAACATGGCTTGCTCTTGTGCAATTTCGGCTACTAAACGCAATTCAATCTGGCTATAATCCGCAGAAACCAGCACATGTTCTTTGTCTCTTGGAATAAAAGCTTTTCTTATGTGCTGACCTCGGTCCGTTCTTATAGGAATGTTTTGCAAATTTGGTTGTACCGAACTCAAACGACCTGTAGAAGCAATGGTTTGATTAAATGTAGTATGTATGCGACCGGTTGCAGCATTTACCAAGTTTGGGAGAGAATCTACATAAGTTGATTTCAGCTTAGCAATTTCACGGTAGTCTAGCAGTTTTGAAGCAATTGGATGCTCTTTTTCTAATTTGCTCAATACCTCTTCACCTGTGCTAAATTGACCTGTTTTGGTTTTTTCGCCTCCTGGAATTCCAAGGTTTACAAACAAAATATCGCCTAACTGTTTAGGAGAATCTATATTGAACTCCTGCCCTGCCATTTTCCAGATATCATCTCTTAACAGAATAAGATCGTTTTGTAATTCTACGGAATATCCGTTCAAAAAAGCTTCATCAATCTTTACTCCTTCATGCTCCATATCGGCCAAAACCGGAATCAATGGAATTTCAATGTTGTTTAGAACCGAATCTACTTCATGTTGAATCACCATTGGCGCTAAAACTTGCTTCAACTGCAAAGTAATATCGGCATCTTCGCCTGCATATTCTACCACATCTGCAACGGGCACATCGCGCATGGTTCCTTGGTTTTTACCCTTTTTACCAATTAATTCAGTTATTGAAACGGGTGAATAACCTAAGTAAGTTTCACTCAGGTAATCCATGCCGTGCTTCATGTCTGGTTCTATGAGGTAATGAGCCAACATGGTATCGTAAACAGGCAAACTTACTTCTAAGCCGAACTGTTTTAATACATGTAAATCAAACTTAACGTTTTGGCCAATTTTAAGAATGCTGGTACTTTCTAAGACTGGCTTAAAGATTTCAAGAATTGCAATGGTTTCGTCTCTATTTTCAGGAGTTGGAACATAATAGGCTTTTCCAGCTTCGAAGCTAAACGACAAACCAACCAATTGTAGGCTGAAATAATCTAAAGAAGAAGTTTCTGTATCGAAACAAATTTCTTGTTTGGTCATAAGCAAACTCGCCAATTCCTGCATGGCTTGTGGCGTATCTGTTAAAATATACGTATGCTCAGTATTTTGAATGTTTCTTCCTTTTTCAACAACACTTCCTTCTTCTTCTGGCGTATCATTATCAGGTTCATCAAACAAAGAAGTTTGGTCTTTATTTCCTTTTTTGGTTAATGGTTTTGCGGGTGTTTCAATCTCTACAGTCTTATTTACAGAATAGTCGGAACCTAAAATTCTTCTTCCCATAGAACGAAATTCGAGCTCTGCGAAAAGTTCACCCAATTTTTCTTTGTTAGGTTCGGAAATCATTAAATCGTCATCGCTTACTTCAATAGGAACATCTAGAATTATGGTAGCCAGCATTTTTGAAACAAGGCCTTGTTCAGCAAAATTCTTAATATTCTCGCCTACTTTACCTTTTACATTTTCGGCATTGAGAATTACATTTTCCATGGAGCCGTATTCTTTTACCAATTTCTTGGCAGTTTTTTCTCCAACAGATGGAATTCCAGGAATATTATCAACGGCATCGCCCCACATACCCAAAATATCTATCACCTGATGCGGATGGTCAATTTCCCATTTCGTTAAAATTTCTGGAACGCCCATTATTTCAACATCACTGCCCATTCTCCCGGGTTTGTAAATAAAAATATTGTAATCAACCAATTGACCAAAATCCTTATCGGGCGTAACCATATATACCACATGACCTTCGGCTGCTTTTTGTTTGGCAATGGTTCCGATAATATCATCAGCTTCATAACCAGCAAGTTCTAGCATAGGAATGTGAAATGCTTCGATGATAGATTTTATCCAAGGAATGCTGTTTTGAATGTCTTCGGGCATTGCTTCGCGGTGCGCCTTATAAAAACTATGTTCTGTGGCACGTGTAGTTTCTTCTGCCGAATCGAAAACCACCGCCAAATGCGTTGGTTTTTCTTTTAACATTAAGTCAACCAAGGTGCTGGTGAAGCCCGAAATGGCGCTCACATTCATCCCTTTAGAATTCATTAAAGGATTTCTGCTAAAAGCAAAATAGGCTCTATAAATAAGTGCAAATGCGTCGAGTAAGAAAAGGCGTTTATCGTCGTGCGGATTGATGTTCATGCGACGAAGATATGTAGAATGCTTGGAAAACAAAAAAGGGCAGCCACCATCTGGTATCTGCCCTTCTCAAAAATTTATACTAGTTTAAGAATACTGCGTCGCGTTTCTTTTTCTTTCGTTTTCGTCTAAGTGAATTTTACGAATGCGTAATGCATTGGGTGTAATTTCCACATACTCATCTTTCTGAATGTATTCCATGGCTTCTTCCAAAGAAAATTTAATGGCAGGCGCAATACGCATTTTATCGTCAGAACCAGAAGCACGCATGTTGGTAAGTTTTTTCTCTTGCGTAATGTTTACCACCATATCGCCAGATTTATTCTGCTCGCCGATAATCATTCCTGTATACACATCTTCTCCTGGATCAACAAAGAAATAACCTCTGTCTTGCAATTTATCGATAGAATAAGCAATAGATTTTCCTGGGTCTTTCGCTATAATTACACCATTCACACGTTGTGGAATTTCGCCTTTCCAAGGTTCGAAACCTTTAAAACGATGTGCAATAATTGCCTCACCAGCAGATGCAGTAAGCAAATGATTACGCAAACCAATAATTCCACGTGCTGGAATGGTAAATTCTAAGTGTTGCATATCGCCTTTCGGTTCCATAATCAACAATTCACCTTTTCGCTGACTTACCAATTCAATCACTTTTCCTGAATAAGATTCAGGCACATCAACCGTTAAAACCTCAATCGGCTCATTTTTTTGACCATCAATCTCGCGAATAATAACTTGTGGTTGCCCAACTTGTAATTCGTAACCTTCTCGGCGCATTGTTTCAATTAAAATAGACAAATGCAAAATACCACGACCAAATACTAAAAATGAATCAGCAGAATTGGTTGGCTCTAAACGAAGTGCTAAGTTTTTCTCTAATTCTTTTTCTAACCTTTCTTTCAAGTGGCGAGAAGTAACGAATTTACCATCTTTCCCATAAAACGGAGAGTTATTAATGGTAAACAACATGCTCATGGTTGGCTCATCCACATTAATTGGTTTTAAGCCTTCTGGATTTTCGAAATCTGCAATGGTATCGCCAATTTCAAAACCTTCTATACCTGTTAAAGCACAGATATCTCCAGCAACAACTGAAGCCACTTTTACTTTACCTAAACCTTCAAAAGTGTATAATTCACGAATTCTAGATTTTACAACAGAACCATCGCGTTTTACCAAACTTACTGGCATGTTTTCTTTTAATTCTCCTCTTAGCAATCGCCCAACACAAATTCTACCTATATAAGTAGAAAAATCTAATGAAGTAATCATCATTTGAGGTGTTCCTGCTGGTTGTAAAGGAGCTGGAATTTCTTTTACAATTGTATCTAACAAATAGGTAAAACCATCTGTTGGTTCTTTGTAATCTGCACCCATCCAACCTTGTTTAGAAGAACCGAATACAGTTTTAAAATCAAGTTGTTCTTCCGTTGCATCTAAATTGAAAAACAATTCAAATACTTGATCGTGCACCTCATCTGGCCGGCAGTTCGGTTTATCAACCTTGTTAATTACCACAATTGGTTTTAAGCCCAATTCAAGTGCTTTTTGCAATACAAAACGTGTTTGAGGCATTGGCCCTTCAAAAGCATCTACTAAAAGTAGTACTCCATCGGCCATGTTCAACACACGTTCCACTTCACCTCCAAAATCCGCGTGGCCTGGAGTATCAATAATGTTAATTTTTACATCTTTATATCGAACAGAAACGTTCTTTGATAAAATGGTAATACCTCTTTCCCGCTCAAGGTCGTTGTTATCCAATATTAACTCGCCAGCAACTTGATTGTCGCGAAAGAGTTTCGTTTGTAATAAAATTTTGTCAACAAGAGTAGTTTTACCGTGGTCAACGTGGGCAATAATTGCAATGTTTCTTATTTGCTGCATAGGGTGCTTTTTGGCGGCGCGAAATTAGTCATTTAAAATGAGTTACGCTGCATTAAGGTATTGTTAAGTCGTGATTTGTTTTGGTTTGTTTAAACACAAACCTCACAAAACCCTCGTATTTGCTACGATAGCCATTTCTTTAACTCGTAAAATAAATCCATCTCATTGAAAGGTTTCCCTAAATGCGCATTCATTCCAGATTCTATGCATTTATCTATGTCTTCCTTGTAAACATTGGCGGTTAGCCCAATTATCGGCAAATTCATGCCCATGGTTCTAATTGCTGCTGTACTTTCATATCCGTTCATTACTGGCATTTGCACGTCCATTAAAATCAAATCTACATCTTCTGCTTTTACCTTTTCTACTCCTTGCAATCCATCATCAGCAGTAATCACTTTTATTCCAAAATTTTCTAAGACAGTGCTCGCCAGCAATTGGTTTATCTTGTTATCTTCTACCAACAATATCGTATAAGACTCTGTAAATTTCATAGCCTTAGGTGCTTCTACCAATTTTACACCTTTATCTTCTTCACTAACCGTTTCGGCTTTTAATCTAAATCTAAAAACAAAAGATGCACCTTGATTATCAGACTTAAAAGGTTTTTCCAAAGCTGGACTAATCAATCTTATTTCTCCATGCATCAATCTTAATAATTGTTTTACAATAGATAGGCCTAATCCACTTCCGCCATATTTTCTTGTAAATGAGCCATCTGCCTGTGTAAAACTATCAAAGATTAATTTCTGTTTTTCTTCAGGAACACCAATTCCGGTATCGCTTACAATTCCTCTTACATAAAAATAATCGTCACTCACCCTAGGGTCCGATTCGGCCTCAAAACTTATGGCAACTCCGCCACTTTCGGTAAATTTAAGCGAGTTTGAAACCAAATTTATTATCAACTGCTTTATCCTCGTAGGGTCACCATTTACATACTCAGGAATTCGAGGATCAAAATTAAGCATAAACTGAAGTCCTTTCTCATTTGCCCTGTATTGATAGGGAATCAATGTTTGCGTAACAGCTTCATTAAAGTTAAATCTAATATTCTCAATGGTTAATTTTCCTTGTTCTATTTTATTCAAATCTAAAATATCACTCAGTAATTTGAGCAAAGTATCTCCAGATGAACGGATCAACTCAAGGTATTTCTTATCCTCATTTTTGGGATTAGCTTTAATAAGCAAATCGGTAAAACCCAAAATTCCATTCAGTGGCGTGCGAATTTCATGGCTCATATTAGCCAAAAATCCTGATTTAGACTGACTTGCTTTTTCGGCTGCAATTCTTGCTGTTTCAGCTTCTTCGGTTGCTTTTTCAAGTTCTGCTGTGCGTCGTTTAACTTTTGCTTCTAACAGTAAGTTTACCTTGTTAAAGTTTCTTATCCTGTACCAATAACCAAAATATAATAATGCAATTATTATAATGACGCCAATAGAAACAAACCACCAAGTTTTCCAATAAGGTCTTTCAATTAGAATAGTAACTTCTGTCCCTTTTTCATTCCACAAACCATCACTGTTAGAGCTCTTTACATGAAATACATATTCTCCGGGACCAAGATTTAAATAAGAAGCAAATTTTCTTGAACCGCAGTAAATATAATCCTCATCAAAACCATCTAATTTATAAGCAAACTGGTTTTTATCTGCCAAAGCATAACTCAAAGAAGAAAACTCGAAAGTGATATAGTTTTGATTATAAGCTAATTTCAAATTATCAGATAAAATGGTAGGTTTATCTAGCACTTTAAAAGTAGTAATTACTGTTGGTGGCACATAATTATTCTCTGAAATACTATCTGGAAAAAACAAATTAAACCCTGCAACTCCACCAAACAGCATTTCCCCATTTTTACAAGTGTAAGAAGCTCCAATATTAAATTCATTCCCTTGCAAACCATCTAAAGCATCGTAATTTCTAAATGTTTTGGTCTTCGTATCAAACTTAACCAAACCCAAATTTGTGCTAATCCATAAATTCCCTTTGTTATCTTCCAGCAGACCATAAATCATATCGTCTGGCAATCCATTTCTTGCAGCATAATTTATAAAATTGCCCTTTTTACGGTCCATTCTATTCAATCCTCCACCATAAGTACCTACCCAAAAAAATCCGAATCTATCTTCATACATAGATATTACACTGTTGTTAGACAAAGTTGTACTATCATTAGGGTTATATTTATACTTTTTAAATTTTTTATCGGTTCTATCAAACTCACTCAAACCACCACCTAAAGTCCCCACCCAAAATTTTCCAAAGCGGTCTTCTAAAATGGAATAAACCGAGTTACTTATTTGTGTTTCTGAAACAGAAGGATCTGGTTTGAATAATTGAAATTTTCCGGAGTCAGGATAAAATTTTACTAAACCCTTCCTTAATCCTAGCCACAAATCACCATTACGAGACTCATAAATGGTAAAAATTTCATTGTTAAGGCTATTGGGATTAAATTCATCGAATCTATATACTGTAGCTTTTCCTGTTTTCGGATTTATTTTACTTAATGCATTTGAACTTCCTACCCAAAACCTTCCTTTTTTATCTATCAGCATCGACTTTATTTCGTTGCTTATAATCTGATTTTTATTCTCGCTTACTAAGGATACTTTTTCAAACTGCTTAGATTTTCTATCAAATTTATTTAATCCTTCTCTCGTACCAATCCAAATAATTCCATTAGTGTCCTCTTCAAAACTTGTAACATTGTTATTAGACAAACTACTTTGTTCTTTTAAATTTCTTTGATACTTCGTGAATCTCCCACTTAACTTACTATACACATTCACACCATCTGCAGATACAATCCACATCACACCAGACCTATCATGCAATAAATGCTTTACATCATTGTTCAACAAACTATTGGCAACATTTGGATTATTCTGAATAACTCTTACTGCTCCATCGGCACGCATTAAATTGAGTCCTTCACCAGTAGCAATCCAAAGCATTCCTGGCTCTTCTTCTACTAACGCATTTACTGTATTGTTACTAATCGAGTTTTCGCCTGCCAAATAAGATTTAATCTTTCCTGTCCGTCTATCCAGCTGCATCAATCCTCCACCAAACGTTCCAAACCAAATCTTTCCGGCTGCATCTTCCAAAATACAACTCACATTTGCCACTAATTGTGCCTCATCCTCTTTTTTCAATTCCTGAAACTGAGTAAATCTTGAGTTTTCAGGCTCCAGTTTATTTATACCTCTTCTTGTTCCTAACCAAATATCTCCACCTTTGTCTCTAATCAGCGCATTAATGTAATTGCTCGAAATACTATTTGCATTTCTCGATGAATATTGAAAAGACTTGCATTCTCCATTTTGTTTATTCAGCTTATTCAGTCCTCCCCCAAATGTTCCAATCCATAAGTTCCCTGAACCATCTTCCACTATAGCTCGCACATCGCTGCTCGAAATTGAGTTTAATTTTCTTGGATCGTGCGTATACCTAGTAATTTTCCCAGTAGCAGTTTCAAATTTTGTAAGACCACCCCATGTGCCAATCCAAAGCACATTTTGCTTGTCTGCATAAATACAATTTACATTATTATGTGCAATTGTATTCAAATTGTAAGGATCGTGTCTGTATTCCGTTACCTCATATCCATCAAAACGGTACAAACCATTGTTCGTCCCAAACCAAAGATATCCAATTGCATCTTGTGCAATACAAGTAATATTTCTTTGATTTAGCCACTTCTGTGCGGCTATTCTCTCTAGCGAAATAGCAGTACTTTGAGCCTTCAACTGCCCAAACAGTAAGAGCAAGGAGAAAACACTCCTAGCTACTAAATTTTTGTAAAAATTATTCATTGGCGATTTGCCGCAAGTTAAAAAATTGCCATTCCCAAATTCAAACATTTATACGTTCCAACTTACATAGCTTCTTTATGGCGCATCTTTATTCCGCAAGCTCCATAAAGACCAGGCTATTGCCCGTAGGCCTCGGCTACGCCTCAGCGCTACTTGGCGCTATCCTTTGCGCGGCATTTAGTTTTATATTTAACTCATTATCAGCGCCATGAAAATTTTTCGAAGAATATTTCCTCGTTATGCAATAAGCCATAATCCAGCGCGTTTTCCTCCAGTAATTCCTAAAAAAGTCTATGCATAAACTTTTTACAACTAACGATCTTATCCGCTTTGCCTACAACGAAATGCCAAAAGACGAAGCCTTGGAACTCTCTTATGAATTAGCCGAATGTGAAGAACTTTCAGCTGAATTTCAACAAATAATTGATACCCGTTCCCTGCTCAACCATACTGCATTCGTTCCCCAATCCGGACGCGTAACAGCACTTTTAAATTATTCAAAGTCGCTGCACGTTTGCAAGTTACCTCGAACAGATTTTTCTGTAGAGGTGGTGTTAAATTAAGTGGGTTTGTTTTTCACACCTCCCGATACGTCTGTTCACTGCCGTATCGGGATTTTTTGTTTTTTTGCGCTATGAACAAAAAACTACGGTATGAAAAAATTATCTCCTATTTTTCTGAGCACAACCCAATAGCAGAAACCGAACTACTTTATACCAATCCTTTTGAACTGTTGGTAGCCGTTATCCTTTCTGCTCAATGCACCGACAAGCGGGTAAACCTTACTACGCCTAAATTATTTGCACGTTTTCCCGATGCAGCAACTTTAGCAGCAGCAACTTCCGATGAGGTTTTTTCTTACATCCGTTCTATTTCATATCCCAACAATAAAGCAAAACATTTGGTTGGAATGGCACAAAAGCTCATTTCAGAATTTAACAATGAAGTTCCTTCTAAGGTAGACGATTTGGTAAAATTACCCGGTGTTGGTCGCAAAACTGCTAATGTTATTGCCTCAGTAATCTTCAACCAGCCAACAATGGCAGTTGATACGCACGTTTTTCGCGTTTCTGCTCGCATTGGACTTACCAACAATGCTAAAAATCCACTGCAAGCAGAGTTGCAGCTGGTAAAATTTCTCCCCAATGCTATCATTCCACTCGCGCACCATTGGTTAATCCTTCACGGTCGTTACGTTTGCCTGGCCAGAACTCCCAAATGTGCTGAATGTGGACTCAAAGATGCCTGTAAATTTTTCCAAACAAAACAAAAAAAGAACAATCTTGTTTCTTTAAACACTTCCAAAAAACGAACACATGTCAACACTTAAACAAGGCGATAAAGCACCTGCAATTAATGCAAAAGACCAATCGGGCAACACCATTTCCTTAAACGAATACGCAGGCAAAAAAGTAGTATTGTATTTCTATCCAAAAGACGATACACCCGGCTGCACCGCAGAAGCTTGCAACCTTCGCGACAATTACGATAGCCTTTTAAATGCCGGCTTCGACGTTATTGGCGTAAGCACCGACAACGAAAAATCTCACCAAAAATTCATTGGAAAATACAGCCTTCCTTTTCGTTTAATCTCCGACACCGACCAAAAAGTAAGCAACGACTACGGCGTTTGGGGCCTCAAAAAATTCATGGGCAAAGAATATATGGGCATCAACCGCACAACATTCTTAATTAACGAAAATGGAAATATCGAAAAGGTAATTGAAAAGGTAGATACGAAGAATCATATTGCGCAGATTATTTAGCTTTTCCAAAACGTTTTTTTAGTGAATATAAGAAACACTTTTAATCCTTGAGGCAACGGACAGAAAAACCACTTTGCTTATAGTCGCCATTTCTGTATGTAGGCCCACTGTTATAGTCAAGGCTGCGGTTCCACGAATTAGTAGAAGAAGATTCAGAAGAGCTCCACCAGCCACCACCGTCACCAATAACAAGGAATTCACCACTGTAGCCGTTGCGTAAACCTCCCGGAAGACCTGAAAAGCCGCTTTCATTAGACCCATTGCCGCTTAGGCCGTTATAATCATTCCAGCCGTAAGTTGTCTTCATCTTTACCCCTGCAACAGGTGCACCACCTAAAAAATCAGTTAAAACAGTCCATTCAGAGTCCGTAGGAACATGCCAACCCGTTGGACATACTTTACGAGGGTCTGCAACAGTATACCAGTTATAAAGTTTACCATAAATGGCGCTACTGTCAGCACTGTTTTCATAATTGCACCATGCCGGAGAAGATAATAAAGCCCAATTTGACCAAGCTGTATTATCTGTTACATTTGAAATTCCAGAACCATCTGAAAATTTGGTGGTTTTTAAGTTTTCCTTTGTCCAAAATTGTTCTCCAATTTTAACTATCGAATAAACATTGCCATCAATATCTTTAACTGTGGTAGGATTCTTTGGCGCTGTAGGTTGTTGCGGCTCGGGCTCTTCCTTTTCTTTTTTGCAAGAGTTAACAGTTAAAATAGAAATTACTAAAAGAAGAATAGTAGAAATGTATATGGCTTTCATATTTGAATGCATTAAAATATATCGAGCGAAAATAATTAAAAAACCATTTACGACATTTGCAGCGAAATATAAATTTAGATAGCCAACCTAGAAGTAGAAAAATTGCTCAGCCACAAAATTATGCACTGAACAAACAAGCTTTTGGTGCCACAAAAAAATTATGGGCAAAGAATACATGGGCATCAACCGCACCACCTTCTTAATAGACGAAAACGGAAATATTGAAAAGGTAATTGAAAAGGTAGATACTAAAAATCATATTGCGCAGATTATCTAATTTCACAAAAACTCTGAAGGCTTCGTCCTCAAGAAATTCTCAATCGGAATTCCTTCATCACCTATTAAGTAAATTTTTGCATCAGGAAAGCGTTTTTTAAACTCGCTCATTCCTGAAATCCTTTGCTTTACGCCACTTTTTACTTCCAAGGCTACTGTAGTTTCACGGTTTGCAAGCACAAAATCTACTTCATAATTGTTTTCTCGCCAATAGTGTAGCTTATAGTTTGCCTTTATAGAATGATTCATCAAGTGCGCGCCCACTGCTGACTCTGCCCATCTTCCCCAATCTTTAGGAACGTTTTTTACTTCAATCATGCTTCTATTCTGTTGGGCACTTATTATTGCTGCATTGTGCACCTGAAACTTAGGACTAGCAGCTCTTTGCCTTATCAATGCTGGAGAAAACTTTTCAATGCCGCCTAACAAGCCTGCAGAATGCAAAAGTTGTAAGTAATGCGTGAGCGTGGTTGTATTCCCAGCATCAGTCAATTGTCCTAGAATTTTATTAAACGACAGAATTTGACCAGAATAGATGCTGCCTAACTCAAACAAGCGTTTCATCAGTGCAGGCTTGTCTACACGCGTAAGCATTAAAATATCTTTAGAAATACTTGTTTCTATTAACGAGTTCAACACGTACTCTCTCCACCTTCTTTCATCAGTTATTAAATCTGCTGAGCCAGGATAACCGCCAAACCAAATATATTGTTGCACATTCCAATCAAAGGCTTGCTCCATTTCAGTAAAAGTCCAATGTCCCAAATAGGTACTTTCAAAACGACCGGCCAAAGATTCGGTTAAACCTTGCTGAATCATTAACCTAGAAGAGCCTAATAGAATCAGTTTTATATTTACTTCGTTTCGTGTATCTGCATCCCACAATTTTTTTATGGACTCACTCCAATTCGCAAGTTTTTGCACTTCATCAATCACCAATAAAAATTCATTCGCTCCTGACTGTTCTAAAAGGTGCTTTGCATTTTGCCATTGGGTCGCAATCCATGTGGTATCGTTTTCTCCTACATCATCTCCGGTTACAAAAAGTGATGGCAGTTTGTATTCTTTTAACAATTGTAAAATCAAAGTAGTTTTCCCAACTTGCCTTGGACCATACAAAACCTGAATATACCTGCGTGACTCCAGTATTCTCTGGCTAAATTCTGTTAATTGCTCCCTTTGTATTTTCATATAAAAAATAGATAAAACAAATTTACGCGTTTTATTGAGATATTTTACTCAATATCCTAAATTATTTATCTCATCTTATTGAGTAATTTATCTCATCTTATTGAGTAATTTACTTATAACGTTATATATATTTGTTTATCTATTAGTTACAAAATAATTTTAAGGCCAGAAAAGATGCAATTATCAAGAAATTATAATAACTATAAGAATAGATAAAGTTATTTCAAAGCCTTATATATAAAATTCTAAACAAATATTTGGACATGCAAACTATATTTCAACACGTATTGTTGAAAACACTTTCAGATATTTTAAACTGCGATTATTTTTTTGACGTAATTTGTGTCAATAAATTTCAAACCTATCCCAAATGAGCAAAGATTTAAATACAGAAAAACTAAAAGCCCTTCAGGTAATTATTGACAAAATTGATAAAACATACGGTAAGGGAACCATCATGAAAATGGGCGATCAGGCTGTAGAAGCTATGGAGGTAATCTCTACAGGCTCCGTTACGCTTGACATTGCACTTGGTGTTCATGGATTTCCCAAAGGCAGAATTATAGAAATATACGGCCCAGAATCTTCTGGTAAAACAACCTTAGCAATTCACGCGATTGCTGAATCACAAAAAAATGGAGGCATTGCGGCAATTATAGATGCAGAACATGCGTTCGACAGATATTATGCCGAAAAACTTGGGGTTGACGTGGAGAATTTGTTAATCTCTCAACCCGACAATGGTGAGCAAGCCCTAGAAATTGCTGACAATCTTATCCGATCGGGAGCAATTGACATTATTGTTATCGACTCTGTGGCTGCACTTACGCCTAAAAGCGAAATAGAAGGCGAAATGGGTGATTCTAAAATGGGTTTACAAGCACGTTTAATGTCTCAAGCACTTAGAAAACTTACTGCAACAATAAGCAGAACAGGCTCTACATGTATATTTATCAATCAGTTACGTGAAAAAATTGGAGTTATGTTTGGTAACCCGGAAACTACAACTGGTGGTAATGCCCTTAAATTCTACGCTTCAATTCGACTAGATATCCGTCGTGTTGGTCAAATTAAAGACGGAGAAACTGTCATAGGAAATCGCACTCGTGTAAAAGTGGTAAAAAATAAAGTAGCTCCCCCATTCCGCACAGCCGAATTCGACATCATTTATGGGGAAGGAATTTCAAAAATCGGAGAAATCATTGACCTCGGTGTAGAAAAAAACATCATTAAGAAAAGTGGTTCTTGGTTTAGCTACGAAGACACCAAATTAGGCCAAGGCCGTGATGCGGTTAAATCTCTTTTGGGCGACAATCCTGAATTGGCAGAAACCATCGAAAAAAGAATCATTGATGCAATGGCAGCAGCCGTTCCTGCCTAATATTTCTCATTTATCAAGAAAGCCTCGGGAAATATGATTTTTCGAGGCTTTTTTATTATTTCTGTCTAAAGAAAATAGTGATTGGCACTCCCTTAAAATCGAAATTTTCCCTTATTTTATTTTCTAAAAAGCGCTTATAATCATCTCTAAAATATTGAGGAAGATTGCAGAAAAATGCAAAAGCAGGATAATGTGTTTTTAATTGAGTAATGTATTTTATTTTAAGGTATTTACCTTTTACAGTTGGTGGCGGAGAGGCCTCAATAATTGGCAATAACACCTCATTTAATTTATGGGTTGGAATATTTCTTTTTCTATTTTCAAACACTTCCACTGCAGCTTCTACCGCTTTTAATAACCTTTGTTTACTTACCGTTGATGTAAATAAAATAGGAACATCTTTAAATGGAGAAATACGTTCAAGAATTAATTCCTCATACTTTTTCATAGTTTGTGTGTCCTTCTCAATTAAATCCCATTTATTGATAAGAATAACCAAACCACGATTATTTCGAATTGCCAGCCACATGATATTAATGTCTTGCGCTTCTATTCCATCTTGCGCATCGAGCATTAACACACACACATCGCAACTTTCTATGGCTCTTACAGTGCGCATTACTGAGTAAAACTCAACATCATCGCGCACTTTACCTTTTTTACGTAAACCAGCGGTATCTACTAAGTAAAAATCGTGACCAAAAGCTTGATATCTCGTGTGAATTGTATCACGTGTGGTACCAGCAATATTGGTAACAATGGTTCTGTCTCTTCCCAATAAGGCATTCACGAAACTCGATTTCCCTACATTCGGTCTACCCACAATAGCAATTTTCGGAATATCTAATTCAACATCTGGTTCAACATCTTCGGGTAGAACTTTCACAAGGTCATCTAACAATTCTCCAGTTCCTGAGCCATTTATAGATGATAAACAATACAATTCTCCTAAGCCTAAACTATAAAAAACGCCGGCTTCAGAAATTCTTTCATTATTATCAACCTTATTTACAACAACAAATGTCTTTTTACCGGATTTTCTAATTATACGCGCAACATCCTCATCTAAATCGGTCACGCCAATTACCACATCTACAACAAACAACAAAACATCTGCTTCTTCAATAGCAACTTTAACCTGGTTGCGAATTTCCTCTTCAAAAACATCGTCAGAACCTGTTATGTACCCACCTGTATCTATAATGGTAAATTCCCTACCTGTCCATTCACCTTTTCCATAATGTCTGTCGCGTGTTACACCAGCAGTTTCATTTACAATGGCATCACGTGTTTCCGTAATACGATTGAATAATGTAGACTTACCAACATTAGGCCGACCAATAATTGCAACTATACTTCCCATAATATTTTTACTCTATATAACCAAAACGTTTGAGCTGACGGTCACTATCTCGCCAATCTTTACTCACTTTAACTTGCGTGGCAAGGAATACTTTTTTTCCTAAAAAAGCTTCAATTGCCACACGTGCTTCGGTTGCTGTTTTCTTTAATGAACTACCTAAATGTCCAATTATAATTCCCTTTTGCGACTCTCTCGATACAAATATAATAGCCTGAATGCGCACAATAGTTGGCTCGTCTTTAAATTCGTCTACTACAACTTCTACCGAATAAGGAATCTCTTTTTGATAATTCATCAATATTTTTTCACGAATAATCTCAGTAACAAAAAAACGCTCCGAACGGTCTGTTAATGCATCTTTATCGTAATAAGGTTCTCCTTCTTTTAAATGGTGCAAAATGCGCAAACGAACAGAGTCTAAATTAAACTTAGCCAATGCAGAAATAGGATAGACTTCTGCTGTAGGCAATATTGCATGCCATTCACTTACTCTTTTCTCAACAATCTGCTGGTTACTCAAATCAATCTTATTTAAAGCAATAATAATAGGAACGTTTGCATTGATAACCTGTTCTGGCAAATCTTCTACTACAGGTATTTGACCTATTTCAGCCAAATACAAAAAAACATCTGCATCCTGAAAAGTTCCTTCAATAAAATGATTCATTGATTCCTGCAACTTATAAGCTGGATTCTTGATAATTCCAGGGGTGTCAGAAAATACTATCTGAAATTCTGGCCCATTTAAAATTCCAATAATTCTATGTCGCGTTGTTTGTGCCTTTGGAGTAATAATAGACAATCTTTCTCCCACCAAAGCATTCATCAAGGTTGATTTCCCTGCATTGGGTTTCCCAATAATATTCACAAATCCTGATTTAAAGCCCATTCTATTACATTTTTTTGCAGCCCGCAAAGGTAGCAATTTTATTGAGGCCTGAATACCAAGCAGTAAGGGAAATTAGATTTCCTTTTAAAATCAGCCTAAGCGCCTATTGTAGCGCGGGTTGCTTTTATTAATTCAATTGCTCTTTCCTTTGAAGTCCCTTCTGCATAAACGCGTAATAAAGGTTCAGTTCCAGAAGGACGAATCATTACCCATTCATCTGCATTAAAAAAGAATTTGTAGCCATCTAAATCTTGCACATCTGAAACCTGATGCGCTCCAAATGAAGTATATTTTCTTGCTTTGCAATTGGCAATAATGTCTTGTTTTTGTTGCTCTGGCAAGTGAACATCATTTCTTTCAAAGCTAAATGGTCCTGTTATAGCATAAACTTCTTCAATGAGTTCGTCTAAAGATTTGCCAGATATTGCCATGAATTCCCAGATTACCAAGCCCATCCAAATACCATCACGTTCTGGAATATGTCCTTTTATAGCTATTCCTCCTGATTCTTCACCACCCAACAATACATCTTCACTTATCATAATAGCCGCGATGTATTTGAAACCTATTTTCACTGTTTCTAATTCAAGACCATAATAATCGCAGAGTTTTTTAATCTTTACGGTAGATGAGAATGCTGTACACACTTTCCCTCTCAGGCCTTTATATTTATACAAATAATGTATCAATAATAATATGATATGGTGAGAATCCACAAAATTTCCTTTACTATCAAATAGTCCAATTCTATCTGCATCACCATCTGTAGCTAGTCCACAATCAATATTTTCTGCAATTCTTATCATTTCAGAAAATTCTGTTAAATTTTTAGCAATAGGCTCTGGAGCTTGACCTTCAAAAGAAGGATTATAGTCGCAGTGTAGAAAAGTAATTTCTGGTAATAAACGGCGCATCACATTTTGACCAGCGCCAAACATGGCATCATAAGCCCATTCCATTGGAGCATTGCGAATTGCTTCTAAATCAAAATTGTTTTCTGCATGTTTACAATAATCATCTTCTAGATTAACCCAAACTAATGTTCCTGCTGAAGCTGCTTTTTCTAAATCAATACTTAAAAATGCTTTGTCTGGCGCATCAGGAATGACTGTCTCTATTTCTTCTATTTTCTCTGGTAGCAACGGCCCTCCATAACTTCCCTTCAGTTTAAAGCCGTTGTAATCTGGAGGATTATGACTTGCCGTAATAACTACACCAAGACTAGATTTATAATTCACATTACCTAATGAAACCATGGGTGTACTCACAAATCCTTTCGCCAAATACACTTTAACACCATGTTGCAACATAACTTTTGCAGTAGTTTCTGAAAATAGTTTTCCAGCAAAACGGCAATCATGACCAATTACAACTGAAGGATTTTCGAAATTAGCTTTTAACCATATTGCAGTTGCAGCAGAAACACGGGCTACATTATCTACAGTAAATTCTTCTGCAATGATAGCTCTCCAGCCGTCAGTTCCAAATTTTATAGGACTTATCATATTATGTTTGTGTTTTTTAAAATGTTATATACCTTGTTTATTTAAATTTCTTTGATATTTTCTTGCGTTTTGCATGTGCTGTTCATAAGTAACGGCAAATGCATGGTAACCAGAACCATCTGGCTTGGCGCAAAAGTAAATGTAATTATGATGCTGATAACGTAAAACTGCATCAATACATTTTTGGCTTGGCATATAAATCGGTCCTGGCGGTAAACCACCGTATTTATAAGTATTGTAAGGTGAATCCACCAGCAAGTGATTACCTCTTATTCTTTTTATCGTTGGATCATTTAACGCAAACTTAACAGTTGGATCTGCTTGTAATTTCATGCCTTTTAAATGTCTATTGTAATAAACTCCTGCAATAATTGACCATTCATCACTTTTATTGGATTCTTGCATAACAATCGAAGCCAAAGTGCTTACCTGCGCAGGACTTAAATCCATTTGAGCACTTAACCTTTTCCTTTCTTCATTCCAAAATTTATCATAAGCTTTTCCCATTTTTTCCATAAATCTTGGAGTTGGGGTATTCCAATAAAATTCATAAGTATCAGGCATAAAATAGCTCAAAGCCGTTTCTGAACTTAAACCCAACTTTTCCATTTTACTTTCATCATTAAAATATTGAATTAACGAAATAGAATCGGCTTCTAGCAATTTACCAATCTTTCCTGCCAATTGTTCTTTTGTTCGGATATTCTGAATTGTAATTCTTATCGGTTCTTGCTTTCCTGATTTTAACAAAGCAACTAAATCCTTATTATTCATACCATTCTTTACCTTAAATCTGCCCGGTAGAACATGGTCTTTATACTTTAAAAATTCTGCCATCCAAATAAAAGATTCCCGATTTTGGAGCATCTTTTTTTCTGAAAGCTGATTTACTACATCCTCAAATTTATCAGTACTTTTTACATAAATAAACCCTGTTTTTTGCCCATTTAAGTTAAGGTTTGGCTTAAAAATCTTCCCATAGTAATAGAAAAAGGAACTGCCCAAAGAAAGCAAAAGCAATATTGCCAAAGCAATCAGTATCTTTTTGAAAGAACTGGAACTCTTTTTCCCTTGCTTTTTTGAAGAGGTTCGTCGTTTAGGTGGCATGTAGAATTGTCAAAAATAGAAGTTTTCAATTATTTAAATGAAACCTTGGTTCACAAACTTATCAATGCATTGAAACTTACATAGATAATTTTAACTCCACCCGCTAATTAAAATCATAAATATCTGATATTATGATATATAAGTTTCAATAAATACTTTATTGTCGATTTTTTAAAAAATTCCTTACAGCAGAAAGGTAATGCTGAAATACAGTAATGATAGGGCTTAACGATGATTTTACTTTGTATCTGCCAAAAGGTGTATACAAACTAATTGAAAACAAAAACACATAATGTTGAAGTAACAACTACGATAAGAAACCCAAAAAAATGAAAGTTAAAGGGAAAAATATCGTCTTTGCAATGCTGCTTTTCTTAGCTCAAAGTGAGCTATGGGCGCAGCTTGTTACTACAGGCAGTGGAACAGTTTCAGCAAATGCACTGGTAAATAATATTATTGGAACTGGTATTACATTCTCTAATGCTCAATACACCGGAAGGCCAGTAGCTACTGGAACTTTCAATGGAACGAGTTCTAATATTGGAATCAACTCAGGAGTTATCATTACAACGGGTCATATTAATATTGCTCCTGGTCCAAACAATAATGGAGGTGCAACTAATAGTAACAATGGCCCAAGCATTCCCGAGCTACAAACATTAGCTCAATCAACAACATATGATGGTGCAATTTTGGAATTCGACTTTGCTCCTCAATCCAACTTTATCAGCTTCCGTTATGTATTTGCTTCAGAAGAATACAATGAATATGTATGTTCTGAATTTAACGATGCATTTGCATTTTTTATAACAGGTCCTGGTATAACTGGTGCAGAAAATTTAGCAGTTGTGCCTTCTACAACTACACCAGTAACAATAAATACTATCAATAATGGCTCAGTCGGAAGTTTGGGAAGTATCGCAAACTCACCATGTGTGCTAACAAATTCAAGTTATTTTGTAGGTAATAGTTTAAACACCGTTCAGTACGATGGTTTTACAACAGTATTAACAGCTCAAAGAAATGTAATTCCATGTCAAACATATCATATTCGTTTAATGATAGCTGACGGAGCTGATGATATATTCGACTCTGCAGTATTTTTAGAAGAAAATTCTTTCAGTGCTGAGACTTATGCTTTTTCAGTTTCCACAATGTTTGGCGACTCTTCCATGTATGAGGGTTGCACCAATGCCCAATTAACTTTCAGCAGACCAGAAGCAGACCCTGTTCCTTTAGTTGTAACATATTCAGTTAGTGGAACTGCAACTCCTGGCGCAGATTACAACACTTTACCAGGGACAGCAACAATTCCAGCTGGTCAAACTTCCATTTCCATAGACATTAATGCTATTGCAGATGGAATTAATGAAGGAACCGAAACAATAGTCATCAATGCAAACACTCCTTGCGGAACCATTCCTCAAATTATATTCTTAAGAGAAAAACCTCCTGTAACAGTTTTTGCACCTGATGAAAGTATTTGTAATGGTTTAGGGCCTGTTACTGTTACTGCAAATGGTAGTGGTGGAATTCAGCCTTTTACATATAGCTGGAATACAGGAGAAACTAGCGCAAGTATCAGTGTAAACCCATCTATAACTACCGTATATACTGTCACTGTTACAGATTTTTGCGGAACCACAGGCGTTGCGCAGCCTACAGTTGCAATTGCAGATCTTCCAACTGCTTCAATTTCTGCTCCTCCATTTGTTTGCAGTGGAGTGCCAGTAACGGTAACTTATACAGGAACAGCAACACCTGCTGCAACCTACATTTGGGATTTTGATAACCCTACTAGTCAAAGCAGTGGCTCTTCCCAAGGACCTTATCAAGTTTCTTGGGACTCATCTGGTATCAAAACAATAACCTTACAAGTTATTGCAGCTGGTTGTTCTTCAAATGTTGTAAGTACTCAAGTATTAGTAAATCCAACCCCAACAGCCGACTTTGTTATTGACCCAATTGCATGTTCTGGTCAAACTGTAACTATTACATATACTGGTACAGGAACAGATGGTGGCGGTTATGGCTGGGGATTTCCTGGTGGTGTTATTATTACAGGTGGTCGACGTGGTCCATTTGAAATCCGTTGGGATTCGGTTGGCGTTTTTGGTGTTACATTAACAGTTACCGAAAATGGTTGTACCTCTCCTGGAAATGAAGTTTTTGTAAATATTCAACCTACACCAACATCCACTTTTACTGTTGAATCGCCAGTATGTGTCGGGCAGCCATCGACTATTGCTTACAATGGCAATGCAAGTTCAACCGCAACATACAATTGGAATTTTGCCGGCGGAACTGTTCAAAGTGGCGCAGGTGTGGGCCCATACGAAGTAATATGGAATTCACCCGGAACAAAAGATGTATTTCTTTCGGTTACAGAAGCAGGTTGCACCGGAAATATTACAACGCATCCTGTTATTATAAATTCGATTCCTACGGCAAGTTTTACTGTTGGATCTCCTATTTGTGCCGGTCAACCAACAACAGTAAACTATTCTGGCTCTGCAGGTGGTTCTGATACATACAACTGGAACTTTGGCACAGCAACAGTAATTTCAGGAATAGGACAAGGCCCCTACACAGTATCTTGGCCAAACGCAGGAACTTATGATGTTTCTTTAACTGTTATAAGAAATGGTTGCGCATCTCCACCATTTACATTACCAGTGGTAGTAAATGCAATACCTGCAGCGCCTTTTACAGTTGAATCTCCTGTTTGTCAAGGGCAACCATCTACTATACAATATACTGGTAATCAGGCACAAGGAACAGTTTTTACTTGGGATTTTTCAGGAGGACTTGTTACTTCTGGTTCACTTGGCGGTCCATACGAAGTTTATTGGGAAACACAAGGAACCAAACAAATCTCCTTATCTATTACTTCTCCGGCAGGATGTCCTTCTCAACCAGCCGTTTTACCAGTAATTGTAAATCCAACTCCAACAGCAACTTTTATAGTAGAAACGCCAATTTGCTTAAACGAAACTTCAACAATTGCTTATACAGGAACAGGAAATCCTAGTGCACAATATACTTGGAATTTTAACGGAGGAAGTATAGTATCTGGTGGTGGTCAAGGACCATTTGAAGTACAATGGGGAACACCTGGAATAAAAACTGTGAGCGTTTCTGTTTCTGAAAATGGATGCGTATCTCCAATTATTAGTCAACAAGTAAATGTAAAACCTTTACCATCGGGCTTTTTTACGGCTCAGTCGCCTGTTTGTGCATTTAGCACTACAAGTATTGTTTACTCTGGAAGCGCTTCTGGTGCTGCATTTTTTAGTTGGGATTTCGATAATGGTACAGTTGTTTCTGGAACAGGCCCAGGTCCAATACAAGTATATTGGGAAAATGCTGGACCAAAAACAGTTAGATTAAACGTTACAGAAGATGGGTGTACTTCTATACAAGAAACTCAAATAGTATTGGTAAATCCAATTCCTACAAACTCATTTACAGCCACTTCTCCTGTTTGTATAGGAGACCCTTCCACAGTAGTTTACACAGGAAATGCCTTTCCTAGCGCACAATACAACTGGAATTTTGGTGATGGAACAGTTCAATCTGGCGCTGGCAACGGCCCTTTTCAAATTGTATGGTCAACGCCAGGTCTTAAAACAATTACTTTAGATCTAAGTCAATTTGGTTGCCCTGGACCTCAATCGGTGCAGACTGTTCAAGTTAACCCATTGCCCGATTCTCCATTTATTGCTGATGAAAGAGTATGTGTTGGAATTTCTGCGACTATCACATACACTGGTGTTGCATCTGTTTTAGGAAGCTACAATTGGGATTTTGGCGGAGGAACAATAGTGAGTGGCTCAGGTCAAGGACCCTATGAAGTTTTTTGGAATACACCTGGTATCAAAAATATATCATTGTCAGTTATTGATAACGGTTGCCCATCTCCAATTTCTAACGCCCAAGTTGAAGTTATTCCTTACCCAACTTCAGATTTTATTGCCAATCCTCTTGCATGTGAGGGCTATGCCACAGCAGTTACTTACACAGGAACAAGTCTTCCAAATGCCAATTTTGACTGGGATTTTAATGGGGGAACAATTGTTTCAGGAGCTGGAGCCGGACCTTATCAAATTTCATGGGATGTAACAGGAATAAAGACCATTACCCTTACAGTTGACCAATATGGATGCTCTTCTGCACCAAGTGAAGTAACTTTAAACGTAGCACCAACACCTGTCTCAGATGCAGGAAATGATTTACTAATTTGCCCTGGACAATCTGGCCAATTAGGAGTAATGCCTGTAAATGGTTATGCCTATCAATGGATACCTGCAACTGGATTGAACAATCCAACAATGGGAAATCCTACTGTTACATTAACAAATTTCACCAACGAAATTCAAACAAATGAATACATTGTTGTAACAACTTTGGGCAATTGCTCAGCGTACGATACAGCAACGGTGAGTGTTTATCCTTTACCTCAAGTATTATGGCAATCTCCTGAAGGACAATGCTTCCAAGGAAATTCCTTCGATTTTAACATGGCAGGAAATTTAAGTAACAATGCTGTTTTCAACTGGGACTTTGGTCAATTTTCAAACCCGCAAACATCAAATCTAAGTGCACCACAAAACGTTAATTTTACAACTACAGGAGTTCACATAATAACTTTAATGGTTACAGATGGAACTTGCGCAAGTCCAGCTTATACAGATTCTATTGAAATATTTGAAATGCCGATTGCCAATTTCACTGGAGACAATGTTGAAGGATGCCCTCCTTTGAATGTAGATTTCCAAAACCTTTCATCCGATTTTGGGAACCAAACCTACCAATGGAATTTTGGTAATGGAAACTCGCAAAGTGGATTTGATCCAGATTACAGTTATGAGCAATCAGGAAATTTCTCGGTAACGCTTACTGTTACAACAGAAAACGGTTGTGTTGCAGAATACGTATCTCACTCAATGATTACCGTTTATCCAGAACCTCAAGCAGGCTTTAATGTAAATCCAGATGTGCTAACAACTGCGCAACCTATGGCAAATATTATTGATGAATCATCTGGAGCGATATCATGGTTCTATTCTTTGGGTGATGGAGATACTTCTTACACGAGAAATTTAACACATAATTATTATGAACCTGGAGATTACACTTTATCTCAACGTGTTGTAAATCAATACGGTTGCGTAGATATCGCGACATATCAACTTAAAGTAGAACCAGTTATCACATTCTATTTACCAAACGCATTTACTCCAGATGGAGATGGGACAAATGAGATTTTCAAATGCTACGGTTTAAACATTGTTGATTTTAGAATGGAAATCTATAATCGCTGGGGTGAGATGGTTTTTGAATCTAATGATATAGATGTTGGATGGAATGGGAAATTGTTTAATGAAAAAGACAGGGTAATGTCAAAACAGGATGTATATGCAGTTGTTGTTTATGTGAGAGATACATTCGATCTTCCGCCAAGAAGAATTGACCACAGAGTTACTTTGGTAAGATAGGAAACCCCGCATTCGTAATAAAAACTAGCAACTCATTGTTAGCTAAAAGCTGCCATTTCAAATCAAACGATTGTTTTAGTTGATTTTTAATAATCCAGCCTTTAATTTCATTTCCCGAAAAGGAGTCTTTAGGTAATTCTATAAATATTTCCTTTTTAAAATCTAATCCTTTTAACGAATAGCTTTTATAGATAGCCTCTTTGGCGCCCCAAACAACATGTAAACCCAGTAATTCTGGCCAATTATGTAAATGCTTAGCATCTGTTTCGTTTATAAAACGTGGTGCTACTTTAAAAATTTTTTCTCTCAAAGGCTCTATGTCAATTCCTGGTTGAAAAAGCGGTGTAGTTTGCATAAACAACCAGCTATTAGAATGACTCACAGATACATTCCAATTTGTTCCTCTCAAAATTGGCTTTCCATTTACTTCATTTTCAATGGAAACATTTAAATCGTTAAAAACAGATTGGATCAATCGGAGTTTGATAGCCTCCATTTGAGAAGATCTTCTTTTAATTTTACTCAAATCTAAAAACTCTCCAAATATCTTATTATATTGATATTCAAAAATATAACTATTCATAAACACTTACTTTCCCCCATTAAAATTAACTTGTTTTTCTGTTCGAAATTATTCGTATTTTTGATTGCTATACCATCAGTTATGAGAAAACTATTACAAACCTTCATTTTGTTGCTTTTCACAGCATTTTGTTTAAACGCTCAGATAACAATAAATTCAGGTTCTTCACCATTAAATTATGTAAATAATTTGGTTGGGAATGGAATCACCTTTTCAAATGTTCAATACTCTGGAGATACCAACGGTATAGGCTTTTTTAATACAACAAATCCCGTTTTAGGATTCAACAATGGGGTGATTTTATCAACTGATGCTGTTCAAAACGCTGATTTTAATCTTATTCCAAGCTTTCCAGGCTTTGATATTACAGAAGGCTTAGACCAAACAAGTTTACCAGAATTAGTACCTTTTGTTTCTCAATGTTTTTCGCCCCTAAATGATGGGCTTATACTTCAATTTGACTTTGTACCACAATCAACACCTGTTTCTTTTAATTATGTTTTTGCTTCACAAGAATACGCTTCTTTTGTATGTAGTCAGTATAATGATGCTTTTGCTTTTCTTATAAGCGGCCCTGGTATAGTTGGTCAGCAAAATTTAGCTGTTGTTCCTGGTACAAATGACCCAATCACAATTTCTACTATAAACGACGGAGTTGCTGATGGAGCAGGCGGAAACTTATGCATTCTAACAAATTCTGCATTTTATAATGCCACTGCTACAGATTTTGGAACTGGTATTAATTTCAATGGTTTCACGCTACCTTTAACTGCAGTAACAGATGTTATTCCATGCCAAACTTATACTATTCGTTTAATGATTGCAGATGGTTGCGATGGTTCCCTTGGTTCTGCAGTATTTCTGCAAGCAAATAGTTTCGGTTCAACACCAGTTTCTATCAACACATTAACCTTAAATAACGACTCTACTACTTACGAAGGTTGCGCGCCAGCCAGTATTGTAGTTACGAAGAATGATCCAAGTCTATTAAATTCAGATGTTTCTGTTGACCTTACCATTCAAGGAACTGCAACAAATGGAGTAGATTATACAGGTTTACCAACTACATTAACAATTCCTGCAGGCTCATTAACAGCTAATTTGGCCTTAACTGCAATTGAAGATGGAATTGCTGAATCAACCGAAAGTGTTATCATATCTTATCCAGTTGGTTGTGGTTTGTTCGACACTTTAGTTATTTTTATCCGAAATAAGCCACAATTAATTGTTACTCCAGATCCAGCTCCATCTTTATGCGGAGGGCAGGGCCCTGTTACAATTTCAGCCGCTGTAACTGGAGGAGTAGCGCCAATAACTTATAGTTGGTCAAATAGTTTGGGTACAGCTTTATCGGCCAGTGTAAATCCATTAGCTACTACAACTTATACTTTAACTGCGACAGATTATTGCGGAACAGTATCAAATGGAACAGTTACGGTTCCTGTTGGTACAACCCCAGAAGTTCCCATTATACAACAACCAGTTGGGCCTTATTGTGAAAATGAAACGATTTCAACTATAGCATCAACTTCAACCTCAGGAGCTTCTTTAGTTTGGACAGGTCCTTCATCTTTTCTTTATACAGGAACAACAGTTTCAATTCCAAATTCAACTGTAGTAAATTCTGGTAATTATTCTGTTTATGCTTCACTTAATGGTTGCGATAGTCAACCTGCTAATATCAACATTTTAGTAAAACCTAGACCAACTCCTCCCCAATTAGGTTCAAATTCACCTGCTTGCGAAGGAACAACCTTAAGTCTCACTGCCATTACTACTCCAGCTAATTCTGTTATTTCCTGGACTGGTCCCGATGGATTTGCAGCTGTTGGGTCCTCACAATCAATCGCTTCAGTTACTTTACCTGCCGCAGGAATTTATGCAGCAACTGCAGAATTAAATGGTTGTGTGGCCACTGATACTAGCTTTACTTCGGTAGTTATAAATGATACACCTGATGCGCCTAACGCAAGTTCAAACTCTCCAGTTTGTACTGGTTTTGATTTAAATTTAACAAGCACATCCATTGGAGATAGCTATTTATGGACAGGACCAGAAGCATGGACTGCAAATACGCAAAATGCCACAAGAACCGCTGTAAATAACACCCAATTTGGGACTTATGCATTAAGTGTTACAGTTAATAATTGCACATCACCCCCAACCCCTGTTAACGTATTAGTTATAGATGCATCATTTGTTCCAACAATAGGGACAAACTCTCCGATTTGCGAAGATAACACCCTATCATTAAATACATCATCAATTAATAATGCAACTTATCATTGGTCTGGTCCTAACGGTTTTTCTTCTAACTTACAAAATACAGAAGTAATAAATGCACAAGAAGTTAATGAAGGTACGTATTCACTGTATTTGGTAATTGGGAGCTGCACTACAGCAACCAATCAATTTACAGGAGTTATAAATCCAAAACCTATAGCAAATGCGGGTTTAGACGTTCAAGTATGCTCTGAGCAAAACATTACAATTGGAGAAAGTTCCCAACCGAATTATACCTATTCATGGTCTCCAAGTGAAGGATTAAATGTTACAAATATTTCAAATCCTACTTTTAATGGAATAAATCTATCTGGCATTGTTATTCCTAAACAGTTCATTTTAACTTCATTTTCATCAGGATGTCAAGATAATGATACAGTAACAGTAGAGTTAAACCCTCAACCAATTGCCACTTTCGAAACCCCTCAACCTCAGTGCTATAGAGGAAATAGTTTTGATTTTAAAGCAGAAGGTGAATATTCCGACTTAGCAAGATTTGTTTGGAGTTTTGGTTCTCAAGCTACACCTGATTCATCAGCATCATCAGCTCCAAGTGATGTAACATTTAATACAACAGGGCAACAAATGGTTAGGTTAGTTATTATTGACCGAGGTTGTTACAGCAATACTTATGTTGTACCTGTTAATGTTTTAAAAATGCCGGTAGCAAATTTCACTGCAAGTAGAGTTGAGACATGTGAGCCTAGTCTTATTGTTTTCAATAATATCTCTGAAAATGAGAATGGCATATTGAACTATGCATGGAGTTTTGGAAATGGAAAAAACAGTAGCTTAGAAAACCCATCAATTTTATTCAATAATAGCGGATTATTTGATGTTAAACTTACTGTTAGTGATTTAAACAATTGTTCTGATACTTACGAAGTTAAAAAAATGCTTACTGTAAATCCTACGCCTGTATCTCAATTTTCAGCGTTTCCATTACAAACCTCAATTACAAATCCTGGTTAAGTTCTAATAATAACTGCATTTTGTTTAAACTGCCAGAATAACTCATACCCTTGATTTGCTGTTGCAATGGTAACAAGCCACATGTAAATTTTATTGATATTGTCATTTAGATTCTTACC
>Ga0247833_1001255_pt1 | contig 42371 bp, 32 predicted proteins | sample LaCruzMarch2015__7_FD_187117 | JGI IMG/M metagenome (GOLD analysis project Ga0247833, IMG submission 187117) | Freshwater microbial communities from meromictic Lake La Cruz, Castile-La Mancha, Spain - LaCruzMarch2015_8m | ecosystem: Environmental > Aquatic > Freshwater > Lake | place: Spain...
ACCAGATGCCGACCACCGGCCAGGCCGCCAGGAAGAAGTGGAGGCTGCGGCTGTTGTTGAACGAGGCGTATTGGAAGATCAGGCGACCGAAGTAACCGTGGGCAGCCACGATGTTGTAGGTCTCTTCCTCTTGGCCGAACTTGTAGCCGTAGTTCTGGGACTCGCTCTCGGTGGTTTCACGCACTAGGGAGGAGGTCACCAGCGAACCGTGCATGGCGGAGAACAGGGAGCCGCCGAACACACCCGCCACACCCAGCATGTGGAAGGGGTGCATCAGGATGTTGTGCTCAGCCTGGAACACCAGCATGTAGTTGAAGGTGCCGCTGATGCCGAGGGGCATGCCGTCGGAGAAAGAACCCTGGCCAAAGGGGTAGATCAGGAACACGGCGCTGGCGGCCGCCACGGGAGCGGAGTAGGCGACGCAGATCCAGGGGCGCATGCCCAGGCGGTAGGAGAGTTCCCACTCGCGGCCCATGTAGGCGAAGACGCCGATCAGGAAGTGGAAGACCACCAGCTGGTAGGGGCCACCGTTGTACAGCCACTCGTCGAGGCTGGCGGCTTCCCAGATGGGGTAGAAGTGCAGGCCGATGGCGTTGCTGGAAGGAACAACGGCGCCGGAGATGATGTTGTTGCCGTACATCAGGGAGCCGGCGACGGGCTCACGGATGCCGTCGATGTCGACGGGGGGCGCCGCGATGAAAGCGACGATGAAGCAGATGGTGGCAGCCAGCAGGGTGGGGATCATCAGCACACCGAACCAACCGACATAAAGACGGTTGTTGGTGGAGGTGACCCACTCACAGAACTGGTTCCACACTGAAGCGCCGGAGCGCTGCTGGAGAGTGGCGGTCATGAGTGCGAAAGAAGGTAACACCAGGCAGACGCGATAACGCCGATCCGGTGAGAGAGGTAGAGGCGGAATCCCACCTGCGGTGACTGTAACAGAGTGTTGCGGAGTGTGAGTGGCGCCTTCATGAAGAAAATCTGTGCTTCTGCCCGGCGTGGGGCGGGACCCGGCCGCCAGCGGCCAGGACAAGCTTGTTAGCGTCCGGAAACCCCCTCGAGCTGCGCCAGCCGTGAGCGACCAACGGGTGCTGCTGGTGCGGCTGCCCTGCAATCCGATCTTTCCGATCGGCCCGATCTACCTGGCCGATCACCTGCACAAGTGTTTCCCCGGCCTGCCCCAGCGCATCCTGGATCTGGCGGCCGTGCCCCTGCTCGATGTCCAGCGGGTGCTGATGGAGGTGGTGGACCAGTTCCGCCCCACCCTGCTGGTGTTCTCCTGGCGGGACATTCAGATCTATGCGCCGGTGGATGGCCGGGGCGGCAATCCGCTGCAGAACTCCTTTGAGGTGTTCTATTCCTCCAGTCCCCTCAAGCGCCTGCGCGGGGCGCTGGGCGGACTGCGGCTGATGGGCTCCTATTACGGAGAGCTGTGGCGCAACCTGCGACTGGTGCGCCGCGGTCTGCGGCGCGCCAGTCGGCACAGCCCCGGGGCCCGGGTGGTGATCGGTGGCGGGGCCGTGAGCGTCTTTTATGAGCAGCTGGGCCGCGGCCTGCCCACCGGTTCCGTTGTGTCGGTGGGGGAGGGGGAAGGGCTGCTGGAGAAGCTGATCCGCGGCCAGTCGCTGCAGGCGGAGCGTTGTTATGTGGTGGGGGAGGTTCCCCGTCCAGGCCTGATCCACGAGCAGCCGGCGGGCCTGGAGAAAACCGCCTGCGACTACGACTACATCGCTTCGATCTGGCCCCAGCTGAACTGGTACCTCGACGGCGGCGACTTCTACGTCGGGGTCCAGACCAAACGCGGCTGCCCCCACAACTGCTGCTACTGCGTTTACACGGTGGTGGAGGGCAAGGCCGTGCGCGTCAACCCCATCGACGAGGTGGTGCGAGAGATGCGCCAGTTGTACGACCGCGGCGTGCGGGGCTTCTGGTTCACCGATGCCCAGTTCATCCCGGCCAGGCGCTACATCGACGATGCCAAGCAGTTGCTGCGGGCCATTCAGGCCGAGGGACTGAGGGACATCCGTTGGGCCGCCTACATCCGTGCCGACAACCTGGACGCCGAGCTGGCCGAACTGATGGTGGCCACAGGGATGAGTTACTTCGAGATCGGCATCACCTCGGGGTCCCAGGAGCTCGTCCGCAAGATGCGCATGGGCTACAACCTGCGCACGGTGCTGGAGAACTGCCGCCTGCTGGCGGCGGCCGGCTTCCACGAGCATGTCTCCGTCAACTATTCGTTCAATGTGATCGATGAGCGGCCCGAGACCATCCGCCAGACGATCGCCTACCACCGGGAACTGGAGCGCATCTTCGGCGCCGACAAGGTGGAGCCGGCCATTTTCTTCATCGGCCTCCAGCCCCACACCCACCTGGAGCAGTACGCCTTCGACCAGGGGATGCTCAAGCCCGGCTACGACCCGATGAGCCTGATGCCCTGGACCGCCCGCCAGCTGCTCTGGAACCCCGAGCCGATGGGTCGGGTGTTCGGCCGGATCTGCCTTGAGGCCTTTGAGCGCAACCCGGCCGACTTCGGCCGCACCGTGATGGACCTGCTGGAGCGGGACTTCGGCAGCGCTCCCCTTGAGGAGGCCTTGCGGGCTCCGGTGGAGGGGAGGGCGGCGCTGGCCACGGCTGTGCGCTGAACGGCCCTGCCCCGCTTGAAGCTGCCGGACCTTAATAGGCGCTTAAGCCTCGTGGTTGCAATTGTGACCGTTTCGTGACGCTCTCCGTCCCTGGGCCAGCGCTGCTAGGATTGACACAACTACATCTTCGGCTATGCCAACCGTAAACACAAGCCCTCAGCTCAGAGGCGCCATTCAGGCGGTCACTGGTGCCGATCCAGTCATTACTCTAAATGGAAGCACTGCTGATCAGTACTCCGTCCTCACGCTGGGACAGAGAAGCAGCTTCGTGCCGAAAGCATCCCGGTATAATGGTTATACAATTCAGGGTACATCAAGCGTTCTGGCAAATTCAGCAAAGCTTGTTAATACTCGCATCTATCAACAAAATGTCGATAGCGCCTTTGCGCCCGGAATCGTAAAAAATCTCACATTAAATTATACCTCGTCTGGCGCCGCCGATAACGGCGCCCTGCTCAGCGTCTCCTCAACGGCCGCCCGTTCGATCACGCTGGAGAATGTCCTGATCACCGGTGTCCACAGGGGTTGGAATGGCAACGGCAACCTCTACATGTCGTTGCGCAGCTTCAATGCCGCAGCTCCGCTCAACACATCGCTGACCCTGACTGGTGTCAGAGCCAACCTCACTGGTCAGGGTGGCTTCCTCGGCACCACCGGAGGTTCTGCTTTCCTGCATAGCTGGAACAACAATGGCCCTGTAACCATCTCCAGCAGCACCTTCGATGAAGCAGGTTACGCCAGCTCCTTCAACTTCCTCACCTTCGGATCGACTGTCGCTGGTAACTACACCCTCACCGGCAACACCTTCTTCCGCTCCTCCAACGACACAGTGCGTCCCGAGGGCAACCGTCTCGGCAGCGTCGTAGCCAATCTCACGGACAACATCTTCCAGGATGGCTCCTACCTCGATCTCTACGGCAATGTTGGTTCGGTTACCCTCCATGACAACACATTTGCCACGATCGCAGGGGGCTACGGCATCCGTGTCAACGATCCCGTCCTCGGCACGCCCACCCTTTCGGGCACCAACGTGTTCACCGGTGCTGGCCTGGCCCTGAAATTCGTGAAGGCCACGGCAGGTTCCACCTCCCTCGCGGGGGCAGTCACGGTGAATGGCTCCAGCTTTTCCAACCTGATTGCCGGCGGCCAGGCTGCCGACACGATCACGGGGACTGCCGCCAACGACTGGATCAGTGGCGATGATGGCGCTGACAGCATCAGCGGCCTCGCCGGCGATGATTTTATTCTGGGTGGGGCTGGCAATGACACGTTGATCGGAGGATTGGGTGCAGATATGCTCACCGGTGGATCTGGAAATGATCAATTCCAATGGGCTACTGGTGATGGAACAGACACTATCACTGATTTCAGCACTACGGAGGACCAAATTGCGCTCATTGATATCTTTAACAATACATCTCCAGGTAGCACTCTGGCTGCAGCTGATTACGCTACCGTCGTCGACAACACTTTCATTACAATAGCAGATAGTAATAAAGTCATCGAGCGTACCCAAGGGGTATCCACTTTAGAATTCACCAGCTTTACGCTGGCAGGTTTGACAAATGCTTATTTGCTCGGGTACAATTCAACAGTGAGCAATGCGCAGCTTTATTTTGATAATGACTGGGGAGATACTGCAGGCCGTCAATTAGTCGCAAACTTTACCAACTTGACGTCTGGTCCACTGACTAATGCTTTCACCAATTCAAATTTCATTGCTGTCTAAGTCTGCTTAAGTTTGCTCCACCGAACCTGGCCCGCTCTACCAGCGGGCCCTTTTTTATGGCGCGCTTTCGCAGCCACTGGCATTCGCCTCCCAGAGTCCGCCGCTCAAGCCTACAGCGAAAACTTCTTTTCCTGCCGCCCTGCTTTCACCGTACGCGATATGGTGATCTTGGAGCGCGGCTTCTACTGGCGCCTGCTCACCGCCCTGGTGTAGCGTCCCCTCGGCTGGGCTAAGCAACAGTTCCTGCGTCGTTAAGGAATAAGGATATTGCGTAGAGTGCTGACGAGTCTGGTTAAGGTTTTTTCAGAAGTGTGGCTTCTGATGAGGGGACTCCCCTGGGGCTCCCGTAAAGAAATTCCAGCGTCTCTCATTTTTCCTAACTCGTCAGCCTCCGGTGTCATGACTCAGTTCATCAGGATCGGCAGCAACGATTACTTCAATCTGCGTTTGGCCATCATGGCTGCCACCACGGGTGTCCTCACCGGGCAGACGATCGACATCGGCGAAGTCTGTACGACATTCGCAGCTCCGCCACCTCCTTCACTCCGATCCCGGACCAGACCCAGCTTCGCAATCCCAACACCTTCGCCCGTTTCGGGACCAAGACTCTCACCTTCACAGGCTGCAGTAGTGGCAACAATCACACGCGCAATACCATCATCACCGGCAACGCCCGGATCTACACCGCTCAAAGCGACAGAAGTTCCGGCGTTCCTGTCGGGATCACAATCAATAACCTTCGACTATCCTACGGCGAGACGTTCAATGCCTACACGTCCCCAAATGGAAGCGGCTACACCCTCCAGTCGGGAGTCGCGAGGTCTACACGAGTGGCGGCCTGAGTGGCATCACCAACAGAATCGGTACCGTCTCCCTCGATCGTGTGACCTTTGCCGGTGTGCACAGCGGCGCTGTTGGAACCGGGGAAGGAGCGCCGTTCGGTAACTACATGGATGTGGCTGTCTCCACCAGCCTCACGTTCAACAACATCAACGCAGCTCTCACCGGTCAGGGAGGCGGCAGCTTTTTCGCCAACAACCCCACCACCTATGGATCGGCCTTCCTGCTGGCCAATGGTCCCCAGATCACAGTCACCAATTCACCATTCGATGAAGCCGGCTATCGCAACGCCCTGTCCCTGTGGGGGGCCAGTGGCTTCGGCATCGTCGTACGCGACGGTCAGACGCCCGTCAAACTGGCCAACCTCATCATCTCGGGCAACTTCTTCTTCGACGGCGGCCTGGCCGTGGTGAACGCAATCTCCGCCAACAACTCCGCACTTAGCTTTGGCTCCAATACCGTCAACGACGTTGCGTTCGACACCCTCACCGGTGGGGCCAGCGCCGACGCCTTCGTGTTCGCCAAGCTTGGTGCGGCCGACACGATCACCGATGACAGCGGTACCGGGGGACAGGGGGATCAGATCTGGCTCGATGATGCCGCCTTCACCGGCCTCTCCACTGTGTTGGGCCCCACCACTTATCTCAAGCAACTCGCCTCTGGCGATTTCAGCTCGGCCTTCGACCCCGGCAAGCGCATCATCTACAACGGCAATGCCCTCTGGTACGACGCCGCCGGCCTCGCCCGCCCCGCAGGACAGCAACATTCTGATCTTCTGAGGCCCAACCGGCTTCCCCGTCCCGGGCTCTACGGGCCCAGGACGGGATTCAGGCGCTCCACCAACGGCGCCGGGTCAGCAGCAACATCGTCAGGCCCAGCCAGCCCAGCAGGCCGCCGATCGGGTTCACCGCCGGATCCCCGGGGCCCGCGAGCCAGGCCGGGGCCGAAGGAGAAAGATTCAGGAGCCCGGCCTGTAGCAGGAACCAGCCCCCCACCAGGCCACCGTGCAGTCCCACGGCTCCCCAGAGCACGCCGCCGTCGGCCCGGCGCTGCAGTGCCAGCGCCAGACCCAGCAGCACCAGTCCCCCCAGGAGTCCCGCCGCACCGGCCACCGGCAGCCGGTACCAGGGATGCACAAGGGCAAACACCAGCGCCTGCACCGTCAGGGCCCGGTTGGTCCCCAGATGGCGGCCCAGTTCGCCCTGGAGCCAGCCCCGGAACAGCAGTTCCTCGGCGAAGCCCACCCCCGCCCCCAGGGCCAGGGCATTGGCGGCGGCTCCGCCGCTCAGCACCCCGGCCCAGCGGGCGCTGCCCGTGGCCAGCAGCACGACGCTCACCAGCCCCAGCAGCAGCAGGGCCTTGAGCAGGCCGCGAACCAGGGCCCGCAGCACCGCCGGGGTCGGGGCCACCAGGCCCAGCTGGAGCCAGGGGTGATCGATCCCCCAGGCCCGCCGCAGCCGCACCGGCAGGGTGAGCAGCAGCAGCACCAGGGCCAGGACCGCTCCGGCCAGATTCACCTGGTCACCCCGCCAGGTGGGGTGCACCAGGGCCAGGGGGCGACTGGCCAGCCAGCCGCCGCCATAGAGGAGGGGCACGTAGAGCACGGTGCCCACCCAGGTGGGTTGCCGGCCACCGCTGCCGCCCGCCGTCACTCAGCTCTCCGGCTCGATCGTGCTGCTGAGGCCCTTGGCCTTGAGGCTCTCGCTGTAGAACTCAGCGGGCTCAATGTCGCAGACGATCACCAGGCCCACGCCGGTGTTGTGGGTTTCGAGCATCACGGCGATCGCATCCTGCTCACTGAGGCTCGGCACCACCTGCTGCAGGGTGAGCACCACGTATTCCATGGTGTTGACCGGATCGTTGTGCAGCAGCACCTTGTAGCGGGGTGATGTCTTGCGTACCCGCTCCGGGGCCTTGTCCAGCACGGCGGCGCCGCCGGGGGTCTGGCCGGGGGTGGCCGAGCCGATGGGGCCGTGCTCGAAGGCGGCTAGCCGCACCTCTCTGGAGGTTGGGGCGGCGCAGTGAAGGAGGCTTGTATGCACGCTGGAGCCGTTCACGGTTACAAAGGGAGTGGTGAGGCGCGGACAGTGGCCGGCGCGGCTGATGCTGAGCCGCGCAACCAACCTGCGGGCGGCAACCCACTTGGCCGCTGGAACAGGCTCGGCCAAGTTTAGGGCCGATCTTCAGAGGGCACGCACCCGCCGCATCGCCTCCTCCACATTGGCGCGGCTGTTGAAGGCCGAGAGGCGGAAGTAACCCTCGCCGGCGGCACCGAAGCCGCTGCCGGGGGTGCCCACCACATGGGCCTTGGTCAGAAGGTGGTCGAAGAAGCCCCAGGAATCCAGTCCCTCAGGAGTTTTCAGCCACACATAGGGCGCCTGTTCGCCGCCATACACGCGGATGCCGGCCGCCGTGAGCTCCCGCCGGATCAGGGCGGCATTGTCCATGTAGAAGTCGATCAGGGCCTTCACCTGGGCCTGGCCCTCAGGTGAATACACCGCCTCGGCGCCGCGCTGCACGATGTAGCTCACGCCGTTGAACTTGGTGCACTGGCGCCGGTTCCATAGCCCCCACAGCTCCACCGCCTCGCCGTTGGCGGCCGTGCCCATCAGCCCCCGCGGCACCACGGTGAAGGCGCAGCGGGTGCCGGTGAAGCCGGCGTTCTTGGAGAAGGAGCGGAACTCGATCGCGCACTCGCGGGCGCCCTCGATTTCATAGATCGAATGGGGCAGGGAAGGGTCGCTGATGAAGGCCTCGTAGGCGGCATCAAACAGGATCAGGGCCTTGTGGGCGCGGGCATAGTTCACCCAGGCCTGCAGCTGCTCCTTCGTGGCCACCGCGCCGGTGGGGTTGTTGGGGAAGCAGAGATAGATCAGGTCCACCGGCTCAGTGGGGATCGGGGCGGTGAAGCCGTTGTCCGCCGTGATCGGCAAATAGGTAAGGCCGCCGTAGCGGCCGGTGGCGTCGGCCTCGCCGGTGCGGCCCGCCATCACGTTGCTGTCCACGTACACCGGGTAGACCGGATCGGTGACGGCGATGCGGTTGCCGGCCCCGAGGATGTCCAGGATGTTGCTGCTGTCGCACTTGGAGCCGTCGGAGACGAAAATCTCCTCGGCGCTCACCTGGCAGCCGCGGGCCTGGAAGTCGTGGCGGGCGATGGCTTCCCGCAGCCAGGCATAGCCCTGTTCGGGTCCGTAGCCGTGGAAGCCCTCCCGGGTACCCATGGCCTCGATGGCCTGCTTCATCGCCTCGCGGCAGGCCTCCGGCAGGGGTTCGGTGACGTCACCGATGCCCAGGCGGATCACGGGAGCCTCGGGATGGGCCTCGCTGAAGGCCTTGACGCGTCGGGCGATCTCGGGGAACAGATAGCCCGCCTTGAGCTTGAGATAGCTGTCGTTGACCTGAACCATGGGAGGGAAGCGGAAGGCGCGGCGGCTGGGCCCGGCGGCATCTTCCTATGGCGCGGTGCGGCCTGCCTACCATCGGTTTCCAGCCCGCAGGCCATGGCCTTGACCGTTGCGCCGATCGACTTCGCCGCGCTGGTGGACAGCAGCGTCTCCCGGCCGGCCCGCTACCTGGGCAACGAGCGGGGGGTGGAGCCCCGGGACTGGTCGGCGGCCCGGGTGCGCTGGGCGCTCACCTATCCGGAGGTCTACGAGGTCGGCGCCAGCAACCTCGGCCACGTGCTGCTCTACTCGATCCTCAATGCCGTCCCCGGCCAGCTCTGCGATCGGGCCTACCTGCCGGCCCCCGATCTGGCGGCCCGGCTGCGGGAGCGGGGCACGCCCCTGTTCGCGGTGGAAAGCCACCGGCCCCTGGCGGCCTTCGACATCCTCGGTTTCAGCCTCAGCTACGAGCTCGGCGGCACCAACATCCTCGAGATGCTGGATCTGGCCGGCCTCCCGATCCGCGCCGCCGACCGCGGCGACCTGCCCCTCGACGATCCGGCGGCCCCGCCGCTGATCTTTGCCGGCGGGCCCACCGCCACCGGCAACCCCGAGCCCTTCGCGCCGTTCTTCGATTTCCTGGCCCTGGGGGATGGGGAGGAGCTGCTGCCCGAGATCGGCCTGGTGGTGGCCGAGGGCCGGGCCGCCGGCCTGGGCCGGCGGGCCCTGCTGCGGGATCTGGCCGAGGTGCCGGGGGTCTACGTACCGGCCCTGTACGCGCCGGGGCCCGATGGGGTGAGCCTGCTGCCGCTGGAGCCGGGGCTGGCTCCCCGGATCCAGCGGCGCACCGCCACCCCCATGCCCCACTACGCCATGGGCCTGGTGCCCCACATCGAGACGGTCCACGACCGGCTCACCGTGGAGATCCGCCGCGGCTGCACCCGCGGCTGCCGCTTCTGCCAGCCGGGGATGCTGACGCGCCCGGCCCGGGATGTGGAGCCCGAGGCGGTCATCGAGGCGGTGGAGGAGGGGATGCTCCGCACCGGCTACAGCGACTTCTCCCTGCTGTCGCTCAGCTGCAGCGATTACCTGTCCCTGCCGGCGGTGGGGGTGGAGCTGCGCAACCGGCTGGCGGAGCACAACGTCAGCCTCACCCTGCCCAGCCAGCGGGTCGACCGCTTCGACAACTCCATCGCCCACATCCTTGGTGGCACCCGCCGGGCCGGGCTCACCTTCGCCCCCGAGGCCGGCACCCAGCGCCTGCGGGACATCGTCAACAAGGGACTCACGGATGCGGAACTGCTGCGCGGCATCCGCACCGCCATGGAGAACGGCTACAACCGCGTGAAGCTCTATTTCATGATCGGCCTGCCGGGCGAGACCGACGCCGACGTGCTCGGCATCGTCGACACCTGCCGGGGGCTGCAGCAACAGTGCCGCGATCTGGGCCGGCTGCAGCTCAACCTCACGATCAGCAACTTCACCCCCAAGCCCCACACGCCGTTCCAGTGGCACAGCGTGTCGACGGCGGAATTCCGGCGCCGGCAGCAGCTGCTGCGGGACGCCCTGCGGCCCCTTCGGGGGCTCAAGACGAACTTCACCGATGTGCGCCTGTCGGCGGTGGAGGATTTTGTGGGCCGGGGCGACCGGCGGCTGGCTCCGGTGATCGAGGCGGCCTGGCGGGCGGGAGCCGGGCTGGATGCCTGGTTCGAATCCGCCGATCGCACCCATGCCGCCTGGACCGGCGCCATCGAGGCGGCCGGTCTGGGCGGCTCCTACCGGGCCCTGGAGATGGGCGGCTGGAGCGCGGCGGAGGCCTTCGCCACGGGCGACCTCGAGGCCTTCTGCCGCCAGCCCCTGCCCTGGGACCACATCGATTCCGGCGTCGACAAGGTCTGGCTGGCCGAAGACCTGCTCCGGGCCCTGGCAGCGGCCGTGGTGCCGGATTGCTCCTTCGAGGGCTGCAGCAGCTGCGGCGTCTGTGGTCCTGAGCTGGGCCACAACGTGGTGATCCCGCCGCCCCCCGTGCCGCCGCCGATCCCGCCGCGCGTCCCGGCCAGCGAAAGGGTCTGCCGGCTGCGCTTCGGCTTCGCCAAGACCGGCTCCCTGGCCTTGATCAGCCACCTGGACACCCTGCGGCTGCTGGAGCGCGCCCTGCGCCGCAGCGCCTTGCCGGTGAGCTTCACGGGCGGATTCCACCCCCTGCCGCGGCTGCAGATGGCGCTGCCCCTGCCCCTGGGGGTGGAGGGACTGGGCGAGTGGCTCGACCTCGACTTCGCCGCCCCGGTCGATCCGGAGATGGCCCGCCAGCGCCTGCAGGCGGAACTCAGCGCCGAGCTGAGCTTGCTCTCGGTGCAGGCGGTGCCCCTGGAGACCCCCGGCCTGGCCCAGCAGATCCGTGCCGCCCACTGGCGGTTCGCCCTGCTTCCGGGCCCGGATCAGCCGGCTCCAGTACCGCAAGAGTGGTCGGCCGCCATCGCCGCCCTGCTGGAGGCCACCACCCTGCCCTGGCGGGACCAGGACAAGAAGGGGCGCCCCCGGGAGCGGGACTGCCGCCCCTACTTGCTGGCCCTGGGCCCAGCGCCGCTGGAAGCCGAGGGCCCTGGGCAGGCCGGGCTGGTGCTGGATCTGGAGGCGGCCGTGGACCCCCAGGGGCGCAGCCTGCGGCCCGAACAGCTGCGTCAGTGGCTGGGCGAGTCCCTCGGCCTGCCGCTGGTGCTCGGGGCGGTCCAGCGCCGTTGCCTCCGGCTGGACGCATGCTAAGTTCGCCTTAGACGGAGAAAGGAATCGCGGGGATCCTCCCTTTCGTCCTCCTCCGCCCAGACGCTTCTGCAACAGGGACGCTCTCTAGAAGCTCCTCGGCGAAAGCGCGATTTCAGTCAACATTGCTTGGTTCGATCTTCGTTGCTTCGCATCGGGAAGGGACGTCATCCCTTCCGCCACGCTGCCGGCCCGACGACGTCTTGGCTCCCCCTGCAGCCCCCTTGTCCAGGGGGCTGTACCAGGCAATCAATCGACTCCATTGTTACCGGGGTCGTTCTGTTCCTTTTCAGTGGCTGCGCGACCGCCACGGTCGGCGTCCGATTCCTTCCCCACACCTGCCCTTTGGCAGGGCTCCACTGAGCCCACCATCTCTTCCATGCCCCAGCAGATCGTCATCGCTGAGCAGTTGCGGATCGCCGCAGTGCTCAGCGACGAACGCGTTGATGAACTGATCGTCGCCCAGGGTCGTTATCAGATCGGTGACGTCTATCTCGGAACCGTTGAAAACGTGTTGCCCGGGATCGATGCGGCGTTCGTCAACATCGGAGAAAGCGAGAAGAACGGCTTCATTCACATCACCGACCTCGGTCCCCTGCGACTGAGGAAGGGGGGCGCTGGCATCACCGAGCTGCTCGAGCCCAGGCAGAAGGTGCTCGTCCAGGTGATGAAGGAGCCCACGGGCACCAAGGGGCCACGGCTCACCGGGAACCTCTCCCTGCCGGGCCGCTTCCTGGTGCTTCAGCCCCATGGCCAGGGGGTCAACATCTCCCGACGCATCAACGGCGAAAACGAGCGCAACCGGTTGCGGGCCCTCGGTGTGCTGATCAAGCCCCCCGGTGCCGGCCTGCTGATCCGCACCGAGGCCGAGGACGTCAGCGAAGACATGCTGATCGACGACCTCGAGGGTCTGCTGCGTCAGTGGGAGTCGATCCAGCAGGCCGCCGAGACGGCGGCGCCGCCGGTGCTGCTCAACCGCGATGAGGATTTCATCCACCGGGTCCTGCGCGACCTCTACAGCCCCGATGTGCTGCGGGTGGTGGTCGACAGCGCTGATGCGGTGGCGCGGGTCAACGCCTTCCTCGGCTCCGACCAGGCCAATCTCCTGGTGGAGCACCACAGCGAATCCACCGAGATCCTGGAGCACTACCGGGTCAACGCGGCCATCCGTGATGCCCTCAAGCCGCGGGTGGATCTCCCCTCCGGCGGCTACGTGATCATCGAGCCCACCGAGGCTCTGACGGTCATCGACGTCAACTCCGGCTCGTTCACCCGCTCGGCCAATGCCCGCGAGACGGTCCTGTGGACCAACTGCGAAGCGGCGGTGGAGATCGCCCGCCAGCTGAAGCTGCGCAACATCGGCGGCGTGGTGATCATTGACTTCATCGACATGGAGTCCCGCCGCGACCAACTGCAATTGCTGGAGCACTTCACCCAGGCCTCCCGCGACGACACCGCCCGTCCCCAGATTGCCCAGCTCACCGAGCTCGGCCTGGTGGAGCTGACCCGCAAACGCCAGGGCCAGAACATCTACGAACTGTTCGGCCGGGCCTGCCCCAGCTGTGGCGGCCTGGGTCATGTGGCCGTGCTGCCCGGCAAGGACACCCTCCAGCCCCTGGCCACGGTTTCGGGTCTGGTGCGCTCGGCGGCTTCGGCCCGGGCCGAAGTGGCCAGCCCCGCCAACGGAGGTGGTGAGGTCGGTGGCAGTGGCCGGCGACGGCGCGGTGGTCGTGGCGGCCGGGGCTCCGATGGGGCCGAGGCCCCGATGGCAAATGGGTTCGCCGACGGTGTTGGCAATGGCGCCCTCGCCGTGCCTTCCCCCCAGGAGACCATCCCCTCCTCCGAGGCGCCCCAACGTCGTCAGGAGCCCGAGGTGCTGGCCGTGCCGATGGACGCGGAGCAGGAGCTGGTCTACGGCTGGATGGGCCTGAGTCCGGCGCTGTTGCTGGATCCGATCCCCACGGGGGAGAGCCTGATGGTGCGCGTCGTTCGGCCGGATGCCGATCCGGAGGCCGTCATCGAGGAAGCCCGCCAGCAGCTGGCCGCCAGCGGCTCCCGTCGCCGCCGGCGCGGCAGGAACGGCGAGGGGCGCAATGGATCTGGCGAAGCCCCAGAGACCCCCGAGGCCTCCGACGCCTCCGACGCTTTCGAAGCTTCTGACTCCTCCGAGGCCCCTTATCACCACGAGGTGATTCCCATCCTGGAGATCACCCCGGCCCCGTTCGAGCCTGAAGCCGTCCCTGCGCCGGCTGAGCCCGTCGCCGTGGCGCTGCCCAGCCGCCGCTCCTCTGCCAGGTCCACACCGGTCGCGGCCCCTGTCCCGGTGGCCGCCTCCGCCGCGCCGCCTGCGGCCGAGGAGGCCCCCAGTGAGGCCGGCGAACCGCGCCGGCGCCGGCGCCGTTCCTCTGCCTCGGGCTGATCCTCCCGGCCAGGACACCCTCGGGCGCCCGGATGCCCCGGTCTGGGGAGGACTCGATCCCTCCGCCTGTGCCGGGGTGGACGAGGTGGGCCGGGGCAGCCTGTTCGGGCCGGTGTTTGCGGCGGCGGTGGTGCTGCCGGCGGCGGCCATCGGCCCCCTGGTAGCCGCGGGTCTGAACGACAGCAAGACCCTGTCTGCCAGACGCCGGCAGGCCCTGGTTCCCCTGCTGCGGCAGCACGCCCTGGCCTGGTCCCTGGGGCAGGCGAGCGCCAGTGAAATCGACCGCTGGGGTCTGCGCCTGGCCACCGAATGGGCCATGCTGCGGGCGCTGCAACGGCTGCCCCGGCCGCCCCGGCTGCTGCTGGTGGATGGGGTACTTTCCCTGAGGCCGTGGCCCGGACCCCAGACCACCCTGGTGCGGGGCGACGGCCGTTGCGCGGCGATCGCCGCCGCCAGCGTGCTGGCCAAGCAGGAAAGGGATGCCCTGCTGACCCGCCTGGCCCTGCGCCATCCCGGCTATGGCCTGGAGCGTCATGCCGGCTATGGGACGCCCCAGCACCGGGAGGCGATCCTGCGGCTGGGTCCCACCCCCCTGCACCGCCGCAGCTTTCTCAGCTCGATTGGCACCAACGCTGGAAATCCCCCAGCAGCTGCTGACTCACCCGGGTCCTGATGCCCAGCAGGATGCCGCCAAGCACCGAGCGGCCGGTGGCCTCCAGCACCTTGGGGGGGATCACCTTCAGCAGGGTGGGGCGGCTCACCGTGACCGAGAGGCTGGCTTCGCCGGTGAGGCCGCCGTCGGCCGCGGCAAGCCAGGAGCAGAGGCCGAGGCGGAAATCCTCCACCAGTCCCAGCCCCTCGAGCTGGCAGTCGAGGGCCTCCAGCTCCAGCCGACCGTTGCGGCGCACGACCTGAAGCTCCACCACGGGCTGGATCCGGAGCTGGAACACCTTCACCTGGCTCACCGTGTAGCGGTAGCGGCCCGGTCCGAGGGGTTCGAGCTGGCTCGGGTCGAGCAGGGCCTGTACCACCCGCTGCTCGTCGTCCAGATAGGCCGGCAGACGGTCCGCTTCGTTGACCACCGGAAGGTCAAGTTGCTGGCTGGCGCTGAAGGCCAGAGACATAGCCTGCAGGCCGGCAGGCCATGATCCTACCGATCACCCCAGACCGCCCCCCGCCATGCGCCTTGCCTTTCTCGGTCCCGTCGGCACCTATGGCGAGCAGGCGGCGCAGCGACTGGCGGGCCTCGAGGGCCTGGAGGGCGTCGATTTCGTGCCCCAGCAGGGCATCCGCGCCGTGATCTGGGCCCTGGCTGACGGGGATTGCGAACTGGCGGTGGTGCCGGTGGAGAACTCCGTGGAGGGGGGCGTCACCAGCTGTCTGGACGCCCTCTGGGAGCACCCGGACCTGGCGGTGGCCCGGGCCCTGGTGTTGCCCATCCGCCATGCGCTGGTGGGCAGTGGTCCGCTCGACGGGATCAGTGAGGTGCTCTCCCACCCCCAGGCCCTGGCCCAGTGCAGCCTGTGGCTGGGGGAACAGCTGCCCCAGGCGTTGCAGCTGCCCACCAGCTCCACCGCCGAGGCGGCGCGGCTGGTGCGGGGCAGCCGCTTCCGGGGCGCCATCGCCTCACTGGAGGCGGCCGCCGAGCATGGCCTGGAGGTGCTGGCCTACCCGATCAACGACGTCCCCGGCAACTGCACCCGCTTTCTGCTGCTCCGGCGCGGGGAACGCTCCCAGCGGGGGCCCTACGCCAGCGTGGCGTTCTCGCTCCACTCCAACCGTCCCGGGGCCCTGCTGGAGTCGCTGGGCTGTTTCGCCCGGCAGGGGCTGAACATGAGCCGCATCGAGTCACGCCCCTCCAAGCGGGAAATGGGCGAGTACATCTTCTTCGTCGATCTCGAACTTCCCGAGGGAGCCGCACCGCTGGAGGGGGCCATCGCCGATCTCACCCCCCTCTGTGAGCATCTGGCCCTGTTCGGGGCCTATCCCCTCACCAACCTCGCCGCCGAGGAGAAGCGGGCCTGAGTCAGCTGGGCCCGTACGGGTCCTCGGCCCCGGCTCCGGGCACCGGACCGCGGAAGACGCCGAACTGCATCAGACCGGTGCGGAAGGCCCAGTCCATCAACAGCAGGGTCGGCGTTTCCCGCAGGCCCTGAATCACAGCCCGCGGGCCCAGCCCCAGCACCGCCCCGGGGCGGCGTATCCCCTCAACGATGGAATCCACCCAGGAGGGCAGGGTGGCCACGGTCCAGTCGGCCGTGCTGATCGGCAGGCCCCGGTTCCAGGGGCTGGTCTCCAGGTTTCTCCTGAGGGAAGGAATGCTGGCGAACTCCGGATGGGCCCACTGGTCGAGCAGCTGGCGCATCACCCAGCGCTCGAGGCGGTTCATTGGGGCGACGGCCGGGTCGCGGCGGTTCCAGTCGGCCACCGCCAGGCAGCCCCCCGGCCGCAGCACACGCAGCATCTCGTCGGCGTAGCGCTGCTTGTCGGGCATGTGGGGTCCGGCCTCCACGCTCCAGACCGCATCGAAGCCCGCATCGGGAGTTCCGTCTGGCAGATCCAGGGCCAGGGCATCCATGACGGCGAAGCGGCAACCCGGCAGGTCGGCCGGGGTGAGTTCCCGGGCCCGGGCGATCTGGGCCGGACTGATGCTGATACCCAGCACCTCAAAGCCGTAGTCGCGGGCCAGGATCCGGGCGCTGCCGCCGATGCCGCAGCCCACATCCAGCACCCGGCTGCCGGGGGGCAGACGGTCGAGGCCGCTCCAGCGCACCAGTTCGTGCACGAAGGCGGCCTTGGCGGCCCGGAAATCCCGCGATCCGGGGGGATCGCCGTAGTGCCCCAGATGCACGTGCTCGCCCCAGAGACGCTCCAACAGCCGATCGTCCGTCCAGCGGTCGTAGGCGGCGGCGACGCTGGCCGTGGACAGGTAGGCCCTTGAGCGGCGCCGCCATAGCATGGCTGCAACGACCGCGACAAGGACACCCCCCGTCACCAGGAGGGGCAGCAGGACGCCGCCCGGGAACAGGCTCGCCATGGTTCAGGCCTCGTCGTCGCCGCCGAGGCTGGAGAAGGTGTCCTTGAGGACGGTGCGGGCCGCCAGCTGGCGCCGGGTCTGGTCAAGCAGTTCGTATTCCTGGCGCAGGCGTTCGCCGGTGTCGGTGATCTCCAGCAGGGCCTGCTGGTGATCGGCCACCGGCCCGCCGAGATGGGCGCCGATCCAGAAGGAGAGTTCCCGGGGCAGATCGGGGAGGTCGGCGGGCAGGGAGGAGGGCTTGCCGATCAGCTTGCCGGTGAGATCGACCACGTCGCGCAGGGCCCGGATGACATCGCTGGTGAGGGTCTCGAGCTCCTCATGGCTCTCGCTCACGGTGTCTTCGATCCAGCTGACCATGCCCACCCGGAACGGGGTATCGCGCACGATGTCGAGGACCCGGAAGCGCTGCTGCCCCATCGTGACGATGTTGCTGCGGTCGTCGTCCTGCACCTGGCAGTGGAGAATCTCGGCGCAACAGCCCACTTCCGCCATGCGTTTGTTCTGGGGGTCCCAGCGCACCACGCCGAAGCGTCGATCTTCCGACATCGCCGTGCGCAGCATCATGCGATACCGCGGCTCGAAGATGTGAAGCGGCAGCACCTCCTGGGGGAAGAGCACCACATCAGGCAGGGGAAACAGGGGCAGCTCCCTGACGGCCAGATCAGTCACGCGCGGATGTTGCCGCTGGCGGCAGGGGGAAAGGGGCGATCGGGGGTCGGCAACGAAAGGATCAACCAGAGCATCTCAAGTTTGAATCGATCCTAGAAAGACCGACCCACCCGGCGAAGGCCGCATGGCCCCATGACCATCAGAGCTTGACCTCGATGTCCACACCACTGGGAAGGTCGAGCTTCATCAGGGCGTCGATGGTCTTGGAACTGGGGCTGTAGATGTCGATGATCCGGCGGTGGGTGCGGGTCTCGAAGTGCTCACGGGAATCCTTGTCGACGTGAGGCGAGCGCAGCACGCAATAGATCTTGCGCTTGGTGGGCAGGGGGATCGGACCGATCGCCGTGGCAGCGGTGTGATCGGCGGTCTCGATGATTTTTTCGCAGGAGAGATCCAGCATGCGGCGATCGAAGGCCTTCAGGCGGATGCGGATCTTCTGCTGGGGGATGGAAGCGGTCATCGGAAGGGAAGCGCGGGCGAAGGGCGGCGGCAGCGCCGCTGAAACGGATTGTCGAGGTGCACCGGGAACCGGTGGTTCAAAGGGGGAGCTTCTCTGACGAGAGGCTCCCCCGAAAAGGCTAGATCAGCCTCAGAGAACGATCTTGGAGACCACGCCGGCACCGATGGTGCGGCCGCCTTCGCGGATGGCGAAGCGCATGCCCTGCTCGATGGCGACCGGGCAGATCAGCTCGGCGCTCATCTTGATGCGGTCGCCGGGCATCACCATCTCCACGTTGGTGCCGTCATCGGCGGTGAAGGCGGTGATCTGGCCGGTCACGTCAGTGGTGCGGATGTAGAACTGAGGGCGGTAGCCGGCGAAGAAGGGGGTGTGACGGCCGCCCTCTTCCTTCTTGAGCACGTAGACCTCACCTTCGAACTTGGTGTGGGGCTTGATGGAGTTGGGCTTCACCAGCACCATGCCACGCTCGATGTCCTCCTTCTGGACGCCGCGCAGGAGCAGACCGACGTTGTCGCCGGCCATGCCCTCGTCGAGCAGCTTGCGGAACATTTCGACGCCGGTGACGGTGGTTTCACGCGTGTCGCGGATACCAACGATCTGGACGGTCTCGCCCACTTTCACCTTGCCACGCTCGATACGGCCGGTGGCGACGGTGCCGCGGCCGGTGATCGAGAAGACATCTTCGACAGCCATCAGGAAGGGCTTGTCGATCTCACGCTCGGGCTCGGGGATCGACTCGTCGACCGCATCCATGAGGTCGAGGATCTTGTCGACCCACTCATCTTCACCACGCACGGCCTTCTTGCCACCCTGGATGTACTCGAGGGCCTTGAGGGCGGAACCGGCGATCACGGGGATGTCGTCGCCAGGGAAGTCGTAGCTGCTGAGCAGTTCGCGCATCTCCAGTTCGACGAGCTCGAGGATCTCCTCGTCGTCGACCATGTCCTTCTTGTTCAGGAACACCACCAGGGCGGGCACGCCCACCTGCTTGGCCAGCAGGATGTGCTCCTTCGTCTGGGCCATGGGACCGTCGGTGGCGGCCACCACCAGGATGGCGCCGTCCATCTGGGCGGCACCGGTGATCATGTTCTTGACGTAGTCAGCGTGGCCCGGGCAGTCGACGTGGGCGTAGTGACGCTTGTTGGTCTCGTACTCGACGTGGGCCGTGTTGATCGTGATCCCCCGCTCCTTCTCTTCAGGGGCGCCATCGATCTCGTCGTAGGCCTGGGCCTTGGCCATGCCCTGGGACGCCAGCACGTTGGTGATGGCGGCGGTGAGGGTGGTTTTGCCGTGGTCAACGTGACCGATGGTGCCGATGTTGACGTGAGGCTTGTTCCTCTCGAACTTCTCGCGTGCCATGGAAGGAAAGAATCGGGGGGGTGGGTTGGATGGAAAGAAAGATCAGGAATTGCCCTGATTCTTGGAGATGATGGCTTCCGCCACATTGCGAGGGACTTCCTCGTAATGGCTGAACTCCATCGAGAAGATACCCCGACCCTGGGTCATGGATCGGAGCTGGGTGGCGTAGCCGAACATCTCGGCCAGAGGCACTTTGGACTGGACTTTGGACTGTCCGTTGTCGACGGACTGTCCTTCGACCTGACCGCGGCGGGAGGAAAGGTCGCCGATGACGGAACCGAGGTAATCCTCGGGGACCTCGACCTCAACCTTCATCATCGGCTCAAGCAGTACAGGATTGCACTTCTTGACGCCATCCTTGAAGGCCAAGGAACCGGCGATCTTGAACGCCATCTCAGAAGAGTCGACGTCGTGATAAGAGCCGTCCACCATGGTGACCCGGACATCGATCATGGGGAAACCGGCAATCACACCGGACTGGCAGGTTTCCTTCATGCCGGCTTCCGCCGGACCGATGTACTCCTTGGGAACGATGCCGCCAACAATCTTGTTGACGAACTCGAACCCTGAACCCGGTTCGCCGGGTTGCATTTCGATCACCACGTGGCCGTACTGGCCCTTGCCTCCCGTCTGGCGGGCGAACTTGCCCTCACCCTTGGCGCTGCCGCGGATGGTTTCCCGGTAGGACACCTGGGGGGCACCGATGTTGGCCTCCACCTTGAACTCCCGCAGCATGCGGTCGACCAGGATTTCCAGGTGCAGTTCGCCCATGCCGGCGATCACGGTCTGGTTGGTTTCCGGATCGGTGGAGACCCGGAAGGTGGGGTCTTCCTCGGAGAGGGACTGCAGGGCCTTGCCGAGTTTCTCCATGTCGCCCTTGGTCTTGGGCTCCACGGCCACGGAGATCACCGGTTCGGGGATGAACAGGGATTCCAGAATGATCGGATCGGAGTCGACGCAGAGGGTGTCGCCCGTGGTGGTGTCCTTGAGGCCGAGGACGGCGCCCAGGTCACCGGCCCGGAGCTCGTCCACCTCTTCGCGCTCGTCGGCCTTGAGCAGGATCAGGCGGGAGATGCGCTCCTTTTTGTCCTTGGTGGAGTTGAGCACGTAGCTGCCCTTCTGCAGCACGCCGCTGTACATGCGGACGAAGGTGAGCTTGCCGTAGGGGTCGGCCATGACCTTGAAGGCCAGGGCACTGAAGGGAGCGCTGTCGTCGCAGGCACGGGTGGCTTCGCTGCCGTCGGCCAGGAGGCCATGGATCGGCGGCACATCGACGGGGGCGGGGAGGTAGTCGACGACCGCATCGAGCACCAGCTGGACGCCCTTGTTCTTGAAGGCGGAGCCGCAGAGGATCGGGACCATGCCGTGATGCAGCACCCCGAGGCGGATGCCCCGCATCAGCTGCTCCTGGGTGAGCTCACCGTTCTCGAGGAAGGCTTCAATCAGCTCTTCGTCGGTTTCGGCCACCGACTCCATCAGCTTCTGGCGCCATTCCGCAGCCTCGTCCTGCATGTCGGCGGGGATCTCCCCTTCGAGGATGTCGGTGCCGAGGTCATTGGTGTAGATGATCGCCTTGTTCCGCACCAGATCGATGATGCCCTTGAGGTCACCCTCGGCACCGATCGGCAGCTGGATCGGCACGGCGTTGGCCTTGAGGCGATCCTTGATCTGGTCGTAGACCTTCAGGAAGTTGGCGCCGGTCCGGTCCATCTTGTTGACGAACACGATCCGGGGCACGTTGTAGCGATCGGCCTGGCGCCACACGGTTTCCGACTGGGGCTGCACCCCACCGACGGCACAGAACACCGCCACGACACCGTCGAGCACCCGCATCGAGCGTTCCACCTCGATCGTGAAATCGACGTGGCCAGGGGTATCGATGATGTTGATCCGGTTGTCCTTCCAGCTGGTGGAGATGGCGGCGGCGGTGATGGTGATCCCCCGCTCGCGCTCCTGCTCCATCCAGTCGGTGACGGCGGCGCCATCGTGCACCTCGCCCATCTTGTGGACCACGCCGGAATAAAACAGAATCCGTTCGGTCGTGGTGGTCTTGCCTGCGTCGATGTGAGCGGCGATACCGATATTTCTGACGCGTTCCAGGGGATAGGCGCGGGCCACGGGAAAGTTCTCCGGGGGTGGGTCGACGAAAAGCGGGCGTAACTTTACAGACCGGCGTTGGCGCGATCTGCAGGAACCGGATCAGCCCAGGGATCCGGCCCCTCTGGGCGGCTCAGTAGCGGTAGTGGGCGAAGGCCTTGTTGGCTTCGGCCATCTTGTGGGTCTCCTCCCGCTTGCGGACGGCACTGCCGGCTTCGTTGGCCGCGTCCATCAGCTCACCGGCCAGCTTCTGGGCCATGCTCCGGCCGTTGCGGGCCCGGGAGAAGTTGACCAGCCAGCGCAGCGCCATGGCGGTGCCGCGCTCCTGACGCACTTCCATCGGCACCTGGTAGGTGGCGCCACCGACCCGGCGAGCTCGCACTTCCACCAGGGGCGTGGCATTGCGGACCGCCGTTTCGAACAGGTCGAGCGGATCGGCGCCGGTGCGCTCGTTGATCAGGGTGAAGGCATCGGACAGGATGCGCTGGGCCGTGGACTTCTTGCCGTGCTTCATCAGCCGGGCCACGATCATCGAGGCCAGGCGGCTGTTGAACTGAGGGTCCGGGAGAACCGGGCGTTTCTCGGCGGCGTTGCGGCGGGACATGGAACGGAGGGAGAAAAAGCAGGTGAGAGCTGGTCCGGCCGCGAAGAGCCGGGGGAACGAAGGCTCAGGCCTTCGGTGTCTTGGCGCCGTACTTGGAGCGGGACTGCCGCCGATCCTTGACACCGGAGGTGTCGAGGGTGCCGCGGATGATGTGGTAGCGGACACCGGGCAGGTCCTTGACGCGGCCGCCGCGGATCAGAACCACCGAGTGCTCCTGAAGGTTGTGACCGATGCCGGGGATGTAGGCCGTTACCTCAAACCCGGAGGTGAGGCGCACACGGGCCACCTTGCGCAGCGCCGAGTTGGGCTTCTTCGGGGTGGAGGTGTACACCCGGGTGCAGACGCCACGCCGCTCGGGGCAGGCGCGCAGGGCGGGCGACTTCGTTTTGCGGGTGAGACGCTGCCGCTCGGTGCGGATCAGCTGCTGAATAGTGGGCATCGAAGGCCGGGGTGCTGCTCGGTGTGGACGGGTCGGTTGTCCGACCGTTTCGACAATCCGACACCTTACTTCGTCGCCGTCCCCCTCAGCTCTCGCGGCTGAAGGCGGCCCCGCAGGCACAGCTGCGCACGCCCGGTCCGGGACGCACCAGAAATCCGCCGCCGCTGAGGTCGCCCCGGTAGTCGAGCTGCAGGCCCTGCAGCAGCGGCAGCTGCCCAGCGGGGGAATAGAGGGTGATGCCGTCGGCCCGGGCCACGGGGGTGCCGGCCAGGTGGCCGGGGCGCAGCCGGATCGTCCAGGCTTCGCAGGCGCCCTCCAGCAACTCCAGGTGCATCAGCCCCGGGGTGCCCGCCACCGCCGCCTGGCGGCACAGTTCGGCGGCGGCGGCGGGGGTGAGGCGAAGGCTGTGGCCCCGGGGCACGGTGGAGTGGCGAATGGGTTCAGTTTGCCAGCCGCTGGCTGGTAGGGCTCAGGCCGGTGGCCGCTGCGCCGCCCCCGACCGGCACCAGCCCCAGGCCGTTGTGAACCGAGCCGGCGACCCCCCGGCCCTTGACCCGGTGGCTGCCGCCCATCACCAGGCCCGTGGAACTGCCTCCGTCAAGGTTGAGGGCATCGACCAGGCCCAGTTGCTGCAGCAGCCAGGCGGTCTCGGCAAGGGTGGGCCCGGCGCCACCCCCGGCCCCTTCCAGGGTCACCAGCCACAGCAGGGCGCCATCGCTGCCCACCACCGTGCGGGGGGCCCCTTGCCGCAGGAAGGCGGCCCCGAATCCTTCGGCGCTGCCGTTGAGCACGATGCGGCCGTTCTGGAGCAGCAGCGGCCCTCCGCCCATCACGGAGCCGGCGTTGCCCAAGGTGTCGCTGGGGCGGCTCTCCAGGCGCACCGACTCGCCTTCATTCCAGGGCAGGACAGCCCCGCCGCGGGCCACCACCAGGGTGTCCTCCGGCCGCAGCGGCACCCCCGCCGCCAGCTCCTGGCTGCTGATCCGCCGCTGCACACGGCCACCGCTCACCATCACGCCCGTTTCCGAGCCGGTCAGGGCCTGGTAGAGCCGGCCCCAGTCGGCGGTGTAACGGCTCAGGCCCCGCTGGGCGTAACCGCTGTTGACGGTCAGCAGCGGCCAGCGCTGGCCACGGTCATCGCTGATCCATTCGTCCAGCCGCAGGCGCCCGAAGCGGGGCAGGCTGCGGGGATCCCAGCCCATGGCGCCGCGGTTGAGGATCGGCCCGGACAGCCAGCGGCCCTGGTCCCGCAGGGCGCCGAGGGGAAGGCGGCGCACCCGGTTGAAGAAGCCGCCGTTGATCGCCACCAGGGCGTCCTGGCGCTGGGCCAGGGCCGTCAGGGAGCTCAGGCCCGCCATGCCATCGGGCCGGCTGAGGGGCCGCAGTTCCAGCGGCCCGCTGCGGGGATCGATCCGGACCGCGTTGACCATGACCCTGGTGCCGCCCACGCTGCGCACCTGCTGGTCCCAGCGCAACTGGGGGCCCAGCATGGCCAGCAGCCGCGGATCGATCGGCGCCGGAGCCGGCGGCGCCGTGCCGACGCTGCCGGCGCCCTGCGGCAGATCGATGATCACCCGGGCCGGATCCCCCAGGGTGAAGGTGCGCAGAGGGGCGGCACCAGCCGGCACCGCCAGGGTCATCTCCGCCCCGTCGGCGCCACTGCGCAGGCCCCGGGCGGTGAGCAGGCTCAGCTGGTCGGGTCGGCTGAGCAGGGACAGCTGAACGCCGCCCTCGCTGCTGCGCACCAGGGTGGGTCCGTCGAGGTCGAGCACCACCCGCCGGACGCCGGCCTGCTCCGAGCTGCGCACCTGGAGCAGCCGGGGCGCTGGCAGGTGCAGGTCCAGCCGCTCGCCGCGGCGCTCCACCGCCACGCCCACGTCCTGCAGCAGGGCGGCCACGTCGATGGCCACCTCGTCCGCCAGCGACCGCTGCTGCGCCGGGGGCACCACCAGCTCCCGGCCGAACCATTCCAGCGCCAGAGCGCCATCGGGCCTGGAGCGGCTGCTGAAGCCCAGCTGGCCTTCGAGCACCTCGAGCGGCAGCCACAGGGCCACCGGCCGGCGCGGGTCATCGCCGCTCCAGCGCCAGGCGGCCTGCTGGCTGCGGCCGTTCAGCGTCAGCCCGGTGCCGCCCACTTCCGCGGTGGGGACCGCCCGCACCGGCCCGGTCCGGCCGGGACGCGGGGCCGGCAGTTCCGGCAGGGCCGGGGGCATCGGCGGCGGGGCCGCCCTGGTGACCGGCGGAGCTCCGACCAGGGCCAGCAGGGCCAAGGCGATCGGGAGAGTCCTGGCCATCGACGACGTCCTGCCTCTTGAGGCAAGATCCTGCCCCTTGAGGCAGAAAGTTAGTCCCATCGCTTCGGTGTAGGTGCGGCTGCCTAGGATCGATGGCTCGCCGTGACATCTCGCACACGGCTGCTGCACGGGTGACACGGCAGCTCCTCGGCAGGCCCCCTGCTGCCGGTGTCCTTAGGCTTGTTCCCTACAAGCTAGTTCCAGCTCCGTTTCAGCAGCCCCAACCCGGCCTATGTCCTCCTCCGTCCCCGTCTGGCCCCACCGCGACAGCTCGGCCCCAGGGCCTGGCGAGATGGACGCCTGCGGGGTGGGTTTCCTGGCCCACCTTGATGGGGTTCCCAACCACTGGGTGCTGCAGCAGGCCCTGCGCGGCCTGCGTTGCATGGAGCACCGCGGCGGCTGCGGCGGCGATGGTGATTCCGGCGACGGCGCCGGCCTGCTGACCGCGATCCCCTGGAGCTACCTGGAGGCCGTCTGGCCGGCGGCCGCCGCCTCCACGGCGATCGTGCGGGGGCTGGGGATGCTGTTCCTGCCGGCGGATCCCGAACGCCGCGACCAGGCCCGCCGGATCTGCGACGAGGAGGCCGAACGCCTCGGGCTTCTCAGCCTCGGCTGGCGTCAGGTCCCGGTGGTTCCCGAGGTGCTCGGTCCCCTGGCGCGGGAGAACGCCCCGGCCATCGAGCAGTGGCTGCTGGCCGCCCCCGATGCGGTGCCCGGCGTCATGGCCGACGTCGACGCCCTCGAATCCCTGCTGTTCCGTCTGCGGCGCCGCGCCGTCGACCGGGTGCGGGAGGTGTGGGGGGCCGACACCACCGACCTCTATTTCGCTTCGATCAGCGGCCGCACCGTCGTCTACAAGGGCATGGTGCGCTCGGAGGTGCTCGATGCCTTCTACGTCGACCTGCGGGACGAACGCTTCAGCGTCGCCTTCGCGGTGTACCACCGCCGCTTCAGCACCAACACCCTGCCCCGCTGGCCCCTGGCCCAGCCGATGCGCCTGCTGGGCCACAACGGCGAGATCAACACCCTGCTGGGCAACATCAACTGGGCCAGGGCTGCCGAATCCCACCTCGAGGCCGTCTGGGGGGATGCCGCCAGGGACCTGCGGCCCCTGGTCAACGGCGCCTTCAGCGATTCGGCCAACCTCGACGCCACCCTCGAACTGATGGTGCGCAGCGGCCGGCCGATCACCGACAGCCTGCTCACCCTGGTGCCGGAGGCCTTCCGCGACCAGCCCGAGCTCGACGAGCGGCCGGCGATCAAGGCCTTCTACGAGTACAGCGCCTGCCTGCAGGAACCCTGGGACGGCCCCGCCCTGCTGGTCTTCAGCGACGGCCGCATGGTGGGGGCCACCCTCGATCGCAACGGCCTGCGGCCGGCCCGCTACTGCATCACCAGCGACGGCTACGTGGTGATGGGCTCGGAAACGGGCGTTGTGGAGCTGGAGGAATCCCGCATCATCGAGAAGGGCCGCCTCGGCCCCGGCCAGATGCTGGCCGTCGACCTGGAGCAGCACCGGCTGCTGCGCAACTGGGATGTGAAAGAGGAGACCGCAGCGCGGCTGCCCTACGCCGGCTGGCTGCTCGACCATCGCCGCAGCCTCTCCCCGGGCGCCTGGCAGACCGATCGCTGCCTGGGCGATCTGGAACTCCTGCAGCAGCAGACCGCCTTCGGCTTCACGGCGGAGGACCTGGACCTGGTGATTGAAGACATGGCCGGCCAGGGCAAGGAGCCCACCTACTGCATGGGGGATGACATCCCCCTGGCGGTCCTCTCCTCCAAGCCCCACCTCCTCTACGACTATTTCAAGCAGCGCTTCGCCCAGGTCACCAACCCCCCCATCGACCCGCTGCGCGAGAAGCTGGTCATGAGCCTGGAGATGCACCTGGGCCGGCGCGGTTCGGCCCTGCGCCCCGATGCCTCCGGCGCCGCCGTGCTCCACCTCACCACCCCGGTGCTCAACGAGGCCGAACTCCAGGCCCTGAACACCCAGGGCCTCGGGCTCACCACCCTTTCCACGCTGCTGCCGGTGGCCAGCGGCCCCGATGGCCTGGAGCAGGCCCTGCACCGCCTCTGCTTCGAGGCGGAGGCGGCCGTGCGCAGCGGCATCCAGATCCTGGTCCTTTCGGACCGCGCCGATGGCGGCATCAGCGCCGGCACCACGGCCATTCCTCCCCTGCTGGGGGTCGGCGCCGTGCACCACCACCTGCTGCGCCTCGGCCTGCGCCTTCAGTGCTCCCTGGTGGTCGATACCGCCCAGTGCTGGAGCACCCACCACCTGGCCTGCCTGATCGGCTATGGCGCCAGTGCCGTCTGCCCGTGGCTGACCTGGGAGACCACCCGCCACTGGCTGGCGCACCCCCGCACCCAGTCGATGATCGAGCGGGGCAAGCTGCCCGCCCTTGATACCGACATGGCCCAGGCCAACGTGCGCAAGGCCCTGGAGGAGGGGCTGCGCAAGATCCTCTCCAAGATCGGCATCTCCCTGCTGGCCAGCTACCACGGTGCCCAGATCTTCGAGGCCATCGGCATCGGTGCCGATCTGATCGACCTGGCCTTCACCGGCACCACCAGCCGGGTCGCCGGCCTCAGCCTCCAGGACCTGGCCAGCGAGACCCTGGCCTTCCATGCCAAGGCCTACCCGGAGCTGAACCGCACCAAGCTCGAGTTCATGGGCTTCGTGCAGTACCGCACCGGTGGGGAGTTCCACCTCAACAATCCGGAGATGTCCAAGGCCCTCCATGCCGCCGTCGCGGCGGGCCCCGGCTACGACCATTTCTCCACCTACCGCACGCTGCTGGAGAACCGGCCGGTGACGGCCCTGCGGGACCTGCTCGAGCTGAAGCCGGCCCCGGTGCCCCTGCCGATCGAGCAGGTGGAGAGTGTCGAGAGCATCTGCAGCCGCTTCTGCACCGGCGGCATGAGCCTGGGGGCCCTTTCGCGGGAGGCCCATGAGGTGCTGGCGGTGGCGATGAACCGCATCGGCGGCAAGAGCAACTGCGGCGAGGGCGGCGAGGACCCGGCCCGCTACCACCCCCTCCACGACGTCGACGGTGAGGGCCATTCGCCCACCCTTCCCAGCCTGCGCGGGCTGCAGAACGGCGACAGTGCCTGCTCCGCCATCAAGCAGATCGCCTCGGGGCGTTTCGGCGTCACCCCGGCCTACCTGCGCAGTGGCCGGCAGCTGGAGATCAAGGTGGCCCAGGGCGCCAAACCCGGTGAAGGCGGCCAGCTACCCGGCCCCAAGGTGGACACCTACATCGCCTGGCTGCGCAACAGCAAGCCGGGTGTGGCGCTGATCTCACCGCCGCCGCACCACGACATCTATTCCATCGAGGATCTGGCCCAGCTGATCCACGACCTGCACCAGGTGAATCCCGCCGCCCGGGTCTCGGTGAAGCTGGTGGCCGAGATCGGTATCGGCACGATCGCCGCCGGGGTGGCCAAGGCCAACGCCGACGTGATCCAGATCTCCGGCCACGACGGTGGCACCGGAGCCTCGCCGCTGAGTTCGATCAAGCACGCCGGCAGCCCCTGGGAGCTGGGGCTCACAGAGGTGCACCGCAGCCTGCTGGAGAACGGCCTGCGGGACCGGGTGCTGCTGCGGGCCGACGGCGGCTTCAAGAGCGGCTGGGACGTGCTGATCGCCGCCCTGCTGGGGGCCGAGGAGTACGGCTTCGGCTCGGTCGCCATGATCGCCGAGGGCTGCATCATGGCCCGCGTCTGCCACACCAACAACTGCCCAGTGGGGGTGGCCACCCAGAAGGAAGCCCTGCGCAAGCGCTTCACCGGCCTGCCTGAGCACGTCGTCAACTTCTTCGTCTTTGTGGCCGAGGAGGTGCGCCAGTTGCTCAGCGTGCTGGGCGTGGCCCGCCTCGAGGACCTGATCGGCCGCACCGATCTGCTGGCTCCCCGAGCCGTCGGCCTCACCAAAACCAGCGCCCTGGATCTCTCCTGCCTGCTCGATCCGATTCCTGCGGCCGCCGACCGCGCCTGGCTGCGCCACGACGACGTCGCCCACGACAACGGTCCGGTGCTTGAGGACGGGCTGCTTGCCGATCCGGAGGTGCGCGCGGCGATCGACGCCCACGGCCACGTGGTGCGCCAGCTGCCGATCGTCAACACCGACCGCAGCGTGGGTGCCCGCCTGAGCGGCGAGATCGCCGCCCTGCACGGCAACACCGGCTTCCAGGGGGGCCTGGCCCTCACCTTCCACGGTGCCGCCGGCCAGAGCTTCGGGGCCTTCGTGCTCCAGGGCATGGACCTGCGCCTGGTGGGGGAGGCCAACGACTACGTGGGCAAGGGCCTCAACGGCGGCCGCATCACCGTGGTGCCTCCGGCCGGTGTCACCGATCCCGGCGACCAGGTGATCCTCGGCAACACCTGTCTGTATGGCGCCACGGGCGGCGAGCTGTTCGCCCTCGGCCGGGCCGGCGAGCGCTTCGCCGTGCGCAACAGCGGTGCCCGCACCGTGGTGGAGGGGGTCGGCGATCACTGCTGCGAATACATGACCGGCGGCGTGGTGGTGGTCCTGGGCGGCACCGGCCGCAATGTGGCCGCCGGCATGACCGGCGGGGTGGCCTTCCTCCTCGACGAGAGCGGGGGCCTGGCGGCCCGCCTCAATCCGGAGTCGGTGGAACTGGTGCCTCTCACCACCCCCGAGCAGGAAGCGCTGCTGCGGCCGCTGCTGGAGGCCCATCTGCTGGCCACCGGCAGCACCAGGGCGGCGGCGATCCTGGCCGACTGGCCCACCTGGAAGGGACGCTTCCAGGTGCTGGTGCCCCCCAGCGAGAAGGCCGCGGTGGGTCTGGCTCAGCGGGAGGCGGTGGTGGCCTGAGCCGCCCGCCTTGTCCATGTTCCGCTGTGGATCAGTGCGGTGGGGGCGCTTGCCATCGCCGCGTTCCATCGAATTCCATCGGCCTTGATCTGGCCATGATTGACGCTCCATCGGTGTGACTCGACACTGCTTGTCGTCCCCGCTGATTGAGGCGACGATGTCGCGTTCCACCCCTAATTCCATGGGCTGCCTGATTGCAGCATTGCCCTTTGCGCTGCTGATCTTCGGCCCTTTCCTGGTTCAGTATCTGATCTATGCGAATACGCAGGACATGGTTGAGATTAGAGTCGTCAAGGCCGAGCGGGTTGGAGACCGAAGCGGTGATGGAGCGCGCTACTTGATCTTCACGCCGCAGGAAACATTTGAGAACACGGACGCCATGGCTTTTCGTAAGTTTAATTCCGCGGATCTGTACGGCAGGATTCGGGTTGGCGCTACCTACCAGGCCTATGTGGCTGGGTTGCGCGTCCCGTTGTTGAGCTGGTTTCGCAACATCATCAGCATCTGGGAGGTGGAGCCCCGCCCTGATGCGACACCAGTTCCCTCCGAGGCAGCCATCCCGGGTCGACGGTGCGACTCACCCCATCGTTCTGTTGGGTCTGCGAGTGGTGGCCAGTGATGGCTTGGCCTGCCAGTGTCTGCGGGCCTGCTTACGATCGGCCAACCGCCCCGCCCTAGGTCGGTTCACCGCATCCTCCGGCTCGCAGAACTTCCATAGGGTTTCGCCATTGTCTCCAGGCAACCCGCTCAGCCAAGCCTCCCGAGTTCGCTCAGCAGCTCCAGCAGTTCTTCGCCCGCCAGATGGCTGTGGCCTCTTTGCACCGCTGCGCCACGGCCGATCTGACCGTGAATCTGATCACCCCCCGCCTTGAGGAGCTCAAGGAGCTGGGGGACGCCGAGGACCAGCGAGCCCTGCGCGCCGAGTTCGGCGACGCCGAGCCCGCGGCCTGATCCCTCAGCGGGGAAACTGCCGCATCAGCCGCCGCACCTCGCCGGCGTGGTAGCTGCTCCGGGTGAGGGGACTGCTCACCACCTGGAGGAAGCCCAGGTCGGCTTCCCCGTGACGGCGGAAGTCTTCGAACACCTCTGGGGAGACGAATCGCTGCACCGGCAGGTGTTTGGGGCCGGGGGAGAGGTACTGGCCGATCGTGACGATGTCGACGGCGTGGGCGCGCAGATCGGCCATCACCGAGCGGACCTCGGCGTCGTTTTCCCCCAGGCCCACCATCAGGCCCGATTTGGTGTAGGTGCGCGGCCAGCCCTGGCGGACCCGGCGCAACAGTTCGAGGGAGCGTTCGTACACCCCCTGGGGCCGCACCTGCCGATAGAGCCGGGGCACGGTTTCGATGTTGTGGTTAAGCACCTCCGGCGCCGCCGCCATCACCACCGCCAGGGCGTCCCAGGTGCCGCAGAGATCCGGCAGGAGCACCTCGATCGTGGTCAGGGGAGCGTTGCGGCGCACGGCCTCGATGCAGGCGACGAACTGGCTGGCCCCGCCATCGGCCAGGTCGTCCCGGTTGACCGAGGTGATCACCACATGGCTCAGGCCGAGGCGCCGCACCGCTTCTCCCAGCCGCTCGGGCTCGGTGGGGTCCAGCGCCCGCACGCTGCGGTCGAAGTCGATGTCGCAGTAAGGGCAGGCCCTGGTGCAGCCCGGGCCCATGATCAGGAAGGTGGCGGTGCCGCCGGCGAAGCACTCGCCGATGTTCGGGCAGCTGGCCTCCTGGCAGACCGTGTTGAGCTTGAGGTCCACCAGCAGGTCCGCCACCGCCCCGATCCGTTCCCGCTGGGGCGCCTTGACCCGCAGCCAGGGCGGCTTGGCGGGGGCGGGCCGGGGGTCGCTGATGGGCACGGGCATCGCTGGGCTGGGCGGACTGTAGGCAGGACGGTCACGGCGATCAGGGAGGCCGGCCGCCGCGGGCCATCCCCTAAAGTCTGGCCATCGGGATGTGGCGCAGCTTGGTAGCGCACTTCGTTCGGGACGAAGGGGCCGCAGGTTCGAATCCTGTCATCCCGATTTGACATCAACTGCTCTACAAGGGTTTCGCTAGCCGGAACCCTTTTTTTGTGCGACGACCAGGGCAGACACCGCTATGGCTGCGCCATGACTGCGCTATGACTGTACTACTCTTTTCCTATGTCCCATGCGCCCGTCCACTGGTCGAATCCGCCATGGCGCTCCCAACCGAGCTCGCATCACTCACGCACGAACTGAAGCAGGACAGCCCAAGCCAGGGGTTTCGCTTCGAATGGTCATCGAAGGCGCAAGGCGTCCACCTCCTCCTCTGTGGAGACTGGAACCGAAACGGCCGTCGCACCAGTCGCACGTGCTGAGCGAGGGCCAAAAGCTCATCCAGCTTTGGAATCAGGGTGGCAGCACGAACTCGCGTCATCGGCCCTGCCAGCCCCTGATCACTTCAGCCCTGAAGCACCAAAAGAAGAGTGTGCTCTGCCTCATCCCAGCAAGGCAAAGCCAGGACAGGTCAAAGCAAAAGCACCTGAGACACCTTCACGGCCTCTTCGATTGGCTTGAGAGCGGCCGGATGACTCTGGACGGCCCGAATGCCCAGCGATGGGCGAGGGAAGGATGCGACCTCAACACCGACAACTACAGCGACAGAGTCCGTATCGCTAAATGGGCCTGCGGGCATAACGGGATTCCGTGGGTCCTGTCGCCCATCCACAAACCAAAAGCCCCCAGCGTGATACGGCCATTTGTCGATAAGGCGACGGATGCCGACATTCACAGAGCCATCACCCTGGTGTCAGATCCTGTGGCTGCGACATTCTTTTGGGTTGTCGCTGCGACAGGCTGCAGGCCGAGCGAGGTCGCACTCTTGCTGCGGAAGGTTCAAGAAGAGACCATGAGAAAAGGTTTTGAGTGGAGAATTCGCTGGACGGATATTCGGTATCTCTGGACCTTGCGCAGTGATGGCGATGGACCGGACATCAGAACTGCTGCGTTATCACAATCGCATTCAGAAAATATGCATAAGAATGTTTATCGTAGACACAACCCGCATCGGCAAGTCATCGCTGAAGCAGTCCGTTTTGCCCAGGAGATCAGCCTGCGAGGTGCGACCCATGTCTGAAGTTGGTATTGTCGTGAAGGTTTCCCCAGAGATCCACAGTCAGTTGAAAGATGCTTGTCAACAGAACAAGCGTTCGATGGCGCGAGTGGTCGTAGCACTCATCGAGGGGTGGTTGGAGAATGGAGCTCCTGACCCCTTCGGATACGGATCCCAGGAGCCAGAGGCAAAAGCGAATCCAGAGGCCGAGGAAGAGTCAGTAATTTCAGCTCTGCAGGAGTTGGTAATGCACCTAGCGAAGGAGGACACAAAGCAGCGCCTCCAACTAGAACTCCTTAGTCGTTATGTTGAGGAATGTAAGGAACGCCTATCGGATTTGGAAGCGAATTTAGGCAAACCCCAAGGGGGGGCGGGCAAAGAAGGTGACTCCTGAGATCAGGATGACTGGACAGGCACTAATACCAATTTCCGTAAAGTTCCTTACGCTAGCCATGACAAGCATTTCTGCCAAGCGCCTTTCAAGCGTGATCAGCTCAAAGAGCGGACGTGACAAGTGACGTATAACATAGACGGCAACGAGCCCAAAGGTGATATCGATTCTGGTGGTGCTAAGGAACATCTGAAAAACCCGCTAGAATCAGTCCAGATCTAGGATTGAGACTGGAACGGATGGCCGCCCCCCTCCGGCTGGGCTTTACGGACTACGAGCAGATCCACGCCAAAAAGAGGACGCGTCGGCAGCGCTTCTTGGATGAGATGGAGGCCACGGTTCCCTGGGAAGCATTCCTGGCCTTGATCGAGCCCGTGTATCACAAGCCCTCCAGTTAAGGAGGTCGTCCGCCGATTCCTTTGGAGGTGATGCTGCGGATCTACCTGCTGCAGCAGTGGTTCACGCTTTCTGATCCCTTGATGGAAGAGATGCTGATCGATACGCCCTGCTTCCGCCGCTTCGCCGGAATCGAGACGATGGAAGGGAGGATCCCTGATGAGACCACGATCCTCAACTTCCGCCATCTGCTGGAAGAGCACCGCATCGCCGAGCAGATCCTCGAGGGTGTGAACCAGATGCTGAGCGAGAGGGGAGTGATGTTGAGGGAAGGCACGATCCTTGATGCCACAATCATCAATGCCCCCAGCTCCACCAAGAACAAAGCCAAGGAGAGGGATCCTGAAATGCACTCGGTGGCCAAGGGTAAGCAGTGGTTCTTTGGGATGCGTTGCCACATCGGCGTTGATGCCGCATCAGGGCTGGTCCACTCTGTTGAGAGCACGGCGGCCAACGTGCATGAGCTGAACACAGCAGCTGAGCGGCTCCATGGGGATGAACGCCTCATCTACGGCGATGCAGGCCACATCGGCATCGAGAAACGAAACGACTTCCAGGACTGCGAGGCTGAGTTCAGGATTGCTATGAAGCCCGGCCAGCGCAGAGTGCTTCCAGAGACACCAGAGGGCAGGCTTCTGGATCTGATTGAGACGGCGAAAGCCCACTTCCGCGCCAAAGTGGAGCATCCCTTTCGGATCATCAAATGTCAGTTCGGATTCCGGAAGGTCTTCTACCGAGGTATCCGCAAGAACGACCTCAAGCTGAAGTTGCTCTTTGCCCTGGCAAACCTCTGGATGGTACGGGAACGGATACCTGATTCAGCGTAGTACAAGGGTTTAGTATGTCTTATTGTCGATAATCATCTAGAAAACAAGACAGAACACATGATGGAAATTGCCTGAACGACTTTGAAAGGAGTGCAGTGAGCGAAAAGCGGGCAAAATCTGCTCAACATCGCCTCATTAACGAGAATGAGACTAGGTTGTTTTCGTTAAGCCGTCTTGATCAGAGCTTCCTTAAAGCGAGAGCCGGATGACAACAAGACTTGGGCGAACCTTCTGCCCGTGCTTGAGGAGGCCGGTGTCCTTCCCGAGTTTTGCTTCTTCACCAACTTCTACATGGGGCTAATCCCAGGCAATAAGTCTACCGGGAAGTTCCCAGGCAGGCACGACCTGCAATTCACAGAACATTGCCTAAACATTCTCGTCAAACAGTTAGACGTACAACGCCCGCGATTGGTGTTGGTGCTGGGCGGGGAGTTCTACCACCTCTTGGCCCGGATTTCCGATGACTTGAGCCGATGGAAGAAAGGCATGAAGTTCACCGAAATCGATGCCGTTGGTCCCGTTATTTCAGGTGCAGCGATCAATGGCATTCCAGGCTTCACAACTAATTTTGCGCTTCTTATGCACCCGTGCAAACGGAAGCTCAACGTAGGGGGCCGCAACTACAAAGGGCGACGTGGTGACGCTGCCGAAAAGCAGATGATCCGCGATGGGCTGGTGCGCAGCACCACTACCTGAATCATCGGCTGCGCCAGCGGGCATCCTCCCGCAGACGCACCAGGGCGGGAGCAGCGTCTCTCGCGCTTTTGAAAGGTTGCGAAAAGGGGCTGCCTGACACCTGGCACCGATATCGGTAGGGCAAAGGCCCTGGCTACTGCCCCACTTGGCTGTGATCATGGAGGGGGCAAGCAGTCCAAAAGCATCCTGGCCGTGACCGATCAAGTGATCCGACCAGTCACACCAGACTTGGCGGGCATCATCACCCGCCACAAGTACCAGCCACCGCCGTGGGTTTCCGAGCACCTGAGTCCAACCGCCTACAACAACTGGCTACGCGGTAAGGCTCAGGGCCTTGTCCGCCGTGACGAACAGCGTGGGGGGGCTATTCGGTCAGTGAGGCCAAGGCCGCAGTTCATGCCGCAATCGCGGATTGCGGTGGGTGCGAGTACTGGACAGGTGAACAGCTGCGATGGGACCTGCTCGGCAATTACGACAGTGACGAGTCGGGGTTGCAGGGCGCGACCTACAAGCGAGCGCGGGCCTTGCAACCGACCATCGATCACCGCGATAGCCAGGCCATCTGCGATTTCGTCATCTGTGCTTGGCGCACCAATGACGCCAAGCACGACATGAGCATTGACGAACTAAAGACCTTCTGTCGCTTGGTGCTGGAGCACAACCCGTGACAACCCGCGGTCGGCCTACTTTTACCTGATGCAACCACCGCCGAGCATCGAGCAGCTGCGGGCTGAACGGCCCGACCTCACGGATGAGCAGATGCTGGAGAGGGAAGGTCGCATCAGGCTGGTTCAACAGGCCCGGATGACCGGCTTCCCGGGTGAGGTGAGCGTGCCGCCGGATAACCCCGACGATCCGTGGCCCCAGGAGCCCGAGCTGCAGGAGTGGTGCAACCTCAAGGGTTCGCCCCTGACGCTATCCACCAACACAGGATGTCCAGCCGACCCCGATGAGCCAAACAACCTGGAAGCCTGGTGTGCTTACCACGGAATCGAACTACATACTGGAACCGTCGCGGGGGCCCCATGACTGCCGCTCAACAGCAAGCCGAACTGCCCACAGGGCCTAGCCCACCGCCAGCCAGCCACCACTGGCCACACCCTCAAGCGGGACCTCCGCGGCCCTGGCCTTCTTCAGTGAGGCCTGTTCGGCCTCGGTGGCCAGGCGGTTCAAGGTGCTTTTTGCCTGTCGCGATGGTGAACCGCTCCATGAACCGGTTGCCGTCGGTGCTGACCCTGACGAAATCCTGCTCGATCTCCGGCCAGCTGAGCCATGGCATCCCGCTACTGGCGGCGCCGCTGCCCGGCCCGAGGATGCTCTGCTGGCTGGCCACCTGCCTCTTTTCCACTGAGGAAGCAACTTATGTCAAGACGACGATTAGGGCTTTGGAGAGTATCTGTCTCGAAGGCTCAGTCCAGGCCCAGGAGCGGAACTCGCCGTGGACCAATAAGAACCCCCGCAAGGCAAGCTCAGCATGATAAAGGGATACGGCGTAATGGTGACATTATGGTGGCGATTGCCACCTGGCTCGCCACTTGCGTCATCGTGGGTCTTGCAGTGTTCGTAACTGCATTTGTCGTGTTTGTGTTGGGCGTAATATCAACGTCAACCTGGGCCTACCTTCAGGGGGTTATCCAACAACACCGTCCACATCATTGATCGCTGGTCAGCTGGCAACAGCCCTGATCAGCCGATGCTTTCCCAGGCGATGCTCCAGCCGGCTTCTCTCAGCCGCTCGGGTGTTTTTGGCCGGGGCTGGTCGTCGGGCAGCTGCTCCAGCTGGTCGACCTCTATCAAGTCACTCACCCCTGACAACAGCAGCAGCACAAGGGCCAGCCCGCCCTGAAGCTGCAGCACTTGGCCGGTATTGCCCTCGCCGTTCGCAATTAATCGCCCTCTCTGAAGGTGTTGCAGGTGCGGCAGGCTGGGCGACCAGCAGGGCCAACAGTTCGACAGTGGTAAGCGCGGCCGAGCCGATCTCGCCGCCTCCGGGGGAGGCGTTCATCTCAGCGCCTCGCAAGCTTTGCCGTCACTGTCTCCATCCAGGTAGGTGTGCCCTTGCCGCAGCAACTCCTGGGCATGCTCCCAAGACCCCACGGTCCTGCAGTACCAACGCCTGCCTGAGCTGGGCCTGGCTCCCGCGTTGATGATCGTGAGGTTCACCGGCCGCTGAGGTCTTGGCACCGGCTGGCTTTGCAGGCCCCGCCGGGCAGCCCTGAAGTCCCAAGGGCGCTTGATGCCGCAGGTAGGCCTCAAAACGCATGGCGGTGTAAGCCTTTCCCACCAGCAGATTGCAGCATTCCCTGCCAGTTTGCCAGCATCCATTCGTTGAGACCAGTTGCAGCGCAATTGATTTACCTTGTTTCAGGAGCCCCTAGTTGGTACCCGGTCAGGGGTTAGGAATGGAAATGAGGTGAACTTGCCTCAGAGGGGCTATCCGTCGTTGCCATGGCGGGCTTGAAGGAGTGTAATGGGGTTTGTCGGGTCCGCGTTGATATACCTTGATAGATTTCCAAACATCACCCAGCGGAACAGACCGAGAGCATTGCAATGGATCTCAGGTTCATCCCGCCCCTGAACGGCTACTACTATTGCAGGTAACCCATTAAGTTCAGTCTCTGAGAATAGGGGGTGTTCTGCCCGGAATTGGCCGTTGAATTTCGATAAACCTCCATCCTAATAGGACTGCCTGGATCTAGAATTAGGCGCACTGGAAGGGTGGCCACGTATACGCCAGTTCCCGCTGAGGGGGAAGCGCCCAAGCTTTGAACCGGCAGCCAAGCGACAGCAGCTTTCCTTCCCGTTTTAAAACTGAAATTGCCTCCGACCGTTTGACCCAAAGTCGCCTGTCCGGAAAACGAGACCGTTTCAATAACGAAGCTCTTTGTTGTCGAGGGCGTACCGGTTTGTACGCAAATGTAATTGTTAAGAGGTATGGTACATTGAATTTCTATCGTAAAGGGCTGCTCCGCGTGTGCCGGCGGCCAAGGCGCGAGCGCTAGAAACAACGCAGCAATGCCCAGCAGTTGGGCGTTCCAGCTAAATTTAATCATAATGCCTCTATGAAGGTTGATGAGATTTCCGAGAAGAAAATACTAGTTCGCAAAAGGTCCACTAAGGTTGGGCGGTTCTGAGAGCCGCCCAATTCTGACGGGCCTTTCAGTGAACTACGCAAGAAATGAGTTGCCGAGATCACTCAAATCGTCATTAAGACATAGGACGTGAAAAACATTTCGAAAACCGTAGTTGCGGCTCACCGGTCCGAGAACCGCCTGCTGGGGATCACCTCCAAGAATTGCCATTACACAGCCAATGTGATTCGGGACCAAATCAGGAACCATCATGTTGTAACAATTCCTCATGCGGATCATTCTGAACTTTTCGGATTTCTTATCTTTTTCGAGGTGCCCTCTGGATTGTACGAGTTATTAAGTAGGGCTTGCTCAATTGCCTGATCGAACATTTCCTTGCGCCAAGGGCGGTTTGATCAGCCTGGACGATCAATTGCGAACGACGTCGCGCCTTATGCAAAAGGTAGCCTATGTAGCCCACAAGCGCCCTGAACGACGCCAGGAAGCCCATAACCAGAGCATCGCAAAGTAGATCGAGACAACAAGAACAAATAATAGGCGCAGTAGCCTCAGGATCTTCTCCGCATTCATCACAAAGAACGCCATCATGATCACCGTTCTTGATGTTGCAACTAGCTTGGTCAGAATCCGATCAAGTCCGTATTTCCGCTTTCCCGTTCCGATCCTTCCCTCAATCACCGAACGCTTTCTTAAGTCTGATTTGAACAGCTCCTGCTGCTCTGGTGTCTGCATTTCGGCTCCTGCTTGCTTCTTGCGTGGGCGGCCACTGAGCCTGATGTTATTGTCTGCACAGAACTTCTTGTTGTCTGATGTCATATAGATCGAATCGGCACAGATTCTCGCTGGGTAATATCCCCGCTCTCCCTTGTATTGCATGGCACGTGCGATCAAGTCGTTGGCTTCATTGTAGTTGTCCCAGCTAATCCGATCCACATCGACAAATCCGTTATCATCAGAAATTGAGATCTTGGCCCCGAACTCAGTTTTCTTGCCGGCCTTGCCTCTCACGATCGGTCTTACATGCGGTTTCGAAAGATTGACGATCCTGTCATCGATACGCCGGCTGTCATTGTCGTACATATCCTGCTGCTGCCGATAGATCTCACTGGCGATCAGCAGTTTGTGGTACAGCTGTGAGCCAAGCGCCGAAAGCACTGCGCCGCAGTGGATCATGTCGTCAACTGCCCTTAGGTTACGGCTGATCTCGTTGAGCTGGAAGCGCTTCGCCTCGCGGATCTCCTCACGCTTTGGCTTCTTCTTCTTGATGATAGTCAGAAATAGATTGTGAGCTTTATCGCGATTGCAGCGGGGCTTACGCCCGATCTTTCCCTGCAGCTGCTTGAACAACTCGTCAATCACCTTCTCCGTTGTTTCTCGCGATTCATCAAGCAGTCTCAAGTCCACAGGATAGGGGATGTCATCGGGCACGCAGGTTGCATCAAGGATCAGAGTGCCCCAGTTGCTATCGGCCTCAAGCGATGCTGGCTTCACGCCAAGCTCCTCCTCAATGGCCGCAAGCTGCTTCTGTTGTTCTTGATCTGTTCCGTCTTCTTGCTGCGATTCCGCCAGCAGCTCCTGAATCATCGCGATCCCATTAGCCTTGGTCATGTCATTGCAGACCTTCATCAGGTCAGGGCCAATGCGCTTGCGGAAATGCACCATCATTGATGGGTCAAATGGCGGCAGTGGCTGGTAACCGCCCAATCCAATGAAAAATTGCAAGTAGGGTGATTCTGTGATCAGCGCCACCGTCTCCCGATCCGTCACGCCCAACCTTTGCTGGATGTACACGGCTCCGAATGCCATCTGGAAGGGCTTGGCTGGGGCTCCTGTCTTGGCGGTGAACTGGGGCGCATAGTCGCTTTCCAGTGGCATCCACGGAATCACCTTGTGGAGCAGAACCCAGCGGTTGTTGGGATCTAGCTTTCCACCAAAGGGCGAGTGAAACTCCTCAATCGACAGCTGGCCCATGTGCTTAAAAAACGTACATTTGCGTGCCAGCAGGATCTTCTAAGCTAGAAATGGCTGATTGCACTCCATCCTAACGCGAGACTGCCCCTGGAATCAACTGTGGCGCAATGGATCTGGGTAATTCAGCAAGCCCTACTTAGGCGGCCGCCTATCTAATCGTCGCCGAACACGCAACCGATCTCGATCTGATCAGCTACCACAAGGCGATCCCAGATGCCCGTCAGAGAACCTGGCTGGCATGGAGGACCTGTGACCCACGCCGGTGCCTGCAAAAAGGGGGCCGGAGCCCCCTGGGATCAGATCACCGAAATGGTCGAGCCCTTGGCGCCCTGGAGTTGGCGGGCGATCTCAAAGGCCTTGGCGGCAGGCACCAGGCGCATCTTTTTGACTTGCTTGCCCCGCTTGCCGAAGTACCGGACTTCGCAGGGGCTGGAGCCGCCCTTGGGGCCTTCCGGGTAGTTGATGTGTTCAATCACGAACCGGATGGCGCAGCAGGGGCCTTGAGGAGCAGCCATGGGAGGAATGGCGTGGGTCACCACGACCGGGTGCAGGGCGCAGGGGAAGTCAAGGGGACGCCCAGCGGACTTGCGCAGCCCTTGCCGAGCCAAGCCAGGCGCCACCGTGCTGTGGCCACTCGTGCTGCAACTCCCAGCGGCTCCGATGGCCCTGCCGTCCAGTTGCTGTGCGTTCGAGCACCTGCGGTGGCCCGGGACTTCTGGACAGGCCCCATCGTAACCCCGTGAGGCAGGTTGTACCCGAAGCCTGTAGCCCCGAGCGCAAAGCCAAGGTCACCATGCAGGCGATCAGTGGTCGCCAGATGCCCCAGATCACAAGCACTAATCATGCTGTGCAGCCCCCAGCTCCGTTCACAACTGGGGAACTTGGAAGGCATTCAGCCATGCCTATAGCAAGTCTCTTCTCCCGAGCCAGCTCTGCAGCCGCAACCAATTCGGAAAGGCTGAGAACCAACACTTTGAGCTTGGGGTGCTCCTCCATGATCCTCACGTATTGCCAGTGGCTGGTTACAAACTGATTCCTGAAAAAGTATCTCTCCGGCGCGCTATCCAAAGCAACCATAGACTGCTCCTCCTCTGTCAAGCCTAGCCTGGTATAGACATCTAGAAATACACCAAGCTTCTTAAAGAGAGCCACCCATTTTGAGTGGGTCATCGCCCCCACGGACTGGCCGAAGATCTCCCCTGCCGAATAGTCCATACATACAACGATACCGCCCAGGTTCCGGCGCCCCTTGCTGATGCGCTTAACGTCATCAGGGATCTCGATGTGCTCAGGCTTGACGTTTAGCCAATGGATGAAGTAGCTACACTTGAAGGTGCGATGCGTATCTTTGCAAACAGTGATCGGTGGAACCGAGACTAACTGCTCCACCAACTGACTCTGATGGCACAAGACGCCGTGGACGCGGGGTTGGGCATTGTTTATAGTCTGAACAGACATTTCTACTCCATTTAGAAACAATGAGGCCGATTGCCTCTGTTGCTTTTCTTTGTTCAACACAGCCACGGGATCCACAGCTGGCTGCTGGACGATCGCCCCCACCGACAGCACCGGGGGTAGGGGGGGGCTCTGTGAGCTGCCTCGAAGGGTCAGGGAGCCGTCACCCCAGGTTGCGCCTGCTGCTGCGACACCAGGAACGTCTCGATCCAGCGTGCTGGCGCCGCTGGCTGATTCGATCCGCGATGGTGACCGTCTCAGCCGGCACCTGGACGCGCTTGCGGAAGGCTTTGCTGAACCCCGCCAGCACCGGGGCGTGCAGCTGGCGGACAGTAGCTGGATCGAGGGGCGCCAGGCCAGGGTCGGGTTCGGGTTGGGGGCCTGGCGCCGGGGGGACCACCCGCAGGGAGGTGGGCCTGGCACCAGCACCCCCGGTCACCTCCCGCTGCTGCTTGTCGTACAGCGCCAACCCGAAGGCATTCCCGAAGGTCATCAACGCCCGTTTCATCGCATCGGTCTCGGCTTCCTTGAGCGCGGACTCATGGGCCTGCCCCAGGTCGGTGTCGATGCCGTGGCCAGCCCCTGAGCCCTCACGGATCAGCTGGGCACCGGAGCCCTCACCCACGCTGATGCGCAACCGGGCGGTGTAAGTCACACCCCAGCCGGGGCGCTCTTGCTCACCGATCAGCCGCTCGCCCTGGTGAACGCAGCGGGTCTGGACGGTCTGCCGCTGCCAGCCGTCAAAGCCAAAGATGCGGTTGGCCTCGGCGATCACCTGCCAATCCTCCAGGTAGCTGACGGAGCTGCGGCCCTGGCGCTGCTGGCGAACCTTGGCGCGATCAAGGGGAGCGGACAGGAACGCGATCTGCTCGGGGGAGAACAGGTAGGTCATTGCGG
>Ga0247833_1001269_pt1 | contig 41922 bp, 34 predicted proteins | sample LaCruzMarch2015__7_FD_187117 | JGI IMG/M metagenome (GOLD analysis project Ga0247833, IMG submission 187117) | Freshwater microbial communities from meromictic Lake La Cruz, Castile-La Mancha, Spain - LaCruzMarch2015_8m | ecosystem: Environmental > Aquatic > Freshwater > Lake | place: Spain...
TGACTTCTTGAAAAGAAGCAGTCTCCACATTGAGCTCGATGCGCGGCCGTCCCACACCCCCTACTCATCACTCTTTCTAGTGAATGTACAGCCCTTTTTCAGACAACCTTTTTGAAAACCAGTCTAAATCCTGAAATTTTTTTGTTTCCTCTAATCGCCCGGAATGCTTGTTCGTTTGAGAGTTGTTCCAAGGAACATCAAACATATGGATAACTACCATCTCACACATAATGGGGACGATTGGGCGCTCAAGCGCGAAGGAGCCAAACGGGCAACAGAAGTTTTTTCTGATGCCACAAAGCAGGAAGCGATTCGTCAAGCGGCAGGCCGCTTGGCCGATTCGGGAGCCTCTCTAAAAATCCACCTCAAAGAAGGAGGTTTTCAAGAAGAGCGGACATATCCTCGTTCTGCTGATCCGAAAGACTCCAAGGGATAAATGGGATTCTCCAAAGCTAAAAACAAAAGGGGCTGGCATTATCTATCCGCGCCCGCACGCGAAATCAGGATTGTGTAGGCATCACTTGCTTCATGGATGATCGACCTCCGTTCCACCCGTTGATGCCTGGGCGCTTTTTAGCAGCTCAATGAGATTATAAGCCGCTTCTGCATCTGAAATATAAGAATCCCAGCGATTGCGCTTTGCGGGAGGATCGGGGACGAAGTTTTGGACCAACCAATCAGTATCAACATAGTCTCTCACTGATGACAGCGTTTTGTCGTCACCGCGCCATTGCTGTTGGCGTTGGTCACCATAACTCCAGCTCGTGAATAGACTGGCAAAAGGGCCGATGAAATGTGGATCATTAATCAGTTCTTTCTGTGACCAATTTTGAATTCTTACCTTGTCCACGTGTTTGACGCAGATTCTCAGCGAACGACGCAAAAACTCAATGGATGGACGTTCACCGGCTTCTTCGATTTCTCGCATGAGCCGATTTGCCAATGCGGCTTCCAATCTGCTGCTGACATCTTTGGAGAAAACACGAGCTTTCTGTTCATCACTCAGTTCGTGCCGTTCGTCTTCGCGATCATGTGGTAACCTGTGGAACACCTCAATAGCCCACATTTCAGATGTAGCGGAAGCAAGAACATCCAATGCGACCGCTTCTCTCTCTTCAAGAACGCTCATCTTCTCAATGCATTGTGCGACGAAAATGGCAGCCTGACCAAATGCAACCTCCCATTGCCCCGCAAGGTCTCGCCATGTGAAACGGTCTGAAATATGAGCAATCGATCTCGCAAAATTTTTCCGTTGCTGTTCATTCAGTTGATTTTCAATACGGCGCAGCTTTTGAACCAATACGGTTTCGGATTTGGGATTTAAGCTGCCAGCAATACTCGGGGTCAGTTCATGACCATCTGTAGATTTGGCTAGCTCGATCCAAGTCTTGATTTCGGTGTCCGGCACATCGTTTTCTGGGACAGTCGCAGCAAAGTAACGAATAAGGTATTCATCGCATGCTACTCGTTTGTTTCTAGTCCATTCAAGAAATGTGGCCTCCCCGTGACCGGAGAGTGCGAGTTTATCTGGGAAAAGCCCGATCAGGGTGAACCGCATTCCCTCATCCAGGCCTTCCTTGTTTTTAGGGAACAACTTCTCCAGCCGCTGGGTTGCTTGATCATTACGATTCTCCATGAGGCTGGCCATCCAGTGCGACTCCTCCTTCACAAGAAGGTGCTCCTGAATGCGGGTAAACAACTCAGGCTTGAAGATACGTATTCCCTCGAGCAACATGACATCGACTGGATTCACCTCTCCCGGCAGTAAGCCAAGACCAAATCTGAGCACATTAGCATATTGTTTGGCAGTCCTGGGAGTGCGGATCAAGGGCATCAATGATGAGTCGAAAGCTCCGCGAAATCGATTTACCTCATCTTGGTCGATTTCGATTTTCAGATCATTGATAACTGTCTGAATAAGTTGAAGAGTAAACTCCTTGAGTTTGCTGTGTGGTATGGCCGGTAGCCGAATCGGAACTTGAACAATCTTTTCCAGAAATCGTTTCCCTTCATCTTCACCTCCGAATCGTTGGCCTACCATTCGGATTATGGCATCGCAGTCCATCGCGAGAATGAACGTCAGCCATTCGAAATCTGCCGTGAGTTTGATAAGTCGAAAAAGTCCCAAAAGCTGATTGACCTCCAGTCGGTCAGAATCATCCACCAAAATAGTTACGCGAAGACCATGCTGGTTAAGTTCACTTTTTACCCGATCCATTAGTTGCTCGATCGTCAATCGCAAGATCGTCGCGCTGGAGCGAAATAGCCTGCCCACTGCGCCAAGTGCGAATATGCTGCTGGCTCCTTCAAACAGTTCTCCTCGCTCGTGCACAACTTCGACCCATTGTTCTCCCTTATTGCGTATCTCCACTCCCAGCGTTCCAGCGATTCCTAGCGCAAAAGCTCGTATCATGGTGTCTTCATCCTGATAACGCCAAGGGTTGAACTCCATCACCTTGTGGCACTCCTTGTTTAGTGCGTCTCGGACAAACCCAAAAACAGTTGTTTTACCTTCACCCCATGCACCATCAATGGCGATCACCTGAGGAGCGGGATCACTTTGACGCATGATGATTCGCGCAACCGAATCGGCAAATGGGCGACGCCCCAAAGGGTCATCTTTAGCAGGTTGATCGTTGAGCATTAGGTTCAGGATTTTTTCACATCGACAAATAACTGATTTGTTGACCGATTGTAGCCGATTATGCCTGCTTTGCACGAGCGGTTGGCGCCGACTGGTCGTAGGCTGGATGTGTTCGGCGCTCGACGGGTCGTCTGCATCAAGCGTCTCCTTCGCCGAACTATCCGGCTTCCATGGACATGCGGAGTCCAGCGTGGGCGACCTCCTCCAGAGCCGGATAGTTTGGCGAAGCGGGTCCGTCCGGCAGCGGGCTCTTCTGCGCCAAACACATCCAGCCTACGACTATCAAGTGCCTTCAAGCAGGCCCATGAGGAGGCGGAGAACGTAGCTGTTTTACCTTTTCAAGAACCACCGCAGGGGTTGAATTTACAAAGCACTCTGCGGTCTTCCCACCTCTGCGGTGTGATTCAGTGTTTCCCTGGATCTATCTTTCCGCTGAAGGCGGCTTGTCAACCACCAGCACCCGCAGCACCTCAGCCGCGAGTGCAAAACCGAAGGTGCCGGTGACGAAGGTCGCGGCACCAAATCCGGCGGCGCAGTCCAGACGCAGGCCTGCTTCGGCGCCCTGTTCGCGCTGGGAGGAGCATGATCCGTCCGCCTGGGGATAGAGGGCCTTTTCGGTGGAATAGACGCAGGGCACGCCCCAGTGCATGACGCGGCCCTCGGGGCTTTTGGGAAAGCCGTGCTCCTCACGCAGGCGACGCCGCACCTGCTGCAGCAAGGGATCGGCACCCGCCTGGCCGAGATCGGCCCCTTTGATCTGCGTGGGATCACGACGTCCGCCAGCGCTGCCGGAAACCACGACGGGGAGGCTGAGCGACCGTGCTTTGGCGATGATCAGGGCCTTGATGTTCGTGCTGTCCACCGCATCGACAATGCAGTCGAACCCTGGGGCCAGCAGACGGTCGGCGTTGCTTTCGAGGAAAAATTCCGTCACCACCTGCACCTGGCACTCGGGATTGATCTCGACCACGCGCCGGGCCAGGACGGCCACCTTGAGGTGGCCCACGGTCTGCGCCATGGCGGGGAGCTGGCGGTTGGTGTTGGTGATGCAGACATCATCCATGTCCATGAGGGTCAGGGAACCGACGCCGCTGCGGGCCAGGGCCTCCACGACCCATGAGCCCACGCCGCCCACGCCGATCACGGCCACGTGAGCGCCATGCAGGCGCGGCAGGGCTTGGACTCCATAGAGCCTGCCGATGCCGCCGAAGCGCTGGAGATAACTTTCTGTCATGCCTCCTTTGAGAGCCGTAAAAGCTCCCAGGCAAGGCAAAAAAGACCTCGCCGAATTCTTTGCGTTTCCCAGGCCCTTTTACCGCTATACATCTGGATCGAATGTCTGACTTCTCGCTCACCTTTCTCGGCACCGGCACGTCCGTTGGCATCCCGATGATCGGCTGCGATTGCGCGACCTGCCACAGCACCGATCCCCGGGACAACCGCCTGCGCTCCAGCCTGTGGCTGCGCACGCCGGAGATGAGCTGGATCGTGGACACCGGCCCGGACTTGCGTACCCAGTGCCTGCGCGCGGGCATCCGCCACCTGGATGCGGCCATCTTCACCCATCCGCACATGGATCACCTGACTGGCTTTGACGAACTGCGCCGTTTCACCATCGGCGCGGATGAATTCATGCCCGTGTATGCCCTGCCCTCCTGCCTGGCCGTGCTGGAGCGGATGTTTGATTATGCGTTTAACGGCGAGAACCGTTATCGCGGTTACCTGAAGCCTTTTCCCAAGCCCATTCACGGCCCCTTTCATCTGGGCGAAACCACGGTTACTCCCCTGCCCGTGCTGCATGGGAAGGTGGAAACCATCGGCTACCTCTTCAGCCGCCAAGACCGTAAACTCTGCGCCTACATCCCGGATGCGAAGACCATCCTGCCGGAGTCCATGGACCTGCTCCAGGGCGTGGACACGCTCATCGTGGATGCGCTGCGCTACACGGAGCATCCCACGCACATGAACTTTACCGAGTCCCTGACCGTGCATGACCGGGTCCGACCCCGGCGGACTTTTTTCACCCACCTGCAATGCGAGATCATGCATGCCCGTGATGAACCTTTGCTGCCGGAAGGCGTCAGACTGGCCTATGATGGGCTGGAGTTAACCTGGGAATGAATGCCGAAATCCGAATGACGAGTGACGTATCATGGAAGGCCGCCGGCCGCGCCTTCGGGTGCGCGGTGCTCCTGATTTCGGCATTCGTCATTGGTCATTCGTCATTGGTTTGGGCCCAGGACCCTGAGCCTGCCCTGGACCTGAATGGCGAGACGGTGGTGGTTTACAATCCTGACTACGCCCAGTCTCAGGAACTGGCGGAGTACTATGCTGAGAAACGCGGCATCCCCAGGGAAAGGCTGATCGGTCTGCCCTGTTCGATGAACGACTCGATGACGCGGCAGGAGTTCGATGCGCAACTGCGCAAGCCGCTCTTTGAGGCCTTTGTGCGCAAGGGCTGGTGGCGGCTGGGCCAGCAGGAAATCAAGGACCCCGCCAGCGGCAAAACGATGCCCGCCATGACCGTGGCGGAGTCCGCCGTGCGGGTGGTGGTGCTCATGCGCGGCATTCCTTTCCAGATCCAGCGCGATGCCCAAAACCCGAAGAATACGCAGGAGGACGAGGCCTGCGTGGACAGTGAGCTTTGTTTGTTAGGCCTGCCGCGCCAGCCCATTGCCGGAGCCCTGCGCAATCCCTACTTTGGGCAGGACATGCGCTTTCAGATGTTTCAGGGCACCCCCGGCCTGCTATTGGTCGGGCGTCTGGACGCCCCGGATGCCGACACGGTGAAGCGCATGATCGATGACGCTCTCAGCGCCGAACAAAATGGATTGCGAGGCCGCGCCGTCATTGACCTGGCCCAGAAAACCGGGGCCTATCAGGAGGGCGAGGATTGGTTGGTCCGCAGCACCCTGCTCTTCCGTGAAAAAGGCGTCCCCGTCTATGTGGACAAGGCGGAGACGGTGCTGCCGGATCACTGGCCGCTGCCGGACACCGCTTTTTACTTCGGCTGGTACACGACGAATGCCAGCGGTGCCATCGCCAGCCCTTCCTTCCGTTTTCAAACCGGGGCCGTCGCCTGCCACCTGCACTCCTTCAGCGGGGCGGCCCTGCGCTCGGCGGACCGGCACTGGGTGGGCCCCCTGCTGAAACAAGGCGCCGCTGCCGCCCTGGGCAATGTCTTTGAGCCCTACCTCAGCCTCACCGTCCACTTCGACGTTCTGAACAAACGCCTCCTGGAAGGCTACACCCTGGCCGAAGCCGCCTGGAACGCCACCCCCGTGCTTTCCTGGATGAACATCGTCTGCGGCGATCCCCTTTATCGTCCGTATGCCAAAGGCCCCGGCTCCGCCATGGGCGATGGCCGCGACCGCGATTACGCCCTTTATCAAGGCACCGCCATGCGCCTCACCGGGGAGGACAGCCGACCGCTGAAACAAGCCCTCACTGAACTGGCCGAAACCCGCAGCAAACCTCACCTCCTGGAACTCACCGCCCTGCTCTCCGCCAGCGAGGGCAAAAACACCGAGGCCATCGACCTCCTCGAGCACGCCCTCAGCATCTACGTCATCGCCACGGACCGCGCCCGCGCCCACCTCTACCAGGCCCGCCTCTACCTCCAGGAAAATCAACCCAAGGAGGCCAAGGCCACGCTGCAAAAACTGCTCGATGATCCCGATCAAAAAGATCTGCCCGCCGCCCTGGCCGCTCGTTTGATTCACAGTCAGATTCCTTGAGCGGAAACCTTTTCATTCGTTGAATGATCCAGCCTGATCGTGGGGTCAGCATCTCTCCTGACTTTGCGCATCTTTAAACCTGCCGCCCAAAGCTGGTCCATGATCTTCATGCGATGGGCCACCGCCTGCGCCGACATATCCGTCGAGATACCGCGCGCCTGATCTTTAAAGCTGTTCGGGCTCTTCGTCATCCTTCGGCAAGATACCCAGGTGCTGAAGATCCGCCAGATCCTTTGTCCGTCCCGCAACCTTTTTCATGATGGCCAGGCCCTCACGGCTCACCACCCAAAGCTGCTGTTCACCATCGCTCAAACGAAGCCGGGTTTCCCAAACCTCGTCGAAGACAGGAGTCACTAACAGGACATCCAAAACCAAATGATCAGGCCCATCGAACTTGGACACCCGCCAGAACCGGGTCTCCTCAGGCAAACCTTTTCTAAAGGCAAACATCCCCGCCACCACATCAAACCCCAGTGTCTTCACGACCGTCTCCAATGTCCCTAACTCATTCTGCTGTACGAGAATATCGAGGTCATAGGTCATGCGAGGATAACCATGCAGCCCGACGGCATAGCCGCCACAAACCGCATAGGAAACACCGGCTGTCTCCAGTGCGCTGACCAGCATCTTAAGCTCTTCGCTGAGAATCATGATTCTAAAAGGCTCTCATGGTTTCGGTTCTGAATTCAGTCGCACACGAACAAGCAGATCATTCAGCGCAAGCCGAGCCGCTTCTTCCGGCGCTTCACGCAGGGTGCTGGCATCATGAGCCGCCTGAAGTTCGATCCGCAGCCGCTCATACTCGCTTTGGTAAAAGGCAAGATCCGCATTGTCCAAAGTGGACTGTTCCGGTCCAGCCAGCTTGCGTGCAATCAGATCGTTTACATAGGACAAACGGAAGGTTTCATTCAGCGTCACCAGATTCGCCTCCACCTCGCCCGTGCGCATCATCCAGATGCCCGTCAGAAGCACCCGATAAACATACAGCAGCGGCTTGACCCGATGTGGTGATTCCTTCAGAAACAGCTCCCACTGGGTCTGCGCAAAACCAAAGTAATGATGAGAATGGTTCCGGGTGATGCAGCCCTTCACGATCTCTTTAAGTTCCCCATGCTCAGGCGTGGCCTGCACAATCAGCGGCGAATAGAGCTGCTCCAGGACGTAGCCGTTTTTCTTCAGCAACAGGCCAAAGAACTTCTTCACGTCATGGCTCACGATGTCCATCTCCAATCCTTCAATGATGCGTGAGTCCTCCACGGTCTCATGCCTGGCATCCAACCCCAGCACCATTTTCAAAGGCAGCACATGTGAGCCGCGAAGATCCACATCGGAGTCCGGCGACGGAAACCCATAAAGATGAGCGCCACTGATCGTTGCGAACAACAAAGGATAAGGCTGCGCCGTGGTAATGCGCTGGAGGCGGGGGTCGTCGGTCATGAGCTCTGCCGTTGAATGATAGTTGATCTGTCACCGTTAACCGCGCTGGCGCGAGCGGCTATCAGCATACGATTCGCCGCCTCATAGTCCGGTCTTTCCGGCAGCTTTGTTTCAGCCAGGGCCTGCTCAAACTCGCGATGCAGGCGTTGCCGCCAGGCATCCACTTGCTCCCAGGTGAGTTCCCCGCGTTTCACGGCCAACAGCTCATCACGGCGGCTGCCGACATGTACGGGCACACGACCTTCACGAAGAGTCGCGGCCCCCGTCATGAGGAGACGAAGCAGATGCATGGCGTGTTTCCATCTCACCTGTCCCTGATTGCGCAGGTCCTGCTCGATCTTTTTGAACTGGCTAAGGGCATAACCATTGAAGGTCTGAAAGATCATCTGCGACAGAAATTTATCCCGAATGGCCAGCAATTCCTGAGCAATGGGGGTGGCCTTTTCCACCAGCGGTGAATACAGGCACTCCAGGATGTTCGGGTTGGCTTTCAGGGCCATTGCGAGAAACTTTTGCAGCTCCCAATAACAGGCCTGCTGTTCGTTGTCCTCGAACTGTTCCGGCGCTCCATACAGCGACCAATGGAGTTCCGCCGGGGCCAGGTAGATGCCGCGCAAGTCGGTATCAGACTCCTCGGTTTCCAGGCCATAGGCACGCGAGCCTACAATGCAGCGGTAGATGATGTGATCCTCAAGTGAGAAGTCCTGCAAGGACATGGACGCTCCTTCAAGACGGTCTTTGAAGAGCTTCAGCACCTCCATTTCATTCGGGAGCAAAGCCGCCTCAAAACCATCAGGAAAACGCACCAGATAGCGCTGCTCTTCTCCACACGGTGTGCGTGTAATGATACCCACGGCACCGCGTGGATGGACCAGCCCATGGTTGCTCCCATGCACACTCACGAGAGTGACAACCTGAGTGCCTGCGTGGATGTTGTTCGGCTGGTGGGACATTGCAGCGGTCACAGCCGATAACCCCCGCAAGTCCCTCGATCAAGCCTTCCTCACTTCACTTTAAGTGGCTGCCGGGCCAGGACCTGGCTGTCCTGGGTGGTGTAGCGGAGTTCGTAATCTCCGGCTTCTTCGGGGGCTTTGATCTCGACTTTGGCCGGGGCATCGGCGGTGTAGGCATAGGACAAGTATTCGGTATCAGCAGCGCCCACTTTGGCGAAGGTCACGTAGTCGCCGTAGCCTTTGGGGCCGGTCCATTCGACACTGACGGTGCTGTTCACCTCCACCTCGGCGGGGCCTTTGACCGTGGCCTTCATTTCCGTGAGCTGGATGGGACGGCTGAAGAGGACTTTGAATTGTTGCTCATCGTTGATGCGGATCTCCATGGCTCCAGCCTTGCGCGGGGCCTGAAGCAGCATCGGGTTTTCCCCGCCATCCAGGCGTTTGTAGTCGTTGTAGGCACCCGGATCAGCGCCCTTATCCACGATGCTGATGTAAAGATGCTTGAGCGCGGGGGCTTTCCATTGGATGGACACCTGGGTGCCTGCCATGGCCGATTCCACGGCCTCAAGGGCGAGGGTTGCGGCCTCGACCTTGAAGGCTTTGCGGGCGAAGGGGCTAGTCGCGGCATCCGTGGAGTAACGCATTTCATAGTCTCCAGCCTCCGCAGGGGCATTGATCTGGACGGTATCGCTATTGTCGGACGGACGGACATAAAGATTGTAATCCGCATCGGCGGCACCGGCTTTGACCCAGCCTATCCAGTCCCCAGGCTGGACGGGCGCTTTGAATTTCACCGTGAAGGGGCTGCTGGCGGTGACCGTGGCGGGCAGTTCCAGGGTGACCTGGGGGATCTTCACCTCAAACGGCTTGGAACGACCGCAGATGGTGTATTCTAAACGGGCATCGCGTTGGGCAAAACGCGCCTCATATTTTCCGGGCAGCTCAGGGGCCACGATGGTCATGGTGGCCTCTTTACCGATGGCATCCCGCAGATTCGGCACGGCGGAATCCGGTGCATCGACGGGGGTGATGATGATGTATTGATCGCCGATGCCGTTGGCCCCGGAGAACATCAGGGTAAACTCATGCAGCACCGTGATCTCCTCATTGGGGATTTCGAGGGTCACCTTGGGCAGTTCCGTCACGTCCAGGATGAAGGTGTTGTCAGCCCCGCGCGCGACGCCCAGGTCTGGAAAGCTCCGGCCTGCCGGGGCAACCGTAGCGGTGTAGATACCGGAGGCGAGCTCGCCCGTCCAGGTGCCCGGCTCTTCACCTTGGGTGAACTTGACCAACGCCTTGTCCACACCCGCCAAGGTGACATCCCCTTCGCTCAAAGGCTCGCCATTCTTGATGACCTTCACGGTGACTTTCTGCTTCTCGATCTTCGGTGCCACCGGGGCGGCCATCGTCGTGGAGGTGGCATTCTTCAGCGCTTGCGCCAGTTTCAGCGCGCTGTCCGCATTTTCGATGGGGGCCAGGGTGGCAAAACGTTCCGCCACTGCTTTCGGCAGGCCGATGCCAATGATGCGCACATCGGCATCGATGCCATCGGACTTCAGTTTGGCCAATGCCGCAGCGACATCGCCGCCGCAGGATTCCTCGCCATCGGTGAAGACGATCACCTGCTTCTTTCCCGGCTTGCTGAAATCATCCGCTGCCGCATTCAGGGAGATGGCCAGCGGAGTCGCCCCGATGGCACGGGCCTCTTTGACCAGCCGCAGCATCTCTCCGCGCTGAAAGCCCACGATGGGCACGACCAGCGCCGTATCCTCACAAGCCCCTGGCTCGCGATGCGAAACCTTCGACCCATAGAGACGCAGACCGATGTGCAGATCCTCCTTTTCCGGTGCCGTGGCGATGAATTCACTGAGCACCTGCTTGGCAGCATCGATGCGGTAACGGCCATCGCTCAGCTTGTTCCACATGGAGCCTGAACAGTCCAGGATCAGCTCCACGGAGGTGGGTTCGGCCAGCGCAGAGATGCCGGTGGCCAGGAACAGGGCAAGGAGGGAGTGAACGCGCATAAGGCTGTTACTGTGATAAACTTTTATTATCCCCATAGTTACAATTTTTTGGGAGACTGTTTTGTTACCTGGGCGGAGGGATTTCGTTCGGAATATGCCGGATGGTTTTTTTGCCATTCTGCAAGCTCCCATGAAACATCACCTCACCTCTCTCATTCTGGCTGCCGCGTTCTGCGGAGGCAGCCTTCCTCTCTCCCTCAAAGGGCAAGGGCAAGGTCCCGTCGGACCACAACCCGACATTGTCGGACTGGATTTTTCACCTTCTAACATCAGCGGTGACGGGAAGACGGTCATCGGCTCAAGATTCGATTACAGCACTCCATCCAGTTTCGTTTGGACTTGGGAAGACGGGCAACGTATTTTGCCTTCCCCCAACCTAATGCCCGCCTCCGCTCCGTCATCGGTGCCCATTTTAACAAGTATCGTAACGGCTTATGGGATCAGCAAAGATGGCAAATTCATCTCAGGTTCGATGCAAACCCAGGGTCTTGACTGGCCCATACCCGTCTCTAATCCATCCGTCAGCGGGATTATTCCAGCCATCAATGTTTATTCCGCATTCATCCTGAATCGCACCACCAATGAATACACTTTATTGGACTCTGAGGGTACCTATGAAGTCGCTTTCGATGTGGACGATTTCGGAACCTCCGCTGTTGGCCACTTTTATACTGGATACACTGGAGACGTTAACCTCAACGAAGTCTCTAAGGAAACCACAGATCTAGAGATTGGAGATCAGTATAAGGCAGTGTGGTGGCAAATTACTGACGGACGCGCCCGCTCAAGCATCCTGTCTTCTCTCAGTGAAGATTCATACTTCACGAGCGCTAGAGCTATAGACGGTGCAGGCACACGCGCTGTGGGTCAATCTGATAATGAATACGGGAATTCCCAGGCCGTGTATTGGGATCTCGATACCGAATCCCCTGTAACACAGGCGGTGATCATTGGGGAACCTGTCGGAGAAGAAGGAGGCTCCAGCAGGGCTACAGATATCAGCCGTAACGGCAAATACATTGCGGGCTCGATCAGCCAACCTATGCGTAAAGAGGGAAGCGCCTTCATCTACACGGATGCAGGAGGGATGGACATCCTGCCTTTGATTCAAGATTTGGAAATTGAATACTCGTCAGCAGACGCCTATGGGGTCAGCAACAATGGGCGTGTGGTCGGCGTGAACTATGAGAGTCGCGACGTTAGCAATGCGGGAGTCACCCCTCAGGTTTCCAGGTCTTATTCCACAGGCTTCATCTACGACGCTGCCAACGGTACGCGCAGTATCGCCCAATGGCTGGAAGACAGCGGGGTGGACGTCGGTGGTTGGACTTTTGCGAATGCAACGGCCATCAGTGAAAACGGCAAAGTGGTCGTTGGGACAGTTACCGAGGGCAGGGGGCTAGGCAGCGTCAGCACGGCGGATGCGGCGGAAGAAAGCTTTGCCTACATCGCCCGCGAGGGCAGCGGGGCGATCAATCCGGAGAGCTTCGTCAACACCTTGTCTGCCTCACAGAGCCCCACGGGCGCCAGTTACAACCTGCTGAACCTCTCCCTGCATGGTGCCCACCACGTGCCCCTGCAGATGATGGGAACGGAGCGCCATGCCTGGGTCACAGGTGACTTTGCGCGTTATGATCGCTACGATGCCAACACCGGTCTGGCCGAAGTCGGCGGGGCTTTGGACTTCTTGGACAAGCAATTGGTCGCCGGACTCGGCGTCGGTCAGAGCTGGGTCGCTCAGGATCTGTCGCTGGGTGGTGATATGGATATGAGCGGTCAGTATCTGCTGGGTGAGCTCAGCTTTAAGCCGACCAAGCTGCCTTTCGTCTTCACCCTCACCGGTGCCATCGGTGGCTGGGATGCTGAGATCGACCGCAATTACGTCAATGCCGGCACGGTGGACACCTCCAGCGGCAGCACCGACGTCATGTCCAGCACCCTGCGCTTCCGCGTGGATTGGCTGGATGCGGTGAAGGTGGCTGGCTTTGGCATCACGCCCAAGATCGAATACACCGTCAACCGCACCGAAGCTGATGGCTACACAGAGTCCGGCGGCGGTTTCCCCGTCTCCTATGATGCCCAGGGTCACACCGCCCATGAAGTCCGTTATGGCCTTGCCGCCGCCCGCACCTTCATGAGCAACAAAGCCCTGCTGCGCCTGCGCGCCGAAGGCGTGCATCGCTTTGACCAGAGTGGCTCCGGCACCTCCGGTCAGGTCGTCGGCCTGTTTAACTTCAATCTCCCCGGTCAGCAGATCCAGCAAGACTGGGTGCAGCTGGGCGTAGATTTCACCTATGCATTGACGCAAAAGGTCACTCTGACCAGCGGCATCACAACCTCCACCAGCGGTGAAGACCCTGTCCTGGGTGGCAGTCTGGGTGTGATGGTGAAATTCTAAAAGCTTCAGAGTTCGGTGATCTTCAACAGAAGGCCGGGGGCATTCGCTCCCGGCCTTTTTCGTTTGATTCGGGGAGCCTTTTTTTTCAATTTCAAAGAAACATGGTTGAAATAAAAACAAGAACTGTCTTATTAGAATCAGTTGGTTCTTTATCTTTGAATAAAGCTAAGCGGCTTGCGATGCGTCTGAAATGACTCAAGAGTCATTTTAATTGATCCATTCATTGACCTGATCGTATAGTTTTTATGCTTTCCAAGGATTAGTTCTTGAGAGCCAGTTGCATGACCGACAACCCTGTCTCTTTATCCGAATCTGGCTACCCGCTGACCCAATGGAACATCATCCATCTGGCCAGCACAGGGACCGAGGACCAGAAAAAAGCCGCCCTGGAGAGCCTCTGCCGGGCTTATTGGCAACCGCTTTACACCTTTCTACGCTGCGCGGGGCGCAACCACGAAGCGGCTGAAGACGGTGTGCAGGAGTTTTTTCTGCGACTCATGGATGGCCGTTTGCTTTCCCTCGCAGATCCAGGTAAGGGCCGGTTTCGCACGCTCATCCTCACGGCCCTCAGAAACCTGGACTGCGACTTTCGACGGATTGAAAACTGCCAAAAACGTGGGGGTGCAGTGGAGACCGTTTCACTCGACTTCGCCCTGGCTGAGGAATCCTGGCAGCTTGAGCTGGCCTACAGCACTTCACCCGAAAAGACCTTTGACCGGGTCTGGGCGCTCACCCTCATCAGCCGGGCAACGCGGCGATTGAAAAGGCATTTTGCCGAAGATGGAAAAACCGCGCTTTTTGAGGAACTTTTCCCCCGGATCACCGGTGAAATGGAGCAGGAGACCTTGGCTTCGTTGGCACAGCGACTGGGCATGAGTGAGGCCGCTGTCAAAATGGCCTCCTTTCGTCTTCGCCGTCACTACGCGGAGGCCATCCGTGACGAGATCCAACTGACGGTGAGCTCGCCAGAGGACGTCAATGACGAACTACGCAGCCTGATGAGCAGCTTATCGTAAATCATCAGTTGCAAATTAGTTGCGCTTATAATAATGCAAATACATTGCATTATGAATACTGTCGCGCCTTCTTCACGCCTCCCTGTCACCGTCCTGTCCGGCTTCCTCGGAGCCGGTAAAACCACGCTGCTGAACCACATCCTGCGCAACCGGGAGGGGAGAAAAGTGGCCGTCATTGTCAATGACATGAGCGAAGTGAACGTGGACGCCCAGCTCGTCAAATCCGGGGATGCACGCCTCAGCCGCACGGAGGAAAAAATGGTGGAGATGAGCAACGGCTGCATCTGCTGTACTCTCCGGGAGGACCTTCTCAAGGAAGTAGCCGCCCTGGCCCGGGAGGGGAGGTTCGATTCCCTGCTCATCGAGTCCACCGGCGTCTCCGAACCCATGCCCGTGGCAGAGACCTTCACTTTCGAAGATGAAAACGGACGCAGCCTCAGCGACCTCGCCCAACTCGACACCATGGTCACCGTCGTCGATGCGCGCAACTTCCTGGATGACTATCACAGCACTGAGGACTTGCAGGATCGCGGTCAAGGCATCAGTGAAGAAGACGGTCGCACGATCGCCCACCTGCTGACGGATCAGATCGAGTTCGCCAATGTCATCCTCATCAACAAAACCGATGTCGTCAGCCCAGAGGAGATCGACGAGATCCAGGGCATCATCCGTGCCCTCAATCCGAAAGCGAAGGTCCACCTGACCCGCAACAGCGAAGTGCCTCTGGATGCCGTGATGGGGACGGGGCTCTTTGCCATGAGCGAGGCGGAACAAAGCCAGGGCTGGCTGGATTCCCTGAACGGCCACACGCCGGAGACGGAGGAGTATGGCATCAGCAGCTTCGTTTATCGCGCGCACCGCCCGTTTCATCCCCAGCGTTTCCAGGATCATCTCAAAGGCACCTGGGAGGGAGTGGTGCGTGCTAAAGGTCTCTTTTGGCTGGCCACGCGCATGGAACTCGCCGGTTATGTTTCCCAGGCCGGAGTCCTCAGGGATACCCGCGCCCTCGGTTTCTTTTGGTCTGCCGTGGATCAGAGTGAGTGGCCCACGGACAAGGCCAGCCTGGCCGAGATTGAGGCCAACTCCCGCGAGCCGTATGGAGACCGGCGGCAGGAGATCGTCATCATCGGCAGCCACATGGATCGCGACGCCCTGCGCGCGCAGTTCGATGCCTGCCTGCTGACCGATGAGGAATTTGCCCGAGGCCCCAATGCCTGGCAGAAACTGCCCGACCCCTTTCCCGCCTGGATACCTCAATCCGAACCGGAATCCGCCATTGCCTAACTTATTTTGATCATGCGTTCAGATCGCAATGCACCCAATTCCACCAAGCATGAGCCGCATCCCTTTGGTTTTGATCGCCGGTTTCCTCGGGGCGGGTAAAACGACCTTTCTGCGCCGGTTGATGACAGCTTTACAAGAGCGCGGTGTCGGCCACAGCGTGGTGGTCAATGACTTCACCAATGCCGAAGTGGACGCCACACGGCTGCGCACCTCCGGGGTCGAGGTACGTTCCCTGGACGGTTCCTGTGTCTGCTGTAGCTCGCTGAACGAATTCATGCAGGTGATGGGCGATATGGAGGTGCCTACCCGGGGTCTGCTGCTGGTGGAGGCCAACGGCGCTTCCGATCTCATCTCCCTGATTGCCGCGCTGACCGCCCGGCATGAGACACGGCGCTACACCTCGCCGATTCAGATCACCGTGGTGGATGCCCGGCGCTGGCAAAAACGCGGGGAGCACAATGAATTGGAACGAGAACAGGTACAGACCTCCACTTACTGGATGCTAAGCCATGACGAAACCCTCAGCCAGGACCGACGCGACGCGATCATCGCAGAGGTCAAGGCCCTCAGCCCGCGCGCCCTTCCGACCGATCCGGAATCCTTTGCGGATTACCTCAAGCTCCTGTGCGCCACGTCACGCTTCAGCTCGGCAGAACCGCGCGCCCAGTTCCTGCATGATCCCGTCATTCATCATCGCCATCATCATGAGGACGAACGCGCCTTTACCGCCGTGCAGGTGCAGGTGCCCTTTGTGGTCAAACGGCAAGATTTGGAAAACACGCTGAGAAGCCTTCCGGAGGAAGTCCTGCGGGTCAAAGGCCTGTGCCGACTGGCCGAATTGCCGACCGTGCCCATGTCCTTTCAGCATGTGCGGCCTCAGGCCGAAACCTGGTTTCTGCCCATGCTCAGCACCGCCGGAATCACCCCCATCGGGGTCATCATCGGGGTGCAACTGCCCGTAGCGGACATTCACCAGCGTTTTGCCGCTCTGCCCTCCGCCGAGCTCATCCCTGATTTCAATCCCAACGACTGGTGACCCATGAAAAAAAAATCGACCTCCATCGTCCTCGCCGGTTTGGAATCATCGGGCAAGTCCGCCCTCTTTCGCGGCCTTACCGGGCAGGCTTCCGGCGATGAAGCCAACTTTCGCGGCAGCACCGTCATCTGTCGCAAGTGTCATGTCAGCGATTGCGGCTGCGATGTCGTCGATACCCCCGGCATCAGGGTCGGGCCGGATACGGAAACCACACGCCTGGCCTTGAACGCCACGCATGAGGCCGATGTCATCCTCATGGTCGCCAGGGGAACTCATGCTGTCAGCGAAGTGGAGACACTCCTCCGCGAGCTGGACCTGCACGAAAAGAAAACCGCCCTCGCCATCACCTTTCAAGACAAGGCCCCCGAGCAAATCGAAAGCCTGGCGCAGATCTACCGCGAGCGCCTGGGCATCCCTGTCGTGGTGATCAATGCCCGTCACCTCAATCCCGACGCACGCCAGACCGTGCTTCAGGCCATTCGAGGCGCCAAAACCACGCCTTCCGCCCCTGCCCTGCGGCTGCCCGAGCTGAACACGCCCGTTGTGCAACCCGGAACCACCTGGTTTGAGCATCGTTTGTTCGGCCCCTGGCTGGCCCTGGTCAGCATGCTGTTGCTGTTTGCCACTCCCATTTATGCCGCTTACCTCATGGCGGTGACGCTTCAGCCCTGGGTGGATGAAAGGGGCATCACGCCGCTGAAGGAAAGTCTCGGCGGGCTGCCGCCTCTCCTGTCCACTCTTTTGACCGGTGGTTACGGTCTGCTGACTCTGGGCTGGTATTCTTTTCTCTGGGCTTTCCCCGTGGTCATGCTGATCAGCGTCAGTGTCGCGGTGACGGAGGAAACCGGACTCAAGGACCGCATCACCTCGGCCCTCGATCCCTGGCTCGGGCGCGTGGGATTGAGCGGGCGCGATTTGATCCCCGTTCTGACCGGGTTTGGCTGCAACGTCGTGGCGGTGTTTCAAAGCCGGAGCTGCTCATCTTGCACCCGTAAAAACTGCCTTTCCCTCATCAGCTTCGGCAGTGCCTGCAGTTATCAGATCGGGGCGAGCCTCAGTCTTTTCAATGCGGCGGGAAAGCCGGGTCTTTTTCTGCCTTACCTTGCGTCGCTGATGCTTGTGGGCGCGCTGCATACCCGCCTCTGGCATGGCAAGCTCAGCGCCGAACAAACTTTGCCAATCAGTGAAAGGGCCTTTCTGCAATGGCCCTCCCTCCGTGCCATTGGCTGGAGGCTCCGCACGACCTTGAAGCAATTCCTCGGGCAGGCGATGCCGGTCTTTTTGATCATCTGCGTGGTGGCCGCGTTGCTGGATCATCTGGGTGTTTTGCAGCGTCTGAGTGAGGGGATCTGCCCGGCCATGCAACTGTTTCATCTGCCGGAGGCCGTCGCGCCGGGCCTTGTCTTTTCCATCCTGCGCAAGGATGGCCTGCTGGCACTGCACAGCGATGGCGGGGCTCTTTTGGGCAGCCTCAGCCTGGGGCAGTTGCTGGTGGTCGTTTGGTTGGGTTCCACTCTCACCGCCTGCCTCGTCACCCTGTGGACCATCCGTCGGGAGATGGGCTGGACCTTTGCCGCCCAAACCGCCGGACGACAGGCGCTCACCTCCCTCCTCAGTGCCTGGCTGCTGAGCCGCATCGTGACATGAAAACCACCGCCCCGCTCATCATCGTCGGCGCAGGCCCCGCCGGCCTGGGGTGTGCGATTGCACTTCAAGCCTGCGGCATACAAACCCGCATCCTGGATGCCCGGGAAATCGCCACCTCCTTCCTGGCCTGGCCCCGGCAGATGCATCTTTTGACGCCGTCGTTTCATGGCAATGCCTTTGGTTTGGCTGATCTCAATGCCGTGTCGCCGCAGACTTCACCGGCGGACTTTTTGCACACACAACATCCTGACGGCCCCGCTTATGCGCGTTATCTCCGGGCATTGGCGGCCCATTACCGGCTGGATATTCAGGCACCGGTAAAGGTCACCGGCATCACTCCCCTCAAAACAGGCGGCTTTAAGCTGGCCACTGACCAGGGGGCCGAGCAGGCACAGTTTGTGATCTGGGCCGCAGGTGAGTTCAGTCATCCGGATACGGGTGGCATCCAAGGGGCCGATCACTGCCTGCACAACAGCCGGATTCGCGATTGGGAGGAGATCACCCAAACGAAACAAAAACACGTGGTCATCGGCGGTTATGAAAGCGGGGTGGATGCGGCGATTCAGCTCATGCATCTCGGGGCCGAGGTGCATCTGCTTTCGCGTGGCGAACCTTGGACGCTGGATGATCCCGATCCCAGCCGCAGCCTCAGCCCGCACACCCGGGATCGGCTGCGGGAGGCGCTGCTCACCGCACCGGGGCAGGTGCAGTTTTATCAAAATGCCGACATTGTCCGCGTGCGCCCGATGGGGGCGGACTATGAAGTCCTGGATCGTGAAGGGCGCTCTTTTCACAGCCCCACCAAACCCATCCTCGCCACCGGATTCCGCCATGCCCTGGAGCCCGTCCGCCACTTGTGGGACTGGCAGTCCGGGCTGCCGGTTTTCACGGAGGCCGCCGATGAATCCACGCTTACGCCGGGCCTGTTTTACAGTGGTCCGTCGCTACAGCACCGGGGCATGCTATTTTGTTTCATCTACAAGTTTCGTTCTCGTTTCGGGGTCATCGCCCGTGCCATTGCGGAACGGCTGGGGCAGCCCTGGGAACAGCCTCTCCAGCTTTGGAAAGAGCGCGGTTTCATGCTGGAGGATCTGAGCTGCTGCAGTGACTGCCAATGCGCCGTCGAGGCCGAGGAACCCATTCAACCCCAGATCAAGGACTATGCCGGCACCGTTTGAAAAACCCTCCTGGGAATCCGCGAAAGGGCTGCATCGCGGGCATCTCAATGATTTTACCCAGGCGCTGGGACAGCAGATGTATTTCTGGGGCCGGGATGTCCTGCATGAAGGCCATTTGCTGCTGCGCTACGGCTTTGAAAAACGTCCTTCCACGGGCCTGCAGGGCACGAGCTGCTACAGCAAAGCCTGGCAAAAAGGTATGATCGAACTGCATGGAGCCTGTGCCGGTTGGTATCCGGATTCCACAGGACAGGAAGGCTTCCTTTTCATCCGCTCGGACAGGCGCTGCTACGTTCATTCCCAAAGTCAGGCCGCCGTGCCGGGAAGATACGACTATCGGCAGCTCAGCTCAGGCAAAGCCGCAAGCCTGCTTCGCGTGGGCCGTGTTTTTGCCTCGTGGCTGGTCGATTATGAACGTTGGATTCTGGGTCAAACCGGGGATCTGCATCGGCGGCAGTGCTTTCAACTCTTCCAACAGCTTCCCACGTCCAAGCCATGGCTGCCGCCCGCCCAGGCTTTGCATTGGTTGACCTTGTTTGCAAAAGGGGACGGGTCACTGCCCCGGGCGAGGCAGGCCCTTCATTCGCGAAGCTTTTAGTTAGGCACAGGCGAGGTCATTCCACCTGGCGGAGCTTTTTCGGCCACGGGTCGTCGAAGCTGCCGCCTTTTTCCCACTGCCGGATTTCGGCCTCGGTGCAAAAGCAATCCTGGAACTCGCGCACAAAGCGTTCCCGGTCATGCAGCGTGCCGATGATCGTCAGTTCATTCAGACGATCTCCAAAGCGGGGATGCGCGGCCTGGAGCTGCTCTTGCAGGGCGGCCCGTTCTTCCGGCAAAAGTTTACCCAAAGGATCTTTTGCCACCGCCGCCCTCCAATAGGCCAGCAGTTCCAGATCGATGCCCCCGGCGGCCTGGTTCCAGAGCAGCACCTGTTCATCCCGCGAGGCCATCCAGATGAATCCTTTGCTGCGATGCACCCCCAGACCTAGGCGAGTGCGAAACAAGGTCCAGAGACGTTGCGGATGCAGCGGACGCGGGTCACAGATCACCGTGCTGCTGAGGTCGTATCCGTCGGCATCCCCAAGCTCCTGGAGCCGGTCCACCGGGCAATCGCCCATCAGCGCAGCAGCTTTCGATGCGTCGAGGACAGGACCTTCCAACAACCGGGCGCACGGCAGCCGCCCATGCTGGACGATCTCCACCTCCGCCGTCGGATTGAGAATCTCCAGGCACTTGCGGATCAAAGGCAGGTGATCAGGGTCAATACGGTCTGTCTTGGTCAGCAGGATCAGCGTGGCAAACTGCACCTGCTCCGCCATCAGATTGGCCGTCGAGCGCCTGCCTGACTGCTCGTTTTCAATCAACTGCTCAAAGAGCAAACGTCCCCCACCATAGTCCTCCACAAACGCCCGGGCATCCACCAGTGTGGCAAAGGTTCCCAATGAATAGGCCGGACGAAGCCGAAGCTCCTCGATCAAAGGCCAGGGATGCGTACTGCCGGAAGTCTCGATCACCACATGCTCCAGCGCCTCCCCGGACCATCGATCCAAAGCCTGGGCAAAAGCCTGGCGGCGATCCCCGCTGATGGAGCCCGCATGGAGGCTGACCAAGGTGCCACCGGCCTCGGAGACCGTTTTGGTGGAGCGCACCAAGTCACCATCCACCTCCAGCTCCGCCATGTCATTGACCAGGACACCCAGGCGCCTGTCTTTGCACTCGCGGAGCAAACGCCTCAGCAAGGTCGTTTTACCGGAGCCCAAAAAGCCGGAGATAAGTGTGACACGCATCCGCCAAGGATGGCAGCATGATACGTTAATACAATTAAATTGCGATTACAAACTCATCCCGTCTTGTGCGTTCCAGCGCTTACTGGAAGCCAGACTCCATGCCTGTCCGTTTCATCTTGCCCGGCGTGGCTTTTTACAGTTGTCATCCACGCATGAAGTTTCCTGAACACCGCCCTGGCACTTTCTGGCGCAGCTTTGTCATCGTCCTGATCATCTCCGCAGCTTACGCATTGATCGCCCGTCTGTTGTTTCCGGCGCTTGGCCATCGCTTCAATATCATCTCGGTCGCCTTCATTTTTGGGATGCCTTTCGCCTTGGGCGCCTTGGTTTGCTACCTGGGTTATCGACTGGATTCTCCACGGCCTTTTTGGCATCGCTGGGCTCCGAAGTTGGTGATGTTGCTTGCGGTGGCTGGTTCGTGGGCGGTGCATCTGGAAGCCCTCGTTTGCCTCGTTGTCGCTTTGCCCATCGTGATTCCATGTGCTGCCGCTGGTGGCTGGAGCATGCATCTGAGCCTGCAAAAAAGATCAAAAGACAGGCTGCTCGTCAGTTTTATCGTGTTGCTGCCTTACGCGATGGCTCCGGTTGAAGCGTGGTGGAGCACACCCCATGAAACGCGTGTCATGACGGACTCTGTGCGCATCCAGGCAGGTGCGGACACGATCTGGAAACAGATTTATCAGGTGCCTGCCATTCAGTCCCACGAATTGCCTTCCCAGTGGATCTATCACCTGGGTTTTCCCAGGCCGATTGCAGCGACGATTGACCGGGAAGGCATCGGTGCAGTGAGACATGCGACCTTCGAACGTGACGTGTCTTTTTTTGAGATCGTCACCGACTGGCAGCCGCTGAAAAAGCTGTCTTTCACCATCAAAGCCGACCCCGATTTCGTGCCGCGCAGTGCCTTTGACGAACACATCATCGTTGGGGGCAGGTTTTATGATGTCCTGAATGGAACCTACGAGATCGAACCCCAAAGCGATGGCTCATGTATCCTGCATCTCTCCAGTACCCACCGCCTCTCGACTCCATTCAACGGCTATGCAGGCTGGTGGAGCGAGTGGGTGATGTCTCAGATCCAAGTCTCGATATTGCAGGTGATCCGCAATCGTTGTGAAGCAGCATCTTTCCCTGAGACAGTTAGATCGCAATCATGACTTCATCCCGTCTTGCGCCTTCCAAGGCTCACTGGAAACCAGACCACGCGCCTGCAACTCGCGGTAGCAGTCCGGTAAATCCCAATGTTGAAGCACCCCCGGAAGCATCACGGCATAGGGCCACTGATACTCGGAATCGACCGCGATGTCGTGGAACGAGGATAAGGCATTCTTCAAGGTCACCTGTTTCACATCCTCTGTGAGCAAAGCTGCAAAAACGGCTGCTAAAGCACCCCAGCCACGACCTGCCAGATGAATCTCCTGATGACCAGCCGCACGCAGGGCCTGGATCACGCGCAGGACGTCATAAACACGCTGGCCTAACAAAGGACGGTTCAACATGAGGCCGTGGGCGGCGTAGAAATAATGGCTGCCGTAGGGTTTTAGGAACTGATCCGTGCCACAGGTGTTCGGCTGGGATTCACCGATGCCGCGCACATCGCAGGCGTAAAAGGCGGAGTCCGGTTCTTGTTGAAGGAGCTCCTGCACCAGCGGTTCCTGACGAAGTTCCGCATCGGCGGAATAGTGGGAGACATAAAGCACGGCCCGTTTGGCGGCACCGGGCATTCTGGAGGTCAGGGATTCTTCCTGAAGCCGTGTCACCAGGGCGTGAATGCCGGGTTCGGTTTCCACGGTGTACACGCAGTAGGCCTTCGCCGGATACTTGCGCGAGCCTGCACTGCGCAGGATGCCATAGTCAGGCGCAGCATCTGGCAGCGATGGCAGACGCAGTACTTCACGCACCGACTGTTTCAGGGCGTCACCTGACAAAGGTTGGCGCTTGGTGGCCAGAGCTTCGGCTTTCGCGCGGGTGAAGTCCATCAGCGTGCGTGATCCCAGCTTCTCCACCTGGCCTTCAGGGGTGCATTGCAGCACCTCATCCTTTTCGATGACGAGAGTCGGCTCGGCCTCGACCGTAGGATAACCAACCACTGCATTGAAGAAACGATACATCGCTTCGCGGTTCGACTGCGAGTAGCCATGTGGATCAGGCCCGACATGAAGCTGAATGTTCTCCGGCTTGCCTAACAAAGTATAGATTTTCCTCAACCGCTCATAGGCCTCAGCAGAACCGCGCGCATCGAAAAAGTCCTTCTCCTGGGCCATGATGATCACCGGTTTAGGTGCCATGGCGGCCAGGAAGTCGGCATGATCCAGACCCAGGGCCAGCACCTGCGGTGGGCACTGCTCCGTGTCCGCAGGCAGCTCGTTTTCCACATTGCGGCGGAAAGTGGTCACAAAGCAGGAGGGGGCACCCATGGTGAAACGGGGTTCCAGACCACACAGCCAGGTCGTCTGCGTCCCGCCGCCAGAGTTACCGGTCACGCCCAGATGCGCAGGGTCCACCTCGTCACGGGTCAGCAGGTAGTCCAAAGCGCGGATGCCATCCCAGGCGAACCAGGTGCCGAGGAACTCGCCCACCAGGGTCTGTGCGTTGCCCATCTGAATGTGCTCGGACACACCACCACCCAGGCGGGATTTCAGACTGCCTTCTTTGAGATATTGGAAGCGCTCCCCCTGTCCCACCGGGTCGATGATGAAGCAGATGTGCCCCAGCCGCGCCAGCCCTTGCGCGAAGCTTTGGTAGGCCTCGGCGGCCTTGCCATTCAGCGAATGCCCGCAAACACCCACCGTGGCAGGCAGCTTGCCTTGGCGGCCCGTGGGAAGATACAGATTGCCCGTGACCAGATATCCGGGTCGGCTTTCAAAAAGGACGTTCTCGATGCGATAACCATCACGCTCAACCGTGCCTGTGACACGCGCGTTCAGCGGGGTCTTTTCCGGCAGCGGACCAAACGCCTGCCGGATGCGGTCCTGCACGGACTTCACATAGGCCTCGGCATCGGCCTTGGTTTTCAAACCGTCACGTCGGACATCGCCACGCGCTTCGATCTCCCGCACCTCGTCCACCAGCCAGTCCTGCAGCATGCGCGGAAAGCGGTTCAGCGGTTCCATGACTGGCGCTGCCGTATGAGCCACCGCATCAGCGGCCTGGGCAGTTCCGACACTCCATTGGGAAAGGACCGGCAGACTGAGAAGGCTCAGGCCGGTGGTCTGCAAAAATTCACGGCGAGGAGATGTCGAAGGTTGGGACATGAGGATGGAAGATACCCATCACTCATGGCCTTTCTTTCCCTTCGTTGGAAGGCGGACACCTGTCCGCGCTCCTCTCCGATTAACCTGCGATGGAGAACACCTCGCGGGCGTCGGCAATGGTGCCGGTGAGGGCTGCGGCAGCGACCATGACCGGGGACATCAGGACCGTGCGGCCCGTGGTGCTGCCCTGGCGGCCTTTGAAGTTCCGGTTGCTGGAGGAAGCACAGAGCTGGTCACCCACGAGCTTGTCGGGGTTCATGGCCAGGCACATGGAGCAGCCTGCGCCGCGCCATTCGAAACCGGCGTCGGAGAAGATTTTGTCCAGGCCTTCCTGACGCGCCATGGCATCCACGATTTGGGAACCTGGAACGGCGATGGCTTTCACGCTTGGATTGACCTTCTTGCCCTTGATGAACTTGGCCACTTCGCGGAAATCGCTCAGACGGCCGTTGGTGCAGGAGCCGATGAAGGCCACATCCACCTTGGTGCCTTTGATCGGCTCGCCGGCTGGCAGCTTCATGTATTCCAGAGCTTCCTGGATGGAAATGCGACCGGGTTCGGTCGTCGCACTTTCCGGGGTCGGCACGTTTTCCGTGACGGAGATGGCCTGGTCAGGGCTGGTGCCCCAAGTGACGGTCGGCGGCACGTCTTCCGCACGGATGTTGACGATGTCGTCGTACTTCGCGTCGGCATCGGAGGCTGTTTCGCGCCACTTGGCCACAGTGCTTTCCCACTCATCGCCTTTCGGGGAATATGGGCGGCCTTTGAGGTATTCAAAGGTCGTGTCATCGGGATTCACATAGCCACAACGGGCACCGCCTTCGATGGCCATGTTGCAGACGGTCATGCGCTCTTCCATCGTGAACTCGTCAAAGACATTGCCGCCGTATTCGTAGGCGTAGCCGATGCCGCCGTTGGCACCCAGCAAGCGGATGATGTGCAGGGCCACGTCCTTGGAATACACGCCCGGGCGGAGCTTGCCATCCACATTGATGCGGCGGACCTTCATCTTGCCCATGGCCATGGTCTGCGTGGCCAGGATATCGCGCACCTGCGTGGTGCCGATGCCGAAAGCGATGGCGCCAAAGGCACCGTGCGTGGCAGTATGGGAGTCGCCACAGGCGATCGTGGTGCCGGGCTGGGTGATGCCCTGCTCAGGTCCGACGACGTGGACAATGCCCTGCTTGCCGCTGGAGAGGCTGAAGTAGGTCACGCCGAATTCCTGGGCGTTCTTGTTCAGCTCCTGGATCATCGCCTCGGCGAGAGGATCGGAAAAAGGGGAAACCTGGCTGTCCGTCGGCACGATGTGGTCCACGGTGGCAAAGGTGCGGTGCGGATACGCCACCTTCAGTCCCAGATCACGCAGCATGCCAAAGGCCTGCGGGCTGGTCACTTCATGCACCAGATGGGTATCAATGAGAAGCTGCGTCTGCCCATTCGCGAGAGTTCCGACGACGTGTGATTCCCAGACTTTTTCGAAGAGTGTTTTGCCCATGTGCAGAGGTTAGGTGGGTGTATAGCTTAGCATACGTCCGCCTGGGGGCAAGGTGCAGGGGTAAAATTATCGGGCTTTCTCCGCCAAAACCGTCCTGGGCGTATGCTCCGTGAGCAGTTTCGAGGAATCGACCTCCACCAAACTTTCCCTCCCCAGGAACTCCATGAGGATTTTCACGCGCTCATTGCCGTCTTGGATGCTGTTGACGATGCCTTTGAGACCTCGCATCGGGCCTTCAGTGAACTCCACCGTGTCGCCGATGTGCATGCCCACATGTACCTCCTTGACGTCCTGCCCCTCCATCTCATCGCGGAGCATCTGGATGACCTCATCCGGCACGTCCACCATTTGGTCTCCAAAGTCCACGATGCGGATGACATTCTGCGAATAACGCACCGCACGCAGCGAGTTCGCAGGAACGAAACGGGCAAAAAAATAGCTCGGAAACAAGGCTTCTAAAAACCAGATCTTACCGCGCCGCGTATTTCGCTGAAAACGAATACGCGGGCAATAGGTCTCCACATCCGGCAGACCGCTCATCATCATGGCGGCAGCCAAATGCTCGCACTTCGGCTTGGTGTGGATGACATACCAGGCGGGTTGGTCAGGTAGCATGGGGTTGCAAGGTGCAACGGCTCTCTGCCAGAGGCAACTTTAAACCTGCGTCATTGTGGTCACCGCTTGTCCAGAACAAGCCATGTCATTTCATGACTTCTTCTTTTTGACGGGGGCTGCGGCAGCGGGTTTCTTTTTACCAAAACCAAGGCGTTGATACCACTTGGGGGTTGCCTCAGATGGAGCCTTGGGTGTGGGTTTTTCCTCCTTCTTCGCTGCTGGCTTCCCGCGAGGGGATTCCTTGGTGCGCGAGGTCCGTTTCGGCTCGTCCTGGACACGCGGTTTTTCCTGAGACCCCGCCGTGCGTTTGGGTGCGGTCTTGACCTCAGGCCTGCCACGGCGCGGGCCTTCCTGGCGATGTTCCGGCATCGGTGGTTGGTCCTGCTGCACGCGCCCTCTCCCTGCACCGCGGGAGGTCGATCTGCCTCGGCGCGATAACTCACGGCGAGGTTCTTCATCACGCGAGGGTGACGGGCGAGATGAACGGGCGTGCTCCGGCACGAGTTGAAAGTCCACCTGCTTCTTGAAGCGATCCAGTTTGTAAATCTGCACCGTGACATTATCCCCCAGCTTGATGACCCGGTTTGTGTGGCGGCCGATGAGGTGATTGCGCGTTGGCTCCAGGATGAAAAAGTCGTCTTTGATGGAAGACAAAGGCACGACACCGCTGAGACCCAGATCAGGCACATCGACAAAGAAGCCGAAATTGCGAGTGTCCGTCACCAAACCCACATAGGGGGTGGGCTTTCCGGAGGTCAATTGCGCCTCGAGGTAGCCATAGAGTTTCACCTCCTTGCTGTCGCGCTCGGCATCGGCGGAGTTTTTTTCCGTCTCGGTGATGTGATCGGCGATCTGCTTCAGTGCCGGAATCGGTGTCTCCACCTTGTCGAAAAGCACGCGATGCACGACGAGATCGGCATACCGCCGGATCGGCGAGGTAAAGTGCGTGTACTTCGTCTTTGCCAAGCCGTAATGCCCCAGGGACTCCACGGCATAACGTGCGCGCATCAGCGAGCGCAGAAAGCCGATCTTGAGGGCCTGCCCGATGGGCAAGGTGCCCAGCTTCGCCAACAGCTTCTGCACTTCAGGCCGGTGGGAAAGGTCGCCGCAAGGGATGCGGTGACTGAGCACATCTTCACGATAGTCCTGCAGCTTCTTGTCCTTCGGGGCCTCATGGATACGATAAACCGCTGGACGGTTCCGCTTCATCAGATCACCGGCCACGGCTTCATTCGCCAGCAGCATGTATTCTTCGATGAGTTGGTGCGACACATCGTTCTCGATGCGCTCGATGCGCAAGACACGGCCCTGGGCATCCAAGCGGATCTTATTCTCAGGAAAGTCCAGATCCAGCGAGCCATTGGCAAAGCGGGCCTTGCGGATTAGCTGCGCCATGTGATGCGCATCATGCAGCATGGACTCGATTTCACCCACTGGTTCACGCTGGATGACCGTAAAGGCCTCCTTGTAGGTGAAGCGCTTCTTTGAACGGATCACCGCCGCATAAAACTTCGCGGAAAGAACGGCCCCTTCCTTCGAGAGGGAAAATTCCACACATTTGGTTAAACGATCCACGTCCGGCTTCAGCGAGCACAGCTCATTGCTCAAGGCCTCAGGAAGCATGGGAATGACGCGATCCACGAGGTAAGTCGAGTTCCCGCGTTTCTTCGCCTCCACATCCAGCACGCTGCCGGGGCGGACATAATGGGAAACATCCGCGATGTGAACCCACACCTTCCATTTGCCGCCGCCCGCCGGCTGAATGCAGATGGCGTCATCAAAGTCGCGCGCATCATCCGGGTCAATAGTGATCACATTGTGGCTGCGGCAGTCCACACGGCCCACGCATTCCTCCGCACTCGGCTGGTTGTCCGGGCGCGATTTGGCGATAGCATTGGCCTCAGCCAGAACCTCCTTCGGAAAGTGCAGCGGCAGGGCGTAGTGCTTCAGCACGGAGAGCATATCCACCCCCTCGGCATCCGGGGCACCGAGCACCTCGATGACCTCGCCCTCCGGCGGTGTCTGGCGGTTTTCCCAGGCGGTGATCTCCACCACCACTTTGTCCCCTGGATTGGCCGGCCGACCCACATCCCGCGGCTCAGGGACGTAGATGTTGTGCGGGATGCGCGGATCATCCGGGATGACGTAGAGGAACTGCTTGCTGTGCTGCAACGTGCCCACAAACTGGGTGCGTTTCCGCTCCAGGATGCGCACGACCGCTCCCGCATTGGTTTCCGGCACCCCTTTGCGCAGGCCGATGGGTTTCACCTCACGGCGGACCAAAACACGGTCGCCATGCAGGGCCGTGGAGGTGGCGCTTTCAGCAATGCTGAGTTCACCGATGCCCGCCTCATCCGGCTGGACAAAACCCCGCCCGCCACGGGTGATCTGGATGACGCCGGGGATAAGATCCGCCTCGCGGGACTGGATGTAGCGGTTGCCTTTGGTGCGGACGATGACGCCCTGCGTCACCAGATCCGCCAGGACTTTTTGTAATGCTTGCTGTTGAGCGGGTTTCAGCCGGAGTTGGCTGATCAGCTCGGGGACATTCGATGGCGTATAGTCCGCCTGCCCGAGCAATTTCAGGATTTTAGATTCCATAAGAGAATGCTGCGCAGAAGATCGCCCTCGCGTCACCCTTCTTTTGGGGATGAACGGCGTTTAGCGCGGAAAAATCTGCGTTTGTATTGATACTGTGTTACGTTTCTTGAATCGCATGAATCCGAAGGGCTTTCATTTCCAGTTTCAGGGCAGACGTGGCCTTCCGGCCGTGCTCCCACTGATGTTGATGGCCATCCTTGCCATCGGAATCATTGCGTTGTTTATCTTTGTCGGCCTCGCCGTTGCTGTGGTGGGCCTGTCTCTGTATGCCTGCGCGGCCTTGTATTTGGCCGTGCGCCGCAAGCTCACCGGGCATCATCGTCCATCGGACTTGAAATATCAAGTCCATCCTGAAAACCGGGCTCCTGAGGTCCGCGTGATCGAGGTGGAGGCAGTCAGGATCGAATCAGACCCGCCTTAAAATCAGGCACCTTCTATTCCGCAGCCTTTTTCGCCGCCATCTTGTGCTTGATCACCTCGATCACGATGGGCAGGACGGACACCACGATGATGAGCACAAACACCAGCTTCAGGTTGTTCTTAATCACCGGGATGCTGCCCAGGAAATAACCTGCGATGGTGAAAGTCAGAACCCAGATGAAACCGCCACCCAGGCTGTAGCTCAGGAACCGGCTGTACTGCATCTGCCCAAACCCGGCGGTAAAGGGCGCAAACGTCCGCACGATGGGTACAAAGCGGGCCAGGATGATCGCCTTGCCGCCGTGCTTCACAAAAAAGGCCTCCGTTTGGGAAAGATACTCCCGCTTGAACCACTTCTGCGTCACCATCCACGCCCCCGCTTTGCGCCCGATCCAGTAATTCAAATTATCCCCAATGATCGCCGCCAAGATCAGCAGAGGAATGATGTACTCCAGTTTCACAAAACCCTGCACCGACAAAGCCCCCACGGCAAACAGCAGCGAATCTCCCGGCAAAAACGGCGTCACCACCAAACCCGTCTCACAAAAAACAATGGCAAACAGCAACACGTAAATCAGCGTGCCGTAATCCTGCGCAAAGTTCAGCAGATGTTTGTCCACGTGCAGAATGAGATCGAGAAGGTCCATCATGAGTCCCCGACTTTCCAGCCTCCGCGCTCAGGGGCAAACGAAATGTCAGGCAGCCAAGGTCTGTTTTAGGACCTCCCCCTCTTCAAAACTGCGGACGTTGAAGAAACCTCAGCATCAAGAAGCCCAGTGCAGGGGCCAGAATGACAAAAGTGAAAAGGTAGGCACTGAGCAAGACCACGCTCCGACCAAAACCTGGAAATCTTTTATGAATGTCGAGCCAGAATCCATGAACATGATCAGGCATCGCTTTTTCATAGTGGCTCGGATGAATCGTGTGAAACAACTTGGTAACCATTTCACGCAATGTCACTACCGTCTCCAGATCCAATGTCCGGTTCTGCCACAGCGGGTCGCGCCTGGCTTTGCGAATCATCCTTGCACGTCGGTAATGCGCGGGTGTGGTGAAGATCATAAAAAAAGCGAGTGCGCCCAGAACCCAGACCCCGTCATACCAAGCCAGCCATCCGAGCGCAGCAATGGCGAACATTTTGAAGAGCAGCTCAAGAACAGGATAGCGGGCAAACACCAGTTCATTGGCCACCCGACCACCATCGAGCGGCACGACGGGGATCAAGTTGAAGACATTCAGTATCAAAGAAACCCATGTGAACTTTACAAGCCATGACGGTGAATCAAGGCCATAAGCCAGTCCCGCAGCAACAGCCGTCGTTAGCAGGCCAAACAACGGGCCGGCAAGAGCAACGAGTGCATTCTTGGCGGCATCCTGTTCACTAGGCTGGCCTGTGGCAAGACCGCCGAATAGAGGGATGAACAGCATACGGACGTTTTTATAACCAAAGAAACGCATCGCGATCACATGTCCGATTTCGTGCAGAGCGATCGCCACCCCCGTGAATATCAAGGATTCCCACCCCCAGTTCAATCCCCCAAGCGTCACGAACAAACCTGCCATAATGAGCCATAAACCGCTGTTCGCCTTCGTGGGAATGCCCTCACCCCGAGCCAGAACTTCTGCGAGTAGGGCTTCATCTTTAGCCAAACCTGTTTCAGGGATCGGCAGAACGACATAGGGCAGAGGCGGCGGATTCATCATTGAAAACTCATTCCTCATGCAAGACAGCCTGAGGATGCTTGGTTAAGCATCAATGAAGCCACGAGGTCAAAAGGTTTTACAAAAAGTTGCACTGTGTGCCTAGCATCTTTTTTTGGCATCTTTTCCGTGGTAGGTGAGGCCGCTTTCGGACATACCATGACGCTGATGAGCGAGAATCGCGAATTGACAGAATTCTGTGCATAGGGGATTAAATGCTCATGCGAACGATCAATTACACTGAAGCACGAAATCAATTGTCTGGCCTCATGGAGACAGCCTCTCGTGACCGGGAGCCCATTACCATTACTCGGAACGGCACCGGGGTCGTAGTGCTGCTGGCGATTGAAGAGTATGAAGCCATGGAAACGACTCTGCATCTTCACTCCACGAGAACGAACGCTGCCCAAATCCAGCAAAGTCTGGCTGATTACGCAGCAGGCAAAATCCAATCTGGCGAGCTATGCGACTGAGCTGGCTCCCCAACGGCTGGAAAGACTACCTTTACTGGCAAGAGAGTGACCGCAAAGTCCTCCAACGAGTGAACGAACTCATCCGTGATGCCCTGCGCAATCCGTTCTCTGGAATCGGCAAGCCTGAGCCACTCAAGAACAATCTAAAAGGCTGGTGGTCCAGACGGATCACTCAAGAGCATCGCCTCATCTATCGGGTCGAGGGCGATAGTCTTCTGATCATGCAGTGCAGATTCCACTACGATGACTGAGTTTCGGCCACTACGATGACTTGCCGTGGTCCTCATCGACCTTCTTGTGGCTACCATAGGCAGTGCGTCCGCATTGACGGAGCATGGCATTTTGGGCAGTCCCTAATGACCACAAAGACAACAGTCTAAGAAGTAAAAGATGCCAGGCATATAGTTTCTTTCATTGATTTAGGATATCGTGTTTGCACTGTTTGCCTGGCATCTTTTTTTTCTTTTCTGACTATGAAATGCAAATCACTGATTAATGTAGCCTTGATCATCGTCCTGTTGTGTTTATTGATATACATCTCAGGTTTTAGGGGTGGCGAAGATTCTGAAGTTAGCCATGTTCATAATCTCGATGAAGTTCGGCGAAAACAGGTAATTTGCTATTTAGCGCAAGCTGTTTTCGATTATAAGAAATTCAATGAAGGGAAATATCCAAAAAATATTTCCACTCTTGTGCCTTCTTATTTAACTAATTCAAATACCCTTTTGGAACAGAAGATGATGGAGCAAATTAATATTACTAGCGTGCAAATCAAAAAGTATCCTGAGATTTTTGACGCAATTGGACTTGCTGATATTTATCATACAGATCTGGATGATGAGTTTATTATAGTTCTTTCTCCGACAATATACGGATACGACACCATTCCTGTTGGCTATTTTAACGAAGACGACTTTACGGACGGATTTATAGACTACAAAAAAGTGGAATATAAGGTTTTTAGAATTACGGAAGTTTGCGAACTCATCCGTAAAATGGACGCACACAGGTGACCGCTTTTAGAGATAGTATTTCCGCGCTTCCTATACAAAAAAGATGCAAGGCATACAGTGCTAGACCTAGTGCCTCTCACCGCCTTCTTTTCACCCCATTAAAGCCGCCCAAATCGCTGACTCTCAACGTGATCTGTTGGAGGAGCAGCTCCTCGGCATCAACGCCAAGACGGCCCCTTATCCTGCCGCGCGGTCCTGGTCCGGGGGACGGCGGCGGGTGGTCGGCAAGGGGGCTTTTGAAAGGTATCCGTCAAACGAGGCCCCGTGACTGGGTTCTTGACGGCCAAGGGGGCTACAGGGTGGGCGTGCAGTGCTTTGCTTGCGGCTGGTTCTGAGCTCTTTGTTCGGCTGCCCAGGCTTTCGGCGTGAGCCGGTGCACGGTCCGGTTGGTCTCCATTGGCAGGCGTGTGAAGAGGTCTGTGAGGTAGGCGGTGGCGTTGATGCCTTCGCGGTGACAGTTGCCAATGAGCGTGTAAAACACGGCTGCCCGGTCGCCGCTTTTGGGATCTCCCATAAACAACCAGTTTTTCTTGCCGATGGCACTGGGACGGATCGCATTTTCGATCCGGTTGTTGTCGATGCACACACGACCGTCCCGCAGGTAAACACTGAGTTTATCCCACTGGTTGAGTGCGTAGCTGATGGCTGTGCCTGTGAGGCTGCGCGGCAGATGCTTGCGGCTCTGCCGCAAGCTTTGCAGCTTGTGGTGGATGCGCTCCATGACTGGGGCGCTGTGCTCCTGCCTTGCCGCCCGCACTTCCATCGGCCCGGCGCGGGCTTCCCGCAGCTTTGCTTCGATTCGATAAAGCTGCTGCATTTGCTCAAGCACCCAGCGGGCATCTTCACCTTCGGCTTGTGCTTCAAAGAACTTGCGCCGTGCGTGCGCGAGGCACCCGGCGAGCTGTATTTGTCCTTTCCTAACCGGTGATTGAATAAAGCTTTCGTAGGCTTGATAACCGTCGCACTGGATCAGCCCGGTGAAGTCTGCGGGCACGAGGCTTTCCAAACAAGCGGCCCCGCGTCCGGTGTGCCAAAAAAGATGCCAGGCATACAGTGCTTGACTCCGATTGTTCTTCCCCTTAACCTCACCCCATGAAAGCCGCCCAAACCTCTAACTCTCAACGTGATCTGCTCGAGCAACAGCTCCTCGGCATCAATGCCAAGACGGCCCCGTATCCTGCCGCGCGGTCCTGGTCCGGTGGTCGGCGCCGCGTTGTCGGTAAGGGGGCTTTTGAAAGTTACTCTTACCACGTCATGTCACGTACCTGCGGCGGTGAGGTCTTCTTCGATGACGTCGAGAAGGAGGCTCTCAAGCGCCTGATGTGGCGGCTGGCGGATTTTTGCGGGGTGAAACTGGTCACTTACTGCGTCATGGGCAATCACTTCCATGCCCTCGTCGAGGTGCCGCGTCGCGAGCTGTGGCTGGAGCGTTTCTCCGGAACTGCCGGTGAAGAAAAGCTCTTTAAGCATCTGGGCCTGCTCTACAGCAAGACCTACATCGCCTTCCTGCGCGAGGAGATCCACGAGCTGCGTCGCCTGGGCATGGACACCCTGGCCGAAGAAAAACTGGAGGCCATCAAGAAGCGTTTTTGCGACCTGTCCATCTATGTCAAGGAAGTCAAAGAACGCTTCAGTCGTTGGTTTAACAAACGCCGGAGCCGACGCGGCACGCTATGGATGGATCGTTTCAAAAGCGTAATGGTGGAAAGCGGCGGTGAGGCGCTGCGCACGATGGCAGCTTACATCGATCTAAACCCGGTGCGTGCAGGCTTGGTGGACGATCCGAAGGACTATCGCTGGTGCGGCTATGGTGAAGCGGTGAGCGGCAGTCGGCGGGCGCAGCGAGGTCTATGCAAGGCGGTGGCCAAACCGGTGGACGGTTGGCAAAAAGGCGGCGGGGCCGAGGCGTATCGCTGTCTGCTTCACACCGATGGGCGGGAAGTGCGGGATGGTCAAAACGAAAACGTGGTGAGGCCGGGAGTGACGGTGGAGAAGGCCCGGCAAGTGCTGGCCGAGAAGGGCAAGCTGAGCGTGACCGAGCTGGTGAGGCTGCGGGTGCGTTACTTTAGCGACGGGCTGGTGCTAGGAGGCAAAGAGTTTGTGGAAAGTGTGTTTGCGGAGAACCGGGATCAATTTGGCCCGAAGCGAAAAGACGGGGCACGGCGGCTGAGCGAATGCAGTGGCGAGCTGTTCTCCCTGCGTCGCTTGCGACAGCGGTCGGTGGGGTAATAAGAGGCCGCCGGCGTCAGGGAGCTGAAGCTCAGGGAGCACTTTCGGCTTGCATTTGCGGCGGTTAATCCACCCGGTCGGGGGATGAATGCACAACAACGTTCTTTGGGGTATTGGCGGACTTTGAAGGCCTGGGTGGAAAGGATGCGGGCGCGGCATGTGGCGGATCTATGGAGCGACGACGACTCGTCGGCATTCCATAGGATCAGCCATTTTGAGCTATGGATGAGCCATCGGAAACGGGTGCAATTCGTTTAACGACAACGGTTTGCAACGCTTTTGAGCCGGGAATGGGCCTGAAAATGCAAAAGCTCTACAAAACGATACAAAAGGCATCAAAAGGCTACAATGAGGCATTGCATGACGTTGTGACGGGCCAAGCTGATGCAGGCTCTGTCTTGCAAAAGAATGGGCCTCCTCATGCAGTAGTTCTTCACCGCGTCTCGCCCAAACATCCGACCATGAAACCCTCGACTCGACTCCTTACCCTGACGGTGGCTTTGCTGCCGCTGATGGCATCTTCCCAGGACCTTGCCGGGTTACGCTCGGCGTTGACGATGCATGTCTCGTTTGACAAAGACCTGAACGCGGATTTTTCCAAGGGCGACAAGGTTAGCTATGTGAAGAAGGGCAAGGAACTGGTGGCGGCGACGGTCAATGAGGAGGTCAAGATTGCGGAGGGTGAGGGGAAGTTTGGCGCGGCGCTGTGGTTCCCGAAGAAGGGGGTGACCAGGCCGCAGTTCAAGGGCGCGGGCGTGGTGGATTACAACAACCAAAGCTGGAGCACGACGGTGGCAGTCTGGCTGCGGCTGGACCCGGACAAGGACCTGGAACCGGGTTATTGTGATCCGGTGCAAATCGTGGGGGATGACAGCAAAAAGGGCTTCATTTTCCTGGAGTGGTCCAAGGATGAAACACCGCGCTTTTTCCGCTATGCCATCCGACCGTTGTTTGAGATCTGGAACCCGACGAACATCCAGTGGGCGGACATCCCTTATGACAAACGGCCGATGGTGCAGGTGGAACGTGAGCGGGCTCCCTTTTCCCGCGAGGCCTGGACGCATGTGGTCTTCACGGTGGAGAATGTGAATGACAAGGCGGCGAAGCCCGCAGGCCGCCTGTATATGAATAGCGAGCTGAAGGGTAGCATCGAAAACTGGGACCTGACCTTTGCCTGGGACCCGGCGCAGGTGTGGATGGTGCTGGGGGCGGCCTATGTGGGCTACATGGATGATCTGGCCGTGTTTAACCGGGGCCTGTCCCCTGCCGAGGTACTGCAACTGGGCGGCCTGAAAAACGGCGTCCGTGATCTGCATCCGTGATCTTTTCCACGCATGGCCAAGTCAAACATCGTCAACCACCCAGCAAGAATCCGCAGCGGCAAAAGTTTGTGCCGGGGAAGAAACCAGCCCAATCTCACGATGGACTCCTGTCTCCTAACCGACCGACCATGAAGCCTACACATTTCAGCCTCCTCGCGCTCACTGCGCTCCTCTGCGGCACCGCCTCCGCCAGCGATACGCTGACGCCGCTGAAGTATAACAATCCTGGCCTGGTGGTGGATCTGGGCGTGGGTCTGTGGGCCTGGCCGATGCCGATGGACTTCGATGGCGATGGAGATCTGGACCTGGTGGTGAACTGTCCGGACAAACCCTACAACGGCATTTATTTCTTTGAAAACGCCACGGGTGACACGGCGAAAAACAAGATGCCCGTGTTCAAACCGGGGGTGCGTTTCAGCAAGGGGGCGCAGAATGTTCAGGTCAGTTATGTGGATGGCAAACCGGTGGTCATGAGCCCTGGCATGGTGCATCCGGATTTCCTGAAAACGGGCATCGAGAAAGAGGAGAAGCTGGGCCCGGCCAAGAACATCCACATGAACAAGGTGCGCGCGAACATGTGGCGCAGCGTGGACTACGACGGGGATGGCAATCAGGACCTGATCGTGGGGGTGGGTGACTGGACGGAATACGGCTGGGACAATGCCTATGATGAAAACGGCCGCTGGATGAACGGGCCTCTGCGCGGTTATGTGTATCTGCTGCGCAACAAGGGCACGAATGACAAAGCGGACTATGACAAGCCGCAAAAAGTGATGGCCACGGATCGTCCGGTGGAAACCTATGGCTGGCCTTCGCCGAACTTCGCCGACTTTGATGGTGACGGTGACCTGGACCTGCTTTGCGGTGAGTTTCTGGATGGCTTCACTTATTTCCAAAACACCGGCACCCGCACGAAGCCCAGGTATGCGTTGGTGAAACGGGTGAAGGCCGATACCGGCAAGTATCTGACCATGGACCTGGAGATGATCACGCCGACGGTCATTGACTGGGACAAGGACGGTGATCAGGACATCATCTGCGGGGATGAAGACGGCCGCGTGGCCTTCATCGAAAACACGGGCAAGTTTGAAGAGAAGGTGCCGCTTTTCAAAGAGCCGGTTTACTTCAAGCAGGAGGCCGATCAGATCAAGTTCGGTGCCTTGGTGACACCCGTCGGTTTTGACTGGGATGGCGATGGTGACATGGACCTGATTTGTGGTAACACGGCCGGTTATGTCGCCTTCATCGAGAACCTCAGCGGCAAGGGCGTGGAGAAGCCAAAATGGGCGGCACCTGTGCGTCTGGAGGCCGCAGGCAAGGCGATCCGTCCGATGGCCGGTCCGAATGGCTCCATCCAGGGGCCCTGCGAAGCCAAGTGGGGCTACACGACGCAGACCGTGGCCGACTGGGATGGCGATGGCCTGCCGGATCTGATCCTGAACTCAATTCTCGGCAAGGTGGTCTGGTATAAGAACATCGGCACCCGGGCGAAGCCGAAGCTGGCAGCCGCAAAGCCTGTGCAGGTGGAATGGGACGGCCCGCAGCCGCAGCTCGCCTATGGCTGGCTGCGTCCTGAAGGCAAGAATCTGCTGACCCAATGGCGCACCACGCCTGTGGCGGTGGACTGGAACAAAGACGGCCTGATGGATCTCGTGATGCTGGACCAGGAAGGCTACCTCGCCTTCTTCGAACGCGCGAAAAAGGATAGTAAGCTGATCCTCCAGCATCCGAAACGTGTCTTTTGTGCTGACAAGGAAGTGAAGGCCCCCGGCGTCGTGGATGCAGCCCTGGCTCATCTCAAAGTGCGCAATCCGGTGGACATGAAAGCCGGTGAGCCGCTGCGCTTGAATGCCGGTATCGCCGGGAAAAGCGGTCGCCGCAAGATCTGCATCATGGACTGGGACAGCGATGGCAAACTGGACATCCTTTTGAACTCCGCCAACGCCAACTTCATCCGCCAGACCTCCAATGTTGACGGCCAGTGGTATTTCAGCGATGAAGGCCTGCTTTCCGATGCCAACATCGAAGGCCACGACGTCAGCCCGACGACCGTGGACTTCAACGATGATGGCATCCCCGACTTCGTCGGTGGAGCCGAGGACGGGCATCTGTATTACCTGCGGAATCCGAAGACGAAGTGAGTTAAAAGACGCTTTCTTAAGCAAAAAAATCTTGAGGCCGCGCCACGATCTTGATTAGCTATCTTTTATGCCCAACGCAGTCGCCTCCAATCCCGCACGAGTCACGGTGAATCCCTTGGTCTGGGTTCGTCATTACAAGGCAGCTCCCCTCATCCTGGCGGCGCTGCTGGTCCTTTCTGTGGTAGCCTTTTTTGTGATCACGCCGGATGAAGACTCCCCTAAACTCGCTGCACGCTTGAAGCTGCTGCCGGTCTTATTCGGCATTGTAAACGTCTTGTACTGGGTAGGTGTGGCTGGCAGCGGTCGCAAAGGGAATGTCAATCCCGGGGTGGTCCTACAGACGGAGCCGATGCTGATCGCCATATTGGCCGACATGGGCAAGTCGGGCACCCCTTATTACGCTCTGAAAATCATCAAACAGCCGGTTTATGGCCAGGATGGGAAGCTCCTGCCGCCCGGCTCGAAATTGGCCACCGCTGCCGAGTACGGAGATACGAACAGCAACAAGAACCCTGACCGCTGGGGCAATTTGAATCCCATCCCCGTTCCTTGTTTTACTAATGATGCCGCGACCTTGAATCGTGTGATGGCGACGATCGATGACGAGGAATGGGAGCTGCTCGACAACGCTTTGAGAGAAGTGCCCGAGCGCGAGCCGGGAATCTACTTTTTGAGCAGCCGGTGGCAGGACGGTTCCCACCAATCCTAAAAAACGATCATCTTTTCACCGCGGTCCCGGCGCATTCACATGCGCCGCATTGCGGTCCCATCCCGCAGGTGTGCCTCGGTAAGAGTTGTCCCGGCGTTTGAAGAGTGACTCACCGGTTTCGCGGTCAAACATGTCCCGGGAGATGTCCGCCGGGGCACTGTCGCCGGTTTGTTCCGTCCACTCATCTGTATCCGTCAAACGAGGCCCCGTGACTGGGTTCTTGACGGCCAAGGGGGCTACAGGGTGGGCGTGCAGTGCTTTGCTTGCGGCTGGTTCTGAGCTCTTTGTTCGGCTGCCCAGGCTTTCGGCGTGAGCCGGTGCACGGTCCGGTTGGTCTCCATTGGCAGGCGTGTGAAGAGGTCTGTGAGGTAGGCGGTGGCGTTGATGCCTTCGCGGTGACAGTTGCCAATGAGCGTGTAAAACACGGCTGCCCGGTCGCCGCTTTTGGGATCTCCCATAAACAACCAGTTTTTCTTGCCGATGGCACTGGGACGGATCGCATTTTCGATCCGGTTGTTGTCGATGCACACACGACCGTCCCGCAGGTAAACACTGAGTTTATCCCACTGGTTGAGTGCGTAGCTGATGGCTGTGCCTGTGAGGCTGCGCGGCAGATGCTTGCGGCTCTGCCGCAAGCTTTGCAGCTTGTGGTGGATGCGCTCCATGACTGGGGCGCTGTGCTCCTGCCTTGCCGCCCGCACTTCCATCGGCCCGGCGCGGGCTTCCCGCAGCTTTGCTTCGATTCGATAAAGCTGCTGCATTTGCTCAAGCACCCAGCGGGCATCTTCACCTTCGGCTTGTGCTTCAAAGAACTTGCGCCGTGCGTGCGCGAGGCACCCGGCGAGCTGTATTTGTCCTTTCCTAACCGGTGATTGAATAAAGCTTTCGTAGGCTTGATAACCGTCGCACTGGATCAGCCCGGTGAAGTCTGCGGGCACGAGGCTTTCCAAACAAGCGGCCCCGCGTCCGGTGTGCCAGGCAAACAGGCTGAGGTTGCGCACAGGGTTGTGAACTGCCCATAGGTAACCTGTGCCGCACACGCCTTTGCGTTCTGGATGCTGATACTTCACAGGGGTTTCATCCATCTGCACATACCCATCCGCAAAGACCTCGTGTCGGATGGCTTGGATGACCAGCCCGCAGGCATCGGCGCACATGCCGCCCCAGTTGCTCAAGGTCTGGCGCGATAGCGGCACTCTGGCCCGCCCATACATCTGCTCGATCCGGTAGTAAGGCAGGTGCAGTTCAAAGCGCTGCGTCAGCGTATGGGCCAGCAGCCTTGGGCTGGCGATGCTGCGCTCCTGCAAGATGTGCAGGGGGGCGGTAATGGGCGGTAAATGTCGTGCGTCCTTGTGCACGAACTTACGCCTCACGAGATGCTGCGCGTGGAACTTGCCCGGTGTGTAGTCGATGAGCCGGGTGACCTCAGCCCCAATGCAGGTCCAGGCCTGCGGATCGACTTTGACCTCTTCAGGATCGATGATGACCTCAGTGATCGGCAGGCCTTCGAGCATCTGCTCCAAGCTGCGCTTCTTGCGCATCGTCAAGGGCCTGGCTGCTTCATCGGCCTCCGAGACGCAAGGGGCGTCTGCGGAGGCTTCCGGCTTTTTTGGGCCGTCCTCCGGCACACCGTTTTGCATGGCTTCGAAGACCATCTGCAACTGCGCGGGATCGAGCTTCTCGGACGACTTGCCAAACAGCTTGCGCGCCATCGCATCCACCTTCAGGCGCAGCACCTCATTGTGCTGCCGCAGCTGTTCGTTTTCCAACTTGAGCGACTCAATCTGCGTCTGCTGCGTGGCGACGAGTTGCCTCTGGGCGGCGAGTTCGTGCAACAGGTCGGCAGGCGTCATGCAGCGTGTAGGATGCATCCCCTAACGCATTGAACCCATGTCATGTCAACAACCTTGACGTTAGGCCAAAAAACATTCCCCCCGCCAGTTTGCGTCTCAGCGCTCATACCAGCCGCGCGGGCGTGCCCCGTGCATGTCGATGCCGTCAGTAAGCATCGTGAAGGCCTCCGGCTTGAGTTCTAGCTTCAGCTGCCCCTCCTGCGCCGCCTTGGGCCAAAAGAAGGTTCCCTGCTCCAACCGCTTCGTCATCAGCCACAGCCCCGTGCCATCAAAGTGCAGCACCTTGATGAGCCTGCGGCGCTTGTTGGTGAAGACAAAGAGCGCCTTGTCCTTCGGGTTCTCCTTGAGCTTATCAGCCACATAGGCGTGTAACGTGTTCATGCCCGCACGCATGTCGCAGGGCTCCAGCGCGATGAAGACGCGCAACGAGGCTGGGAAGCTCAGCATGGCAGAGAGCTCGCTGGATTGAGGTGACGTAACAAATGAGCCGCCAGCTCTGCTTGATGAACATCGTGGAGGAGCAGCCGCGCCCCGCCGGGCAGCAGGAGTTCCAGAGGTGCGCGGCAGGAAGCCGCCGAGGTGGAAGAAGTCGCCTGAGGTGCCTCGCCCAGCATGGTAGGCATCGCCTCAGCGACAACTTCCATCAGACGCAACGCGGCAGAAGTAGGCAACGGGCTTTTGGCATACTCACCGCGCTCATGCCTTCTTTGCTGCACCCAGCACGCAAAAGTCTGATAGTTAATACCCGCTGCACGAGCAAAGCCAGAGGCGGGCAGTCCACTGCGCTCAAACTCATCTAAAAGCGCGACACGCTTATCGCGAGGCAGCGTCACACGCCCAAGGGCGTCACGCTTTAAAATGCAGGTTGTTAAGTCAGAGTCCATGAGAGCCATACCTCTACGACTCCGGCTCTTACCAGCTACGACTCGACTACGGTGTTACGTTTGACGGATAC
>Ga0247833_1001290_pt1 | contig 41428 bp, 39 predicted proteins | sample LaCruzMarch2015__7_FD_187117 | JGI IMG/M metagenome (GOLD analysis project Ga0247833, IMG submission 187117) | Freshwater microbial communities from meromictic Lake La Cruz, Castile-La Mancha, Spain - LaCruzMarch2015_8m | ecosystem: Environmental > Aquatic > Freshwater > Lake | place: Spain...
ATATCCCAAAAATTGAAGTAAAAATACCCAAATTTATGCAAAATCACAATCATTTGTGAGAGTAAAAAAGTCGTCTCAAAAAAATTTCTCTGTATAAAAAACTGGAAATTAGTTTGCAACGGTCTCACAATAGACCTCTTTCGAAACTCTACTATATTTGGCGTCTATGTCGTTGTTTTGTCGCTCAAATACTCACGTACAATTCGTACGCTGCGTTTTTCGCTCCAAAACGCCTAATATCCGCCTAAATCTAGCGAGTTTTGAAAGAGGTCTATATTCTCAAGCTACGCTACGAACCGTACGATTTTCAATCCGTTTTTCAAAATTATGTCCTAAGAATACACGTTGCACGAAAACGCTCGGCGTATGGATATTATCGGCATTAAGTTGCCCGTCTTCAACGATTTCTTCAACCTCGGCTACGGTTATTTTTGCGGCGGTTGCCATTACCGGGTTAAAATTGCGAGCGGTTTTGCGGTAAATCAGATTACCTGATTTATCGGCTTTCCAAGCTTTAACGATTGCCAAGTCGGCTTTGAGTGCAGTTTCCATAACGTATTTTTCGCCGTTAAATTCACGCACTTCTTTGCCGTCGGCGACTATAGTCCCGACTCCGGTTTTGGTGAAGAATGCAGGGATTCCCGCTCCGCCGGCACGGATCCGCTCGGCAAGCGTGCCTTGTGGGTTAAATTCAAGCTCCAACTCACCCGAGAGAAATTGTTTTTCAAAGGTTCTGTTCTCGCCGACATAAGAAGAGATCATCTTTTTTATTTGTTTGGTGTCGAGCAAAATCCCGAGTCCGAAACCGTCAACTCCGCAATTATTGCTGATTACGGTGATATTTTGCACCCCCGAATCACGGATTGCAAGCGTGCAATGTTCTGCAATTCCGCATAAACCGAATCCGCCCGACATTATGGTCATGCCGTCGAACAACAAGCCTTCGAGTGCCGATTTTGCATCTTGATATATTTTTTGCATTTTACATTCTCCGAATAAAATTTATAAGTAAAAGATAAGATATTTTTATGTGATAGTGAATAAAAAAATCTTTCTTCGCTATAATTTTTAACAATTATTAAAATAATCCTAAAATTTTAGCTAAAATCGTTATTTGCACGAGTGATTTTAACTAAAAATTAACTAATTTATGCTAGATTGGGTCTAATCGGAATTTTATATTCGGTGGATTGCTATATTTATATCAATTATCCGAATAAAAAAAGTGTAGTTGGCGACTCAAACAAATAATGGGGCTTATATGTTAAATATTTTATGTAAAAAACTTTCTAAGTTATTTCGTGGCGAAGCAGGCAATACAATAGTTTTGTTTGCAGTTACTGCTTCGATTTTGGTTCTTGCAGTCGGTGTTGCGGTTGATAGTTCCCGCATCAATCTGGTTAAAATTAACCAGCAAAATGCGGTTGATGCTGCTGCGGATTCGGCAGAGAATTTTTGTAAAAATCAACCTGCGATAAAGAAACAAAGTTGTTTGCAAGACCAGGCAGATAAATATTATGCTGCAAATGTAAATCCTACATATATGGGGGCAAGAAATACTAACTCTACAATAACAGCAACTTCTGGTGCAAATGCAAAATTACAGGTTACCGCAAATACTCTGCTTGATTCATCTTTGGTTAGAAGTGCCGGAGCTCCGGTTACCGCAACTATTACCTCAACCGCCGGATCAGGTTTTTCTAATGCTATAAGTCCTGGTATTTGCAGTGCAACTACAAAGAATGTATGTTCCAAAGGTACAAAGACCGATATATCTACTACAGCTCCATTATATAAGTGGGATTGTGTAGGTACTTCTTCGATTGCTCATTGTAGAACTTATGACGGTAAATGTGATAATAGCATATTGGAAGGTTGTTCTTCTGGGCAAGCAACTCCTGCAAGCGTAACCTCAGACTCTACTCAATATTATTCTACATGGACTTGTTTGGGCGGCGGTGATACCACTGATTTTACCAATGACACTACTTGTCGATTGGATAGATGTGCTGCTTCACATACTGATTGTCCGGGCGGAGCTGCAGACGGTCCTGGAACCGATTGTACTTGCGATACTAATGGCAACCCTGTTTGCACAACGCAGTGTAGCGGTACTTGTACTGAGATTGATCAAACCGATAAAAAATCTTGTGCGGTATTATACGGTGCTGATTATTCAGGAACCCCTCAAAAAACTCGTCATGTTTGTACTTGTGACGGTAACGGTGTGCAAACTTGTCGTGACGATGTTACTCCTGCAGTTTGTAATCCTGCATGTAAGCCTAACACTAAAGAGACGCTTTGTCCGGACGGTACTAACAAAATCACAACAACTTGTGGTTGTGCTACGTATGATGCTGCTTACAACCCAACAGATTGTCATACCGATACTTCACAATGCAAGCCTGTTTGTGTGCGGCATTCTTCGGATACATTTACCAAGTCTTGTGCGGATCTTGGTTTAAGCACTGCAAGTAATTACGCATATGGTACCGGTTCCACTTGTACGCAGAATTACAAATGTGATTCCACTTACGGAACCAACACAATGGTTCCAGACGGTGTTCCAGTTTGTGGACCTGCGGATTGTACTTCTTGCGGAACTATCCCGATTAACTATTGGGTAAGACCGAGTGGTGCTACAGGTGTGACTGGGTTAAACGGTGCTATCGGTAGTGGATTATTTGGGTTTTCTTCCGATGATGTGTTCTTGGGAACTAAAAAAGGTCCTGTAACATATCCATCAATAATAAATGGTTGTACACTTGACCCTGATAGCGGATTTTATTTGTGTAATCAAACAAATGCAAAGTCTGTTGTAAGTTGTACCCCAAAGGCAGACGGTTCTTATAATTGTGCTGATGCAGCAGGTGGTACAATTGTTAATGACATGGGTATTGATTGTACAATAGGAAATATTACTCAGAAGTTAATGGCAGGTGATAACTTCATATTTACTCTTTGTATGAACGGCAACGGCATTAAAGATGCAGTCGGCACTATCGATCCTACTCTTTTGGACGGTGCAGCTTACTATACAACTGATTATGAGTCGAACTTCTCAAAATCTTACAATCTCTATCTATCAACAGATTCTATTATAGATGCTTATGTAAGCAAAAATAGTACCGATAAGAAAATTACTTCTTGTTTAGCTTCTGGTGTTGACAGTGAAATTGGTAAGGCTCCGAGAAATATTACCAATACCAATCCTGCTACCGGAAAGGTTTCCTATGCCTATATGTTACTCGAGCATAACATTATCTCACCGCTTAAGGTTAATATCGCTGGGGGAGATGCTAAGATCAATTCTGACCGCTCGATCGAGTTTAGCCGGACCAGCAAAGGCGGAGCTAAATCGATTATCACGACTTATGGAAGCATCAATCCAGATGAGGCTTGGTTAATGATCGACCGTGACGGTAGCGGATTGATTAAAGACGGAATTATCGAAGGTGAAGATTTCTTCAGTGACGGTAAAGATGCCCATAAAAATGCCTATCGTAATTTGGCGACTACTTTCGGTGGCTTGACCAAAAAAGACGAACAAGGCAGAAACTACATTGAGTTGCGTAAATTAAGCGAAGGCGAAAAACAAGCCGATCAAGTCAATGCAGGCAAAGCATTGGGTGTTGCTCGACCTATCAATCCTTCTCTTGATTTGAAGTTGCTCGATAGTAATAACAAAGTGCTTTATGCATCGGATTATTTCGACCGCATCTATGTTGATTATGAAAACGTCAACCAAACCGATGCCAAGATGCGTAATATGATCTTGGAAAGAGCTTATGTGCGTGACTTAAACGGTCAGTATCATTACTCCGCCGACCAATGGTTTACAGCTAAAAACATCAGAAAAGAAAAATAATATCTTTTCTTTAAGGTAGGGCTTTTCTTTAAGGCAAGGGGAGTAGGATTTAAAATCCTATTCCCCTTTTTATTGAGATCTTGGGCATAATTGTCAAAAGTGTCATACCGCATTTATTGCGGTATCCAGTCTTAAAAGCACCAGACCCCTTGACAAGCACGGGGTGACAGAAAGTGGAAAATTCTATTACTTGCCAATACAAAAGCTGCTAAATATATGCCCAAGGATCTCATCGACTGCGATTTTGCCGGTGATGCTACCGATCTCATGTGCGGCACGTCGAAGTTGTTCACATTTTATTTCTAAACCGATATGAGCAACTAACTCACATTTATTCAGATGCGACAAAGCACTTTCCAAATGATTGCGATGACGCTGACGAGTCACAAAAGAAGCTTCACTCGGGATAATTGCGGCAATTTTTTCTTGCAATGCGTCTATAAATTTATCAATCCCGATTTGTGTTTTAACCGAAATTTCAATCGGAGAGACTCCTTCTATATCTGGAATAAGAAGATTATCCGCCAAATCACATTTATTGATCAGCAGTAAACTATTATTGTCAATCAAATCAAATGTCGCACAATTACCGTTTTTAATCTCTTGATAATCCGACATTATGATTTTTATATCGGCGGTGCGAGCTTTTTCAAAACTCCGTTTTATGCCTTCTTGCTCGATAATATCGGCATTTTCACGAATCCCGGCAGTGTCGGCAATAATCACCGAATAACCGCCGATGTCTAAGGCGACCTCAATCACGTCACGGGTGGTTCCGGCAATATCAGAGACAATCGCAACGTCACGTTTGGCAAGTAAATTGAGTAAGCTCGATTTTCCGACATTGGGAGTGCCGAGTATGGTTACGTAAATCCCGTCACGGATTTTCTCGCTCGCTCGATTATCGGATAATTGAATCCGGATTGCAGAAATCACCGACTTTATTTCATTATCAATTTCTTGCAAAACATGCTCGGGGATTTCTTCATCGGGAAAGTCGATATAGGCTTCCATATAAGCCAACGAATGCAAAATATCCCGGCGTAATTTTTCGTAAAAATTCGCTGCATCGCCCTGCATAATCCGCAAGCCCTGTTTTCTTTGGGCTTCGGTGTCGGCATCGATCAAATCCGCCAGCCCTTCGACTGCGGTTAAGTCCATTTTGGCGTTTAAAAATGCCCGTTTGGTGAATTCACCCGGCTCGGCAGTGCGGAAGTTTTCTTGTCTGCCGAGAATCTCGATGATCTTTTTCAGCACCGCTCGGCTACCGTGACAATGGATCTCGATCACGTCTTCACCGGTAAAACTATGCGGTGAGTTAAAGTAAAACAGCAATGCTTTATCGATAAGTTCGCCTTCATATTTCAACTCGGCAAGCAGAGCTTTTCTCGGCGTAATTTCTTTACTGACGTCAAAAACTTGCAATGCTTGTTTGGCATTATCACCCGATATACGGATTACCGCTACGCCCGATTTTCCTTGCGGAGTTGCAATTGCGAATATGGAATTATTGCTTGTCATATAATAACTTAGAATATTTATCGATATGCTCTTTAAGCGGCAAATGGGTGATGCGGTTATAATCGGTAACGTCAAACAAGTAGGGAGTCGGCAAATCGTTGAGAGCAGTTTTTAGTCTTGGCGTAATATCGTCATCAATGCCGGTCATAACTGCCAAATCAATGTCCGAAGCGGGTTTGTAGTTTCCCAAAGCCCGTGATCCGTAAACCCGAACCTGCAATATTTGCGGATAGGTTGCAAAGAGATCAGTCATAAGCTTTACAACCCGTTCATCAAGCCCAAACATTTATTCGCTCATTTTAGATTGCAACAAATTATGCACTTGCTCAATCTCTTTAATATAAATATCGACGATAGAATTGCAGGCAATCGATGAGAGTTTTTGATCATAAACATGCGACATTAGATTACGTTCGTCCAACATATCTATCCAAATTTGCCCGTTTTTAATAAGATTGCTGCTATATGAATGTTTAATAATTTCACGAGGCAAATTTAGGTCAACTCCGCTATAATAAAGATAATCTTTGAGCGTCTTCCAAGCCAATTCAAAGGTAAAACTAAAAGAGCCGATCAACGCAATCCGATAAAGCTCGTTTTGCTTGTCGTTTGCAAAGGCAACACTCGCTTTATGCAAAGTTTGCAAAGCCTTATCAAAATTCTCAAAACGCTGCTTCCAACGCAAATTCATTTCCATAAATTTAGCCTTTTTATAGCTTCTTTTATCTCTTTGATTTTTAAGTAAACATAGCTTTGCCGGATACGTTGTTTTGCCCAGTTTAATTTATCGGTTACAAAATTATAAACCGAAGCAAACGCCTTAAAAGTCATTAATTGCGGTTTGGTAAGAGCAAAAACCCGAGCTACCAAAATAGTTGCGAATAATTTAATAAAAATTTCCAGCACTATCCCTTTTAATATATGCCCCTGTGCAATAAGCCAAAATGCAAATAAATTAAGCGGAGTGACTATAATTAAAGGAATTAAAAATGCACCTAATGCCAACCACGGGGGAAGCTTGCTTATGCGTTCTTCAAGCGGCTGTAGATTGAATTTACCGACTAGATAACGCCCAAAGTCGGTGAGTAAATCCCAAAGCCATTCCTCAAATAGCAGGATTATCGCCAAAAGCGATAAAGAAATATTCTTAAGATATTTCTTTATTTTATCCATATATTCTTTTCTTTCTCAAGAGTTGAACTCTTGAAGTTAGTTACGCTTTGCTTCGCAGCGGAAAATCGCTCCTTTCGGGAGACGATTTTCATATCATAATATCAATTTTAATTGATATTATGATACTTAATGCGAACCAGCTACGGCAATATCTGGTGCATCTACACGTTTCATGCCCACAACGTGATATCCTGAATCAACATGCAGAACTTCCCCGGTCGTACCTTGTCCGAGGCTTGAGAGTAGATACAAAGCAGCTCCGCCGACATCGTCTAGCGTGGTGTTGCGTTGCAAGGGAGCATTAAGCTCATTCCATTTGAGAATATAGCGGAAATCACCGATTCCCGAAGCAGCAAGAGTTTTAACCGGACCTGCAGAAATTGCATTTACCCGAATATTGTCGCCGCCCAAATCGGCAGCCAAATAACGCACGCTTGCTTCAAGTGCGGCTTTGGCAACACCCATTACATTATAATGCGGCATTACCCGTTCGGCACCGTAATAGCTCAAAGTCAACATGCTGCCGCCGTTTTTCATCAACGGATAAGCACGTTTGGCAAGTGCAGTAAACGAATAACAAGATACATTCATCGTCAAAGCAAAATTAGCAGGTGAGGTATCAAGATATTTACCTCTTAGCTCGTTTTTATCGGAAAACCCGATTGCATGTACCAGAAAGTCGAGATTACCCCATTCTTTTTCCAGGGTTTCAAATACTTTATCCATCGATTCTTCATCGGTTACGTCGCACGGCAAAACTACTTTTGAGCCAATCTCGGCAGCCAGCGGACGCACGCGTTTTTCCAACGCATCACCTTGAAAAGTAAAGGCAAGTTCGGCACCTTGAGCCGCCAAATAACGTGAAATCCCCCAAGCGAGTGACTTGTCGTTGGCAAGCCCCATGATCAAGCCGCGTTTACCTTGCATCAATGTTCCGGTAGGAATGTTAGTTTCTTTTTCAGACATATTTTTTCCTTAATCTTACGAATATTTACCCGTAAACAACACTTTTTATAGCTTGATGTCAATAAATTGATGCGTGATTACGATTCCAAAATACGACTCAACGGATATTTGGGAACTGATGCAATATCGTAAGCCAAGAAAGCCAAGATAAATTGTAATCCTGCAATTAACGATATTGCAGCAATCATTACCGTACCTGCCGTGTTAACGACACCGCTAAATAGGGTGTTTATCCAATGATAACCGCCAAAAGTAAAGCCGAATAGCAACAAAGTGACACCTAACACCAACTCGATCGAAGCAAGAGACATGTCACGCAGGAAATAGTTGTAAAAGATTCTTTTGAGAAAATTTTTACAATGCTTGCATAAAAAATCGCCGATAACTTTTGAAATCACCAGATTGCTTTTTTCATCGCCGTATTTTGCGTCCATCGGAATATCGATAATCACCGCACGAATTAGATTAAGGCGAAAAAGCATATCTGATTCAAAGAAATAACGATTACTGATTTTTGCAAACGCCAATTTCTTGGCAACTTTTACGCTGATTGCGGTATAACCGTTGGTGGGATCAAATATATTCCAATACCCGGAAGAAATCTTATTCATCAACGACAAGACCGCATTGCCGAATACCCTTAATTTGGGCATTTTGTGAATATGTTCAAGATCAAAGAAACGGTTGCCTTTGGTATAGTCGGCTTCACCTTGGATTATAGATTTTACAAATATAGGAATTAACTTTGGATCCATCTGACCGTCACCGTCTACTTTGACGATTATATCAGCTCCGGCTTCTATGGCAGCATGATATCCGGTCATTACAGCACCGCCGACACCAAGATTTTTTTGATTATAAAGCACTTTTAATCTTTTGTCGGAAATATTTTCTTCAATATATTTACCGCTGTTATCGGGACAAAAATCATCAACCGCAAATATATAACTCACCTCATCGCCGATATTATTGATTACCTCGGCAATAAATTCTTTGACCCTATAACAAGGAATAACTACGGCAATTTTAGGATATTCTCTTAATTGAGTTGATACCATGTGATCCCGCTATCGTTAAATATTTTATGAATCGAAGTATTTTTCTCAAGATATACGGCGTATTTAGGTGGAGCAACAATAAATTTTGCTCCGATAATTTTGAAGTCGAATTTACTTAGATTAAGGTTAATCACAACATAATCAGCTTGAGGGGAATAAAAATCATATTCTTGGGTATATTGGTAATTGCTACCTATACACCAAAGATGATAATAACGATTATATATTTGTTTATTATATCCTTTTGGATCGAGCTTTTTCCAAAAATCAAATTGCGGATAATAAAATATTCCGTTTATAACATGTTTTCCTGCCGCAAAAAACGCAGCAGCCGATTCATCTTCAAGTACAAGAATTGTGTCTGACGGATTAAAATCTTTATCAATAATATTTTTTATAGGCTCTTTAATTGATACCTCGTTTGTAGCAATCGCAATCGGATTAAATGCAAAGGTTGATGCTAAAGATAAACCGAGCATACAATATATAAATATTTTTGTTTGTCCGCTTGCCAAATAATATCCGCAAACCGTGGTTAATATTGCCGTAATAACCAAATTTTCTGTTGAAATTACTTTATTTATTTGTACGGGCAAACATTGTATTGCCCATATAACTATAAATATCCAAATAATGCTTATTAACAAAGCAATAATATTAAATCCCTCGTTTAAACAATTACTTGGGTTTTTTAATAATAAAGCACATAATAAAATATACGCTACTCCGAGTGCAAAATCTGCACGCTCGGCAGGCAATCGCCCCCAAAGCGATATCCTCGCAAATTCTTGCGGCAAGCCTACGCACATGAATATTATAGTGAAAATTGCAAATATCACTAATCCCCAAGATAAAATATCAATTTGTTTATTTATAACTTTTTTAACAAATAAGAATATGATAGGGATAAATAAATAATAAAAAGATGCTATTTCGGAAGGATTCTGAGATATACCGCTCCCCGATTTAACGCCAAAATCAGGCATAGAATATAATATAAAATTTGTAAAACCTTTTAAAAGCCAAGGTAAGGTAACCGTGCCGCCGCTTAAAGTTTGTCTTTGCCCTGGATATATCGTATTCGACATAAGTTCGATTGCACTTCTTGCGTCAATAAACCAGCAATATAATATTGCTCCGGCAATCAATAGCGATAATGCAAGAGATTGAAGCACAACCGCATTAAAGTTTTGATATAGTTTTTCTCTTATAAAATAAGCAATTGATAATATAACAAATAAATAGCCCAAAGTAATTTGCCAAGGAGGGTATAATACCAAGACAAAGCCTGCAATTGCCACTCCAAGCACAATACCAGCTAGATAATTTTTTATGCGACTTTCTTGTTTGAAAATATATACAAAACATAAAAACATTAGAGATGGAAACAAAGCTACGTAAGCAGGCCAATTCGACCAAGCTGCAACGTAAGGCGAAACGCAAAACCAGAGCGAAAATAAAAAGCTTGTTCGCCAATCAAGTTTGCTAATTGTTGCAACCACTCCCCAAAATGCGAATAAACAACCATAGATAGGAAATAACCAATACCAAGATAAAGCACTACGTAAATCCAAAAAGAAGAATCCCCAAGTTGCAGGACGAGCAATCGCTGAAATATGCCAAACCGGAACGCTTGTCATATGCGTGATCAGCATATTTTGACCTTCTTCACCGAGATTGTGATTTATAACCGGGAATTGCGGTTTGCTATTATATTGGGCAATTGCCGAAGGGGTTAAAACCGTATGTTCATCTGATCTTATGGGCTTGACATTACCAAAGATAGGTATTTCATCTGTTTTTATAAAAGATTTTGCATTTACAAAAGGAGTGTCTCTATTAGAAATAGAAAAAGATGAACCTGTTATACCTATTGCTACTTGGATCGCAAAACTGCACAATAATATTAAGGAAAAGATTGTACAAGAATTTATCTTAACACGAAAATTTTCTGAAATTACTCTCGCAACAAATTCAATCCTAACGAACGCAGTTGCTGCCAATATGTAGATCAATAACAATAAAATAAACAAATTATAACTCCCATCATTGAATTATAAATTGCTAATATCAAAAAGCAAAAAACCATTGCATTCGGAAACTGGTTTAAAGCCAGAGTAATCAAAATTATGTCTTGCATATACAATTACATAATTAACTTTAAAATGGTTTTTCCATGCTATAAGATTATCGTCTTTAAAAGAAGAAACATTGAACGGAAATAATACATAGTTATTTTTAGAATAATACGCAAAATTATCATTGACTATGTCTACCCCGACTAAATCAGAGCTGCTTATAAAAGAAGAAAATTTTTTAACTGTATCTAAAAAAACTGTGCTGTTTTTGTCTCTCACTATATCTTTATATTCAATTGCAAATACAATAAAACATAATATTATACTTATTATCATAGAACCTAAACCAATATTAGGAATGTCCTTTTTGAACTCTATTAGGTTCTTTTTTTGAGATACCAAGAAAAAAATAGAACTTAATATAATCAAAAATACTGAAGGTGAGAAATATCTGTGTTCAAAATGGTGTTTTGCCAAAGAAACAGTTATTATGTTCAAGAATACATATAACAACGATATTCGCGAAAATATAAATAATTCTCTATTGTCTTTTTTCCGTAAACTGAGTGTAAAAATAAATAAAACAACTGCACCGCAATTATATGGTGCCAAGTATGAATAAACAGCTTTTAAACTTTCCACCAAAGAATATATTCGTTGCTCTAACCACAACTGAGGATCCATATTAAACAAAGGAACTCCAGTTTTAAAATACGATAATTGTGCCAGTTCTACCGTAATAGAGAATACGTTAATTTGCGAGCCTGATACAAATAATTTTCCAAATTCATAATAGTTTCTTATCAACCAAGGTGATATTATTAGGAAGAATGAAAGATAGGTATATAAAGATTTTTTGTAATTTTCTTTTTTAATTATACAAACGAATAACGGAAATGAAAAACAAAATAATATAGTGTCGAACCTAGTTAAATATAGAGATCCGAGCAATATTCCGATTATAGAGTGCTTATCTTCATAAAATGCACTCACGTAAATGATAGCAAGTAATATTAGAAATGACAGAGGAATTGAACGCCCTGATATAATTTCTTCTAAAAACTGAAGATTTTTCGATATAAAAACAAAGCTCAAAACTAACGGGATATAAAAAAATCTAGGAGATATTTTTTTTGCCAGCAAATAAATTATATGAAATATTCCGTATAAAACAAATAAATTTATAATAAATCCAGAGGCAATTTTCGTGTTTAAAATAAGATTTGTAAGACCTGCAAGTATAGGAAATAAAGGAGGAAATGCAATTGAAGATGAACCGTGATCTTCGTTCAACTCTCTAATTGCCCTTTCGGTATAGCCATTTCCTGAAAAAAGATTTTCTCCAAGCATATAATAACTATAAGAATCTGGAGAATATGAAGATCCGAAATATCTTGAGTTTACTACTACTGTAACTATCCACAATAAAGGAATTATCCAATATTTGCTTTGAAAATATATTTTAAATAAATTCATTCACAATCCTAGAGTAAATTTTAATAAGTCGGTTCAAAACCTCATATTAGTTTAACTACCCGTTCCTTGCCCACGAGTCAATCCGGTATTTCTAGCAGCTCGATTGCGGATTGCATTATCGGTATAGTTGCCTTGGCGAGATTTTACGCTAGTTCTGCCGCCGTTATGGAGAAAAGAATGTGCGTTGTGATCTTCTTTTTCTGTAGGCTTGTCATCGGCAACCGCCGCATCGTCTCCTTGATGCGACGCCTCACGAGTGCGAGATTCTGCAATTAGGGCTTGCCAATAGTTTTCTTCTTGTCCGACTACTTCGTTTCTTGCAATATTTAACAGAGATTCACGGGTGATATTATTTTCGATTGCGTTGAAAACTTCATCTGGTTGCCCTGCCAATTGATGGATAAAGTGAATTGCATCTTTGGAATAGCCTTTGTCTTGCAAATCACGATTCGTCTGCCCGGCAAGATCGTCTATCACCACGCTTAGCATATCCGCCAAAGCACGGTTTGAAATATGCCCGCGTAATTCGTTAATTTCGGTTTTTTTCATACCTGCGGCAAGTAATACCGATTCTGGGTGGAGAATCGTCACCAATGCAGCACGGTCTTTATCGCCAGAGTTTATATCGTGCTTAACATCGTCAATCGTATAATTAAGTTCGGACATGAATTCGGTTACGTTTATGGTCGCACCTTTTGAGAATATTGCAATTTCTTTGGCAATTACTTCTTGGACGATTTCCGAATTGACCAAGCCGTTTTTACTTTCGTTTAATAGGCTTTGATTGCCGATAATGTTGATTAGCGATAACGGGTGCATATCCCCGTAAACCAGCTTTTCGGTGATTTGGTTTGCAACTTCATTCATGCGGTGGCTCGGAATTGCCCCATGTTTTTCTTCGCCCTGAAATTTTTGGAATGCTTCAATAACTTTAGCGTTAATTTGGGAAATTTCCTGCTTACTCGGATTATTGCCGACACTGCCGATCTCATGTGTACGCATATATTCTTGGATATAAAATACACTTCCCAAAGAGCGATCTTGTATAATTTTCATCGGGTCCGGACGTTTCATAGTCGCTTTTGCACCGGCCTCCAATGCACCGCTTATTTCGGTTCCGTAGTCGTTAAGGAATTTATAAGCCGATTCACGATCTACACCGAGAAACTTTTTATCTGGATCATTTACCGTTTTTGTTGCAGATTGTCCGTCATCGGGTTTCAAATAAGTTGCTACGTTATTAACTGCGGTAGAGCCGAGTGAACAAGCATCACGCTTAAGGTTGTGATATGTATTATCGCTTATAACTCCAAATGCCCCTTCAAGCATTTTATTGCCGGCGTAAGCTTCGCTGAAGATGCCCTTAACGCTACCTAAAATACCTTCGTTTTTGGCCGCTATATTTGCATTTAAAAGCGGCTCTAACTTTTGATTAAGCTTATGTTTATTTTCACGGTGAATACTGGAGGTGTCGTATAGGTCAAAAATATTTGTAATATATGGAAACCCGTAAGCAAAGCCGCGTCCAGAGAATTGCCCGATCTTTGCTGCCAGTTCGGGGCTTACTTTTGCCGATGTTAATAGATTGGTTACCGCATTGCGTACCGGCTCTTCGCCTATGCTGCTAATTTTACCTTTGATTCGAGGAAGAAAAAACGTCGCCATCGAGGCAAAAGGCTCGGGAATTTGCATTCCGAGTATCTTGCCGTCTTTTTTGTTGATAAACTCCTTGAGCAGTGCATCTGCTTGTTTGTCACCAACTGTTATTTCTTCGCTACCTGACATATAAATTACAAAAACTTAAATAAATAGGATTTACCCAATTTGTATATTAGCATTATATTGTTACAATATGATGAAGATTACGAGACTATTTGAAAGAATTTTGTCAAATTGTAGCTTTTTTAAGCTGTGTTTGATAAACTGTTTCTAAACCAAGTAATTTGTCGTTTAGCATAGTTGCGAGTGGCTTGGCTGGCTTTTTCGATTGCATGCTCTAGGCTTAATTCTCCTGCGATATAAGCGAATAATTCCCGCACTCCGACTGCCGACATAATCGGCAAATTGGGAGCTAGTCCGAGGTTGTAAAGGTTTTGGACTTCTTCGATTGCCCCGGCTGCAAGCATGGCAAGAAAGCGTTTGTTGCAACGATCATAGAGTTCACCCCGGTCGATATTGATAAATTCAATCGTAAATTCAACATCGTTATAAGGTTTGATTCTTGGTTGTTTTTGCCAAAAATCGAGCGATTCTCCGGTTGCAAGTTTAACTTCCAAAGCCCTGGTTATGCGTTGTTTGTCGGTCGGTTTGAGTTTTTCTGCCATTATGGGGTCGATTTCTTGTAATGCTTCACCTGCGAGGTCTTGCCATAAAGCGGTTGCTTTTAGACGATATTCTTCGGGGATTTCCGGAATCGGCGATAATCCGTCGGTTAATGCTTTGATATATAATCCGGTTCCGCCGGTAATAATCGGTAATTTTCCCCGATCAAAAGCGGCATCGATTTCCGGCACTGCATATTTTAGCCATTTTGCAGCCGAGCAGGCTTGGTTTGCCGGCATAAATCCATAGAGCAGATGTTCTGCTTTTTCATAATCTTGCTCGCTCGGGCGAGCGGTGATAATCTCAAGTTCCCGGTAAACCTGCATGGAGTCGCAATTGATAATTACTCCGTTTTGTGTTTGTGCAACTTCTATTGCCCGTGCCGATTTGCCGCTTGCGGTTGCTCCGCAGATTATTAGGGCTTTGCGGATTGACATTGTTAATTCTTGATCGATCTTTTTGCACCTAAATGTGGATCTTTAAAAACAAAAAGCTCTTCATTTATTTCGCCGTTAAATCTTGCATTATTGAGGGAAACCGTGGTGATTTGCCCGGATTTATCGCTTACGATCATATTATGTAAGATCATCGGATTATCGGCAAATTCTAAGGTTAGGCTGCCGTCTTTTGGGGTTTTGCTTTGGATTAAGGTAACTCTGATGATATTATTTTGATTCTCTAATCCTGTGATTATTACTCCGTCGTCAAATTTAACTTGGCTGCGGGCGAGAAAGCCGACCAAAGTATCTTCTAACGAGATTCGGCTGACTTGGTCGAGTTCTTTGTCGTAATATACGATGTTTGATCCGCTAGTAATCATCAAAACCGGGACGGGTGGGGCATATTCCATACGCAATTTGCCCGGGCGTTTGAGATAAAACTTGCCGGTTGATATATCTCCGCTCGGTGCGGCTTGGATAAACTCGGAAGATATAGTATTGACTCCGCTTAGATAATTCTCGATTTTTGCGATAATAACTTTGTCGGATTCTTTTAATATATAAGCTTTTGGCGAACTATCTGCTGCAAAAGCCGAAGCAGAAACAGAAACGAAAAGAATTATAAAGAATGATAATAAACGCATGATTTTACCTGATAAAGAAATATATAGTCATTGCAGATGCCGAAAAAATTACGAATCCACGCACCACTTTTTGCGGTAATTTCTTGGCATAAATAGCACCGAAATAGCCGCCGGCGATTGCACCGCCCATCATAGTGAGGGCAGGTTGCCAAGCAATAATTCCAGCGATGATAAAAATAGTTACCGCAACCGCATTGATGCTTACCCCGAGAATGGTTTTAATCGCATTCATTTCGTGAATATCTTCCATTCCGGTTAATGCAAGCATTGCAAGCATCACGATTCCTGCACCTGCTCCGAAATATCCGCCGTAAATTGCGATGCAAAGCTGCAAACACCAAGCTGGAAAATTGCCGAGCCGAAACGAATGTTTGTTGCGTAAGAACTGATTTATCTTGCCGCCGCATATGAATAATATCGTAGCAAAAAGTAATAAATAAGGAATTAGCCCGGAGAATGTTTGCTCGGGAGTCTTAAGTAATATTAGCGAGCCGATAATGCCGCCAGTCAAGCTGCTGACAACAAAGCCAGGTACTCGATGTTTGATTTTTCCGACTTCGCTGCGATAGGCAAATACGCTGGCAACGCTGCCCGGCCAAACCGCCATCGTGCTGGTAGCATTGGCGACGATCGGGTTCATCCCGGTTAATAATAACGCCGGAAATGTAAAAAAGCTGCCGCCGCCGGCAACCGAATTAAGAACTCCTGCAAGAGTTCCGACCGAGAATAATAAAATAGAATCCATCATTATTCACTTTATTTTGCGATAAACGAAAGACGAGTACAGCCGAATATTGCATCTACCTTGGTGTCGTTATTGCCGATCGGTAGCAAACATTGGCGGAAATTTATTATATTTTCACGACCGTCTTGAAATTTTCCCGATTGCAGTAACGGTCTCATTTCATTGATTACGATTTGAAAATTCTGTGCCAGCCTGCTCGATTGCGGTGATATAATATCGATTAAATCTTTGTCGTCACCTAGATATTGCTCATATGCTTTCACTATTTCCGAGCCGAGAAAGGTAAAATCAACTTTGAGGCGGTTTTGCAGGTCATTAACTTGAATAAGATAACAATATTCCCAAATATCTTTAAGTTCATCGGGGTTGATTGAGTTTTCGCAAGGAAATTTTCGCTCACCTTTTATTTTTTTCCAATAGTTCAATAAAATTACTGGCAAGCGTCTTTCAGCTTCACCCGTGTATATGATGTCCTCATAAAAGCTATTTTCAACCGTGAAGTTTGATTTATCAACCATAGCGTCCCGTGATATAATCTTGGGTTTGTTTGAGAGTAGGGTGTGTAAATATTTTACCCGTATCGTCATATTCCATCAATTTACCCATATAAAAAAATGCAGTTTTTTGTGATATTCTAGCTGCTTGCTGCATTGAATGGGTTACTATTACTATAGTATATTGATCTTGCAATTCACAAATTAACTCTTCAACTTTTGCGGTCGCAATCGGGTCGAGTGCCGAACAAGGCTCGTCCATAAGAATAACTTTTGGCTTAACTGCCACCGTTCTTGCGATGCATAGGCGTTGTTGTTGTCCGCCCGAGAGTCCGGTTCCAGGTTCGTTTAAGCGGCTTTTAACTTCTTCCCAAAGCCCTGCTTTGCTAAGGCTTTGCTCGACCAAAATATCGAGGTCTGCTTTGTTTGCACAAAGTCCGTGAATTCGTGGGCCATATGCGACATTGTCGTAAATCGACTTGGGAAACGGATTGGGTTTTTGAAAAACCATGCCGATGCGTGAACGAAGCTCGACCGGATCTTGATGCGGAGAATATATATTTTCCCCGTCGATTATTATACTGCCTTCAATCCTGCAATTATCTATTGTATCGTTCATGCGATTGATAGAACGCAAGAAAGTGGATTTTCCGCAACCTGAAGGGCCGATAAAAGCGGTCACCGTATTAGGCTCAATGTCAATATTTATATCGTACAATGCTTGTTTTGCACCGTAAAAAACGTTGAGTGAACGACTTGATATCTTGGGAAGAGTTTTTGCCGTTTGCATGATTTTTTGTCTATTCAGTTTGGATTTCTTAACTCATTTAAACTTCAAAGCCACAAATTACAAATATTTTTATTATTATCTATAAAAATACTTGCGTTATCTCGATATATAACGAAAATGCAGAAAAATGTTTAAAAAAAAGAGTATGTAAATGACTAAAAACGGAAAAGAAACCAAAAACACTCGCTATTGCTCGTTCTGTGCCAAAAGTGAACATGAAGTTCGTAAGCTTATTGCCGGTCCGACCGTATTTATTTGCGACGAATGCGTCGAGCTTTGCATGGATATTATCCGTGCTGCCGATAAAGGCTCGATCGCCAAAGAAGGCGAGGGCATTCCTACGCCTCAAGAAATCTGCAAAACTCTCAATGATTATGTTATCGGGCAGGAAAAAGCCAAGAAAGTTTTGGCAGTTGCCGTTCATAACCATTATAAACGCATTTCCTTGCTCGATAAAACCGGTGAAGTCGAATTGGCAAAATCTAATATTTTGCTTATCGGCCCTACCGGTTCGGGTAAAACCTTGCTTGCTCAAACACTTGCAAGAATTCTCGACGTTCCTTTTACCATGGCAGATGCTACCACGCTTACTGAAGCTGGTTATGTCGGTGAAGATGTTGAAAATATTATCTTACGTCTCTTGCAAGCTGCCGATTATAATGTCGAAAGAGCGCAAAGAGGTATAGTTTATATTGACGAAGTCGATAAAATCTCTCGCAAATCCGATAATCCTTCGATTACCCGTGACGTTTCGGGCGAGGGCGTGCAGCAGGCTTTGCTTAAACTTATGGAAGGTACGGTTGCTTCTGTTCCTCCGCAAGGCGGACGCAAACACCCGCAGCAGGAGTTTTTGCAAGTTGATACTTCTAATATATTATTTATTTGTGGCGGTGCTTTTGCAGGGCTTGAGCGGATTATTGCTTCACGTATGCAGGGAACTTCGATCGGATTCGGTGCCGACGTTAAAAGTAAAGAAGAGCAAAAAACCGGTGTATTGCTAACCCAACTTGAGCCTGAAGATTTGTTGAAATTCGGTTTGATTCCCGAGTTTGTCGGTCGTTTGCCGGTGATTGCGACTCTGAACGATTTGGACGAAGCGGCTTTGATCGATATTCTTACCAAACCCAAAAATGCACTTATCAAGCAATATCAAAAACTTTTCGATATGGAAGGCATGCAGCTTACCTTCTCGGAAGATGCTTTGAAAGCCATTTCCAAAAAAGCGATTGCAAGAAAAACCGGTGCAAGGGGCTTGCGTGCGATTTTGGAAACTATCTTGCTTGAGATGATGTATGAATTGCCGGGCATGGAAAATGTTTCCGAAGTTGTCATCAACGGCGATGTAGTAGACAATGCTAAACCTCCGGTTTTGGTGCCGCCAGATAAAAAGAAATCTACCAAGATTAGCTAACTAATTTTTGCAAAGTCGTATCATATGCAAAAATGGTCGATAGGTTTGATGAGCGGTACTTCCTTAGACGGTATTGACGCTGCATTGCTAAAAACCGACGGCAATGAAATATTAGAGATCGGGGATTGGTTGACGATCCCCTTTCAAGAAACTCTAAGACATAAAATCCGGGAAGCGGTCTATATGCGTGGCGATATTCTTGCCACAGAGCATGAATTGACGCTTGCCCACGCAGATGCGGTAAAAGAACTCCTCAAAAAATCATCATTTAAACCAAAAGATATTGAAGTTATCGGTTTTCACGGGCAGACGATTGCCCATCGTCCCGATCAAGGTATTACTTGGCAAATCGGCAACGGTGCTTTGCTTGCCGAGAAAACAGGGATCAACGTAGTTTGTGATTTTCGTCGGCGTGACGTGGCGGCAGGCGGGCAGGGGGCTCCATTAGTTCCGTTGTTCCATGCTGCAATGGTCAAATATGCCGATTTGCCGGTTGCAATCGTCAATATCGGGGGAATTGCCAATATTACCTGGATCGGACGATCGGAAAATAGCGGCAACGATATTTTAGCACTCGATATTATGGCGTTTGACAGCGGAGTCGGCAATGTTTTGCTTAATGAATGGATATTTAAACATACAGGCAAATATTTCGATTGCGACGGTGAAATTGCAGCGAGCGGCACGATAAATCAAGCAATATTAGATGCTTACTTGCAAGATAATTTCTTTTTGCAAGCACCACCCAAATCACTCGACCGTAATTATTTTGATTTACAAAGGCTTGAAGGGCTTTCTCTGCAAGACGGAGCGGCGACACTTAGCGAATTTACCGCAATTACGATTGCCGATGCTTATAAGCATTTTCCTTCACCTGCCAAACATTTTTATATTTGCGGCGGCGGTCGCCATAATAAAACATTGATGAATTCGATTCGTAAATATATCCCAAATGCCAAGCCGGTTGAGACTTTGGGCTGGCAGGGAGATGCGATTGAAGCCCAAGCATTTGCTTACTTAGCAGTACGTTCACTTAAAAAATTACCGCTTAGTTTGCCGACGACTACCGGGGTTAGAAATCCCGTAACCGGCGGTGCATTTTACGCAGCTTGAATTTTATCATATAAAAATATAGACAAACTACCTGCTCTTGTATTTAACGACAGATCTGCTAGATTTATCTACATTCCTATTCTAAAATGGATTAGTTAATTGTTATATCTTACACGTAAAATCGGCGAGTCGATTATTATCAACAATACGATAGAGATGACTGTCGTAGAGGTGAAAGGTCGCTCGGTAAAAATCGGTTTCAGCTTCCCACCCGATGCCAGCATCATGCGGAAGGAATTGCATGAGAAAATTATGCAAGAAAACTTGCGTGCGGCAGGCTCGATCGACGATCTCGATATATTGGGTGCGATTGATTTTAACGATAAAGAGAGATAGCTCACTGCGTTTTATTGGGATCTTCTGTTTTTTTTATATTTCCGCCTACCGGAGTTAATCCTAAAGGTTTAATAGGATTTTTCGCTGCTATAGGTTCGGATATTTTAGGTTCTTGTTTGGGCTGCACGATCGGTGCAATTACCGGAGTTATAGGTTTATTGACTATATTTTGCGGTGACACGCTTATCGGCTGTTGCGTCGGTATAGATTGGGGAACCTGTTTGTTGATTTCTATAGGGCCGGCAATCGGTCCTTTTACGACGACAGGAATTTGCGGTTTTGGTGGGATAACCGATGCAGGTTTGTTACTTGGAATCGGTGGTGTATTTTTATTTTCTTGAGGTATATTAACAACCTTTCCCGAATTTGAAGTTTTTTTCTCGGGACACCAACCCCAACGATTTCCGGTATTTACCCATTTTCCGTAATGAGAAGGTGCAAAACCCCAAGGAAACCCGGAAATTTCATTAGGATAGCGATGAGGCGACCAATCTGCGGCAACTTGGCTCGGATACCAAATCAAACCATAACTCGATTGTGACCATTCGCCGTATTGATCGAGATTTTCTATTCCTGTTACTTCCCGATAGATGTAACGCGGTGATTGTATATCGGTTTGTTTATGTTCACGCATTATCGACCATTCGTCAAAAGGCGTTGAATATGCAGTTTCTAAGGTCATTTGCGGTGGATTACCCGATAATATTGCGGATATTCCGCTTGCGATTACGCTATGTTCGCTATTTAGCAATTCTGCTTTTCCGTCAAAAACCGCAATCGATGATCTATAGTTGTTATGCCCTGCATCGATTCTGTAATGCCCGGCTTGGGTTATGTTTATCTCCATCATCGGGGTTTTTACTCTTAACGGTTGGTAAAGCGGAGGAATCTCTAAATGTATATTTATCGTGCCTTGCGAGAGATAAATTTGGGTAGAGTTATCGTTTAGTTCGATAATGTTAAGCTGTGAGTTCTTGTCGATTCTTATTTCTTGTGATCCGATTTGAATTTCAAGAATTCCGTTATTACCGGTCGTAAAAACATTTCCCATGCTTACCGGATAGTTAAATATACCTGCAAAAATGCCGCTTCCTGCTTTATTGCGGAAGAAAGTATCCCCCGAGATATAACTGATCCGCCCGATGCGTTCTATTTTTTGTTGTTGATATGCAAAAACCTCGGAGTTAATCGAGATAATCCAGGTAAAAACCAGAGCAAAAACGAGGGATAGCTTTTTCATAAATATTTCCTTCAAGGTTATAATATTTATACAACAAACGATATTACAAGGATAATTCACCGAGATTAAAAATATGTAATCAAGACCTCGGCATAATGACAATATTTTTTTATCTGGATTGCTTCGGCTTCGCCTCGCAACGACGGAAGTCTTTGATATTATTTGCCAAACTATCAACGTCGTTGCGAGCTGCTACTGCGAAGCAATCTATTTTTTGCTTAAATTGATAATATTTCTCTTTATTTAATCGTCACAAAAGTTTCTTCGTTTTGTCATAATCTTGTAACCTATTTTTGCTATAGTCGGGTTCAGATAGTTGTTTTTGCTATTTATACTCGTCATTACCCGAAATTTCGTGAGAAATTTATAGGGTAATCTCATGAGATAGCCCTATAATTTGCTTTGCAAATTCGGGCTATGACGACCAATAAGGCAATGACGAAAACCGAATGCCGGTCGGCAAATGATAGTAATATATTTAAACGGAGGATTTTATGGCTGAAGGAAAAAGTTGGGTAAAGGAAACGGCAAGAAACGTATTGCTTACAGCAGCATTAACCGCAGGTGCAGCACCAACAGTGCAGGCTAATGCTGTAGATGACGGTTTGCATGCTGCAGGTTTAATTTCAGATGGCGAACATGCTAAGCGTAATGCAATAGAAGCAGCAGAGAAAGCAGAAAAGGCAATTACAAGCGGTGCAAAGGCAGCAGGAGCAGAAGCACAAAAACTTTCCGGTCAAGCCCTAGAGGAATGGAATAAACCGGAAAATGTTAAAGCTCGTGAAGAGGCTGCCGCAAAAGCTGCCGACCTTGCCGGTGAAGGAGCAGCCAAACTACAAGAGTTAGGTGGAGATTTATTAAAATCCGGCGGTGATTGGCTAAAAAGGGCGGCAGAATCCAAAGCTCAGGCAAACCAACCGCCTCAAAAATAACTCACCCGACAAGCAATAATTTCTCGGCAGCGAGGCGGGCTTCGGGGGTAATTTCTGCCCCGGCGAGCATACGGGCGAGTTCCTCGACTCGCTCGGCTTGCGATAAGGTTTTAACGTTTGTGAAAGTTTTGCCGTCGCTTTCTTGTTTTTGAATGAATAAATGATGATTGCCGCATGCCGCCACTTGGGGCAAATGGGTGACAACCAAAATTTGGTGGGTAGTGCCGAGTTCTGCCAAGCGTTTGCCGATACTATCGGCGACTGCTCCGCCGGTTCCCGTATCGATCTCGTCAAAAATCAAAGTCGGGGTTGATTTCACCTTTGCAAGAGCAACTTTCATAGCCAGCATAAAACGTGACAATTCACCACCCGAGGCAATTTTATTAAGCGGTGCAAGCTGCATACCTTTATTGGTGGCGGCTTGGAATGATACATTGTCAATCCCCCCGGCGTTCCAGCGTTCCTCCGGCATTTGCTCAATCGCAATCTCAAATTCGGTGGCTTGCATTTTGAGCAATTGCAATTCGCTAAGCACTGCTTTTTGCAACTGTTTAGCGGTTTCTATGCGTTTTGCCGATAATTCCTTTGCGACACTTAAGTATTTGTTTTTGCTTGCAATTACGAGTTTTTGTAGATCTGCGGTTGCATGTTCGCTATTTTTTATCTGTTCGAGTTTGTCGTTGATATTGCTTATAAAATTCGCAAGTTCGTCGCACGGCATATTATATTTGCGTGATGCAGCTCGCAGGGCAAATAATCTTTCTTCGATTTGATCAAGCGTGTTTTTGTCATATTGACTGCTGCGGAGAATTTTCTCGATTGCGGCTTCGGCTTCGCTGACCTCGTTACTGGCTCGCTCTAAAGCTTCGATCGCCTCGGCAAAATGAGTCGAAAGAGCCGAGCGGGCGAGGGTGCGGTTTGCCGAGCCGAGCATTGCCGCAACTCCTTTGCCGGCGTTGAGTTCTGCCATAGCATCGTTTAGAGTTTCAACGAATTTCTCGTTTTGCATCATGAAGTTGCGTTTGTCGGCAAGCTGATCTTCTTCACCTAATTGCGGTGCGAGAATGCTTAATTCTTTGCTCACATGGAGGAGATAATCTTTGTCCCGTTCGGCTTGTTCAATCGCTTTTTGCATCTCTTGCAAATCAGACTCGGCTTTTTGCCAGATTTTGTAATTTTGTTCGACATCGCCGCAAATTTCCTGCAATTCGCCGTGTAAATCAAGAATTTGCCGATGGGTGGAGGAATCCATAAGCCCACGACCGTCATGCTGCCCGTGAATCTCGATCAAATTATCGCCGATCGCTTTGAGGGCGTTGATGCTGACCCCGACATCGTTAATAAACGCTTTGCCTTTGCCGTCTTGATTGATGATTCTGCGGATTATAATTTCGTCTTCCGCCTCGATTGCGAGTTCGCTGAGTAAATTCTGCACGTTTTGGTTGTCTTTAATCTCAAAAACCGCACTCACTTCGGCTTGTTCCTTGCCGTGGCGGATCAACCGACTATCGCCACGCATACCGAGAATGAGACCTAGCGAATCGAGCAAAATTGATTTCCCCGCCCCGGTTTCCCCCGTAAGCACGCAAAGACCCTGCGAGAAATCAATCTCACATTGTTCAATCAGTACGATATTTCTTATATTTATCCTTAACAACATAGCTTCTATATAAACTTTAGTTACGAATAAATCCAAAACTATTTGCAATTATTGACAAACATTGCAATTGCCGGCAATTTATCGGCATAATTCAAATAGTTTGAGATTAGTATAAATGCCCGACGATAATATAATAATTGCTATCCCCAAGGGGAGGATTCTTAAGGAACTTTATCCGGTTTTGCAAAAAGTCGGGATTGAACCCGAACCCGATTTCTTTAGCGATAGCAGCCGCAAGTTGCAATTTGACACTAATATTGCCGGGATTTCCCTAATTAGGGTGCGGAGTTTCGACGTTGCAACTTTTGTGGCTTTCGGAGCTGCCCAGATCGGGGTTGCCGGAAGCGATGTCTTGCAAGAGTTTGATTTCCCTGATATTTACGCTCCGCTTGATCTGCAAATCGGCAAATGCCGCATGTCAATCGCTGAATTAAAGGAACTTGCCGAGACTGATGATCCGACTCGCTGGAGTCATGTTAGTGTGGCGACAAAATATCCAAATATTACAAAGAATTACTTTGCCAAACGTGGCGTGCAGGCGGAATGTATTAAGCTTTCCGGGGCTATGGAACTTGCTCCCAAGCTCGGGCTTTGCCAAAGAATCGTTGATCTAGTCAGCAGCGGTGCAACTTTACAGGCGAACGGTTTGGTTGAGGTTGAGAAAATACTCGACGTTTCTTCTAGGCTGATCGTTAATCGGGTGGCATTTAAAACGAGAAATCAAGAAATTAGCAGCTGGATTGGCAAATTCAAGGAGGCTGTAAATGGTTAAATATTTACGGGTTAGCGATGCTGATTTTGCCGCTAAATTTGCCGAATTTCTCAATTTACGCAGCGAATCTGAGCAAGATGTCGCCGGCGTGGTTAAAGATATTATTGCCGATGTCCGCAAAAACGGCGACCAAGCTATTGTAAAATACAGTAAAAAATTTGATCGTGTCGATAATGCGGTTTTGCGGTTTAGCGAAGCTGAAATTCAGGCGGCACGGGCAGAATGTTCGCCAGAAATTATTGCTGCACTAGAACATGCAGCGGAGCGAATACGTTCCTATCACCAAAAACAATTGCCGCAAGATTTGCTCTATAAAGACGAACAAGGCGTAACTTTGGGCTGGAAATGGACTGCGATCGATGCAGTCGGGCTTTATGTTCCGGGCGGCACTGCATCTTACCCGAGTTCGGTTTTGATGAATGCAGTCCCTGCTATGGTTGCAGGGGTTAAAAGATTGGCAATGGTGGTGCCGACTCCCGATAATAAGCTCAATCCTGCCGTGCTTGCTGCTGCAGATATTGCCGGGGTAAGCGAAATTTACCGCATCGGCGGTGTGCAGGCAGTTGCGGCTTTGGCGTATGGAAGCGAGACGATTGCAGGGGTTGATAAAATCGTAGGGCCGGGCAATGCCTACGTCGCCGAGGCAAAACGCCAAGTTTTCGGCAAAGTCGGGATCGATATGATCGCCGGTCCTTCGGAAATTCTCGTTGTTGCCGATAATAAAAATAATCCGGCTTGGATAGCTGCCGATTTGCTTTCGCAAGCTGAGCATGATCAGTCCGCACAGTCGATTTTGATTTGTGACGATGCCGATTTTGCCTTGCGAGTTGAAGAAGAGATTGCCAAAATATTGGAGAATTTGCAACGCAAAGAAATAGCGGCAAAGTCTTGGCAGAATTACGGAGCGATTATTATCGTCGGTGATTTAAGTGAGTCTGCGGAAATTATAAACAAAATTGCCCCGGAACATCTTGAATTGGCAGTTGAAAACCCGGAAATTTTAGAGAAAAAAGTTCGCCATGCCGGAGCAATATTTTTAGGGCGGCATACGCCCGAAGCTATCGGTGATTATATTGCCGGTCCGTCGCATGTGTTGCCGACTTCGGCTACTGCGAGATTTTCTTCCGGACTTTCGGTATATGATTTCTTGAAGCGTTCTTCTTTGATTTCGTGCGATGCTAATTCGGTTAAGTTAATCGGTGAGAACGGCTCAAAACTTGCCGCAAGCGAGGGCTTGCCTGCTCATAAATTATCGATAGATTTACGCTTATGACAAACACTACTCAATATATAAAAGCGATATTTCTCGATGAAAAAGGCATCAAAAAACGCTCGCCGCAAATTGAGCATGAGCGCAGCGTGGCGATGAACGATCTTATCGAGTGGAATCATTTTGCGATCAAAGATGCCATCGGACCTTATGAGATAACTTTGGGAACTGCCGAGAATCGGATTAAAATTACCGCTATATCCGAGCATTTATCCGATCCGATTGCTATTTCGCTAAATCTTGCCCAATTTCGTAGCATAATTCGGGATTATTTCATTATTTGTGAGAGTTATTTTGATGCGGTGAAACTCGGTAACGTCCCCCGTATCGAGGCTATCGACATGAGCCGCCGGGGGTTGCATAACGAAGGAGCAGATCTACTTGCAATATTGCTCGCCGATAAAGTAACTATGGATAGTGACACCGCTCGCAGGCTATTTACGCTAATTTGCGTCTTGCATTTGCGTTAAATTATTCTTTTTGTTCAACGTCGGAGTTGGATATATAAAGTGCCGAAGTTTTATAGGCATTACTTAGTTTATATGTCTCACCCGATTTTTCGTAATCAAAGACTAATAATGTAGGTTTGCTGTCGTTTGGCAAATAATAGACGTAATAAAGCTTGTCGTTTTTCCAGATTTCTTTTTTGGGATCACCGAGTGATAATTTAACCATTTCTTTGGTTGCACCTATAAATACAGTGCGATTAACGAGAACTTGTTTTTCAGGATATGTTAATCTTAAATTACGTATTTGTGAGAGGCGATAATTTTCTTGTTTTGCGGCTTCGCTTGCCCCGATTATGTCTATACTTATAAGAAATTTGTTCATGGCTTCAGGTTGATACTTTTGCGTATAGAAAAGTACTCCGTATATTATCCCGACCAGTAATATGTAAGGCAAGATTCTAACCATTTAGCAAATCTAATCCATTTTTCATTAAGTCAATTATTAGCAATATAGACTATATTTATTAAAATTGTATTAACTAAATAAAACAAAATTAAGCTTATGTATTTATTTTTTAATCTCTTTATCTCCGGGTAAAGTTATGCGGTAATGCTCACGGTAAGTGCGGGAAAGTTCGGTGCCGCCGAGTTTACTTAGGATCGGCAAACAAAAATTATAAGTATCAATCGGGCGTTCACGTTTGCCAAAATAATATTCTCTATTATCAAAAAATTCTTCTAAAGACAAAGGCTTCCAGTCTCTGCCGTCAAATATATTGCCTTTGATGTAGCCGTCTAAACCGATTGCTTCATAATTGCCGATATATTCATTATAGGCAAGCGAATCGGTGCTAAGAAAAATTTGGAGATCGCCTTTTTGGGGCGGATTTTCCTTTAAGAATTCGTCATCTATATGTTTGAGGAATATTTTTCCCGTCATTATCACGGTGGGAAATTTATTGCCGAGGCTCTTATATCTTACTTTATTGCTTTTGCTCATATATTTTCTATTTTCGTATCGAAGAAATTTCAACCCACATATTTGGATTTTCTAGTTTAAGGTTTTTTTGTGCATTTTGCAAATTTTGTTTATTGCTAAATATGGCGAAGCAAGTTGCACCGCTGCCGCTCATGCGAGCCAGTAAGCAGCCTTGCTGTTTTTCTAGGCTTGAGATAAGATGTGCAATTTCTGGTATTATTGAAATTGCCGCTTGCTGTAAGTCGTTGGAGGTTTGTTTCAGTAATTCAAGTAGTTGAGTAGTGCTTGTGAAGTTTTTGTGTCTTGTGGGCGGAGTTGAGAAATCACCCAATCTTGCGGAAAAAACCTCTGCGGTCGCTAAACTTTTGCCTGGGTTGGCAAGTAATATATACAAATCTTCTTCAATTTCACATTCTTGAATTTTCTCGCCGATTCCGCTCATATAAAGCGGTTTTGCATGCAGACATGCCGGAACGTCTGCTCCGAGCTGCAAGGCAATTTGAGCAATTTCTTGTTTTTCGGCTTTAATGCCCCATAAATCAATTAACAATTTCAGCACGCTTGCGGCATCGCTCGAACCGCCGCCGATTCCGCTTGCTATGGGCAGATTCTTTTCAATCGTAATCTCTGCACCTTGCTCGATTTTAAAGCGTTCCCCAAGAACTTTTGCCGCTTTGATCACGATGTTCTCATGATTTATAAGTATATCGCCGTATTTACCCTTTAAAATTAGCTCGATGTTTTGTGCAGGGCGAACCGATATATTATCGCCGATTGTGTCGGCAAATATTACTAAACTATCGAGTAAGCGATAGCCGTCGCCACGTTCACCGATTACATGGAGATAAAGGTTGATTTTTGCCGGGGCGAATAGAGATTTTATAGTCATATTTTTATTGTACATATAATCTTAACTTCTTTATAAATAGCAAAATAATTATTTTTAACCAAGGATTTTAATATGACTAATGTTTCGGGACGCATGATTCCGTTTGCAATTATTGCCTTTTTTGTTGGATTGGCAATTTTAATGGCGGATTTGGTAACGGTTGCTAGGCATAGTTATCCCGGTGAAATTACCAAAGATGCCTATAAAAAAGGTCTGCAATATAATCAAGCAATTGACCGCACCCAATTACAAGAAAATCTAGGTTGGAACGGTGAAGCAAAGGTTTCGTGGCAAGATTTAGACGTAAATGTAAATTTTACCCTAAAAGATAAAAACGGTGAAAAAATTAAAGATGCTCAGGTCGATGCTTGGTTTATCCGTCCCGTGCAAGCCGGAAAAGACGTGAAGATCGCTTTAGTTGCAGACGGGCAGGGTGGTTATAGCGGAAAAACCGCTTTAGCTTGGCACGGTGAATGGAAGTTGCATATCTCGGCACTTTATAACGGCAATAATTATCAGCAGGTTAAGAATTTAAATATTCAGTGAGCCGGAGGTTGCGGCGAACTTGATGAAGCTGCACGGGACTGTGCGAGTTCTTTAACTTTAGGGTTCTTTTCTAATGCTGCGAGGCGTTCCCTTAAGGTTTTTACGTCTTCGAGTAAGATTTTATTTTCGTCGATCAAGTGAGCATGGGTTTCAATTGCTTTGTCGACTTTACTGGTGCCGTTGAAATAAGAGGGAATTTGCACGATATGGCTTACTACCCAACCGAAAGCAATTGCTATCGATGCCGCAGTTCCGAGTTTGCTGCCGGTTGATTTCATTCCGTTCATGCGTGAGGAAAGATATTCTTCAACTTTTTTGTAACCGTTATAAAATGATGTGGTTGATCTGTCGATAAAATTACCTGGTCTACTACCTAAAAATATGACCCCAAAAGCAACTGAAGTGGCAATTGCGAAACTAATAAAAGCATCTTTTACGGTATATCCTAGTCCATAGATAGCACTGCTGATTCCCAGGCTTTTGGCGGCCTCGGCATTTTTTTCTTCAGTTAGCGTTTCTTTGGTCGGAGTCATATAGTCATTCCAATTACAAAACAGTCATTTTTAATTGGATAAAATGACTATAATTATATGTTTTATAGTGTTTTTATCCAGAAATTTTTTAAATAAAAATTATTTGGAAGCACTATAGAATAAATCCTTTAATAATCTTATTCTAGACGATATAATAACCTATATAAACAAATATATTATGAAGATTTTATGACAATGCAGCTCGCAATATCGCAAGCGGAAATTGCATATGGATTAGGTGAAGTGCCGGTCGGTGCGGTGATAGTTGATTCTAAAAGCAAGCAAATTATCGTCTCTTGTCATAATCTTGTCGAAACATGCGGCGACCCTACTGCTCATGCCGAGATTCTCGCAATTCGTGCCGCATGCGACAAAATAGGCTCTAAGTTTCTGACCGATTGCGATATTTACGTGACCCTAGAGCCTTGCCCGATGTGTTCGCAGGCGATTGCATTTGCGAGAATGCGAAGGGTATATTTCGGAGCTTACGACCCTAAAGGCGGCGGAGTCGAGCAGGGGGCGTGCATTTTTAATCAACCGACTTGTAACCATAAACCGCAAATCATCGGCGGGATAAAAGAGAGTGAATGCAGTAATTTACTTAAAGATTTTTTTGGCGATAGGAGATGATATATATTGATATTTATTTGGGGTTTGTTAGGTTGATACAATTATTTTATTTACAGTCCTTTATGATATGTCAGAATCTCCAATCTCCAATCTCCAATCTCCAATCTCCAATCTCCAATCTCCAATCTCCAATCTAAATCTAATCGGGCTGGTTTCACGCTTGTCGAGATGTCGATTGTTCTTGTTATAATCGGTCTTATTATAGGTGGGGTTTTGGTTGGGCAGGATTTAATTTCTGTTGCTAAGGTGCGTTCTCAAATTAGCCAGATTGAAAAATATCAAACAGCCGTAAATACTTTTAAGCTTAAATACGGCTATCTTCCCGGGGATATGCCTGGGGGAAACAGTGTTACAGGTCATGTGGACCCAAATTCACCTGCAGGGCAATTTGGGTTTAATTATCACGGAGTGTGGGCATCAGGTTGTGGTGGATACGGAGCAGGTATTTGCGGAGACGGAAATGATGTAATCGAAAATAATGCAGGATCTATAAAGCAAAGCGGAGAGGCACATTTGTTTTGGCTTGATTTGGCTCAAGCAGGGTTGATTAGTGAAAAAATTACAAATAGCAGATCTCCGATAAGTTCTTTTCTCCCGACTGCAAAGTTGGGAGACGATAAATATATTCGGGTTTGCTCAGGTGGTGTTTCTATGGATCCTTACAATAGTTCGACGGGAAACGACTCGGTAAATTATTATTTCTTAGACGGTTTAACACCTTATTATGATACTTTCTACGGCAAGCATTCTATAAAAGTTTCCGATGCCAATAGTATCGATACTAAAATAGATGATGGTTTGCCGCAATCGGGAAACGTAATGGCGGTGTATGGATCATATAATTCTTCACATATGGCGGATATTTGGGTAGGAATCGGTACGGTAGTTACAGGTTTAGAGTACGGAGGTGCGGCTACCACGGTTGCAACTCCTTATGTAAGCACTAATTGTTACGATAATAACGGTGTGGTCGGTGTTCAGAAATATCAGATGAAAAATGCCAATAGACCCAATTGTGGGTTATCGATTAAATTTAAGTAACTTAACTCATCGTCTTTTTGGGATCAAATGCATCTCGCACCGCTTCGCCGATAAAAATTAGCAAACTCAACAACAAAGCCAATGTTATAAAGGCGGTGATGCCTATCCAGTAAGCTTGGGGGTTGGATTTTGCCTGACCGAGCAATTCACCGAGCGAAGGCGAGCCGGGCGGTAAGCCGAATCCGAGAAAATCCAGTGATGTCAATGTAGTAATCGAACTGCTCATTATAAAGGGGATAAAAGTCATTGCCGAGATTAAAGCATTTGGCAAAATATGGCGGCTAATTATGCTCACCTCGCCGACTCCTAAAGCTCTAGCTGCTCGCACATAGTCAAAATTTCTTGTGCGTAAAAACTCGGCTCGCACCACCCCTACCAGCTGTAACCACGAAAACAATACCAATAAACCGAGTAACCACCAGAAATTAGGCTCAACGATGCTGGCGAGAATAATCAGCAGGTAAATCTCGGGCAGTCCACTCCAAATTTCGATGAAACGCTGCAGTAACAGGTCGGTAAGTCCGGCAAAATAGCCTTGGATTGCCCCTGCAAATATGCCGATTGCCGAGCTTATTACCGTGAGCATTAGCCCGAAAATTACCGAGATGCGAAAGCCGTAAATCATTCGGGCTAAGATGTCTCGCCCTTGGTCGTCGGTGCCGAGGAGGTTTTCCGAAGTCGGGCGGGAAGGGGCGGGAACGGCATCGTAATTGATTGTTTGATAACTATATTTTATCGGTGGAAAAATCAGCCAACCGTTTTGTTTGATCTTTTCGGCAATGTAGGGATCACGATAATCGGTTTCGGTGAGGAAATCACCGCCAAACGTGGTTTCGGGATAGAATTTAACAACCGGAAAATAATATCCACCTTGATATTTAAGGATAATAGGCTTGTCATTGGCGATGAATTCGGCAAATAAACTCAAGCCGAATAAAATTGCAAACAGCCAAAAAGCAATAAATCCCCTGCGGTTGGAACGAAATAAACGCAAACGCTTGATTGTTATAGGTTGCATGGCGGGATTTGCTCAAATAATAAAGATTTATACTTACCTAACATTACTTCTAATCCTAGTCAAATTTATGTAGAATATGCCCGTTTTGCTTGAGCCAGATTCGGGCTTGTTTAGCATTGGGGTGCAATTGCTCGACGATTTTCCAGAATTTCGGACTATGATTCATCTGCTCTAGGTGGGAAACCTCATGGGCGACGATATAGTCGATAATAATCTCGGGAGCGAAAATTAAACGTCGGTTAAAGGTGAGAATTCCTTGCGAGCTGCAACTTCCCCAGCGTGATTTGGTGTCTTTGATCTCGATTTTGCTAATTTCTTTGCCAATTTTTTCGGCGGCAATCGTGCTTTTTTGCGAACAGATTTCATGCAAATATTTAGCCAAGAAGTCGTTTAAGCGGCGTTTGCAAAATTCATGCATTCCGTAAACGATAATTTTTTCACCGCAATCGGAGAATTTTGTTACTCCACGCCCAGGTGTGTTCTCGATACGGTAATCTTTGCCGAGAATTGATATAATATCAGTAGGTTGCTCATGGTTTTCTTGAGGTGTTTCTATATGTTGTAAAATCCATGAGCGTTTCTGCTCAAAAAACCGCATGCCCGCTTCTTGCGATGCACGTTTGGGTAAAGTCATGATCACCCCGTCTTTGGCAGGGGTAAAGCGGAGGCAAATTCGCTTTGCTCTTGCTGATCTGATAATTTTTAGCGGAATATCCGACATTGGGCATTTATTAAAAGTTGAGAATTTATGAGAAATATTATAAAGCCTAGCATAGACACTGTTAGATAATTATATTTAAAATCTATTTTGGTGCTTTTTGGCTGCAAAACAGGTAATAATTTTTGAAATAGATTGTCTATTCCTGCAAATTATTACCTGTTTTTCGCCTAAAAATCCCTCAAAATCCACATATAAAATAATTAACTAACAGTGTCTAACTTTTAACTTATGAAAACTTAAATTATGTCGATATTAGTTCGTTTTGCACCTTCGCCTACCGGTTATTTGCATGTAGGTAACGTCCGCACCGCAATTGTTAATTGGTTATTTGCCAAAAAACTCGGCGGTAAATTCATGTTGCGGCTTGACGATACCGATAGCGAGCGTTCACGCCCCGAATATGAAGCGGCAATTCTTGAGGATATGAATTGGCTGGGTTTGACTTGGGAAGAATTTAACCGTCAGGCCGATCGCTTTCCTAATTATGAGGCGGCAAAGCAAAAGCTTATCGGTATGGGGCGGCTTTATCCCTGCTATGAAACTCCCGAAGAACTCGATATGCGGCGTAAAATGCAATCGGGACGAGGTCTGCCGCCGATTTACGACCGGGCATCGCTCAAATTAAGTGACGAACAAAAAGCTAAATATGCAGAAGAAGGACGCAAACCGCATTATCGTTTTCTTTTGGAAGATAAGCCGATTATCTGGAAAGATTTAATCCGTGGTGACGTGCAGATGCAGGCCAGCCATATGAGCGACCCCGTTTTGGTGCGTGCCGACGGCGTGCCGCTTTACACTATCGCTTCGGTGGTTGATGACGGCGAAATGGGCGTTACCCATATTATCAGGGGTGAAGATCATGTTAGCAATACTGCGGTGCAGGTGCAGATATTCGAGGCTTTGGGATTTGCAGTGCCGACATTCGGGCATTTGGCTTTAATCAAAACCAAAGAAGGCGAGCTTTCTAAGCGTGTTGGAGGCAACGATATAAAAGGTTTGCGGGCAGAAGGTTTTGAGGCGATGACGGTTAATTCCCTGCTTGCCAAGCTTGGCACCAGTGATTCGGTCGAACCGTTTGCCGATATGGCGAGTTTGATAGCAAGTTTCGATATTGCCAAATTCGGACGGGCAACCGCCAATTATGATATTGAGGAAGTTGAACGTCTTAACGAAAAACTTCTTGCCAAAATGGATTATGCGACCGCAGCGGAAAAACTGGCATTACTCGGTGTAAAAGTTGATGAGAAACTCTGGCAAGCGGTTCACGGAAATATTAAAAAACTCGGTGAAGTGGCAGATTGGCTCGCAATTATCAACGGCGAGATTGCTGAACCTAGCGTTGAAGACAAAGAATATTTGCAAATCGCAGCGAATTTATTGCCGGTTGGTGATTGGGACGAAAGCACCTGGGGAATCTGGACAAAAGCGATTTCTGCCGCAACCGGACGCAAAGGCAAGGAATTATTCATGCCGATCCGCAAAGCATTGACCGGGCTGGAACATGGACCGGAAATGAAATTGCTGTTGCCGCTGATCGGACGCGATAAGGTTTTGCAGCGTTTATAGCAAAAAGCCAGCTTGGTTTTGCCAAGCTGGCTTTTTCTGTAATTATATCAAACTTATTTTTGTGTTATTGTTATAGGTTTGCTATTGCTGCCAGTTTGAGTTAGTGCAAATTGTTTTCCGGTGCCATATTGGTTAACCGTTAATGAATTGCCTGACCCTTTTTGAGTTATCGAAGCGTAATGTTTGTCACCTTCTTGATAGATATTAGCAACGTTATCCGAAGCAGTTTGGGTGATCAAGCCGATATTTCCGTTACCTTTTTGTGTTACTGAAGCACTGCTTCTAGAAACTGCAGTCGTACCAGATTGAACGATTTTAGCTTGGTTGCTTAATCCTTCTTGCAATATAGTTGCAGAGTTTTTATCACCTTTTTGCTCAACCGATGCTTCATTTCCTAAACCGTTTTGTGCAACATCGATAATATTATCATTGCCGATTTGCGATAATAATGCCGATTCTCCTTCTGATTTTTGGGTTATTTTAGATTTATTGTAATTACCGTTTTGTTTTAGCGAAGCGTTTTGTTTTTCTCCCGCTTGTTCGATGTAAGCTGAATTGAAACTGCCAGTTTGGTTGATGGTTAACTTCCCTTTGTTACTCTGAGTGCTTTTGCCGATATTAGAGATTCCTGATTGAATGATTTCTCCATGATTAGTGACTCCTGTTTGCACCAAAGAAGCATCATTTTTGGACAAAACACCGTAATTGGATGTTTGCGATATTTTGGCTTTATTGCTTACACTACTTTGGATTATCTCTGCCTTATGTCCGTCTCCTGTTTGCAAGATAGCCGATTCACTGCCTGAGAAGCTTTGTTTAATATTAGCAGTATTTTGCAATCCGTCTTGCAAGATTGAAGCAGAATTGGAGTCATTCTTTTGAGAAATAGAAGCATAGTTATTATTACCGGTTTGAACGATCGATCCACTATCTTTGTCATTAAGTTGTTCTATAAATCCTGAATTTGAGTCTCCTGTTTGTTTGGTAGATGCTTTGCCGCTGGTCGTTTGTGCGGTTTTTGCAAGGTTTCCTAATCCTGATTGAGATATTTCTCCCTGATTATTGCCTCCTTTTTGTGTCAAAGAAGCTGAATTATAGGACAATATACCTGTTTTATATGTTTGTGATATACTACCTAGATTGTTGGTTCCGCTTTGGATTAAATCTGCTGAATTTGTATCTCCTACTTGATATATAACGGAAGAATTACCCACAGAAAGAATTTGTGAAAGATTAGCTTTGTTTTTTGATCCCGTTTGGTTAATTTTAGCAGAATCTGAATTGCTTTTCTGACTAATTGTTGCTAAATTACTACTTCCTACTTGTTCAATTTCTCCACTATCTTTATCTGCAGTTTGCTCTATAGAAGCATTATTACTATTTCCACCACTTTGTTTGATTGAAGATTTACCGTTGCTTGCTTGTGTGCTTGTTGCCGAGTTTCCTAATCCTGATTGAGATATTTCTCCCTGATTATTACCTCCTTTTTGTGTCAAAGAAGATGAATTATAGGACAATATACCTGTTTTAGATGTTTGTGATATACTACCTAGATTGTTGGTTCCGCTTTGGATTAAATCTGCTGAATTTGTATCTCCTACTTGATATATAACAGAAGAATTACCCACAGAAAGAATTTGTGAAAGATTAGCTTTGTTTTTTGATCCCGTTTGGTTGATTTTAGCAGAATCTGAATTGTTTTCCTGATTAATTGTAGCAGAATTACTGCTGCCGACTTGTTCAATCGATCCGCTGTTTTTATCGGCAAGCTGCTCTAAAGAAGCAGTATTGCTATTGCCTCCGCTTTGTTTAATTGAAGATTTACCGTTGCTTTTTTGAGTGCTTGTTGCCGAGTTTCCAGCTCCAGATTGGATGATTTCACCTGAATTTGTAGCACCGCTTTGTGTAAGAGAGGCTTTGTTGATTAGTAATGATCCAACGGTAGAAGTTTGAGCTATCTGAGCTTGGTTGCTTGCTCCCGATTGCGTGAGCGAGCTTTCATTGCTATCGCCTGTTTGGGTTATAGATGCTGAGGTACTTACTGCACTTTGTGTAAGAGTAGATTTATTTTTTGAACCTTTTTGAATTATTTTACCCGAGTCGGAATCATTTTTTTGGCTAAATGTAGCAGAATTACTGCTTCCTACTTGTTCAATCGATCCGCTGTTTTTATCGGCAAGCTGCTCTAAAGAAGCAGTATTGCTATTGCCTCCGCTTTGTTTAATTGAAGATTTGCCGTTGCTTTTTTGAGTGCTTGTTGCCGAGTTTCCTGCTCCAGATTGGATGATTTCGCCAGAGTTTGTAGCACCGCTTTGTGTAAGAGAGGCTTTGTTGATTAGTAATGATCCAACGGTAGAAGTTTGAGCTATCTGAGCTTGATTGCTTGCTCCCGATTGCGTGAGCGAGCTTTCATTGCTATCACCTGTTTGGGTTATAGATGCTGAGGTACTTACTGCACTTTGTGTAAGAGTAGATTTGTTTTTTGAACCTTTTTGAATTATTTTTCCTGCATCTGAATCATTTTTTTGAGCAAATGCTGCACTATTGCTATTTCCTACTTGTTCAATTGATCCGCTATTCTTATTTGCAAACTGTTCTAATGAAGCAGTATTGCTATTGCCACCGCTTTGTTTGATTGAAGATTTGCCGTTGCTTGCTTGTGTGCTTTTGGCATTGTTGCCTAGCCCTGATTGGATTATTTCACCTTCGCTAGTGCTGCCGGTTTGGCTAAGAGAAGCAGTATTAACGCTAGTAGAGCCGACTTTGGAAGTTTGAGAAATTTGAGCTTTATTGCTAACGCCTGCTTGGGTTAAACCACTTGTATTGCTATCACCTATTTGGTCGATTGAAGATGAATTTGTTGCAAAGCTTTGTGAAAGGGTTGCTTTGTTTTTTGAGCCTGTTTGATTGATTTTACTAGCATTGCCAGTGTCTTTTTGTGACAATGTGGCTGTATTGGTGCTACCAACCTGTGCAATAGATGCTTTTCCGTTTAATCCTCCTTCATATATGGTTGCAGAATTTGAATCACCTTTGCTTTGATTGATAGAGCCTTGGGTTCCGTTTGCTGCAAGAGTCAATTTGGCATTATTTGAATTTCCCGATTGTATGGTTTCTCCGGAAGTTGAGTTGCCGTTTTGAGTTAGAGATGCAATATTGCTATTTCCTGTGATTTTGCTTTGTGCTTGGTTGTTATCTCCGGTTTGCGATAAAGTGCTGGCATTGCTACTTCCGATTATGGTTACTGCATTTGCGTTTCTTGATTTGTTTTGTGTGATATCGGATTTATTTGAATCACCGGTAATAATTAAAGCAAATTTATTCATTTTATCGGTATCGTCTACTCCGGTTTGAGTGGCGGTTGTGGTGTTTTTATTACCTGTAATTTCAATAGATGCTTTGTTATCGTCTTTTTGCGTAATTGATGAGGTGTTTCCTGTACCTTTTTGTTTTGCTGTTAATCCGTTTATTCCGCTTTGTTTTATGTTGAGGGTATTTCCTTTATCTTGATTTATATCGGCATAGTTTGTAAAATACCCAAAGAATCCTTGGTCTATGTTTAGGGTTCCTTTATGAGTTCCCGTTACGATCGCATGGGCGTTTGTTGAAATTAGCAGACTTGTCAACGCAACGGTTGTCATAAGCTTGAATCTATTCATAAAATACCTCGTTATTATTGTTATTATTAAAGTGGGCAAAACCGGAAAAAAGGTTTATGAGTCCCATAATACACTATTACTGTTACAGCTTTATGACGGTTTTAATATTTTTTAATAAAATTTTATAGAAATTAAGATTTACTATAAATCGATACTGTAATTTTATATTTATATAATATATAAGTATCGGTTATATATAATTAAAAAGGCTAAATTTATGTCGCAGGAACCAAACATCGATTTTTCAGGTTTTGTTGAAGAAACAAATGAATCTTCCGAAAAACGTTTGAATATCATCGTCGAAGGTATGCGTTGTGCATCTTGTGCGTGGCGGATTGAGTCTGAATTAAACGCTCTGCCTGAGGTTAAGGCTCGGGTTAATCTTTCCACAAAACGCTTGGTTATCAATTGGAAAGGCACAAAAGAGCGTGGCAATGAGTTGATTGCACTTGCGAGCGATCTCGGTTTTAAGTTGATGCCGTTTGACCCCGATAAGCAAAAAATCTCGGAAGAAAGTGAAGAAAAGCAGTTGCTTAAATGTATCGGCGTTGCAGGATTTGCCTCCGCCAACATCATGATATTTTCGTTTGCTTTGTGGTTTTCTTCGCAAGACAGCATGGGCGTTGCGATGCGAGATTTCATGCACTGGGTTTCTGCATTGATTGCCTTGCCGACGATTGCCTATTCGGGGCGACCTTATTTCGCCTCGGCGATTTCTGCCCTCAAAAATAGACGCACTAATATGGACGTGCCGATCTCGCTTGCGGTAGTTCTGGCTGCCGGAATGAGCGTATTTGAGACTTTGCGGCACGGAGAATATGTCTATTTCGACTCTGCAACTATGCTATTATTTTTTCTACTGATCGGGCGTTATTTGGATAAAAAAGCTCGGGGTAAGGCAAGGGCGGCGGCAGGAGATTTACTTGCAATGATGCAGGGAATTGCCACCGTGCGTGAGGGCGATAAATTACGCTCGATCCCTATTCGTGAGATTATCTCAGGCATGCAAGTTGTGGTTGCCGCAGGTGAAAAAATCGCTGCCGACGGCATCGTAAGTTCGGGAATTTCCGAGGTTGATGCGAGCTTGATCACCGGTGAAACTATCCCTCAAACAATCAAAGCCGGCGATAAAGTTTTCGCCGGTATGATCAATATTTCCGCCCCGTTTGAGGTTACGGTTTCGGCGGCGAGCGAGCATAGTTTGCTTGCCGACATCGTCAAACTGATGGAAAATGCCGAGCAAGGGCAGGCGGCATATGTGCGTTTGGCGGATAAAGTTGCCGGATATTATACACCTGTCGTCCATATTTTGGCTTTGGCGGCGTTTCTCGGTTGGATAGCGGCAGGCATGGCTTGGCAGCCTGCTTTGATGATTGCAACCACAGTTTTAATTATTACCTGCCCCTGTGCTTTGGGCTTGGCGGTTCCGGTCGTACAAGTAGTCGCATCGAGCCGATTATTTCGTAACGGCGTGTTGCTTAAATCAGGCGATGCTCTGGAGCGGCTTGCGGTGGTTGATACTATAGTTTTTGACAAAACAGGAACATTAACGCTCGGAAAACCGCAATTGCTTGGCAAAGGCACTTATAATCTCCAAGATATGCAGCTTGCCGCATCAATTGCAAGCACGAGCAAGCACCCGCTTTCACGGGCAATTCATGAGGCTTGGCAGGGTGATTTGCTTAAAATAGAAGTTAGCGAAGAACCAGGTAACGGTCTTTCTGGCATTTATAACGGCAAGAATATCAAGCTCGGAAGCCGTAAATGGTGCGGTGACGAAAATGCAAGCAATGACGACGATAATCTTGAATTATGGCTCAATGTTGAAGGTGAAAAACCTAAACGTTTTGTCTTTAGCGACGTGCTACGGAGCGATGCTAAGCAGGTTGTAAGCGAGCTGGCTCGCAGCTTCAAGCTGATATTACTTTCGGGGGATCGTGAATCGGTAGTGCGTAAAATTGCTGCTGAACTTGGAATTGAAGATTTTGCTTTCGGAATTACCCCGATCGACAAAACCGCACGTATTAACGATCTTGTCAAAAACGGAGCTAAAGTTTTAATGGTTGGGGACGGGCTAAACGATGCTCCGGCACTTGCCGCAGCTAATGTTTCGATGTCGCCTTCCTCTGCAATCGACATCACCCAAAATGCAGCCGATATGGTATTTCAGGGCGAAAAACTTAATCCGGTTATTGAAGCGATCGACATTGCCAAACGTAGCGTTGTTTTGGTTAAACAAAATTTTGCCTTATCGTTTTTATATAATATCGTCGCAGTACCGCTGGCGGTAATGGGATTAGTAACTCCGCTTATCGCAGCAATTGCGATGTCTTCTTCCTCAATCGTCGTTGTGGTCAATGCGTTGCGGTTGAGTAAATCTATAGGTGCAAAGTTTAATAACCCATCCACATAATTGCAGGATTATCGGTTTTGGTGCTTATTAGCCTAACGGGACGATCAAAAATCAACTTCATTGCAATAACATTGCTAATTTTCTTATTTGAATTGCTTTTTAACAATACCAATTCTCCGTATTCAGGTAAATTCATACTGCCTGTGAATTCTTGAATACTACCGTCTTGTGATGTAAGAATTGCACGAGCATTAACAACTGATTTCATGTTATCTTTTGGTACGGCAAGTACGGCAACAGCGATTATTGTGCGATTAGTAGTCCATATTTTGGGTGGAGTTGTATAAATTACGTTGTTTACTATAGTTTCCAATGAAGTTTCTGTGTAAAATTATTTGTCTATTGCAGTGATAGAATCTATGTCTTTGTTGAGAACTGAGCAATTTTTTTCGTAAACGACTCCAAAAGGACTTATTGGTACGCAGAGTTCCTTGACATTATAATTGTCAATATCATGTGCATATTCTTGCCATTTGTCACACCAAGCAAAATCCCCATTAGCCATCTGCGAAGCAAAAATAATCCAACCGGATAAAATAAGCCAATCAGGCATAATGGACAAAGTGTGTGGGTGGATTTAGCTGTAAGTTGATGATAAATATTCTTAAAAAAGATATTTATATGATTAACAAAAAATTTGTTCAAAATGCGGAAGAAAATCTTTTTACAAAGACG
>Ga0247833_1001292_pt1 | contig 41372 bp, 54 predicted proteins | sample LaCruzMarch2015__7_FD_187117 | JGI IMG/M metagenome (GOLD analysis project Ga0247833, IMG submission 187117) | Freshwater microbial communities from meromictic Lake La Cruz, Castile-La Mancha, Spain - LaCruzMarch2015_8m | ecosystem: Environmental > Aquatic > Freshwater > Lake | place: Spain...
CCTGCAACAATAGTATCTACCGTTAAACATAATGCTTTGAAATTAGCTCTTTGACATCGCTCAATTAAATTATCTGTTAAACCTCTATCTTTATGTATGTAAAGTTGAAATAATTTTGGACCACCTGTTAAGTTTCCAACCTCTTCAATACTAGTTGTCGCAATTGTTGACATTCCAAAAAAAGTTCCGAATTTTTCTGCTGCTCTTGAAGTCGCTTTCTCCCCATCGTGATGATACAATCTATGCATTGCAGTTGGTGCAAGAAATAACGGCATATCAATTTTCTGTCCAAATACAGTTGTAGACATATCGATAGAACTTACATCTCTCAGAACGCTTGGAACTAAATCACAATCATTAAATGCAGAAGTATTTCTTTTTAAAGTAACTTCATCATCTGCGCCACCATCGATATAATTAAAAATTGGGGAAGGAAGTCTTTTTTTTGCTAACTTTCTAAAATCATCAACATTAAAGCATCTAGCTAATGACATTATAAAGTTTTAGAAATTTTTTTGAAAACTGATGCTGTAATTATTTGCGCCTGGATTTTTATCACCTAAACTAGCGTTTGAAATGTGACTGTAAGAAACACCAATATTAGATGTTGAGCTTAAGTTTAAAGCCGCTCTAACTTGTGTTTTAAATTCAATACTATGGCCTAAATCTTTTCCATCACCTTTTCCATAAACACCAGGTGTAAAACTTGGGCTAATTAAAACTGAGTTATTGGCTAATTTATAATCTAATCTAACGCCCGCATAACCATACTTGGCACTATCATCTGTTACTAAAAATCCTACCACAGGTTTGAAATCGCCAATTGGGGAACCAAAAAGAGTTTTATCAAAATCATAATCTAACTGTAACATTGCAGCATTTTTTTTGTCATCACTATGATCAAATTTTCCAACTGAAAAAGTGAAGCCTTCTGATCTAGCTGTTGAAACTAGAGAGATAGACAACAAAGAAATTACTCCAAAAAATTTAGTAAGTTTTGAATTCATTTTTATGAGCCTTTATTTAATAAAATTAGCGGAAATGCAATAAAGATTCTACTTTTTTTTCTTACTATTTAATCTGAATATTAGGAAACCGCCTGTAATAAAGATGATTAAAGGTAATAACCATAAGGCTAGACTATTAATATTTAAACCTGGATTATAGACAATCCAATCGCCATAACGACTTATTAAAAACTCGTAAATTTGTTTTTCATTCTCTCCATTCTCTAATTTCTTAGAAATTAATTTTTTTAGATCAATTGCAAAATCAGAATTTGATTCATAAATCGACTGTCCTTGACAAACAATACATCTAATATTTTTATAAATTTTATTCTTTAATTCTTCACTTGCAGAAAAAACATTAGAAGACAAAATAAAAAATATAATAATAAAAAAATATTTTTTCATTTATTTTGTAATTCTAAAATTTTATTAACCGTATCTTCATTCAGTGGGCCAATATGTTTAAAAATTATTTTTCCTTTTTTTAAAACATATGTTTCCGGAACCCCATAGGCACCCAATTGAATTGCAACTTCTCCTTTTTTATCAACGCCTATTAAACTAAAAGGGTTTCCATATTTTTTTAAAAAGTTTTTCGCATTCCCACTTTCATCTTTATAATTAAGGCCAATAATATCGATTTGATTTTTATTTTTTAAATCCATTAAGAAAGGATGCTCAATCCGACAAGGAATACACCAAGATGCCCATATATTTAAAACGGTAAAATCTTTTCCTGATAAAATATTACTATCTAACTTTGGATTTTTATTTAAAAGATTCTCCAAAATAAATTCTGGAATTTTTTTACCAATCATTTGATTAGGTTGATAAGTTTTATTGGAATTTAAAACTCTTAAAAAAAGAATAAAAATTATAACAATTGTTATTCCGAGAATTATAATTTTATATTTACTATTCATTTCTAAGTCTAAACGTTTGATAAATTCCACCAAAAGCAATTAACAATATAGAAAACCAAATCCAAAACATTAAAGGTTTATAATAAAATCTTACCATAATTTTATCTTTTTCAAATTCAGACAAGTTAATTGCAAAATAATAATCTACGATAAAATTATTTTTAATGCTTGTCTCAGAAGTAAATTGGACTGGCTGATCATATTTTCTAATAGACGGAGTTAATTCGACTTGTTTTTCTTTATTGGTCACTAAAAAATTTCCAAAAACCTCCTCGTAGTTTTCTTTTTTGATTTTATTAATACTCTTAAATTTAATAATAAATTCTTGAATTTTGATCTCATCACCCACCTTCATGGCTGTATTAATCTCTTTTGATAAATAAGCATTAATAAATATAGAAAAAATCAATATGCCAAATCCTAAATGAGAAACTAATCTTCCAAAATTTAAGCTTAATTTTTTTTGTGAAATCCAGTCAAATATAACTGAAATAATTAGGTATACCGAAAACAACAACCCTAATATCGAAATAATATCTTTATAATCAAAAAACCAAAAAATAATCACTGATGAGATCGCAATGGAAATTGGAAAAAATATTTTAAAATTTTTTATTTGTAAAAATTTATCTTCTTTATTCCAACTAACAAGAGGTCCATGCGACATGAAAAATAAAAATGCAAATAAAAATGGAGCTAAAATAGTATGATAATAAACAGGGCCAACCGAAATACTTTTTCCACTAATGGCATCTAGAATAATAGGATAAACTGTTCCAACTAAAATCACCGAAAGAAAAAAGATTAAAAAACAATTATTAATTAAGATAAAATTGTCTTTCTGTAAAAAGGAATATTCTCCATATGAAGATTTTTTAGGACTCTTAATAATAAAAATAGCTAATGAAAAAAAAGTAATAAATAAAATTGTACTTAAAATATATACACCTCTGTAAGGATCATTTGCAAAAGCATGCACTGAATTTAATACTCCTGATCTAACTAAAAAAGTTCCAAGTAAACTCATGATAAAAGTAAATATGGAAAGTAATGCCGTCCAAGAATGTAATTTATCTTTTTTAAGAGTTACAATGTTAGAATGAATTAAAGCAGTTGCTGCAAGCCAGGGCATTAATGATGCGTTCTCAACCGGATCCCAAAACCAATATCCTCCCCAACCTAATTCATAGTAAGCCCAAAAAGATCCAAGACCAATTCCAACAGTGAGCAAGGACCAAGGAAGAATAATCCAAAAATTTGCAATCTTACTCCATGATTTATCAAAATTATTAGTCACTAATCCTGCAAGCGCAAAACTAAAAACTAAAGAAAAACCAACATAACCAAAATATAAAAATGGCGGATGAATCACAAGTAACGGATCCTGCAGAATAGGATTTAAACCAAGACCTTGAGATGGTTTTGGATCCATTTGGTCAAAAGGATTTGAAGTAAAAATTAAAAAAATTAAAAAAATTAAGATTAATATTGATTGAAAAAAAACCGTATAAAATTTTAATTTTTCACTGACTTTGGTTCTAGCGAATACAAAGGAAAATAATGATAATATTAGAATAAATAATACCATGCTGCCTTCGTGATTTCCCCACGCTCCTGATATTTTATAGATTAAAGGCTTAGTAGTGTGAGAATTTTGATAAACGGCTACATTAGAAAAATCAGAAACAACAAAACAATATATTAAAGTTAAAAATGAAATTAATAATAAATAAAAAATACTATTATTAAAAAAATTAATTATTTTTGAATTTTTGAAGTCATTATTTCTTATTCCTTTAATTAATGAAAAAATTAAGAAACCGTTAAATATTAAAGAAAAAAATAAAGCTAAATTACCTATATAACCAGCCATATTTATTTACCTGATGTATTTTTTTTCAAACTGTTAGCAACTTCTGGCGGCATATAATTCTCATCATGCTTTGCAAGTATCGTGCTTGCAATAAAATATTTTTTATCTTTAAGAACGCCTTCTACAACTGCACTTTTGCCTTCAACAAACAAATTGGGTAACAAACCATTATACTCAACGAAAATTTCATTTTTCAAATCAGTAATAACAAAAACATAATTATTATTATTTTTCTTTAATGAACCTTCTTTAACTAGACCTCCAAGTCTAATCTTATTATAAGGAGTATTTGTTAAATTTTTTATTTCTTGAGGCGCATAGAAATACACAACATTCTTTTGTAAATTATTATAGATAAAGAAAAATATTATCGTTGCAGCTATTGCTATTAAGGAAAAAATTTTTAATCTATTTTTTGCAGATTTGCTAAAAATCATAATCGTATTTAAAAAAAAAATTTTAAGTAGATATCGAGACTTAATTAGATATCAAACTAAAATCTATTAGATTGCGCTGAAACTGGCGCTTCTTCAACTTTTTCAGACTGATAAAGATGTTCGATGTTTTTAATAGAATTTAATTTTTTAACTGAAACGTAATAAAGAGAAATTAAAGATAACGCGGCAAATGCATATGATAACCATATGTACAATCCGTAACCACCCATATTTAAGAATTCTAAAATCATTTTTTATTAACTCTAAAATTAATAATTTCATATTTATATCTAATCAAGAAAATAATCAGTGATAAAATACAAAAACTAAAAAACATAATAAGTAATGGCGCTAACATTGAACTATGTATGGTGGGTGCGGCAGTTAGTGTAATGCTTGCTGGTTGGTGAAGTGTATTCCACCATGCAACTGAAAATTTAATAATAGGAATATTTATTAATCCTACTATACCAACAATATTAGTAATTTTTTCTGCTAAATTATAATTTTTTATAAACGACCACAAAGAAACATATAAAAAATAAGTTAACACCAGAACAAACATTGAAGTTAGTCTGCCATCCCAACTCCAAAAAGTTCCCCATGTTGGGTAACCCCATAATGATCCTGTGACAACAGAGATTAAAGAAAAAACTAACCCTATAGGTGCTAAACTTTTTGCATAAACCGAAAAAACTCTAAGTTTAAAAATTAAACTTATAAATGATGAAATTCCAATAATTAAAAAGATAAATAAAGAAATCCAAGAAGACGGGACATGAACATACATAATTCTTACCGTATCTTTTTGTAAATAATCAATTGGTGAAAAAAGTAATGCTAAAATTAAACCAGTAATAAGCGCAAAAACCAAAATTATCTTTAACCAAAAAATACTAGAGTTTGCTAAATTAAAAAAAGTTCTAGGTTTAAATATTCCAAACATTTAAGAAGATTTTTTACTACATGTTTGGGAAGATTAGAAGTTTACCTAACTGAGATAAGGGAGATTGGGGATCAAAAATAACTCAGTTAGGTATTAACTGAAATCTAATAAAATAATCTGTCGAACTTTTGCGCTAAAATTGTTTGAATTAAGGCGTTAAGAATTGCGACTAATTTGATGGTTTAAAGTAAAGATTTCCTCTTTTTCCTCTAAATATTTCATTAACCAAAGGATGTCTCACAGGCTCATTTGGATCATCTCCTACTAAATTTTGTTCTGAAACATAAGCTTCATAGGTGATCTCATCATTCTCAGCTAATAAATGATAAAAGGGCTGATCTTTTCTAGGACGTGCTGCTTTTGGGATTGATTGATACCACTCTTCTGAATTATTAAATTGGAAATCTACATCGTAAATAACACCTCTAAAATCAAACAAACGATGTCTTACCACTTCTCCAATTGAGAATTTGGCTTTGTTTAATTTTTTTTCTAACATTAAAATTTAAAGTAGTGATTCTTATAAAAAATTCAATAGCTCACTGGATTGTATCTAAATACATCTTAAGTCTAATTCCTTTTTTTCCTTTAGTTGTCGCATAAATTGGAAAATAGTTATCCCCAACAATTCCAAAATAAAGATCTACCTTAAACTGCTCGGGAGTATTTGGATCTCCTGGAGTGTATCCAGATATTGGCTGATAAGTCAAAATGCACTTTTGTAATTTCCCTTTGTAATTAGAAAAGATTGAATCAAAATCTATCTGAACATTTTCTTTCTTCATCACTAAGTAATAAAAAATATTACCATCAAAAACTTTAATTTTTTTATCACAATCAAGATTTTTTTTATCGATTAAAAATAATTTTTTAACCGCAAAGATTGGATCAATCACGCCAAAATAGTCTTCTTTATTGTATGGAACTTTTTTAGTTAAATCTTCAGTTCTGGGTGGATCTGTTTCAAAATTAAGAACTTTTTCTTTGGAAAAATTGATTTTATTTAATCTATATTTATTGCTTGTTGGTTTTTCATAACGATATTCATACTTCCAAGTGTTTTTACTTTTATCATTAAATTCAACTTTAGATTTTGCTAAAACTTTTACAAAAAATCCAACGATACCGACACTTTCAGCACTAAAGGTAATCTTGTTGTTTATTTCATCATCAATATTAAAATTAATCTCCATAACATTTAGATTATAGGCTCGGACCTCATATCTAAATTCTTTTGCTAAAGATGAATTAAAGTTTAAAATAATTGTAGAAATAATTATTAAAAATTTAATGAATAAAGGTCTCATAAAATTTTTCTTGGATATAGGTCCGTTATTAATCTTTTTTTATTTCTATAAAAAACATGGAATGAGTTATGCAATACTTCCTTTAATTATTGCAACTATTATATCGGTATTTTTTGTTTACCGAATAGAAAAAAAAATACCAACAATACCAATATTAGGGGCTGTTGTTGTTACTCTGTTTGGTGCATTAACAATTGTTTTTGATAATAAAATATTTTTTTATATGAAGCCTACAATTATAAATATAATTTTTGCACTTATTCTTTTGTACGGACAAATCTTTTTAAAACAACCTTTGCTAAAAAAATTGTTTGATGGATCAATTAAAATTTCAGACGAAGGTTGGAATATTTTAAATAAACGATGGATATATTTTTTTATTTTTTTAGCGATACTCAATGAGCTTGTTTGGAGAACGCAAAGTGAAGACTTTTGGGTTCAATTTAAGGTATTTGGACTATTACCAATCACTTTAATATTCACAATTATGCAAGTATCACTTATTCAAAAACATAGAGTTGATTAATGAAATTTCATTTAATTAAAAATAACAATCTTAATAAAGAAAACTTTTTTAATAAAAAAGAACTTCAAGAAATTTTAAATCTTTATGGTTCAATGGTCTCTGTTGGGGAATGGAAAGATTATGGGATCTATATGAGTAAAACTATGATTAGTTTTGAGATCTATAGAAAAGCAACTGAAAATCCTCTTTTTCAAATACTAAAAAAACTTAATCAAAAAGATAAAAATAAATATCAATTAAAAGATGCAAGTGGCTCTGTAATCAAAAGCTCAGATAATTTGAGTTCCATATTAAAAATTATTTCAAAAAAACACTCAACCAAATATTTAAGAGTTATTAAATAACTTGAGAAAAAAAAATCAATTACCAAAAAAGATTTGTCTTAATTGTAACAAAGAGTTTCTTTGGAGAAAAAAATGGGAAAAAAATTGGAATTTCGTTAAATATTGTTCTAAAAAATGCTCCGGAAACTAAACTCAAATAAAAAATAATTTTAAATTTAATGAAATTATACTCTAATTAAATTATAATAATTATATGACAAAAAATTTTATTACTTATTTATTATCTGTTTTAGCTGGAATAGCCTGTTTTCTTTTTCTTTTGAATTGGGTGTTAGATGAATATGGTTATATGGGAGCTATTGTGCTGCCACTAATTTTAGTTTCAATTTTTTTAATTATTAAAAAAATGATTAAATGAAAAATCCATTTATTATTATAATCGCAGCAATAATTTTAATTTTTATTTTAGGAACAAAAGCATTTTGGTCAATTTTAGTTTTAACTATTGCAATTTATTTATTAATTTTTGTATCAAATTATCTAAAAAAATTTGAAACAGGTGATAAAGACCTAACTAATAAAGATTTTTGGAAATATAGTTGTGATATTAGAAAATTCAAAAAATCAATTTGGGAACCTAAAGAAACATCAGAAGTTATAAATAAAAAAATTTTTAGAGATAGATTGGTTAATTGTTACTGGACTTTAATTTTAATAATTTTCTTCTTTAGTTGTTATTTATTCACAGGAATTGGTGATTTTATTTTAAGTTAATTTTATAGCCCCAATTACTCGGGGCTATAAAATAGAATAAATTAATTAGTCTCTTCTTTGTCCAAAGAATCTTAACAACATTACAAAAAGGTTAATGAAATCTAAATAAAGAGTTAAAGCACCCATAATAGATTTTTTAGCCATTGTTTCTGAATCGCCTCCATCAAAATACATTTCTTTAATTTTTTGTGTGTCATACGCTGTAAGACCAACAAAAATTATAACTCCAAGTAATGAAACGATGAATTCTAGTTGTGTAGATTTAAGAAAAATATTTACGATTGATGCAATAATGATTCCAATTAAACCCATCATTAAAAATGATCCAAGTTTAGTTAAATCAGATTTTGTTGTGTAACCGTAAAGACTCATTGCAGCAAAAGTTGCTGCAGTAATGAAAAATACTCGAGCAATACTAGCTCCAACATAAACCATGAATATTGAAGAAAGTGATGCACCCATTAATCCTGCAAACACCCAAAATAATGTTTGAGCTTTTGATGCACTCATTTTTGCAAGTCCAAAACTCATCCACAATACAATACCCAATGGAGCAAAAGCGATTACCCACATTAATGCAGAATTGTAAATTGCATTACCTAAATTAGTTAGACCAGTGATTGAACCGGCATCATTTGTAACTACAGAATATTTAAATAAAAATAACGCTACAAAACCTGTCACCAGAATACCTGTTGCCATGTAATTATAGATCTTCAACATGTAGGATCTAAGGCCCTGATCTATGGCACCCGATTCTGCACGTGTCGTAGTTCTTGTTTGACCATACTTTAAGTTCATTTTTTTTTTGCCTATATGTTTGTTTGACCCATTATATAATATTAAAATATGTTCGTTTCAAGAAGCTTAAAAAAAGACTATTCCATTATCTTTTTGGAGATAAAAAAGTATGAAATTTAATAAAATACCAAATACGGATTTAAACGTTAGCCAAATTTGTCTTGGCACAATGACCTGGGGTTCCATGCAAAATACCGAGCAGGATGGTTTTGATCAAATGGACTATGCCGTTTCAAAAGGGATTAATTTTTTTGATACCGCAGAATTATACTCCATACCACCTACAAAAGAGACGTGCGGTGTAACAAATAAAATTATTGGTAACTGGTTAAAGAAAACAAAAAAGAGAGATGAAATCATCATCGCCGATAAAGTAACGGGCAGATCTGGAATGGACTGGATTAGGCCGGGTGAGAAAGAAACTAGACTTAATAAAAAACAAATTAACACTGCAATTGATAATAGTTTAAAAAATTTACAAATTGATCACGTTGATATTTATCAGCTGCACTGGCCTGATAGACCTTTAAATGTGTTTAGTGGACTTGAATATGAACACACTGAAACTAACGATATAATACCTATTCTTGAAACTATGGAAGCAATGGCATCTTTAATTAAATCTGGAAAAATAAAATATTACGGACTTTCAAATGAAACTTCTTGGGGTACAAGCCAATATATAAAACTTGCAGATAAACATAATATTCCAAAGCCTATAACAATACAGAACCCTTATAGTCTTATTAATAGAAGCTATGAAGTTGGACTTTCTGAAATTTCAATTAGAGAAAAAATTGGATTACTTGCATACTCACCTTTGGGTGGTGGACATTTGACTGGAAAATATTTAGGGGGCAAAAAGCCTACTGGAACTAGAGAAGTTCTATGGGGCAATAGATTTGATAGATACAGAACTCGAAATACAGAGCCAGCAGTTAAGGCTTATTACGAAGTTGCAAAGAAACACAATATCGATCCTGCACAAATGGCAATTCAATTTTGCATTATTCAAAAATTTGTAACGTCAACGATTATTGGTGCAACATCAATGGAGCAGTTAAAGAAAAATATTGATAGTATTGATCTGTCACTAACTAATGATGTAATAAAAGACATTAATAATGTTCAATTAATATATTCAAACCCATGTCCTTAAGAATTTTATTTTTTTCTATAATCTACCTATTGTCTTTTGAACAAAAAATATTTGCTCAAATTAAACTGGATGGACAATTTAAAAACTGGGCTGCACAAAATACTAATATTAACGGTCAGCAAGTTTGTTATGCCGTATCAAGTCCTGTGGCCTCTGATCCAAAAGGTCTTAACAGAGCAGAATCTAGAATATTTGTAAGTTTTAGACCTAACGACAAAATACAAAACGAGATAAGCGTTACTAGCGGGTATAATTACAAAGCCTCTTCTAGAGTAAATGTTGCTATCGATAAAAAAGAATTCAAATTTGAAACTGAAGATAATTTTGCTTGGCTTACAAAATATGAAGAGGAAGTTGCAATGATAGAATTGATGAGAAAATCCTCTCAAGCCAAAATTAGCGCAACCTCAGCTAAAGGCTCCAAAACTATCGACACTTTTTCATTAAGTGGTTTTAGTGATGCCTATGAGGCTGCTAAAAAGAAATGTAATTTCATTTAATAATGAAAAAAAAAGTTAAAAAAATTGTTTTAGCTTATTCTGGTGGTCTTGATACTTCTGTAATTTTACGTTGGTTACAAGAAAACTGTCATGCAGAAATTATTGCTTACACAGCAGATCTTGGACAAGAAATAGATCGAAAAAAAATAATCAGAAACGCAAGAAATCTTGGCGTTAAAAATATCGTTATTGAGGATTTAAAAGATGTTTTTGTAAAAGATTATATTTTTCCAATGATTAGAGGAAATGCTTTGTATGAAGGTATTTATTTACTCGGTACTTCTATTGCCCGACCTCTAATTGCAAAACGTCAAATTCAAATTGCAAAAAAATTTAAAGCAGATGCGGTATCACATGGATCAACAGGAAAAGGTAATGATCAAGTAAGGTTTGAACTAGCTTATTACTATTTTAATCCAAAAATTAAAATTATTGCTCCATGGCGTGATTGGGATTTTGCATCAAGAAGCGATCTAATTAAATATGCTAAAAAGAATAATATTCCTGTTCCAAGTGATAAAAAAGGAGCGCCTCCATTTTCTGTAGATGACAATTTATTTCACACTTCAACTGAAGGTAAAATTTTAGAAGATCCATCAAAACAAGCGCCTGAATTTATTTTTCAAAGAACAGTTTCTCCTGAGAAGGCTCCAAATAAACCATCTTATGTGACTATTGGTTTTAAAAATGGTGATCCAATTAGCATTAACAATAAAAAATGTTCTCCAAGTAAATTACTTTCACTTTTAAATAATATTGGCGGTAAGAATGGAGTGGGTAGAGTGGATCTTGTTGAAAATAGATTTATTGGAATAAAATCTCGTGGTGTTTACGAAACTCCTGGCGGAACTATACTTTTATTCGCTCATAGGGCAATTGAATCTCTTACATTAGATAAAGAAACTGCTCATAAAAAGGATGCGGTTATGTCTAGATTTGCAGAATTAATTTACAATGGATTTTGGTATTCAAAAGAAAGATTAAGATTACAAAAAATTATTGATCAAAAAAGATCTCGAGTTCAAGGAACTGTTAAATTAAAAATTTATAAAGGAAATGTAAGTATTGTTTCAAGAATATCCAATAAGAGTATTTACTCAATGAAAAATGTTTCTTTTGAGGAAAATAAAACATTTAATAAAAGAAGAGTTGAGAACTTTATTAAAAAGAATGCCCGTCTACTTAGAAAGTAATTAATTTATATTTTTAAAAGCTTTTAAAGTATTGTTTAAAAGACAAGCAATCGTCATCGGTCCTACCCCACCTGGAACTGGAGTTATGGCTCTTGCTTTTTTTACAACTGAATCAAACTCAACGTCACCAACTATTTTATAACCTTTTTTTTCTGTTTTATCTTCTTCTCGATTAATTCCAACATCAATAACTATCGCTCCTTCTTTTACCCAATCACCTTTTACTAAATTTGCACGTCCAACAGCTGCAACAACGATATCTGCTTTCTGACATAATTCTTTTAAATTTTTAGTTTTAGAATGACCAATGGTAACGGTGCAATCCTCTTTGAGTAATAATTGCGCCATAGGTTTTCCATTCAAATTTGATCTTCCAATAATTAGAGCTTCTAATCCTGTTAAATTTTTTTGAACATTTTTTATAAGAAGATAAGATCCAAGAGGAGTGCAAGGAACTAAAGAATCTTTTCCGGAAGACAAATTACCAACGTTTACAGGATGAAAACCATCCACATCTTTTTTTGGGTCGATTTCCTCAATAATTTTACTTCCATTTATGTGTGGAGGCAAAGGTAACTGGACTAGTATACCATGAACTTTTTTATCTTTATTTAGTCCATGAATAACCTCAATGAGTTTTTCTTGAGTAATAGAACTTTCAAATCTTATTACCTCAGAAGTAATTCCAACTTCTTTCGCAGAAAGTTCTTTATTTCTTACATAAATTTCACTTGGAGTATGATTTCCAACTAAAATTACGGTTAAGCCAGGAGTAGTATTCCTAGTTTTTTTTATACTTTCAATTTCTTTTTTGATTTCATTTCTTAATTCTTGTGCAAACTTTTTTCCATCTATAATCACCAGAAAACCTCTTTATAATAATGATAATTCTTCATCGCCAGGTGAGAAAATCTTTATTTTTTTCCACCTTAGTCTTTTTAGAGTATTTGCAACATTAATACTAATACAATTCAAAGTACAGTTATCAAGATTGTTTTCAATTTTATGGTTTAAAATTATCTTTAATAATTGATCGGCTGCTCTCTTTGAATAAACAAAGATGACATCAATTAACTTGCTTTTTAAATCTTCAATTAATTTTAAATCAGTATTTAGATTGGGTTCAGTTGTATAATTAATTACGCTTTTAATTAGAAAACCGCCTTCCTTAAAATCATTTTCTAAATCATTAGAAACAAATTCCCCTCTAACATAAATAAATTTTTCTTTACTTTTATCCAAAGTTTTAAAAATAAGATCTTTTAATTCAAAATAATTTCCGCTTGCAACATGAATATTTAAAAAACCTTTTTTTTTTGCAACCGCAGCCGTCTGCTCACCAACACAAAAGCATTTAAGATGAACGATATTTTCTATTTTTGCTAAATGATTAATCGCGTTGGAACTTGTAAAAATTATTGAAGTAAAATCTTTAAAATTTATATCAGGTGTTATAATTGGTTTAACATTAAGTATTGAGAAATTAGTGACGTTATGACCTTTTGAAATAAATTTATTAACTAAGACTTCAGAACTATTCAGACTTTTTGTAAATAGTATGCGCAAGTTTTGTCTCCGAAATAATAAAGTTGTCTCCAGCCTTAGATAAGATTTCTTCAGCCACATCCATTCCTATACTTTTTGCTTTTTCTAAAATTCCAGTTTTGTGTGCTCTAAAGCATTGCTTCCCATCCAATGATAACAATTCTGCTTTTAAAAACAATTCTCCCTCATCGTTAATGATAGCATTTGCTCCAACCGGAGTATCACATGCGCCATTTAATACTTCTAATAATGAACGCTCTGCTTCTGCTAAAATTTGCGTTTCTTTATCATTTATTGTTTTTAAGATATCTTTAACAACAGAATCTTTCTCTCTACACTGAACAGTTATAATTCCTTGTCCTGCGGATGGGATGATTACATCTTTCTCAAAATATTCTTTTACTTCAGAATGAAATCCTAGTCTTTTTAATCCGGATGCTGCAAGCACTATGGAATCGTAAATTCCCTCTTTCATTTTATTAATTCTAGTATCGATATTTCCTCTTATTGGAACCATTTTTAAATCATCTCTCAGTCTTTTTAATTGAGAAAATCTTCTAACAGAAGAGGTTCCAACGGTAGAGCCTGGTTTTAAATTGGCGAATGAGCTTGCAACAGGAGATAAGAATGCATCTCGCTCATCTGTTCTTTTTAAAAAACAAGCAAGTGACAATTTATTTGATGAAAAAGTTGGCACATCTTTAAGAGAATGAACCGCAACATCAATTGATTTTTCAAGCAAACACTCTTCAAGTTCTTTAACGAAAAGCCCTTTGCCTCCCATCATTCCTAAATTTTCAGTTTTAAATTTATCACCTGATGTTTTGATAATCTTAATAATAAGTTGATCAGCTGTAACTCCTGGATAAGCAAGTAATAGCTCATCTCTAAAATGTTCTGTTTGCGCAAGCGACAGTCTACTACCTCTGGTGCCAATAATAATTTTTCTATTTCTTAACATTTTGCTGATTTAATAACATTTTGTTATATATTATCGCTACTTTTTATAGCGACAGGTGATCACACTCAATACATCTATGAAAAAAGATTTAACATTCCTTGGAATCGAGACTAGTTGCGATGAAACTGCTGCATCAGTTGTAAGAGAAGATGCGGAAGGAAATGTTAAAATATTATCAAATGTGATCTCTAGCCAAGTTGATGAGCATTTAAAATTTGGAGGAGTGGTCCCAGAAAACGCCGCAAGATCTCATGCTGAAAAAATTGATATTATAATAAAAAAAGCCATAGACGATAGTAAATGCAAATTTGAACAATTAGATGGTGTTGCAGCAACAGCAGGTCCTGGTCTGTTAGTTTGTTTAATGGTTGGTCTGAGCGCTGGAAAAAGTATTGCAGGAATTTTAAAAAAACCATTTCTTGCAATTAATCATTTAGAAGGTCACGCGCTTACTCCAAGAATTTTTAATAAAATAGAATTTCCTTATCTTCTACTTCTAGTATCGGGTGGTCATACACAATTTTTGATTGTTGAAGGAATTGGAAAATATAAAAGAATTGGAACAACCATTGATGATGCTCTTGGAGAAACTTTCGACAAAACTGCAAAAATGATTGGTCTTGAATTTCCAGGTGGACCAAAAATTGAAAAGCTTGCAGAAAACGGAAATGAAAAAACCTATGTTTTGCCTAAACCAATATTAAATCATCCAGGATGTAATTTATCTTTTGCAGGTTTAAAAACAGCAATCTTGCGATTATTACCAAAGATAAAAACCAAAAAAGATAAAGAAAATCTTGCAGCCTCTTTTCAAAAAACAATTAATGAAATTCTATATATCAAATGTAAATCAGCCATGACTGAATTTATTTCTAAATACAAAAAAGATAAAAAAGTTTTTGTAATATCTGGTGGAGTCGCTTCAAATAAAAGCATTAGAAATAATTTAGATAAATTAAGTAAAGAAATGGATTTTGAAAATTTCTTTCCCCCCATTGAACTTTGTAGTGATAATGGAGCAATGATTGCTTGGGCTGGAATTGAAAGATTTAAAAAAGGGACTGAAGATAATCTTGATGTTCTTGCAAAGCCAAGATGGCCTTTAGATCCTGATGCACCTTTTTTAAAAGGGGCTGGAGTAAAATACTAATTTTTGTATTATTAATTTTAAAAAATCATTGATTTATATAGATAAGTTTGGCTTTGTTTTGACACGGGCACCTCTTAAAAGTAAAAAAATTTCATGAATTATTGGTTAGTAAAATCAGAACCCTCAGTATGGTCATTTAATGACCAGAAAAAAATAGGTTCTAAAGGAACTGTTTGGGATGGGGTTAGAAATTACCAAGCTGCAAATTATTTAAAACAAATGAAATCTAATGACCTTTGTTTTTTTTATCATTCTAATGAGGATAAGAAAATTATTGGGATAGTTAAAATTATTAAACCAGCATTTATTGACCCAACAGATAAGGAAAAAAAGTTTGTGGCGGTTAAAGTTGCTTACTATAAAGACTTAATAGAGCCGGTTTCACTTGCCGATATAAAAGAAAATAAAGAAATTTCCCACTTACCTCTTATAAAACAAAGCAGATTATCAGTAATGCCTATAGATTCAAAAAGCTGGAAAATAATATGTAAGATGGGTAGAATTTAAAAAATAAAAGGGGATTAGGGGATTAATGAGCGACAAACTTTTCAAAGTGCCTGCGGATTGGGCAAAAAATTCTTATGTTAACCAATCGTCATATGAGGCCAAGTATAAAGAATCTGTTAACAATAATGAAAAATTTTGGGCGGACGAAGGAAAAAGAATTCATTGGTTTAAACCTTACACAAAAATTAAAGAAGTAATTTACAGCACAAAGAAAGTTTCTATTAAATGGTTCCATGACGGAACCACTAACGTTTCATATAATTGCATCGATAGACATTTGCCAAAAAGAGCAAAACAAACTGCAATTATTTTTGAAGGAGATGATCCAAAAGAATCTAAAAATATTACCTACCAAGAATTAAGTGATGAGGTTTGCAAACTTGCAAATGGATTAAAAGAAATTGGAATTAAAAAAGGTGATCGAGTTACAATTTATATGCCAATGGTTCCGGAAGGAGTTTATGCCATGCTTGCTTGTACTCGAATTGGAGCAATTCATTCTGTGGTATTTGGCGGTTTTTCTCCAGACTCTATTGTTAACAGAATTTTAGATTGTAAATCAGAATTTGTAATTACAGCTGATGAAGGATTGCGAGGTCAAAAAGTTATTCCTTTAAAGAAAAATATTGATGAAGCATTAAAGAAATGCCCCAATGTTAAAAAATGTATTGTTCTAAAAAGAACTGGGGGCAACGTGCCTTTCGATTCAAAACGTGACGTTTGGTATCATGAGTTAACTTCTAAAATGTCAACAACATGCAAACCTGAAGAAATGAACGCGGAGGATCCATTATTTATTCTTTACACATCAGGATCTACTGGAAAGCCAAAAGGAGTTTTGCATACAACAGGTGGCTATTTAGTTTATGCTTCAATGACTCACCAATATATTTTTGATTATAAAGATGGAGATATTTATTGGTGCACTGCAGACATTGGTTGGGTGACAGGCCACAGTTATATTGTCTATGGTCCACTATCAAATGGAGCAACAACTTTAGTATTTGAAGGAGTTCCTAGTTATCCTGATGCAAGTCGTTTCTGGCAGGTGATTGATAAACATAAAGTAAATATTTTCTATACAGCGCCAACTGCTCTTAGAGCTTTAATGCGAGAGGGTGATGCGATGGTGAAAAAAACAAGCAGAAAATCACTTAAACTTTTAGGTTCAGTTGGTGAACCCATTAATCCTGAGGCTTGGATTTGGTATCATAAAGTTGTGGGCGACTCTCGTTGTCCAATCGTTGATACTTGGTGGCAAACAGAAACAGGCGGAATTTTAATATCTCCGCAACCTGGTGCTGTTGATTTAAAACCAGGATCAGCAACGAAACCATTTTATGGAATAGTTCCTGTAATTGTTGATGAAAAAGGCAAAGAATTAGATGGTTCATGCGAAGGAAGATTATGCATGAAAGAGTCTTGGCCTGGTCAAATGAGAACGGTTTATGGTGACCATCAAAGATTTATTGATACTTATTTTTCACAACATGACGGTAAATATTTTACAGGTGATGGATGTAAGAGAGATGAAGATGGATACTATTGGATTACAGGGCGAGTAGATGATGTTATTATTGTATCAGGTCATAATCTTGGAACCGCTGAAATAGAAAGTGCATTCGTTGCTCATCCAAAAGTTGCTGAAGCTGCAATTGTTGGCTACCCACACGATATTAAAGGACAAGGTTTATACTGTTATGTAACTTTAAAAGTTGGTGAAGCGGGATCTGATGCTCTAACAAAAGAATTAAAAGATTTAGTTAGAAAAATTATTGGACCACTTGCAACGCCTGATCTTATTCATTATACGCCGGGTTTACCAAAAACTAGATCTGGTAAAATTATGAGAAGAATTCTTAGAAAAGTTGCAGAAAACCAATTTGAAAATCTTGGCGACACTTCAACGCTTGCAGATCCAACGGTGGTACAAAGTTTAATTGATAATAGATTAAATAAATAATCTAAAAGTCGTAAGTTATTCCTTTAGTCTCCCAATCTCCATAACGAGTAGGCTCTAATCCTTTTGGTCCATTAATTTCTTTTTTTTTAATTACACTTTTATTTTTTTTTCTTTCAGAGGCTTCTTTTAAAGATTGCTCTGCGTATTTTTTAAATTTATCTGACATTGGCATCAAGAGGTTTGAGAAGTTTTACAAAATCAACCATAATATTCTGCCACTGTACATCCATAGAATTTATTACAATCTCTTTATCTAAATCTTTAAGCTGATCTGCAATGGGCGACCAAGAAAAAAGGGCTTCACAACTTTTCTCAAATGGTCTTTGTTTGTAAGCCATGTGCCAATTTACTTTTTTAATTCTTTCATCAAATTCCTGAATAGATTTATTTTTTAATTCAATCTCAAGGCCAAAGGGCAGCTGATCTTCTAAAATTTTTTTAAAAAATGAGTCTGCATGTGTAATAATGCTTCTGTCTTGCTTGTTGTAAATGTAGGAAAATGTAAATAGCAACAAATCTTGAACCGAAACTAAATAAATATTCCATCTTGCAATATTCACTGATGTTCCAAAGGGCACATCATTTAATGATTTATAAAAATTAATTCCTCCCATTCTAGTTCTTAAATATCCATAAAGAGTAAACTGAGACACAAAAGCAGATTTATTGCTTATAAAATTTCTAAGATCGTCAAAATTTTTGATTTTTTTTTCCCCTAAAAATGTTTTTTTTGCAGGGTCTATTAAAAAATCTTTAAATACACCTTGTACTTGTTTGACCATATTTTTTAGATCAAATTGCAGGAAAATATTGAATTTTTGGAAAAATTTCATCTTTACTAATAAATACAACTCAATTAGTGTTTAATCAAATAAACAAAGGGGGAAACAATGGCTACACCAAAACAAGAAGCCCATTGGCAGAAAACTAAAGGTTTAATGTTTATAACCTTAGCAATCTGGTTCTTTTTCTCAACAGTTATCTTCATGTTTGCAGCAGATTTAAACACTGCAAGCTTCTTAGGTTATAAATTAGGATATTATATGACAGCGCAAGGATCGATGCTCGCGTTTATCATATTAATTTTCTGGTCAAATAACCGACAAGAAAAAATTGACAGAGAATTTGGTTTCTCTGATGAAGATAGGGAGGAAGACTAACAATGGCTAAAACTTCAAAACAATTTATCCAAGATTTACCTAAAATCTACGGTACGTATACCGGAGGTTTCTTGGTGTTCATCTTATTGATGGGCGTCCTTGAAAAAATGGGAGTGTCTGGAAGAAACATTGGACTAGCGTTTGTGGGTTTCACAATTTTCATCTATGCGTTGATTGGTTGGATCTCAAGAACGACTGATGTTGATGAATACTACTTAGCAGGAAAAAAAGTTCCAACAGTGTTTAACGGAATGGCAACTGCGGCTGACTGGATGTCAGGTGCGTCTTTCGTTGCAATGGCAGGCGGAATCTACTTTGGTGGATATACCTACATGGCATTCTTAATTGGTTGGACTGGTGGATACGTGTTGGTATCAACTCTTCTTGCTCCATATCTTAGAAAATTTGGATGTTACACAGTTCCAGATTTTATTGGAGCTAGATACGGTGGAAACCTTGCACGATTCTGCGCGGTATTAATTCTATTAATTGCATCGTTTACTTATGTGACTGCACAAATCACAGCAACTGGAAGCATTGCACAGAAAGCTTTAAGTACCCCAGCTTTCCCAGTGTCATTTGAATTTGGTTGTTGGACAGGTTTAATTACTATTCTACTTTGCTCTATGCTTGGTGGAATGAGATCTGTTACTTGGTCGCAAGTTGCACAGTATATTGTGTTAATTATAGCTTACTTGATACCTATCTTCTGGATATCTTGGAAATACAATTTCGGAGTATTCCCACATATAATGTTAGGAGATGAGGTACAAAGACTTGCCGCACTTGAACAACAATATGGACTGACGAAGCATACTAAAGATGTCATGGATGCTGCCAAAATACCAAGTGATGCACTTGGAAATGCTACATCGCTTAAATACATTGTAGGTGGTCACTCAGCAGTTCCTGCAGGTCACGAAGTTGCTTGGAGATATATTTCTCTCGCAATTTGTATGATGGTCGGCACGGCGTCTTTACCTCACATTTTAATGAGGTACTTCACAACTCCTACTGTAACTTCAGCTAGAAGATCTGTTGGTTGGTCACTATTCTTCATTGGTCTGCTTTATTTATCAGCACCGATGCTTGCAACAGTGTCTAAAATCAGTTTGATGGATCCTAATTTACCTACAGCAATTATTGGAAAGAAAATTTCTGATGTATTGGCTATTGAGTGGGTGAAAAACTGGGTAGCAGTTGGTCAGGTGAGGATCGTAGACTTTAACAATGATGGCATTCTGCAATTAAGTGAATGGTTCATGAATGAAGACGTGGTTGTTCTTGCAACTCCTGAAATAGCAGGTCTTCCATACGTGATCTCTGGACTTGTTGCTGCCGGTGGTTTAGCTGCCGCGATGTCAACTGCGGATGGTCTAATTCTTGCTATGGCTAATGCAGTGTCTCACGACGTTTACTACAAAATGATTGATCCAAAAGCTTCAGTGCAAAAAAGATTAATCGTTGCTCGAGTTCTTTTAGTTGTACTTGGGTCGCTTGCTGCCATTATGGCATCATTCAGACTTACGGGTATCTTAGGAGCCGTTGCGTGGGCGTTTGACTTTGCAATGTCTGGATTGTTCTTCCCACTTGTACTTGGTGTATGGTGGAAGAGAGCAACTCGATCTGGTGCAATCGCTGGAATGCTTTGTGGTCTTATCGCTGGATTTGCTTACCTAACTTGGGTTGGCGTTCCGAATAAGGACATAACGTGGTTCATGGGTGCAACACCTTGGAAAGACATTCACTGGATATTTGTAGACAACTTACGATTTGGTATTCCTGGAGCTTTAGTTAGCTTGATTGCCATGGTTACTGTAAGTTTGGTTACAAAACCAGAATCAAAAGCGGTTATGGACATGATTGATGAAGTGAGAATAGCTTCAGGCAAAACTGTCGTAAGGCATGCTTAAATAAAACTTTTTCTCAAGGGGCGATTTATTCGCCCCTTGAACTTTCTTAAAAAAATTTTCTAAATTATGCCAGTCTGGGTTCTTGTTCTTGATTATGTAATGGGAATGATTATGTGGACGCTTATTGGTAGAACGGCGATGAATATTTTTCAAAGAGAAGACTCTAATTTCTTTTTTATGAAAATGTTCGTGAAATTTACAAATCCAATTATTAAACCTTTTAGTATTATAACTCCAAGTTTTATCATTGCTCCTTTAGTGCCGCTTTATGTTGCTTGGTTTTTTTATATGTTTAGATTTTATTTTATGCCTTGGGCTCTAGGCTATTCAGTAATGGGTATGCTTTCTTTTCCATTGGAGAGTGAATTTACTCAAGTCTTCTTAACTTTGTTTAAAAAATAATTACAAAAAAACGTTTTAAATTCCTTAAATTCATTTAATTGTGTCCTGTGGCACAAAATATAAAAATATCACCATCTATTCTATCGGCTGATTTTAGTATTCTGGGAGATGAAATTAAAAGTTTAGAAAAGGCTGGTGCAGATTTAATTCACATTGATGTTATGGACGGTCACTTTGTTCCAAATATTACAATGGGACCTCCTATTATTAAGATGGTTCGAAAATGTACAAAACTTCCATTTGATGTGCATTTAATGATCTCTCCTGTTGAAAAATATATTAAAGCGTTTGCAGATGCAGGCTCAGACATTATTACCATTCACCCTGAAGCAACGGATAATTTAAAAAGAGCAGTTGGCGCAATTAAATCTTTGGGAAAAAAAGCAGGGGTTTCTTTAAATCCTAAAACACCTATTAGCGCTTTAATGGATGTTATTAATGATATTGATCTTATTTTAATTATGAGTGTGAACCCTGGCTTTGCAGGGCAAAGTTTTATGAGTGAAGTTCTACCTAAAGTAACTGAACTTAGAAAAATGATTAACGATAAGAAACTTAAAATTGATATTGAAATTGATGGTGGAATTAACTTTGAAACTGCGCCCCTTGCAGTAAAAGCGGGCGCTAATATCTTAGTGTCTGGAACAACTATTTTCTCTGGTTCCTTAAAAGATAATATTCAAAAATTAAGAAATTGCGCTTAAGTGTCCAATCTCAATACATTTAATCTTTATCTTTTATCTTTAAAAAAAAGCTTTCAAGATCGATTAAGAGAGAAAAAATTTAAAAGTTCAAATTATAATGTTTCCTTAGGCGGTATTCAGCCGCATCGAATTTACGAATCCTCTAATATATTTTTAATTCAAGATCTTATTAATCATGATCCCATTATCCTCAATAGTGTCAGAAAATTTACAACTAATGTTTGGAAAATCACTAATTTAGAAAAGGATAAAATAAAAAAACTTCATAATTTTTCCTGGCTGCCTGCACTAAATATCAAAACTGAAAAAGAACTAGGCTGCTTAATTATTGACCAATGGATCAATAATTTTTCAAATTATAATGAAAAATACTGGACGCTTGATATCGTAACCATGCGTTTAATATATTGGATCTCAAGCTACGAGATTATTTTTAAAAACAGTGATCTTATTTTTAGAAGCAAAGTTATTAATAATATTGTTAAACAAACCAAACATTTATTTAAAAATATCAGCTTAATTAGTGGTGGTATTGATAAAATAAAATCTCTTGCAGCACTAATTTTAGTTGGAAATTCCTTTGAACAATATGAAGAATATACTCAATATGGACTTAAAAATTTAGAAGATGAACTTGGAAATTTTGTTAATAAAGATGGGTTTGTCAAAAGCAAAAGCCCTGAAGATTTATTTTGGACTTTATATTTTTTATTTATCATTAGGGAATGGTTAACGTTATCTAGAAAACAAACCCCTGCTTTTATAAATATTTATATAAATTCTCTTGGTATTTGTTTTAAGTTTTTAAGATTTTCAAACGGAGATCTGCCTCTTTTTAACGGCGCTAATCAAATTAATACTGAAAAATTTTATGAGTTTTTAGAATCTAGAGGTTATGAATTTGAAAGTATGGAAAATATTTTTTGTGGTTATGCAAAAATTAAGTCAAAGAAAATTGAATTATTTATAGATGGTAACAACCCCGCTTCAATGCTGCATTCAAGAAATTACCAAGCAGGCCCATTGTCATTTGAACTTGCATCAAATGGTGTAAAATTTATCTGCAATTCTGGATCAGGCAAAAGTCTTGGTGAAGAATTATCTTATTTAAGCTCATCAACTGCAGCTCATTCAACGGTTACAATCAATGATACCTCATCTTGCATATTTCAAAAAAATGCTTTGATTAGAAAATATTTTGGAAATTCTCTCATTGAAAAACATAATATTTTTAAGCAAGAATTTAAAAATGATAAAGAATTTATTCAATGCATTATTGGTCATGATGGCTATGAAAAAAGATTTAAAATATTACATGAGCGACAAATCACTTTGTTTAAATCAAAAAATCATATTGAAGGAATAGATAGTCTAAAATGCAAAAAACTAGAGAATAAAAATTTAACTTTTAGTGTAAGATTCCATATTCACCCCGATATTCGCATCACTAAAACTATGGGGAATGATATCCTGCTTAGCTCTAGCGGTGGTGAAGGTTGGATATTTAGAAGCCCTCAAATACCGACTAAAATCGAGAAGAATCTTTATTTTGGTAACTCAGACAATATTAAGGAGTCCTCATTTATTCTACTTGAAGGCAACATAGAGAATGAGAACACTAATATTATTTGGCATCTAGAAAAAGCCAAATAAAAATCGTATACCCAATACTCCTTCATGCAACTGATTAAAATTAAAAAAGCCTTAATCTCTGTTTCCGATAAAACAAATCTAAAAGAAGTTCTCGAATGTTTGCAAGCAAACAATGTTGAAATTATCAGCACCGGCGGCAGCTATAAATTTATAAAAGATCTTGGTTTTAAATGTACTGAAATTTCAGAATATACAAAATTTCCTGAAATATTAGATGGCAGACTTAAAACACTGCACCCAAAAATTCATGGAGGTCTTCTTGCTAAAGCTGACGATAAAGAACACCAAGACCAAATCAGAAAAGAAGGTATAGATTTTATAAATTTACTAATTGTTAATCTTTACCCATTTGAGAAAAAGCTTTTAGAAAAAGCAGACTTTGACACGATGATAGAAAATATCGACATTGGCGGTCCTGCAATGGTTAGATCTTCGGGCAAGAATTTTAAATTTACAACGGTTATATCAAGCACTGACCAATATTCAGATTTAATAAATGAATTAAATAATAATAAAGGATCAACATCTTTTGAATTTAGAAAAAAACTTGCAACCGATGCTTTTCTTGAAACTGCTTATTACGACTCTGTAATATCTAATTGGATGAATGATTTAAGAGATAATAAATTCCCAAAAAAAATTACAATTGCAGGTCAACTTAAAGATAAATTAAGATATGGAGAGAACCCTCATCAGCAAGCTTCTGTTTATAAAATAAATTATAAAAATGATTTCTTATCCAAGATAAAACAAATCCAAGGAAAAGAGCTTAGCTACAATAATTATTTAGATATGTATTCAGCGGTATCCATATCAAAAGAGTTAGGAGAAAATGGCAGCTCTTGTGTTATCGTTAAACACAACAATCCTTGCGGCTGTGCTATCGCAGAAAATGCCCTTAAATCCTACGAATTAGCCCTTTCTAGCGATCCTATAAGTGCTTTTGGGGGTATCGTCAGCTTTAATGAGGAAATCGATGAAAAGCTTGCTAGTGAGATCACAAAGACATTCTATGAGGTGATTATTGCAAGAAGCTTTAATAAAAAAAGCTTAGAAATTCTTGAAAAGAAAAAAAACTTAAGATTGATTTCTTTAGAAAACTTTAAAGAAAAAGATAAATTTTCTTACACGTTTTTAGGTGACAATTTTTTAATTCAAGACAAAGATCAAATTGAAATTAACAAAAAAGAATTAAAATTTGTAACTAAAAAAAAACCAAACGATAAAGAATTAGATGATTTAATATTTGCATTTAAGGTTTGTAAATTTGTAAAATCTAATGCAATTGTTATAGCAAAAAATAATAAGACACTTGGCATTGGCGCTGGTCAAACCAACAGATTAGCTTCTAGTAAAATCGCATGTCAAAATGCTAATGAATTTTTCAAAGATGAAACTAAAGGAAGTGTTGCGGCATCTGATGCTTTTTTTCCATTTGCGGATGGATTAAATGAACTTATCAAAATTGGTGTTAAATGTATTATCCAGCCAGGTGGATCAATCAAAGATGATGAAGTAATTGCTGCGGCGGAAAGAGCAGGAATTGCGATGGTATTTACTGGAATTAGAAACTTTAGACACTAATCATATCTATCTTGGAGGCTAAGATAAAATCACTTAAAGAAAGTCCATTAATTGCATGCGTATGTATATTAACTTCTGCATAACCCCAGCCAAATTTTAAATCTGGATGATGGCCCTCTTCCTCAGCAATAGTTGAGAGCTTATTAATAAAACTCAGACTCTTTTCAAAATTAGAAAATTTATAAACTCTCGATAAATAAAATGCTTTTTTTTCATTAATCAAAACTTTCCAATCTGTTAAATATTTTAAATACTCATCAATCTGTTCTCTAGTAAATGGAGGAATATCTCCTCTGCAGGGAACACATTTTTTTTTATGAAGATCCATAATTGGTTTATTATATTAGATTGGAGAAGTTGTCTGCCTGAGATTTAATAAATCAAAATCCGATTTCTTTTATAAATTTTTCAAAATCATTTTTCCACACATTTAAATCTCCTCTAAAAATTGAGTGACCATCCGCTTTATAAGCAGGTAAACTTACGAACTGACCTTTGCCGCCCGCTTTTTGAAATGCTACAAACCAATCTTTTGGCAATTGTTCTCCCCAGAATTTATCATTCACACTGTATAACCAAAGTGTTGGAACTTTATTTGATGCTCCATACTTTGCAAAAGTGTCTTTGATTAAATATTCGCCACAAGGTTTTTCTGCTGATTTTATTGGATCTCCACCATCGCCTCCTGCAAAATTTATAGCACCTTTTAACCCTGGTATATTTTCCGCTGACAAACCAATAGTAGTAAATCCACCTACTGATTGCCCAACTACAATTCCTTTACTTTTGTCAATATAACTAAAATCTAAAACGTGATTAAGAACTTGTTTTGACTGTTCAACACTAACCTTTCTTGCCTCAAGATAATTTTTACTACCACAGGCGCCAGAATATTCGGCATCAGGTCCTCCTGACACCCCATAACCAATTCTTGTTGGTAGAATAACTGCAAAACCTTTGCTTATAAAATATTCTGAATTTTTTCTTTCGCTAGACCGACCAAAACTTGCTCTTTCCTGGTCAGTTCCCGCTCTACCGTGACTGAAAAGTAAATAGGGAGATTTTTTTATAGAATCATCTCGCCAAATTGTGACTGTAATCTCTTGTTCAAATTTTGGGTTATTAGCATAAATGCTATTGGTAACAGACACAGGAACTTTTATTATTTCTTCTATTATTCTTGCAAAAGAAGAATTACAGAATAGAAAAAAAATTAGGATTAATCTTAAAATCATATTTAAGAATTTAATGTATCATGTAAAAAGTTGTCTGCCAGTTGTCTGCCATCAAAAAATAAAGGAATTTGAAAAAAGATTAATGATTACTTGCTGATTTGGAGCGGGTGAAGGGAATTGAACCCACGACCTAATCGTTGGCAACGATTCGCTCTACCACTGAGCTACACCCGCTTAATAATCCAGTGAAATTAAACAAAAATAAATTATAATCAATTGAAAAGTGAAATTGAATTAAACAAATTAAACACTATATTAATTCATAATGACAACTTTTGATAAAAAAGAAATTCCCCAAGAAATATCTATTTTCCCACTTGCTAATGCTGTCTTCTTTCCAAATACAATTTTGCCTCTCAATATATTTGAGCCTAGATATAAAAAGATGATCGAAGATGCTTTGGCATCAAATAAAATGATTGGAATGATCCAAACAAGAGAAGGTAATAATCTAAAAAAACCTGGAGTGTTTAGTGTTGGCTGCCTTGGAAAAATAGACACACACACGAAAACAGTTGATGGCAGGTATTTAATAAACCTCAAAGGCTTAGTGAGATTTAGAGTTTTAGATGAGGCGGAGACTAATCTGCCTTATAGAAAATTTAGGGTAACTTGTGATGAGTTTTTAGATGATCTAGAAAAAATAAAATTTGATGACAAGATTGATGTGCTGCAACTCATAGACAAAGCTAGAAAACTATTTAAAATTCACCATCTATCTACTGATTGGAAGATTGTTGAAAAAGTTGAGCCAGACCAATTAATAAATTCGCTATCAATGATATGTCCTTTTTCTGTAAGCGAAAAACAGGGATTGCTTGAGGCAAAAACTTTGATTGAGAGAAATTTACTTATTAATCAGATAATAAATTTTTATATTATTGGAAACAATCCTGGATCTGAAAGACAAATCCACTAAGAGATAATTAAGCAGACTTGTTCATCGAGTCAAAAAATTCAGCATTATTTTTTGTCTCTCTTAATTTACCAATTAAAAATTCTATTGCTTCCATATTGCCCATTGGCGCAATCAGTCTTCTTAAAACGTTCATCTTCTGAAGGTCTTCTTTTTTAAATAACAAGTCTTCTTTTCTAGTTCCAGATTTTGTAATGTCGATTGCTGGGAAAATTCTCTTATCTGCAATTTTTCTATCTAGAATAACTTCGGCATTACCTGTTCCTTTAAATTCTTCAAAAATAACTTCATCCATTCTTGAACCAGTTTCAATTAATGCTGTAGAAATAATTGTTAAAGATCCACCTTCTTCAATATTTCTTGCGGCTCCAAAAAATCTTTTTGGTCTTTGTAATGCGTTCGCATCAACACCACCCGTTAATACTTTTCCTGAACTTGGAACAACTGCGTTATAAGCTCTTCCTAATCGCGTGATTGAGTCTAATAAAATCACCACATCTTTTTTATGCTCTGCTAATCTTTTTGCTTTCTCAATTACCATCTCAGCTACCTGAACGTGTCTCATTGCTGGTTCATCAAATGTTGAACTAACAACTTCGCCTTTTACAGATCTTTGCATGTCCGTAACTTCCTCTGGTCTTTCATCAATAAGTAAAACTATTAAATAAATCTCTGGATGATTTGCTGTAATTGAATGTGCAATGTTTTGAAGTATTACTGTTTTACCAGCCCTTGGTGGCGATACTATTAAAGCTCTTTGACCTTTTCCAATTGGCGTTACAAGATCAATTAGTCTTGCTGTCAAATCTGGTTTTTTATCTGCTTTATTGGACTCAACTTCTAAATTTATACGCTCATCTGGATACAGAGGCGTTAAGTTATCAAAATTAATTTTATTTCTAGATTTCTCAGGGTCTTCAAAATTTATTTTGCTAACTTGTAAAAGCGCAAAATATCTCTCAGAATCTTTTGGGGCCCTAATTTCTCCTTCAACCGTATCTCCTTTTCGAAGACCAAATCTTCTGATTTGGCTTGGGCTTACATAAATATCATCGGGTCCTGGTAAGTAATTTGACTCAGTAGCTCTTAAAAAACCAAAGCCATCTTGTAATGTTTCAAGAACACCGCTTCCTGTAATTTTTTCATTTTTTTCTGCAAGTTTTTTAAGAATTCCAAACAAGATTTCTTGTTTACGCATTGTGCTTGGATTCTCGATTCCTAGCTTTTCAGCTTCTAAAATTAAATCAGCTGGTGTTTTATTTTTTAAGTCTTGTAGGTTCATTTATGTTTGTGATTGTGATTGTGATTTTCTTGTGAAACTTTTAGGTGTGAGACGAATATAACAATAATTAATTATATTTCAAGCAGGTTTAAAAATAACTAAAAAGACAATGATTATCAGTACTATAGTTGGTATTTCATTTATAATTCTAAAAAATTTTGAACTTCTCTTATTTCTGTCTAACTCAAAATCTTTCAAGCATTTAGATAAAAAACCATGATAACCAGAGAGAATAATTACAAATAAAAACTTAACAGACATCCACAAAGAAAAAATATTATTAAATCCTAAAATCCATAAAACAGCCAAGCCAGTCAACCAAGTAATAATCATGGCTGGGTTCATAATTATTTTCATTAATCTTTTTTCCATTACTTTAAAAGTTTTTGACACTTCGGCACTATTATTTTCAACGTGATAAACAAATAATCTTGGTAAATATAAAAGGCCAACCATCCAAGAAATAACAGCAATAACGTGAATTGCTTTAAGCGTTAAATATAAATTCATTAATTAATTAAATATTTTTTAATAATATGCTCCATCATTTTAATATGATCTTCATTATCATTTAGGCAAGGAACAACATCGTAGTTTTCTCCACCGTTTTCTATAAAGCTTTCTTTTCCTTGAATTGCTATTTCTTCTAAAGTCTCAACGCAATCTGATGAAAATCCTGGACATATCATAAGCACATTTTTTTTACCTTTACTAGGAAGCTCTTCTAAAGTTTTGTCCGTGTAGGGCGTCAACCATTCTTCCGGTCCAAATCTTGACTGAAAAGTTGTCTCAATTGGGATGTCTTTAAATTTTTCTTTGATAAGCCGCGTCGTTTTTTGACAATAACAATGATACGGATCGCCCTTTGTGAAATATTTTTTTGGTATACCGTGATAAGATGCTAAAATTAAATCTGGTTTCCATTTAATTTCTGAAACTTTCTTTTTTATACTTTTTACAAGCGCATCAATAAATAAAGGTTCACTTTCATAGTGCGGGATAGTTTGTAAACTAGGTTGCCATCTCATTTTTATTAAATTTCTATAAACCTCGTCACACACTGTTGCTGTGGTCGCGGCTGCATACTGTGGGTACAAAGGGAAAATAATAATTTTTTCGCACCCCCCTTTTTGTAAAAGTTCTAGTTTACCTTTTATACTTGGGTTTCCGTACCTCATTGCAAAATCAACAATAACTGTGTCATTGCCCACTTTTTCTTTTAATTTTTGAGTTTGGCTTTTCGTATAATATCTAAGTGGAGATTGGTTAGTATCGTTCATCCAAATCTTTTTATAAGCGTGAGCTGTTTTTGACGGCCTAAAGGTTAATATAAATAAGTTTAAAATTATTTGCCAAAGAATAGGATTAACCTCTATTACTCTTGTGTCAGACAAAAACTCCTTTAAATATTTTCTAATATCCCACCAGCTTGTCGAATCTGGAGTTCCAAGATTAACTAATAAAACCCCAGTTTTTCCAAATTTTACTTTTGGATGATTTATTTTATCTAAGTCAAAGCTCATAAATTGTAGTCCCTTACAAACTCAATTAGTTTCTTAACATTTTTTGGTTTTGTTTTTGGTAATATCCCGTGGCCTAAATTAAAGATGTATGGTTTGTTTTTAAAAAAATCTAAGTATTTTTTTGCCTCTCTAAACATTTTCTCATTATTTCCTAATAAAAATTTTGGGTTCATTCCGCCTTGAAAAACTACATTATTATTTAAATCTAATTTCTTTAGATTAATATCATAATCGATACTAATTCCATGGGGGTTTACTGTTTTTATAAAAGCATTGATATTCTCGTTAATTCCCTTGGGAAAACAAATGGTGGGGTTGTCGGGAAAATTTTTTTTGAGTTTATTAATAATATTTTTATTTGGGTTAATACAAAATTCCTTTAAGCTTCCTTTGTTAATTAGGCCAGCCCAACTATCAAACAGCTGTATAACGTCTGCACCTGCTAATATTTGTTCTTTGCAATGAATATAGATTAAGTGCTCTAATCGTTTAATTATTTTTATTACTTCTTTCTTTTTTAAGTTTTTTAATAAATTTTTATTCTTTTTAGGCGATCCTTTGTTAATCATATAAACCAAAAGCGTCCAAGGAGAACCAGCAAAACCTATGAGCGCTTTTTGTTTCGGCAGTTTTTCTTTTATTTTTTTTAGAATTTTATAAATATTTTTTAATTTTTTAATAAAGTTTTTATCTGATGTTTTGTAAAATTTATTTAAATCGTAATTCCCTAAAATAGGTCCTGTTTTCTCTTTAAATTCTACCTTTTGTCCAATTGCGTTTAAAATTAATAAAATATCCGAAAAAACAATAGCAGCGTCTAAATTAAACCTATTTATAGGTTGTAATGAAACTTCTGTAGCATCTTTTACATTTAGACAAAAATTAATAAAATTTTTATTTTTCCTCCTTATTTTTTGATATTCTGGAAGATATCTTCCTGCTTGTCTCATAAACCAAATTGGAAAAATTTTTTTTTTATTTAAAAGAGAGCTTTGAAGAGAACTATTCATTAATAAATATTAGTTAAAATAGTAGTGTTATATGGTTTTGTTAATAATGTGTTTATATTTTTATTAACAGTTTATTAACAAGTTTTGTTGATTAAACTTTCTCAATAACTTTATATTTGTGTTATTTATTCAAAATTACACACGTTGTTAAGGATCTAAAAAAATAAACTTATTAATGTTATTAATTAAATAATAATAATTTATTAACTGTTAACCTTTGTCTTTTTTAAAGTTAAAAATGTATAAATGATAATTATAAAGGCTTGCCAACAGGATTATGAACACAAAATATAACGTTTTTTTAGTCTCAGATTCAACCGGAGAGACTCTTGATAGAATTTTTCTTGCCCTAAAAGCTCAGTTTGAAAATTTTAATAATAATTTACACCATTTTTCTTTTGTTAGGACCGAGGCTCAAATTACGACGTTATTAGAAAAATGTGTTAAATTAGGAAATTCGATAGTGCTTTATACTCTTGTAGAGCCCGCCGTTACCTCTTTTTTACTCCAAGAAACGGAGAAGCATAAAATTCCCTGTTTTGGCGTTTTAGATTATTTAATTCCAAAATTTGAAATAGCCCTTAATAGAAAAGCAAATAGAAAACCGAGTGGTCAACATATTTTAAATAAAGAATATTATAAAAAAATCGCCGCAATGCAATTTAGTATTGAGCATGATGATGGCCAAAAACTAGAAACAATTTTAGAGGCCGATATAATTATTTTAGGCATTAGCAGAACAAGCAAAACGCCAACAACCATTTATCTTGCAAACAGAGGCTATAAATCAGCTAATATTCCAATGGTTCCAAATCAAAAAATACCGGAAGATATTTTGAAAAATAAAAAAAAGACAATCGTAGGATTGATTGCCGACCCCGAAAGATTGGTGGATATAAGAAAAAATAGGCTCAATACATTAAGCGAAGAAAAACATACATCCTACGTTGATTTGGAACGGATCCGAGAAGAGCTGGAAGAAAGTAGGAAAGTTTTTAAGTTAAACAATATCCCAACAATTGATGTAACAAGAAAATCAGTAGAAGAAACCGCAGCTTCGATTATAAAGATTCACGAAATTAAAAACAGTTAATGAGAAATATAATTTTAGCATCCGCAAGCGGGATAAGGCTAAAAGTATTAAATGATTTTGGTTTTAATGTTAAAGTAGAAGTGGCCAATGTAGATGAGGACGAAATAAAAAATTCTTTATTAGCAGAAAAATTTAGTTCATTTGATATTTCAAGAGTTCTTGCGGAAACAAAAGCAAAAAAAATAAGCAGCAAAATATACAACGAGGCTGTTCTCGGGGCAGATCAAGTTTTGGATTTAGAGGGCAATATATTCAATAAGCCAGAAAGTATGGAGTTAGCATTTAACTTGATGACAAAATTAAATGGCAAAGAACATTCTTTGTTTAGCTCTATTTGTTTGAGTAAAAATGGTTCGACTATCTGGATGCATACCGAACAGGTTGTTTTAAAGATGAAACAATTAACAGACAGTTTTATTAAAGACTATTTAGCAAAAGTGGGACTGGAAACAATTAAGAAATATGGCGTTTATCAAATAGAGGGGATAGGCAAAGATTTGTTTGAAGAAATAAAAGGAGATGAATATTCTGTGATGGGAATGCCAATTAAACAATTAATTAACTATTATAAATTAAATGAAAAATAGAAAGAACTTTTTAGTTATTGGAAATCCTATTAAACATTCATTATCTCCTTTGTTGCACAATTATTGGTTTCATAAAAATAAAATTAATTGTGAATATAAAAAACTAAAAACAACCCAAGCTGATGTAAAAAAAATTTTAACTAAAATTAGAAAAAAGGAGATAGAAGGAATTAATGTAACTATCCCCTTTAAAAACAGCATCATCAGGCATTTAGACATTTTAAGGGGGGACGCATTAAAAACCTCGTCAGTGAATACTGTTTATTTAGATAAAAAAAAATTAGTCGGAGAGAATACGGATGTTTATGGTTTCTCTTCTGGCGTAATAAAGAAAATTGCGAATAGAATTAAAATAGCAGGGATTATTGGAGCTGGTGGCGTAACCTCTTCTACTATTCTTGCTTTAATGCAAAAGGGTATAAAAAAAATATATATAACAAACAGGACATTTTCGAAGCTAAAAATTTTCAAAAAGAAATTTAAAAAAATTATTTATCCAATTAAATGGGAAGACCGCTATAAATTCTTTAGAAATGTCCAAATTTTAATTAATGTTACAAGCCTTGGCATGCTTGGCCAGAAAGATTTAAAATTTGATTTTAGTATTTTTCATAAAAAAATTAATGTGGTTGATATTGTTTATAACCCAGAGAATACAGGGTTTTTAAGGGATGCAAGGAAGAATGGCCACAAAACCTTTTCAGGATTGGATATGTTTATTTATCAAGCGCAGAAAGCATTTTATATTTGGAATAAGAAAAATCCAAAGATAACAAAAGATATTTATAAAAAACTTAGAAAAAAAATTAATGGTTAGAGTGGGTATTTTAGGATCGGTCGGAAGTGGCAAATCTTACGTTGCAAATATTTTTAGAGAAATAGGTTTTAATATTTTTTCAGCGGATAATGAAGTTGCTAATATTTATAGGAACAATAAGATTGTTAATAAAAAGATTGCAAAATTTTTTAAGTTAAAACTTTATAAAGGCAAAATAAATAAACAGGAGCTTAGGGATTTTCTTAAAAAAAACCCAAATAAATTTAGATTTTTGAACAAAATTATTCATCCAACAGTTAGAAAGAAGTTAGCTCTTTTTCTAACTAAATTTAAAAAAAATAAATTAGTTGTTTTAGATGTTCCGCTTTTGGTGGAAAATAAAATGTTTAATTTCGTTGATATTTTTATTCTTGTTAAAACTGGATCTAGTTCTTTTTTAAGTAGAATTAAAAAAAGAAAAAATTTAGATAAAGAATTTTTAAATATATTAAAAAAACAACAGACAAGCGAAAAGATCAAAGAAAGCTATGCGGATTTTATAATTTATAACAGTTCCAAAAATAAAGTTAAATTGCAGGTAAAAAATATTATTGATAAGATTCTTTTAAATTAATGATTGAAGTTATTTTAGATACGGAGACAACAGGGCTTTCAGCGGAGAAAGATAGAATCGTAGAAATTGCTTGTGTGGAATTAAGCAATCATATTCCCACAAAAAATATTTTTCATACCTTCTTAAATCCTGAGACTAAAGTCTCAGCAGACGCTTTTAGTGTTCATGGCTACTCTGATGAATTTTTATCAAGCAAACCCAAGTTTAAAGAAGTCGCTAAAGATTTTGTTAATTTTATTAAAGATAAAAAACTTATTATTCACAATGCAGATTTTGATCTTGGATTTTTAAATAATGAATTAAAAAGACTAAATATAAAACCAATACAAAAATCTGATATTTTAGACACATTGCAGATAGCTAGATCTAAATTTCCAGGAGTTGGTAATAGTTTAGACGCTTTGTGCAAGAGATTTAAAATTAGTATTGAGGCTAGAGAAAAGCATTCTGCGCTTTTGGACTGTCATTTACTGTCAAAAGTTTACATCGAATTAATTGATAAAAAGGAATTAACGCTTGATCTAATGTCCAATGATAAAACTTTTAATGAAAAGATGAAGATGAACAATGAGAATAGAGAAGGTATCGTTGTTAAAATTTCATCTAAACAAATGGATGAATATAAGAAATTTTTAAAAAAAAATGTTTCTAATGCTTTTGCGTTAGATTAGCAGACTGTTGTTTGTATAGTTTGTTAAAGTTAATTTCTTTCTTAAATTTAAATTCTTTAAAGCCTGATTTCTGAAATAATTCTGTAATAAGATCTGTTAATTTTTTTGCATATAAATCAGGTATTTCAGCAAGAATAACTCTTTTAACTTCCTCTACTTTTAATTCTGTGTCGGTAATTTTAAATACCACAGCAAGACATGCTTCGGCGTGGATTTTATTTAGCACTTCTTTTGGTGCCTCAAAAATAAGTTTTAAATTTAGTTCTAGCATCCCATTCTTTAGAGGTTTGTTAGAAATATCAACTTTTGTCTCATATTTACCAAGATTTTGAGCCGCATCTACAAAGCAGTCCGGAGATGGAATTTCAAAAGATAAATCTTTTACGTAGTTTGCTATGATCTGGTATTTAGAATTTTCTTTATTTTTTTCTTCCATTTTAAAAATATGAATTTTTGTATTATTTAAATATATTTTTTTATATTAAATATCATTTAATTCGATCTAAATTTAGATGTATTAATTTTTAACTATTTAATCTAAAATACCCTTAAATGAATGACAATTTTGGCTATATAGATATTGTATTGCTTGCAATAGTGGCGGGTATAATTATTTTAAGACTTAGGAATGTTCTTGGTAAAGGAGCAGAGGACGGTCCAGTAAGAGCAAAGAAATCAGTTGTAGTTGATGCCCAATTTGAGGATGTTAACCCGTCCAGAAGTGAAGAAAATATAAACTTAAAAGAATTTAAAGAAGAGACTTTTTTAAAAGGTGCCCAAGCAGCATATGAGATGATCGTTAATGCATTTGCAGCTGCAGACAAAAAGACTTTAAAAGAATTAACATCACCGGAAGTTTATAAAAGCTTTGTTGGTGTTCTTGATGAAAGAAAAAATAAAAAATACGTTAATCAATTTACTTTTATAGGAATTAAAAAAGCAAAAATAGAGAATGTAGATAAGAAAGATAGTTTTTACGCTGTCAAAACTAGATTTGTGAGTGAGATTATATCCTGTATTAAAGATGCTAATAACAATATTATTGAGGGCAGTCCTGATGAGATTCAAACGGTTAATGATGTTTGGAGCTTTTCGAGAGATCTAAATTCTGATGATCCTACTTGGAGCTTAACTGAAATTGCACAGGATGTGCATGTCAAAGAATAATAAAAATCATACAAACCCAGAAGATATAAAAGCTTGGGAGGATTTTAAGAGTCAGAAATTTTTAGATGGTGATAAAGGTGAAATATCTAAAAAATCTATAAAAGGAAATAAAAAGCAAGATCATATTGATTTTAAAATAGATTTACACGGTTACTCATTGCAAGAATCTTTTGAGAAGATAAGAGGCATTATAGAAAATTGTTATCAGAAAGATTTAAGAAATATTTTAATCATTACAGGCAAAGGCCTAAGATCTAAGGTTAAAGAAAATCCCTATTTGTCAGAAGATTTAAGCTTATTAAAATATGCAATTCCAAATTTTATCAAAGATAATTTTTCAGATATTATTAATTCTATGGAAGAGCCAGATCAAAATTTAGGTGGATCTGGAGCTTTTTTATTAAGATTAAAAAAAAGATTATAGAATAGTATTTATTTAACTATTAAAGCTAATTTATTGATAACGTTAGTTTTTCTATATATAGATTATTAATTCATATGAGGATCGCAAAAGTTAATAGAAAAACCAAAGAGACATCTATAGAGGCAGAAGTAAATTTAGATGGCAAAGGCGTTTATAATATAGACACAGGAATTGGTTTTTTAAATCATATGCTTGAACAGCTATCAAAACACTCTTTGGTAGATATAAATTTGAAAGCAAAAGGTGATTTACACATTGATCTCCACCACACAACGGAAGACTCAGGAATTGTTATAGGCGAGGCTATTGCTAAAGCTTTGGGAGATAAAAAGGGCATTAAAAGATATGCGCACGCTTATATTCCAATGGATGAAACATTAAGCAGAGTTTCTCTTGATATATCAAACAGACCTTACTTAGTTTGGAATGTAAAATTAAAAGTAGAAAAGCTTGGAGAAATGGACACTGAACTATTTAAAGAGTGGTTCCAGGCCTTTTCACAAAGCGCTGGTATTACTTTGCATATAGAAAATGTTTATGGCGATAATAGTCACCACATTATTGAATCTTGTTTTAAAGGATTAGCGAGAGCTTTACGTCTTGCATTGGAAAAAGATGCAAGAGCAGGAGATTCCTTGCCTTCCACTAAGGGAATACTTTAAAGATTTTTTAAATGTATGTATCAATAGTTGATTATGGAACTGGAAATCTTAATTCCGTTTCAAAAGCTTTAGAGGTTGCAGCTACAAAAGTTAATAAAAAAATAAATATAAAAATATCTAATAAACCAAAAGATATTTTAGATTCAGACAAGATTATATTACCTGGTCAGGGTTCCTACAGACAGTGCGCTTTGGGAGTAAAAAATATATCTGGATTGTGGGATTCTATTAATGAATTTGTTTTAATTAAAAAAAAACCAATTTTTGGAATCTGTGTTGGTATGCAGCTTTTTTCAGATCAAGGATTTGAAGAAGAGGTTACCAAAGGATTTGGCTGGATTAAAGGCTCTGTAAAAAAAATAAAACTTAATAATAAAGATTTAAAATTACCTCATATGGGTTGGAATGAAGTTAACATTGTTAAAAAAAATGATTTATTTTTAGATATTAAGAATTTATCTCATTTTTATTTTGTGCACAGTTATGCATTTGAAGCTGAGAATATTAATGACGTTGTCTGCACAACAGATTATGAAAAATCAGTTGTTGTTGCTCTTTTAAAAGAAAATATTTTTGGCACACAGTTTCACGCTGAAAAGAGTCAGGAAAATGGAATTAAGTTATTGTCTAACTTTTTGAATTGGAATTTATAATGATAATATTCCCAGCAATAGATTTAAAAGATGGAAAATGTGTAAGACTTTATAAAGGAGATTTTAATAAAACGACTATATTTAATTCCTCTCCATATAATCAGGCCCTTCAATTTAAAAAAAAAGGTTTTACAGATCTGCACCTCGTAGATCTTGATGGTGCTTTAAAAGGAAAATCTAAGAATAAAAAAATTATAATAAAAATCATTAAAAACATTAATCTAAATGTGCAATTAGGAGGAGGAATTAGAACTCTAAAACAAATATCTTTTTGGATTAAAAATGGAGTTTCTACGGTAGTTGTTGGAACTATGGCTATACAAAACCCAAGGATTCTAAAGAAAGCATGTGATTTATTTCCAGGAAGAATAGCTGTTGCCTTAGATGTTAGAAATAATTTTTTAGCTATTAAAGGTTGGGTTAAGCAAACAAAAATAAAACTTATGGATTTTTCAAAAAAGTTAGAAGACTTTGGGGTTTCCAGAATTATTTATACAGACATAAATAGAGACGGAACAAAAACTGGGGTTAATTTTTCCCAGCTAAAAAAAATAGTCACAAAAGTTAATATCCCATTAGTTGTTTCTGGCGGAGTTTCAGACATAAAAGATATAAGAAAATTACATAAAGCCGAGTTATTTGATGGGGTTATTATTGGCAAGGCTATTTATGATAAATCTATTTATCTAAATGAACTTAAAAAATTTGTTTAAAAAAAATGCTTAAAAAAAGAATTATACCTTGTCTTGATGTTAAAGATGGCAGAGTTGTAAAAGGTATCAATTTTGTAGATTTAAAAGACGCTGGTGATCCAGTAGAACAGGCAAAAATATACGACAAAGGAGGTGCTGATGAAATATGTTTCTTAGACATTACAGCATCAAGTGAAAATAGAAAAATTTTATTAGACAAGGTAAGCGAAACAGCAAAAAGTTGTTTTGTTCCTCTAACCGTTGGCGGTGGAATTAGTAGTATAGAAGATATTAAAACCCTTTTGCTCGCGGGAGCAGATAAAGTTTCAATTAATACTGCGGCAGTAAAAAATCATAATTTTATTAAAGAAAGCTCAATTAGATTTGGATCACAATGTATAGTAATTGCAATAGATGCAAAAAAAGTAGGAAATAATAAATGGGAAATATTTACTCATGGAGGAAGAAATTCTACAGGCATTGATGCTATTGAATATGCTAAAATTGCTGAAAAAAATGGTGCTGGAGAAATTCTTCTTACATCTATGGACAAAGATGGAACAAAAACTGGTTATGATCTTGAGTTAACAAAGGCTATTTCAAGTTTAGTGTCTATACCGGTGATAGCATCAGGAGGGGTTGGTAATCTTGATCATTTATATGAAGGTTTTAATACTGGTTTAGCTAGTGCGGTTTTAGCAGCTTCAATCTTTCATTATGGTGAATATTCCATAATGGATGCAAAAAACTATTTAATTAAAAAGGGAATACCAATAAGAATTTAATTATGTTTAAAAATTTAGAACAGCTTACAAAAAAGATAAAAAAACAAAAGAATAAAAATCCAAACATTTCATATACGGCAAGTCTTTTTAAAAAAGGAAAGAATTTTTGTATAAAAAAATTTATGGAAGAAGCAAGAGAACTTGCGGCTTCATCTAAATATTTTAATAAAAAAAATATAGTTCATGAGGCTTCAGATTTATTATATCATTTTTTAGTTCTTCTTGAGTTTAAAAAAATTTCAATAGCTTTAATTATGAAAGAGTTAAAGAGAAGACAAAAAATTTCAGGAATTCAAGAGAAGAAAAGTAGAAAAAAAAATGTACGATAAAAATAATATATTTGCTAAAATTTTAAGAGGGGAAATTCCTTGTGATAAAATTTACGAAGACAAGTTTGCTTTGGCATTTAAAGATATTAATCCTCAAGCAAAGGTTCATGTTTTGGTAATCCCAAAGGGCGCTTATGTAGATATGAATGATTTTGCAGCTAATGCTAAAAGTGAAGAAATTGAGGGACTAATTAGAGCTTTGGGCAAAGTTGCCAGCATTCTAGGAGTGTCTGCTTCTGGTTATAGATATTTAGGTAATAACGGCAGAGATGGAGCTCAGGAAGTTCCTCATCTACATTTTCATATTTTAGGGGGAGAAAAATTAATAAAATCAATTCATAAGTAACATGGAAAGATCCATAGATAGATTTTATCTACATCTTCTTTCAAGGAGCGATTTAATCAAATCGGATTGTAAAGAAAAAAATCTAGAAGTTGATCTAGAAAAAAAACCAACAATAGATTTTTGTAAATTTCTTTATAAAGAAGTAGGAAGAGATTTTTTTTGGAGAGACAGACTCAAGTGGAGCGATCAAGATTGGTTGGATTATATCAGTAATGATTTTTTTAAATTATATATTTTAAAAAAAAATAATAAATTAGCAGGATATTACGAGTTACTTTATGATTCAAAAATTCCATCGATGGAGATTGCTTATTTTGGAATTTTTAAAGAATTTTTTGGCAAAGGAATTGGCGGGTATTTATTAACTGATGCAATATTAACCTCTTTTAATCAGAAGATTAATAAGGTTTGGGTTCACACTTGCACCCTTGATCATCCTAATGCCTTAAAAAATTATATTGCAAGGGGGATGAAAGTTTTTAAAACAGAAAAGATCTTTTTTAATCCAGAAAATTTATAATATTTTACTTTGGAATCTCAAATTTTTCGCTCGTATTAACGTTTATTGAAATATTTTTCATTAAAAATTCCAGATTTGATTTGTCATAATTTTTTATTTTCCATCCAACAATATTCATCTCTTTAGAGTTAAAATATATCTCAATACTTTCTTGAGAATTTAGATCAATAATTGCAATTATATTTTTATCTATTTTGTTGAATTTCTCTACTTTTGATAATTTTTCTATAATATTTTCTTTGTCTAACATAACTCCTAAAGAAGTGTCTTTGATATTATAGTTATAATTCTTGTTTTCTCTCCTATTTATTAGGAATAAATAATCATCATTCACAACAATCTCTTTGTCTTCCTCTTCGTATAAACATCGCATTTTTTTTGGGTAAACTATAAGACAATTACCGTTTTCTACTATGTCATTTGTGGTCTGCGTGAAATTGAATTTAATAGAATTTATTTTTTCTAAATTTTTAATTATTTTTTCTTTTTCAGATCCTTTTGTATTAGCGCTGAGAAAAATTAACATTGTTAAAACAATGTATAAAAATTTCTTCATTTATTTTAATAGATCTCTCTTTTACCTACGTGATTTGCTGGGCTAATTATTTTTTCTTCTTCCATTTGATCAATAATTCTAGCAGCTCTATTATAACCAATTCCAAGTTTTCTTTGTAAAAAACTAGTAGATGCTTTGCCTTCAGTTTTAATTATTTCAACTGCTTTATTGTACAATTCATCTTTTCCTTCTGAATTTAAAACCACTTCATCGTTTTCTTGTTCTTCAATTCTAGTTACTTCTTCAATGTAAGTT
>Ga0247833_1001297_pt1 | contig 41274 bp, 31 predicted proteins | sample LaCruzMarch2015__7_FD_187117 | JGI IMG/M metagenome (GOLD analysis project Ga0247833, IMG submission 187117) | Freshwater microbial communities from meromictic Lake La Cruz, Castile-La Mancha, Spain - LaCruzMarch2015_8m | ecosystem: Environmental > Aquatic > Freshwater > Lake | place: Spain...
AATATTCAAACCAGGCTGATTGCGCGTCCAGCGCTGAAGGCCAAGGCCAAAATGACTCATGGTCGTCTCATTGGCGAGAATGAGACAGGTCTCCACTGAAATAGACGGCTTGATCAGAGTTTTCCTAGCTAGTGAAAATGAAAGAGAGGAAGAGTTCTCGCCACTTTCTCCAAGCGTGAACGAATCAAGCACGAATAGCTGTCCAAAGTCAAGGCTGAAATCAATCTAGACACATATGAGCTGCTATACAAGTTAAAGATGTAATGAACTGCAACATGTCTGATCAATCATCCAACTCACGACCTACCCTACTTTTGCCTGAAGAGTTACCATAGGTACCAAATTAGTGGTCAGCTAAATCAAAGATGAATAGAAGATCAAATGCTGAGAGAATAGACCACTAACTGGCAATCAGAGTGAGAAATGAAATACTAAGGATGAATAGCGGGTGGCAAGTATGTTGCAACAGATCCATGATGCAGTTGGATTATACGATCACAGCTTTGTACTGTACTGAGCCTATGGGCAATTATCACGATTGTCAGATCTTTACTTAGGCCGTCAATGGACTCCATGACTGCTTGCTCTGTTTCATTGTCAAGAGCACTTGTAGCTTCATCAAACACAAGCACACTGGCCTGCTTATAGAGCGCCCGTGCTATGCCAATCCGCTGTCGCTGCCCCCCACTCAACCTAATTCCACGTTCGCCCACAAAGCTGTCATACCCGCCTGGTATGCTCTCAATAAAACCAGAGATTTGAGCTTGCTCCGCTGAATACTTAACTCGGTGTAATTCAACCTGTAGTTTAGGAACTCCGAAAGCAATATTTTCGGCAATAGTGGAATCGGAAAGATATATATTCTGGGGCACATGTGCAATGGATGCACGCCAAGCGGATAGACGAGAGGGATTCTGAGAGTCATGTATATCATGACCATCAACAAGAATCTTGCCTGAAGTCGGCTTCAGAAGCCCCATCAATAAATCCACTGTTGTACTCTTGCCGCTACCAGTTGTACCTATTAGACCGATGCGTTCTCCTCGGTAGATCTCAAGATCAAGACCATTTAACACATTTCGCAACTCATTATTGTAACGAAAGTGAACATCGTTAAAGCAGATTTTACAATGCAGCTCTAACGGGCTAAGTGACTCGAACTCAGGCGGAAGTGGTTGCTCCAAAAGCATCAGAACGCCAGCAAAGTCTGCATTGTATCTCTTCAGAGCTGCCCAACCCATGTAAACCTGTTGCAAAGCTGGTAGAAGACGTTGGGCACCTAGTGCAAGTGCACCAAGTAGAGGAACAATCATGACACTTGAGCCGTTATTAAGCATCAAGAAACCGCCCAGAAATGCTATGGACATCATACCTACACCCTCGAGAACAAATCGAGGGAAGGTTCCCAGAAACTGATTTTTAGCATCATGAATCCGGCAAGAAAGATCAGCTATACGATATATATCGATGTAGGTTGCTTGACTATTATTCAATAAAACATCCCGTATTGCACCTAGTCCTTCTTGCAAAGCCTTTAACTGTTGGGCAGAGGCGATTGCGAAAGACCTACTATTTCTCGTGAGCTCCTCCTTAGCGCTTACAGCCAAAAAGGCACATAAACTTCCAAATAATACAGCTGCTCCGGTAGCGACTCTCCAATCGATAAGAAGCAGACCAATAAGAAGTCCAAGCGCGACTACTCCAGCTGTGAGCATCTGCAAGAAAGCTGTGAGACCCATGGAGGAACGTGATATCTGAGTCGTAATTATGTTGATGACATCGCTTGTATTGCGCTGCAAGTGAATGGCATAGGGCTGAAGCAGCGTTCTTCGATAGGCCTCACAACTGAGATCTGAACTAACCACTGCTGCTAAACGTCCATTAAGCCAGAGATTGGTCAGGCGGATCATTGCAGCCAGAAAGGCGGCTGCAGCAAAAGCTACTGTTGTTGGCAGTATCAGTTGGCTTGGGTCACTGAGACCCGACATGACGGCCAGCTCGTGGAAGAAGGGCTGCTGCCATAGCCGTTTGGGATCACTAAGCACAGCAAGAAATGGAAGAACAGCCCCCAAAGACACCAACTCCGCTAAACCACTAGCAAGCATCACAAGGAACAGCATCGACAGCTGTATACGTCGAAGTGGTCTGATATGGCACCATATTCCAACCAGAAGGGTGCGAGTTGATTGTGGTTCAATAGATGGGAGAAACATTGAATGTACTCAGAAAATGTAATTAAGAATGGAAAGTGCAAATTACCGATGGCAGTGCTGATTGTCAACTAACATAAGAAATGCATACGTGGGGCCTATGGGGGCCGGTATGATCTGGACTAGTGGCTTCTTCAATTTGGCAACATTGAGGAAAACAGCACGTGCCCTGACACGATCATATCGGGGCCTGTGTTTGCGAAAGTCTGATTGCCGGTAGCACAGATCATCAATGATTCGTTCAGTCGACCCCCTTGCCTCGTTCAGCAACTTCAGATCAGTTGGATAGGTGATGTCCGCTGGCGTGCAAGAGACATCGATGGTGAGTCTTCCCCAGTTCTTGCCCTCTGGTCAATCTGCAGGCCTGACAAAATCGTCGAGTGATAGCTGGATTCCAGCATCAGCGCCTGGAGCGTCAAAGTCGTCGTCATCCGGGAGTGACGACACAGCCTCGCTCACCATGGCCTTGCCGAGTTCGACAATCAGTTCGCTTATCCGCTTGTGAGATCCTCCTCCTAGAATCGTTTGCGGAAATAAACCATCATCGACGGGTCGAATGATGCCTTGCTGGAATAGCAGGCGAAGCCAAGGATAAACTGCATGTAAGCATTTGCTCGGATCTGCTCGACGGTCTCCTCATCGGTCAAGCCAAGCCGCTGCTTGATGAACAGCGCGCCAAACGCCAGGTGTGCCGGCTTTGAATGCGCCCCAGTTGTGGGGTTGAACTGAGGAGCAAATGGTTCTTCTATCTCGTCAGATGGCAGCAGCGAGGCGAAAAGACCCCCGCGGTTGTCCGGGTCCAACGTGCCGCAAAAAGGAACATGGAACTCCTCGATTGAGAGCTGTCCGTTATGGTGTTTTCGGTACATCTACAGCGTTAAGCAGTTGCAGCAATCCTCAATTGCCCTGTTCGAGGCCAGTTTATAGGATCTCGAACAATGATACAAGTCGCGCCGCAGTCAATCTGGCATTTTCAGGAGTCCCTACATAGGGATCAGCTTGATGGGGTTGCTGCCTCCCCGATCAGACTGTCCTGAAACCCTGGGGAAGCTCGTCACAAGCAAATTACGAGTTATATCAGCGAATTATCAAGAGTTGTCATGAGCACAAGGAAATACAGTGCTTTGAAGCAGACGGACTGGAGCAGCGCTGCACAGTCTCAGAATACTCTTCCAATAATACTCAAAAAAACGAACGGCTGTTCGATGTGTTGATTTGTGAATATTTTTCGGAGGATTTTGTTGAAAAAATTTTCTGGAGAACCGACAACTGGCTTGGCAGGGGGTTGGTACCTGGATGGACCTGCATCAGATAGTCAAGAGCCTGGTCCCTGCTTAAACTTCGCTCCCTCATCAGCCAGGCAAGACAAACCAAAGGGGAGCGTTCCATAGCAGCTACGCAATGCACAAAAGTTGGTCCAAACTTACTTAAATCCTCCAGCAACACAAGAGCTTGGGCCAATTCATCAGGCTGCACCAACCTCTCGCTTCGGTGATCGGGGAGCACCAGCCTTCTCCAGGCAAACCGCTCCTCGATCCCAAGAGGCAATGGAGCCTCGTCCGCTGAAGCCAGACTCAGCACAGCCTTCACACCCTCGTCTTCGAGCCGGTCCAGATGGCGTTCAGCCCTGGGGGCGGGCCCCACAGCCAAAGCGTCTGTCAGCACCCAACTGACCCTGAACATCAGGGATTCAACAGACGAAACAGCGTGGCAACATTCACCAAGCCAGTCAGTGGCTGGGTCACGGCGCCAATCGCATCGGAGGCCACCGCGAAACCACTCCGGTTCACCAGCACCGTATCCCCATTGCGCAGGGGAGGATTCTTGGCGTTCGAAGCACCCTGGCTGAGATCCAAGGCAAACACATCACGGGTGGCGGTGCCATTGCGGTTGATACGGATCAGTTCCACCCGGCGCTGGCTCGCTCGCCAGGCGTCGGTGCCACCAGCGGCCAGCACGGCCTGCACAAGCGGGGTGTTCGCAGCCACCTGGAGCCGGCCAGGCTTTTTCACCTCTCCCACCACATTCACGGTGATCTCCTGGGGCGAGAGGTTCACGGCAGCAAGCTCGATGGCCTCCTTCACTGGCTGCTCCGCCTTCTCGATGCGCAGGGTGTCCCCATCAAACAGCAAGGGATTCTGCAGCTGATCGCCCAGCTGAACCAGCGCCAGCAGATCCAACCTGGTCCGCTTGAAAGCCGGTGTTTCGCCCGGCAGCCTCCTCTGCAGGATCACCGAGCGCAGATCAGCGTTCAAGGTGATCCCCCCTGCCTTCTGGATCACGTCCACCACGGTGGGCAATCCACTGATTCTTGTGGATGGTGCTCCCTCCGTTTGGCTCACCTCACTGGTGGTCAGCGAATACACACCTGGGCGTTGCACCTCACCCACCATCGCCACCCGGATCGGTCGAGGCCGCACCACCCTTAGCAAGAGATCCGGCCGCTGCATTTGGGCGCGGAACAGGGTGGTGAGCCAGAAATTGGCTTGCGACAACGTAAGCCCGGTGAGCCGCACGCTGCCGATCAACGGCAGGCTGGCGGTTCCGTCGCTCAGCACTTCGACCGTTCCGGAAAGCTCTGGAGCGTCATAAAGCTTGAGATCCAAGCCATCGCCAGCCCCTAAAATGTAGGAGTCGTCTTGCGTAACAGATTGGGGCTGTGCCGTGGTTGCTTTGGGAGCAGGCGGTGCAGTTTGTTGACTGGGTGCTATCGGCTCAGCAGCTACTGAGGCAAAGTTCTGGAACGCCACCAGCAACCAAAAGAAACATAATTCCTTAACCTTCATATCGCTACCAGAATCTGCGATCCAACCAATTGACTGGGAGTCCACGACATCAAAGATCAATTTCGAACTTACCCCCTAGAGTAAGGCCCTGACGAGCGATGCCGATTGTCCGACCTGATTCCCAGACTGGGCTCTGTTCCTGTCCCGAAAGCGGGTAAAGGGGCAGTGAGCTCCGCACTGCCGGATCCCAACCCCGTCCAATGGGTTGAGGTGCAGCAACTCCCCTCAGGCGAACAGGGGGAAGAGGTGGACCTCTCAGAGATCTGGCGTTCACTCAAGCGTCGCCGCCGCCTGGTGGCTACCACGGCTGGGGCCATCGTGGCCGCAGCCCTGATCATCACCGCCTACCAACGCCTCTTTGCCCCCGTCTACGAAGGCACGCTGGATCTGTTGATCACCGATCCCGTGGGCGAAGCCGGGGATAACAACCGAGGAGGTGGGGCTGGCCTCGGATCAGGCACCATCTTCGAACAATTGGCCCTTGGGAATAAAAGCGCTGATACCCCCACCTTGATTGAGGTACTCAGAAGCCCCCTTCTTCTTCAGCCGATTGCCAAGAAATTCGACGAGACCTACGAAGCACTGGATAAACGGATCAAAATCGCAACCGGCGGCACGCGCCAAAGCGAAGCGGAGGGAGTTCTCAAAATCAGCATCACCGGCAAGGATCCGAAAACCGATCAACTTCTCCTGCAAGATCTCAGCCAGGCCTACCTGAAGTATTCACTCACCCAGCGGCAGCAGCGGCTCACAGAAGGTTTGAACTTCCTGGATCGGCAGGCGCCCTCGCTAGAGGCCAACACCAACCGGCTTCAAGCCGAGTTGGCAAGTTTTCGGCGGAAGAACAACCTTCTCCAGCCCATCGAAGAAGGGGCAGCCCTCAAAATCCAACTCGCCACCCTCAGTAATCAGCTTGGCGAGCTCAAGGCCGATCGATCCCGTTTGCTCTCGGTGCAGAGCTCCATTGAGAACGGCACCCTCACAGCCCAGGGATTCCAGGAAGCCATCGGCACCAGCAACACCGGTCAGGCCAACCAACTAAGAGGGGAGGGCCTCTCCGTGGCCGGCACCGGCCAGGCCCTGCTGGAGCAACTCACCAAGCTGGAGCAGCAACTGGCTGAAGCCCAGGCCCGCTTCACCCCCTCCTCCGCGATCGTGCGGGGCCTGCAGGCCCGTCGCGATGGCATGATCCCCCTCCTGCGCCGGAACCAACTGGAAGCGGTTTCCGCCGCGCTCAACCTCAATGCCAACCGGATCAAATCGCTGGAGCGGCAGATCGCCGGCTACACCGCCACCTTCCAGCTCCAGCCGGCCCTGATCAAGGAGTTTGAGGGCCTGCAGCAGCGCCTCACGATCGCCCAGGAGAACCAGGCCGGCTTCATCAAGGCCAGGGAGAACTTCCAACTCGAAATCGCCCAGCGCAGTGTGCCCTGGAGCTTGATCGCACCGCCAAGAATCAATCCCAAGCCAGTCAAGCCTTCCGTTTCACGAAACCTCGCCCTGGGTGTGATTCTCGGTTTGATCGGTGGCGTCGCCGCCGGCCTGATTCGCGACCGTTTCGATCACGTCTTCCACAATCCCAGCGAGGTCCGCGACGATCTCAAGCAACCCCTGCTGGGCCACGTGCCCCATGTGGCCTTCTTCAAAGGGGTCCGGGAAGACCGCCGCTTCCTCCTGGCCGAACTCGACAAGAACTCCTCGCCAGCAAGCACAGATGCTTCCGAAGAGCAGCGCAAGGCGATCGGCTACCAGCGCTTCTTCTATCAAGAAGCATTCCGCAACCTTTACACCAGCCTGCGCTTCCTCAACAGCGACCGGCCTCTGCGCTCGATCTCGATCACCAGTTCCCAGCTCAGCGAAGGCAAAAGCCTGGTGAACATCCTCTTGGCCAAAACCCTCTCGGAGATGGGTCAGCGGGTGCTGATCGTGGACGCTGACCTGCGCAAGCCCCAGCTGCACCAGCGGCTTGGTCTCGACAACCTGATCGGCCTCTCCAACCTGCTCAGCGGTGATGCCGACCGCTGGCAGGACGCCATCCAGCCGGTACCGGGCTATGCCAACTGGTTTGCCCTCACCAGCGGCCGCCGCCCCCCCGACCCCGCCCGCCTGCTCGGCTCACCACGCATGGCGGATTTCGTGCGGGAAGTGGCCGAATCCGGACAGTTCGACCTAATCCTCTACGACACCCCCCCCGTGCTCGGCCTCGCCGATGCCCTGCTGGTGGCCGAACAACTCGATGGCATGGTGCTGCTCGTCAGCCTTGCCCGTGTGGACCGCTCCCTGCCCCGCGAATCGATCGAGCGCATCCGCACCGCCGGAGCCCCCCTGCTCGGCATTCTCACCAATGCGATCAAGGAGGAGACGCAACGCGATGGCTCCTATGGGTATGGGTATGGGTATGGCCGCTACGGCAGGGGTTACGGCTACGGCTCCCACGATTACCGCACCGCCTATGCCTATTACGGCACCGACGACAACAGCCCTGCCGAGAACCCAACAACCGCCACCCTGAAGGCGGCCACAACCAAAACCAAGCCCAAAGGCAAGAGCTGGACCCGCAAGGTCATGGGCTGGCTCGATCAGTGAGTCCATTGCCAGCACCTCGCCTCCGGCTGCTGCTGGGCGTGGCCTTCTCTCCCCTGCTGCACGCCATGCTCGCCTTGCCCGCACGGGCCGAGCCTGACACCATCACCCCGGGTCGGCCACGCTGGGAGCTTGTGCCCCCCGTCGCGCCGATCGATCCGGCGGCCACTCCAGATCCGGGCAGCCCACAAGATCCACTCAGCCCTCCGGCGCCGCCACCAGCCGCACCGTTGGTGTGGGAGGCAGCTGGCGACGGATCAACCTCCACCACCAACCCCACTGGCGGCGGGCGAAAACTGGAATGGGTGGCCGTGGAGCCCGGCGACACCGATCCAGTCACCCCGTTCAGCTACGCCCTCGCCAAGGTCGCCTCCGATTCCACCACCCGGCTGGCTGTGGAGAATGCCGAGCCAGACAACACACCCAAAACGGCAGCCGAAGCCCTGGCCCTCGCCCGCAGCCTGCCGCCGCCAGCGTCCAGCTATCTGCCCCTGCTCCGCCTGGGCTTGGCGGTGCCCACGGCCAACCAGCTGGAATCCGAGGGATTGCAGGTGGTCTATGGCCAGATCAGCGGACCTACCAGCGATCAGGTCCAGGGCACCGGCGTCGAGAACTACTACTTCCGCCTCGATGTGGGCCTCACCCGGCGCCTGCAGCTCTCCGGCTTCTACAGCCAAGCCGACGACCCCCTGTTCGCCAGGATCCCCAGCAAGCCGATCCAGCCCGGCAACGTCTGGGAGGTGTACGGCGGAGCTGCCCAGTGGCAACTGGGCAGCGGTGAGAAATGGGCCCTGGCGATCACCGGCTCGCTCGAGCAGTTCCGGGTGCTCAGTGGAGGCCTCGATTTCGGCCCGGGCACGGTTGCCTTCCGTCGCGTGGTGGCCAACAACATCTTCAACGACAGCCTCCAGACGGTTGAAACCAACAACATCGTGGGCTCGATCGGCCTGCCGTTCAGCTGGCAACTCAACCGCACCCTGCAGCTGAGCTTCACCCCCGGGGCCAGCTTCCTTCCCGCCACCCAGGGGGCCGGCCAGGGTGGGGCCGGCACCTTCTACGGCACCTCGATCACCCTGGCCGCCGGGCTCAGCTGGCGGCCCATTCCCCAGCTCAACCTGTTCGCCTCCGGCCTGCTGCCGCTGGGGCCTGGCACCAACAGCTTCGATGCCAATTTGGACTTCAGCCGGGTGCCGATCTACACCGCCGGCCTCAACTACGCCATCAATCCCCGCATCAGCCTGGAGGGGGCCATCACCAATGGCTTCGGCGCCAGCCCCGCCACCGCCCTCCTCGCCCTGCCCAGCCAGGAACAACTGCTCTACACCGGCCGTTTCGTGTACTCGATTCAGGCCGAAGATTCCCCGCCGATCGCCATGAGCCGCCGGCAGCGAAGTTTGGCCATCGGCGGGCTCACGGTGAACACGGCCATGGTGCCCCCGGAAGGCTCCGTGCAGATCTCAGCCAATGCCGACACCCTCGGCACCCTGTTCGGTTTCGTTGGCTATTCCGGTTCCAACGATTTCCAGCTTCAACTCTGGGGTGGAGGCAAATACAACGGCATCGACCCCGAGACGCCTTTCCTCAACATCTACGCCTCGAACAACGGCTTCACCCAGCGCTTCGGCGGCAAGGCCGTGGTGTTCAGCCAGTTGCGTGGGGCGCCGTTCTCCGGGGGAGGCCGCATCACCCTCGGCCGCAACGAAGACCCGAACAGCCTTCAGGGCTACACCTTCGCGGAAGTCATGGGCACCTGGGAGGTCACCCCCTGGCTGGCCCTGAACGCCAATCCGAAAATGGCCTGGGCCGGCCTCAGCAACCTCTACGGCCTGGGGTTGAGCGCCAACGTGCAACTCGGCCGCTGGTTCCAGTTCATCCCGGAGGTGAACCTGGTGGCTGAGGAAGACACCGACTCAGCAGGAACCAGCGGCACCGCCGCCCTGCGCTGGGTCCCGAGCGACTTCGCCATGGTCGACGTGTATGTGAGCAACGCGATTGGCCTGTTCGACATCGGCCAGCTGGTGGGCCAAAGCCAGGTGCGCTTTGGGGGGCGGTTGACCCTGTTGTTCTAGGGTCGATCAAGCTGGTAATGAGCATGCTGTCAGGCCGAATCAAAGCTGTGAGCTTGGTGGGAATGCTGCTCTGGGGTTTACTCCCTGCAGCTTCTCCTGGTGCCCAGGCCATGCTGAAGGGCAGCCAAGGGTCCTACACGGCCTCATTTTTGGTGGCAACAACCCCGCAAAATGCCTGGAAAGTGCTCACCAACTACGAGGCCACGTTCAGCGCGATGCCGGACATCAAGCAATCGAAACTGATCAGTCGCCAAGGCAACCGCCTGGAGGTCCTTCAGACCTACCAAGCTCCTTACACCTTTGGCCTGCGAATCAAGGCCAGGCTAGCCATCACGGAAACACCTCCCCGAGAAATGCGTTACCGGCTGATCAGCGGCGATCGCATGCGCAGCTTCGAAGGGAGCTGGACGCTCACCCCAGCGAAAGGAGGGGTGCTGGTCAAGCATCAAATCAAGATAGATCCAGAGATTCCAACAATGCTTCGGCCGCTCTTTTTCGAGCTGAATGAAACAAACTTAAAACAATCGATGGACATCATGCGCAACCTGATGGAGCAAGGATGAAGTCTGCATTGGCGCGTTCAACCTAGCTTTCCCTCAGTTGACGTACCAAGTCTTCCACCGGCATAGCCTCAACCTCCAAGAGCTTCTGATTCCAGTCGTCGTTGGCGCCAACGCCTGCAAACGAAGCCACCGAAGACCGCTGTTCTGTCTGTGCCAGCGACGGCTCACTCAGGAAAAGCACCTCGGAGAGGAAGTGATCCACCAAGTCATCCACCGTGGGCTTCTCAAAAACAAGCGATTCGGATAGCGACACGCCAATGTTCTTCTCCAACAGCACATTGAACTCGAGCGCCATCAGCGAATCGAGCCCCATGCTGAAGAGCGGCTCTGACGCATCAATCTGATCAGCCTCGGCAAGGCCCAGCACCTTGGCCAGCTGCTCCTGCACGAACGTTCGGAGCACGGCTCGGCGTTCCATGGTCGGGGTGGCCTGCAGGACGGCAAGAAAGGCGGGAGGGCCAGAATCCCCGCCGGGTGAAGCACCGGATTCGCCGCCTGCCAGCAGGTCGGCCAGGAAGGCCCGCTGACCCCGGGGAGCCTGACGGGCCAGGCGCTTCCAGTCGTTGCGCAGCACGGCCACGCAGCCGCGAGAGCTCCTGCGCAACAGACTCTCCAGTGCCACCAGGCAGCCCTCCGGTGGCAGCAAACCCACGCCCAGCGCCGTGAGCCGCTGGCGATCCCGACCACCCATGGCCGCGGCCATGCCCTCCCCCTGCCAGGGGCCCCACTGGATCGCCAGGCGGAGGCCAGCGGCAGTCCGGCAGGCGCCATCGAGCGCCCCATTGGCGGCGCCGTAGCCGCTCTGGCCAGGCGAGCCCAGCAAGGAGGCCATCGAGGAGAACGCCACGCCGAAATCGAGCGGCTGCTCGGCCAGGGCCACCTCGATTGCCATCCAACCGTTGACCTTGACGGCGAGCGCCGCCGCCAGGCGTGCCGGCGTCTGCCCATCCATCAGGCCATCATCCAGCTGGCCCGCTGCATGGAAGAAGCCCCGAACAGGGCGCTCCACACCGCTGAGGCCAAGCCGCAACCGATCAGCGGCATCCGCCGCCGCCAGATCGATTGCCAGGCGATGCAGACGCACCCCCCGCTGCTCCAGGCTCTCCAGCAGGTCAAGGGCCGTCGCTGAGGGGTCCTCCAGGGAGCGCGACACCAGCACCAGCTCCTTCGCTCCCTGGTCCACCAACCAGGGCAGCAACTGGCGGCCGATCCCGCCCAGGGCTCCACTCACCAGATAAGCCCCCTCGGAGTCGACCCCCAGGGCCGCGGGCCGGGGTGGCTGGGTGATCACCACCTTGCCGGTGTGACGGGCCTGGGCCATCAGCCGGAAGGCCTCGACGCTGCGCTCGATCGGAAAAACGGCGACCGGCAAGGGGGTAAGCCGGCCGTCGCCCAGCTCATCGATCAGCCGCACCAGGAGCTCCCGCACCAATCCCGGCGTGGCGGCAGCCACCTCCAGCAGATCGAAGGGCAGGTAGCGGGCATCGGGGCGCCGTTCCCGGGCCTCCTGGCGGCTCCAGATCTCGATCTTGCCAAGCTCGATGAAGCGGCCCCCCTGTGCCAGGGCGCGGAAGCCGGCCTCCACCGCCTCACCCTTGAGGCTGTTGAGCACCACATCGACCCCGCGGCCGCCGGTGTGGGCCAGCACCTGATCGGCAAACTCCAGGCTGCGGGAATCGAACACCGCCTCCACCCCCTGCTCCAGAAGGCCCGGCTGCTTCGCGGCGCTGGCCGTGGCCAGAATGCGGGCGCCGCAGCGGCGAGCCACCTGAAGGGCCGCCTGGCCCACGCCGCCGGCGGCCGCATGGATCAGCACGGTTTCGCCCGGCTGCAACTCCGCCAGTTCCACCAGCCCGTACTGGGCGGTGAGGAAGGCGGTGGTCACGCTGGCGCCCACCACCGGGTCCATGGCCGCCGGCAGCGGCACCACCAGCTCGGCGCGGCAGCAGACATGGCTGGCCAGGCTTCCCACCGCCAGGGCCGCCACCACCGTCTGGCCGACCAGCTCATGCGGCACCCCCGCGCCAACGGCCACCACCTGGCCGACACACTCGCCGCCGAAGGGCACCTGGGCCTGGGCATCGATCCCCAGTTGGCGGCTGTAGGCCCGCAACAAGCCAAGGGCATTGAGCACGTCGCGGAAATTCAGGCCGGTGGCCGCCACCGCGATCGCCACCTCCCCCGGGGCGGGCTCCTGGGCGGCCAGGGGTTCGGGCCGCAGGCTCTCCAGCGTTCCGATGGACGCCGTGGTCCAGCGGAAACGATCGGGAGGCAGGGGCATCAGGCGCTCGCAGCGGGCGGAGCCGTTGTGCCAGGCGATCGACCCTTCCTGCTCCGCCAGGGCCCAGAGCAGGGGCCAATCCGCCGGGCCAGGGGCCTGGGCCCGATCCTGCGGCAACCACAGCCGGCTCCAGCTCAGCTGGCCCTGCTCCAGGGCCGCGGTTTTGCTGAATGCCTCGAGGGCACCCTGAACCGGACCATCCCCCTCCAGCACCAGCCAGATCCGGCGGGGCTGGGGGGAGCGCTTTGGGTCGCTGCCGAGCTGCTGGGCGAGGGCCAGCAGAGCCTCCAGCGCCTCCTGCAGGGAGATCCTGCCCAGATCAGGCCAGAAAACCACTGGACCAGGACCGGGCACCGGCTCCCCCAGGCCAAGCCGGCGAGCCATCGGGTCCTCCTGGGCCGTCCAGGCCAGGAAGGAGGCGGCCTGGTCCTCGCTGGCCCCCACCAGCCAGGCGGCCTGGAGGAGCCGAACCGGCACCGGCTGGGGCTCCGGCGGCAAGTCGGTCCAGACGCTCTGGAACAACCAGTCCGCCGGATTGTCATCACGGGAACCCGCTTCCTCCGGCAGGGGGAACAGCCAATCCAGGGCCTGGCGGGGCAGCCGGCGCAGCCGGAAGCCACCGATCCAGCCGATCAAGGCCTCCTGGGGGGCCAGGGACGGATCCAGCACCAGCAGGTCGGCTTCCACGTAGGCGGCTTCGTCGTTGGCAACGAGCCGCACCTGGACCTGCAACCGATCGGGCAACGGCAGCCGGGCCAACCAGAGGCGATCGAAGCCAACGGGAAGGAAGACCTGGCCGGCTGCCGCGCTGGGATCAAGGGTGGCCGCCACCGCCTGCAGGCAAGCGTCGAGCAGGGCCCAGTCTTTGGCCCCCTGGGGGCGCTCAAGTTCGGCCCAGGCCCGGCCCTGCTCCTGACGGAGGCCAACCACCCCCCGGAAGGTGGGTCCGTACACCAGACCGATGCGCTCCAGGGCCGCGTAGAAACCCGCCAGCTCCACGGCTGGGGCCGTGGTGGGACAAGCGCTGGGCTCGAACGGCGGCTGAATCGGCTCTTCCGCTGAAGCGGGCGAGCGACCACGGCCGTGGAAGCTCCACTGGGGGGCACTTGAACCGGCCGCGACGGCGGCATCGGTCAACTCCAGGCTGTGAAATTCCAGGCACTGGCTCACCAGCCCCTGGTTCCCATGGCCCTGAGACCCAGGCCCTTCGCCCATCACCAGCTGCAACCGCACCGGGTTCTGGCCCAGCTTGAGGGGGCGCTCCAGCTCCAGCCCTTCGATGGCAAGGGGACGCCCCTGCTCCTGGAGCTCCTGCAAGGCCAGAACCAGGAAGCCAGCGGCGGGGAACACCACCTGCTGACGCAGGGCGTGGTCGGCCAGGTCGGCCGGTCGATCGGCGCGCAGGAGGATCTCGAAGCGCTGCTCACGGCCACCCGGAAGGTCGAGCCGCTGCAGCCGTGCTGGCTCCTCCGCAGCGAGCCCTGCTCCAGCCGCGGCCCCGCCAGTTCCGATGCGCGCCGCCACCTGAGCGGGGGACCCAAAGACATGGTGGAGCCAGAGGCTGGCCGGTTCCTTCGACTCCCCCAGCACCGGCCACCAGTAACGCTGCTTCTGAAATGGATAGCCCGGCAAACCCACGGAGCGGTGGGGGAAGGGCCGGTGGAAGCCACGCCAATCAACCCGGTGGCCCTGGCAATGCAGATGGGCCAGGCTGGTGAGCATGACCCGGACATCCTCATGGCCGGGGCGCAGGCTGGGCCACCAGGCCAGGGCAGGATCCGGGAGGCACTGACGCCCCATGCCGGTAAGGGTGGGACGCGCCCCGATCTCCAGAAAGGTCTGGGCGCCCTGGGCCTCCAGGGTGTCGATGCCCCGGGCGAACAGCACGGGACGAATCAGGTGATCGCACCAATAGGCGGGCTGGGCGATCTCCTCCCCCGCCAGCCGGCCGGTGAGGTTGCTGACCAGGGCTTGGCGGGGGGGCTGGAAGTGAAGCTGGCTGAGCTCCCGCTCGAAGGCCCCTCGCATCGCCGCCATGGCGGGGGAGTGGAAGGCATGGCTCACCGCCAGGCGATGGACCGCATACCCCTGGGACTGGGCCTGGAGCTCGAGGCGATCGAGCTCCTTGAGCGGCCCGGACACCACGGTGTTGGCGGGACCGTTGCGGGCGGCCACCGTGAGCTGCGGATGCGGTTGCAGCAACCGATCGACCTGGTCGGCCGTGGCCAGCAGGGCCACCATGCCGCCGCCAGAGGGCAGCTCCTGCATGAGGCGGCCCCGGGCCACCACCAGCCGCAGGCCGTCTTCGAGGCTGAACACCCCCGCCAGATGGGCGGCCACCACTTCGCCGACGCTGTGGCCCATCAGCAGATCAGGCCGGATTCCCCAGCTTTGCCAGAGCTGGGCGAGGGCATAGCCCACCACGAACAGGGCCGGTTGGGTGTAGCGGGTCTGGTTGAGGGCGTGGGCGGCGGCGGCCTCCGCGCCTGCTGGCGGATAGAGCACCTCAGCCAGGGGCTGGGGCAGGAGCGGGTCGAGCAGCCGGGTGCAGGACTCGAAAGCCTCCCGAAAAACGGGATGGTGTCGGATCAGCCCTTCGGCCATGCCCAGGGTCTGGGATCCCTGGCCGGTGAACAGGAAGGCGAGCTTGCCGGGGCGGCGGGCGGCCTGACCCCAGGTGATCCCCTGGGGCTCTTCGCCCGCAGCGAAGCCATCGAGCTGCTTCAGCAGGACGGCCGGATCCTGGGCAAGGCATACCAGCCGGCGCGGGAGCTGGCTGCGCCGCTGGTTGGCCGTGGCGCAGACATCCGCCAAGGGCGGACGACCCGGCTGCCGCATCCACTGGCCCAGCGACGCGGCCTGCTGCCGCAGGGCCGCGTCGGTGCGGGCCGAGAGGCAAAGCAGCTGAAGGGGCAACGGCTTCAGGGCCCGGGGCTTTCCGCCGGACTGCTGCTCTGCCGACTGGGTGGCTTCACCGAGCACGACGTGGGCGTTGGTGCCGCCGAAACCGAAGGAACTGACCCCCACCACGGCCGGGCGATCCGCTTGCGGGAACGGCTCCAGGCAGGTCTGGACCCTGAGCTTCAGCCCCTTGAAATCGATCGCGGGATTGGGGCTGTGGCAATGGAGGCTGGCGGGAAGCTGCCGGTGATGGACGCAGAGGGCGGCCTTGATCAGCCCCGTGATCCCTGCGGCGGTCTCGCCGTGGCCCAGGTTGCTCTTCACCGAGCCCACCCTGCAGGGCTCCTCCTCGGGCCGGCCTTCACCGAGCACGGTGCCAAGTGCCCGCAGTTCCACCGGGTCCCCCTGGCGCGTTCCAGTGCCATGGGCTTCGACGTACTGCGCAGTGGCCGGATCGATGCCGGCCCGCTGGAACGCCTGGCGTACACAATCCACCTGGGCGCGCAGGTTGGGGGCCACCATGCCGTTGCTGCGGCCGTCGGAATTGATCGCCGTGCCGTGGATCAGGGCGTAGATCAAGTCACCGTTGGCCCGGGCCGCCGAGAGGGGCTTGAGCAGCACCGCCCCGGCCCCCTCGGAGCGCACATAACCATTGGCGCTGGCATCGAAACTCTTGCAACGGCCGTCAGGGGAGAGAAGGCCAGCCTTGCAAAAAGCACTCTGGCAACCAGGACTGATCAAGGCCTGAACGCCACCGGCCAGGGCCGCCACCGACTCGCCGCGCCACAGGCTCTCGCAGGCCAGATGCACCGCCACCATTGAAGAGGAGCAGGCGGTGTCGACCGTGAAGCTCGGACCCTTGAAGTCGAAGAAATAGGAGAGACGGTTCGCCGCGATTGAGCCGGTATTGCCAGGCAGCAGGAAGGGCTCGTTGTCGGGAACGGCATAGCCTTCCTTGGAAACCCACATCAGCTCCCTGTAATCCGATGTGGAAATCCCGATGAACACCCCCACCGCCTGACCGCGAACCGCCTCCAGGGGCTGGCCCCCATCTTCGAGGGCCCGCCAGGCCACCTCCAGCAACAGCCGCTGCTGCGGATCCATGCTGATCGCCTCCCGGGGAGAAACGCCGAAGAAAGCCGCGTCGAATAGATCAAGGCCCTGGATGAATCCTCCATGCCGCACGTGCTGGTGCAGAGGTCGCTGCGGATCGGGATCAAAATGAAGGGCCAGGTCCCAGCGCTCCAGTGGCACCTCGGTGATCGCATCCCGGCCCTGGATCAGCAAGTCCCAGAAATCCCCAGGTGAATCCACCCCTCCCGGCAGGCGGCAACCCATCCCCACGATGGCAATCGGCTCAGGTGAACGTTGAGCCAAGGAATCGCCGTTGCTCAGGCGCATCTATCCAGCCCGACCGGATAACGCCCGCAGGAACAGGCTTGAATACCGTTCGATCAACTCCTCCGGGGTGGGGCACCCAACACCGAGTTCTTGAAGGACCGCCAAGGTCCTTCGACAACTGGTCCTGGAGCGCAGGCCCGGCGTCATCAGCTGGGAGTAGGTGAGTTGTTCGATCCCCCAGCGCTGGGAGAAGAACGGGATGAGGGGGTAGAGCGGATTGGCGGGCTGCTCCGACAACGCCCGCAGCCAATCCTCAAGCGGAACCTGCTGCGGGCTCTGGTCGCTGAATCCCTCCAGCAGGTCACTCCACAGCACCGGCTGGGGATGGCTGAGATGGAAGACCTGACCGGCATGTTCGCTCTTCCAGGCCAGGGCGCCGATGGCAGCAGTCACGTAATCCACCGGCACCAGATCCAGCTCTGCCATGACATCGAGGGTCTGGCCCAGCTCAAGGCAGCCCCGCACCAGGCGATGAATGTAGTCGTCTGCGTTCCAGGCGCCGCTGCGGGAATGGCCGCCGATCAGGGAAGGCCGGAACACCGTCACCGGCAGGCCCCGGGCGGCCGCGGCCAGCACCAGACGCTCGCTGACCCACTTGGTCTGGGAGTAGCCGAGCACGATTCCCTGCCATTCGGTGAGGTCATCGGATTCGAGGATCTCGCGGTCGCGGTAGGCGGTGGCTTCGGCCACCGCGGTGCTGGAGATGAACTGGACGGGCAAGGGACGGGGGCCAGCCACCGCCAGGCGCAGCACCTCGAGGGTGCCCCCCACATTGGTGGGGCGGAGCTGGCTGTAGGGCAGCGTGTAGCTGAGCCGTGCCCCGTTGTGAAGAATGCCGCCCAGCCCTTCAGCCAAGGCATTGAAGCTGGCGGCGTCCAGGCCGAAGCGGGGCTCGGAGAGGTCACCCGCCACGCCGACGATGCGCTCGCCATAGGACTCCCTCCAGAGCCCGTAGCTGCTCAGATTGGCCTGCACCCGCTCAAGGGCCCCCTGGTTGGAATCGGCGCGGGCCAGGCAATGGAGGCTGAGATCGGGCCAGCGCTCAAGCTGGTCGGCCAGCAGGTGGGCGCCAAGGAAGCCGGTGGCCCCGGTCATGAGCACCGCCTGGCCAGGGCCATCCGGCGACGTGCCCGTGGCGCTGAAGGACCCGGGCCAGTCAGCAGGCAAGACGGCGTCTCTGGACAGGTCGGTGCCCGCTCCGGCGCCGTTGGCCGACTGGCTTCCCCCTCCCAGGAGCAGCAGCACGTGGCTGGCCAGGCTTCCCAGCGAGGGATCCCCCGCCATGGCCCCGAGCCCCAGGCTCACGCCCAGGCCTGACTGCACCGCCGTGGCCAGCTCGACGGCCATCATCGAATCGATCCCGAGCAACTGGAGGTCGGTGCTGGCCTGCAGATCGGCCACGTCATAACCCCCCAGCTCAGCGAGCACATCAGCCAGGCAGCGCACCATGGCCGCCTGGGCCGTGGTGCCGTCTGTGTTGCCCTCGTGCTCCCTGATCTCCGCGAGCTCCAGGGTCAAGGCCTTGAAGCGGGGCACGAAGCGATCATGGGCCTGCTCCTCCAGCTCCACGACCACGGCCCGGGCCGCGCCGCTCCCCATCCAGCGCTCCAGGCTGGCCAGGGCCTGATTTGGCTTGATCTTGCGAAGAAAATCAGCCGTCCCTGCCGCCATGCCCTCTCCCGCCCAGGGGCCCCAGTTGATGCTCAACGCCGGCAGGCCCTGGGCCTTTCGCTCGGCCATCAGCCCGTCAAGGGCCCCATTGGCGGCGCCATAGGCGGCCTGGCCAGGCGAGCCGAGCAGCCCCGCCACGGAGGAGTAACAGAGGAAAAAATCGAGCGGCAGGCCCCGGCTGAGCCGGTCAAGCTGCAGAGCCCCCAGCACCTTGGCGGAGGCAACGGCGGCACAACGCTCCGGCGTCTGGTTGATCAGCAGGCCATCATCCAGCACACCGGCGGCATGGATGATGCCCTGCAGGGGCAGTCCGCTGGCGGCGATGCGGGCGAAGACGGCTTCAAGGGCGGCGCCATCAGCCACGTCGGCGCTCTCCACCGTCACGGTGGCCCCGAGGGCTTCGAGTTCGGCGACGACGCCGAGCTGGGCAGGGTTGGCGGGCCGGCGGGCCAGCAGCACCAGATGCCGGCTGCCGGCGCCCACGAGCCAGCGGGCCGTGGCCAGGCCCAGGGCCCCCAGCCCTCCGCTGATCAGCACTGTGGCGGCGGCCCGCAGCGCCGGGCCAGGGGGCTCGAGCAACGCCGGCGGCACCGGATCCAGGCTCACCCGTTCCACCCTTCCGCCCCTGAGCCGCCGTTCTTCGAGCGCCTTCAGGGCCGGTGCCTGGTGGAGCAGGGCGGCCAGCTCGGATCCGCGGGAATCGCACCACAAAAGCGCTCCCCCCTGGGGCCCCGCTTCCCGGATCCAGCAGCGGGCCAGGGCCGCCAAGGCTTCGCCGCCGGCCTGGTCCAGGCCGCTCAGGGCCCAGTGCACCGCTTCGAGGCGGCCGCTGCGCTCCAGCAGGCCCCGCAGCAAGGGCAGCCATTCCGCCCAGAAGGGCTCTCCAGCCAGGGCTTCGGCCGCGGGAGGTTCCAGACCTGCCAACAGCACGACCACCGGCGGGATGGCGCCATCCCCGTCCGCCCGGGGGCCATCGAGCCAGACATCGAGCCCGCTGAGATCGGCACTCCAGCAGGCTCCGGTCCCGATCGCTTTGGCCAAGCCTGATCCAAGGTCGGCCTTTCCACCGAGCAACATCAAGGAAGCGGTCCCTGGAAGGGCACCGTGCTCGAGGACCTCCAGGGGCTTCCAGCAGCGCCAACGGTCGAGGTGAAAAGCCTGGTTGGGCTGGATCCGGTGGTGCTCCTCAATCCAGAACGATCCACGCTCGAACGGAACGGTGGGGAGCACCTGGCGAGGCCAGAGTTGCCGAGGGGAAAGCGGACGCCAGTCGAGCTGGCAGCCCGCCAACCAGAGTTCCACCGCCCGGGCAATGCCGGGAGGTTCGAGGGGAAGCTGCACGTCATACCCGTGGGCCGTGAGTTCCGCGCTGGCCTCGGAGGCAGCCACCAGGCGGGGCCGTGACGGGAACGACGCGAGCCTGTGGGCCAGGTCCGCCGACTCGGGGCCGTACACCACCGCAGAGGGCTCCACCCCGAGTTGCTGCCAGGCCTCCACCCAACCGCTCCCCTCCCGCGGCAGCGGGGCCAGCAGGTCCCAGGCCAGGCGAGGAGCGGTGGGCAGAGCCTCCCTGCAAATCACCGCGGGCGACTCGGCCCCATCCAGCCAGTCAGCGAGGGCGGCGGCGGCCGCCATCGGCGACGAGGCGTTCAGGGCCAACCGCCAACGCAGGCTGCGGCGGCCCTCCCGGCTTGTGGCACACAGAACCTGCCAGCTCGACTGGGGCCGTTCGGGCAACCAGCCTGCATACCGCACTACCAGCCTGTGGAGGTTGTCCTCGCTGGAGGCCGACAGCAGCAGCCAGTCGTCAGCTGGGGGCGCCGCAGGCGGCTCGATGATCGACTCCACCGGCGCCTGCTCGAGGATCACATGGGCATTGGTGCCGTTCCAGCCGAACGAACTCACCGCCGCCCGCCTGGGGCCCTCCTGGCGTGGCCAGGGTTCCAGCACCTCGGGAAGCCGGAGCGCCCACTGATCCCAGTCCATCAGAGGGGTGGGTTGGCGCAGATGCAGGTGCGGCGGCACCAGCCCCTTCTGGACCATCAGGATGCCCTTGATCAGGCCGGCGATTCCGGAAGCCCCCTCCAGGTGGCCGATGTTGGTCTTGACCGAGCCCAGCAACAGCGGAGCGTCGCGATCGGCGCTGGCATAGATCGGGGCCAGGGCCTTGAGCTCGATCGGATCACCCAGGGCGGTGCCGGTGCCATGGGCCTCCAGCACATCGATCTGATCACCCTCCAGCTGGGCCAGGGCCAGGGTCTGGCGCATCAGGGCGGCCTGAGCTTCGCCACTGGGAACGGTGAGCCCCGCCGTAGCACCGTCCTGGTTCACGCCACTGCCGCGCAGCACCGCCCAGATCGGATCGCCGGCCGCCATCGCATCGGCCAACCGCTTCAGCACCACCACGCCGCAGCCTTCGCTGCGCACATACCCGTCGGCAGCCGCATCGAAGGATTTGCAGCGGCCATCGGCGGCCATCATTCCGCTCTTTGCCAGGCAAAGGCTGTTCACCGGCGAAAGAATCAGGCTCACGCCACCGGCGATGGCCAGATCGGAGCCCCGATCCCGCAGGGAGCGGCAGGCCAGGTCCACCGTCACCAGGGAGGAGGAGCAGGCGGTATCAACCGCCAGGGAGGGCCCGGTCAAGCCCAACAGGTAGGAGAGCCGGCCCGGCGCCATGCTCAGGCTGGAGCCGGAGGCGAAATAGAGGTCGAAGCGTTCATCCCCAACCTCGCTGCGCAACTGGCGCCAGGAGTAATCGCTGGTGCAGATGCCCATGAACACCCCCGTGGCCGTGCCCTTCAACCGATCGGTGGCGATGGCCGCCGACTCCAGAGCGTCTTGGGCCACCTCGAGGATGAGCCTGTGCTGGGGATCCATGGCCTGGGCCTCCCGGGGGGAGACGCCGAAGCTGGCGGGATCGAACTGGTCGACATTGGCCAGGAACCCACCCCGGCGGAAATGCATCTTTCCGGGGCGGCCGGGGCTGGGATCGAAAAAATCGTCAATCGGCCAACGGCTGGGGGGCACCTCACTGAGCCCATCGCCACCTTCACAGAGAAACGTCCAGAACGCCTCCGGACTCTCCAGGTTCGGCTTCCCTTCACCACCGGGGAAACGGCAGCCCACCCCAATGACGGCAATGGGTTCAGCCTGGAGAAGTTGACGCTGATCGTGGGCCTTCTGGGCCAGCAGTGCCAGTTGAAGCGCAGAGAGACCCTTAACCATGGAGCAAGTATTCCATGACCTTCTGGGGATCGGAATGCAGGGCGCACTCCCGGTAGCGATGCCGCAACAGCTGATAACGGTCAGGATCGGCCAGCCAGGCTCCCACAACCGCCGCCAGGTCACTGACGCTATGGATGGTGGTTTCGAGCCCTCTGTCGCGGAAGAACCGCAGGGCCAAAAGCTCCTGGGGCATGGTGCCCCCTAGGTGGTGAAAGATCAGGGGACAGCCCAGCATCAGGGCTTCTGTGGCGGTGCGGGCTCCAGGCCGGCTGACCATCGCCCAGCAGCGGCGATAGAGGGCAGCCATGGCCTTCGGTTCCTGGAAATCCATGGCCGTGACCGCCAGGCCTGGGTGGCGAGCGGTCCACTCCTGCACGGCTTCCTTCACTTCCCTGCGGCGTCCGCACAGGGCCACCACCTCCAGTTGACCCGCCCAGGGGAGCAGCTGCTCCAGCAGGGCCAGATGACTGTTCGCGCCGTTCGAACCTGACCCGAGCACAAGGAGAGGAAACCCGTCAAGGGTAAGCGGTGCTGGGCCACCCCCATGGAAAGGCACCGGGAGGAGCGGGCCCAGCACGTTGATGCGCTCCTGGGGATATCTCCGCTTCTTTGCCTCAAGAGCCACAGCCTCGGTGATAGCCCAGAAGCCATCGGCCGCGCGGGTTACCCAGTTGCGGGTGAAGCCGAAGCCACCATCGACTTCCGTGCAACAGACGACGCAGCGTAGGTGCGGCCCGGCGATGTGCTTTGCCAGATCGAAATGACCGCGGTTGGTGTGGGGATGGGTGGAGATCAGCAGATCCGGACGGAATCGGCGCAGCTCCTGAACGAAATGGCCACGGCCGATCAGGACGGTGCCTGGCTTGGTGAAATCTTCGGTTTCCAGGATTCGCCAGTAGATCTTATGGAGCCAGGGAGCCTTCGTCTGAATCCAATTATAGAGATTGGTCGCGTCGTCATAGTAGGCACAGGTGTCTTCGTGGAAGAGGACCGCTACATCCACGCGGGGAGTCTGAAGACCAAACCACTCAACCAGGGCATTCGCCGCCGCCTGATGGGCCGTGCCTGCCCTGGAGGTGAGAATCAGAACGCGCATCATACAAGCGTCGCAGGAAGGCTTCCCTGCCGCTTGATTTTTTCCGACTGCCACACAAGAACCACCAGCAACAGCCAACCCACCACAAAGATTCCAATCGCCATCGCTCGACCGGCGGAGAAACCCATCGTTTCCTTGATCCAGATGGGCCAGAGGGTCCAGGACATCGCCGGCTGCACCAGGCGATCGACGACGATGGCGCTGCTGAAAAACGCCGACAGCCGGGCGCCCCATTCCAGGGCGAAACGGGCCGCGAACAGTCGCGGCTGCTGGTCAAGGGTGATCGCCGCTTGCCAGAGGCACTGGAGGGCGGCCCCGACGATGGGAACGCCTGCTGAGAAAAGGGCAAGGCCAGCAAACCAGATCATGGGGAGCTCCTCGAACACCACCAACCCAGCCCCGATCAGGATCACGCTCTGAACCGCCAGAGCTGAAAGAAGCAGCAAGGCCCAGCGGCGATGCTGCACCGCTTGCCAAGCGATCATCCCGAGTCCATACCCCCCTGCCCCAACCGCGAGGGCAACACTGAGTCGTGATGCACCCATGGCCGTGACCACCCAGGCGGGGAATAGAAGGTCGCAGGCCGCCAACGCGAAGGCCACGGTGGTGCCAAGCAAGAGGAGTGGCCGGGTCGAGGAGCTTGCCCAGAGCTCCGCTACTCCAGCCCGCAGGCCAGGCACCCAGACCTGACGAGGCCGAAGCGGGGCGAGGGCCACCCGGGGCCAACGGACCAGGGCCACACACGCCAGGGCCACCAAGCAGGTGGCGCCGTCGAGGACCAGCGCCCCCGGGAGGCCGCCGATCCCCGCCAGGGTCGCGCCAAAGATAGGGGCAGTGGCCATCACCAGTCCCTCGCCATTGGCAAAAAGGCCGTTGGCCCTGCCCAGTTGCTGCATCGGAACCATCTGGGGGATGAGGCTCGCGAAGCAAAGCACCAGCGTGGCTTCCGCCACCGCGGCCAGGGACAGCAGAGCCAGGATGAACGCCAGCGGAACCACCTGGCGCATCAGGGCAACGGCCAACAGCAGCGTGACGGTTCCGCCAAGGCCGTTGGCGATTAGCATCACGCGGCGCCGGGGCCAGCCGGCCAGCCTTCGGCCCAGCAAGGGAAGGGCGAGCAGCTTGGCCAGCAGGATGACGATCGCCACCGTCGCAAAGCTGGAGAGTTGGCCATCCCGCTGGAACAACCACAGCCCCAGCGCATAGAGGCTGGTCTGGGTTCCGAAGTTCGAAACCAGCTGACCTGCCCAGAGGATGGTGAAGGCATTGGGCAAAGCAGGCGCTTCCCACGGGGCCGGATCCTAGGTACCAGCAAAGGTCGCGCCCTACGGTGCCGGAACGGACACCTCCGCTCCCCCTTGACCCTCAGGCTCACCAACACGCTCACCCGGCGCAGCGAACCCTTCGTGCCGCTGGTGCCCGCTCAGGTGTCGATCTACTGCTGCGGGGTCACGGTCTACGACCTCTGCCACCTGGGCCATGCCCGCAGCTACATCGCCTGGGATGTGCTGCGCCGCTATCTGACTTGGAGCGGCTTTGCGGTCACCTTCGTGCAGAACGTCACCGACATCGACGACAAGATCCTGCAGCGGGCCACCGCCGAGAGCAGCTCCATGGAGGAGGTGAGCGAACGCAACATCACGGCCTTCCAGGCCGATATGGCCGCCCTGAACATCCTGCCGCCCGACCGCATGCCCCGGGCCACCTGCTGCCTCGATGGCATCCGCCAATTGATTGGTGAACTGGAGTCAAAGGGGGCGGCCTATTCCGCCGATGGCGATGTGTATTTCGCCGTGACCAAGGCGACGGGCTACGGCAAATTGTCGGGCCGCGATCTCAGCGAGCAGCAGGACAACGCCGACGGTCGGGTGTCTGGCGAGGAGGAACGGCGCAAGCACCACCCCTTCGACTTCGCCCTCTGGAAAGGGGCCAAGCCCGGCGAACCCAGCTTTCCTTCCCCCTGGGGACCGGGCCGGCCGGGCTGGCACATCGAGTGCTCGGCGATGGTGCGGCAGGAACTCGGCGATTCGATCGACATCCACCTCGGCGGCGCCGACCTGATCTTTCCCCACCACGAGAACGAGATCGCCCAGTCGGAAGCGGCCACCGGCAAACCCCTGGCCCGTTATTGGCTGCACAACGGCATGGTCAATGTCAGCGGCGAGAAGATGGGCAAGTCGCTCGGCAACTTCACCACGATCCGGGCCTTGCTGGAGAGCGGCGTCAGCCCGATGACCCTGCGGCTGTTCGTGCTCCAGGCCCACTACCGCAAGCCGCTCGATTTCAGCACCGAGGCCCTCGAGGCGGCCGCCACCGGCTGGCGGGGCCTGAACGCCGCCCTCGAGCTGGTGGCGCGGTTCGGCGACCGGCTGGGCTTCGAGCCCCCCGACCCTGCCGAGCCGGCCCAGCCGCTGTCAGCGAACCCCGAGAGCGGCGACACCAGCGACTCCCGGGAGGCCTTCATCGCCGCCATGGACGATGACCTCAACAGCTCGGCCGCCCTGGCGGTGTTGTTCAAGCTGGCCCGACCGCTGCGGGCCCTCTCCAACCGGCTGGAGCGGGGCGAGGACCCCCACGAACCCGATTCCCTTCCCGGCGCCACGCCATCCGACCTCCTGGCCCAGTGGCAGCTCCTGGTGGAGCTGGCCGGGGTGCTGGGGCTGAAGGCTGAGCCCTCCCCCACGGCACCGCCCCGGGAAGACCCTGCCGCCGCCGGACCGGTGGAACGGGAGATCGCCGCCCTGATCAAACAGCGGTTGGAGGCCCGAAAGGCCAGGAACTACGCCGCCGCAGACGCGATCCGCGACCAACTGCGCGGCGATGGCATCGAGCTGATCGACCGCCCAGGCGGCAGCACCGACTGGATCCGGAAGTGAGCAGGCGGTCCCCCGTTCACTCCCCCGGCGAACCGGTCGGGCCCTTGCCGGCCATCAGGGTCTCGATCCGGCGGATGCGCTTGGCCGTGGTTTGCCACACCTCGCGGCGGAAGGAATCCTCGGCGGGGCAGGCTTCCACCAGTGCCTCGATGGGCTCGCCCCGCTCGAAGGCATCCCAGAGTTCCCGCTCCAGCCGGGCCCGCTCGATGAAGTTCCAGCGCTTCAGCCAGAGCACGGCGAACCGGCAGGGTCCTCCAGTGTGACGCCCACACCCCGGCCCATGCGGGGGCCTGGCGCTGATGGGAGACTGGCGTCCATCGACGGAGCTTCGTGGTGAAGGCGATCAGCGTGCTGGGCTCCACCGGCTCGATCGGCACCCAGACCCTGGAGCTGGCCGAGGAGTTCCCGGATCGCTTCCAGGTGGTGGCCCTCACCGCCGGCCGCAACCTGAGCCTGCTCACCGAGCAGATCCAGCGCCACGCCCCCGAGGTGGTGGCGCTGGCCGATGCCGCCCTGCTGCCCGAACTACGCGCCCGCCTCGATGCCCTGGGGCCCGCCGCCCGGCCCACCCGGCGGCCCGAGCTGCTGGGGGGCAGCGAGGGTCTGTGCGCCGCCGCCGCCTGGGGCAGCGCCGAGCTGGTGGTGACCGGCATCGTCGGCTGCGCCGGCCTGCTGCCCACCCTGGCGGCGATCCACGCCGGCAAAGACCTCGCTCTCGCCAACAAGGAGACCCTGATCGCCGCCGGTCCGGTGGTGTTGCCGGAGCTCAAAACAAGCGGCAGCCGCCTGCTGCCCGCCGATTCCGAGCATTCGGCCATCTTCCAGTGCCTGCAGGGCACCCCCTGGGCCGACACCGCCCGACTCTCGACCGGCGTGCCCACCCCGGGCCTGCGCCGCATCCAGCTCACCGCCTCCGGTGGCGCCTTCCGCGACTGGCCCGCCGCTGATCTCGCCAAGGCCACCGTGGCCGACGCCACCAGCCACCCCAACTGGAGCATGGGCCGCAAGATCACCGTGGATTCCGCCACCTTGATGAACAAGGGGCTGGAGGTGATCGAGGCCCATTACCTGTTCGGCCTGGGCTTCGACCAGATCGAGATCATCATCCACCCCCAGAGCATCATCCACTCGATGGTGGAGCTGGCCGATTCCTCGGTGCTGGCCCAACTGGGCTGGCCCGACATGAAGCTGCCCCTGCTCTACTGCCTCAGCTGGCCCGAGCGCCTGGGCACCCCCTGGCGCCGGCTCGATCTCACCGAAGTGGGCACGCTCAGCTTCCGTGCCCCCGACCGGGCCAAGTACCCCTGCATGCAGCTGGCCTACGCCGCCGGCCGCGCCGGTGGCACGATGCCGGCGGTGCTCAACGCCGCCAACGAGCAGGCCGTGGCCCTCTTCCTGGAGGAGCGCATCCCCTTCCTGGCGATTCCAGAGCTGATCGAGCGGGTCTGCGATCGCCACCGGCCCGACCTGCAGGCCGATCCGGCCCTGGACGACGTGCTGGCCGCCGATGGCTGGGCACGGATGGCGGTTCACGAGGCTGCCGCCACGATGGTGCCTGCCGCTGGCGCCACGGCCCAGCTCCTGCCCCGCTGAGCCAAGCCATGGCGATCGCCCATCACCTGCTGCTCTGCGCCACGCCCAGCAAGCCACTGTGTGGGGATCCCGCCGTGGGGGCCGCCAGCTGGGAGCGGCTCAAGCAGCTGGTGCGGGAGCTGGACCTGGAGAATCCGGCCCGGGCCGGCGGGATCGTGCTGCGGGGCAAGGCCGATTGCCTTCGGATCTGCGGCGGCGGCCCGGTCCTCCTGGTCTGGCCCGAGGGAATCTGGTATGGGGGCGTGACGCCGGAGCGGATCGAGCGGATTGTGCGGGAGCACATCCTTGGCGGCACCCCGATCGAAGCCTGGATCCTCAGGCGCACGCCGTTTGACCAGGCTGCCGATCCAGTTGCTGGCGCAGCCACTGGGCCGTGAGCTGGTCCGACCAGCTGCCACCGGGGGCGTGAAAACCGTTGTGACCGCCACCGGGGGTCAGCACAACCTCAAGCGCGTCTTCCCGGGCCTCGAACGCACGCCCTCCCTCCCGCCGGCCGGCCAGGGCGACGGCGGGGGCGGCCGGAACCCAGGGGTCATCGAGGGCGTGGATCAGCAGGCTCGGAGGCAAGGAAGGGGCAGACTCCAGCAGTCCGGGCAGCGGACTGGCCTGGGCGTAGTAGTCATCCACCGAGGCGAAGCCCCAGCGGGGCGCGGTGATCAAGGCGTCGAAGCCGCGGATGCTGCGCACCTGGGCCAGGGCACGCCGCTCGGCCGGGCCGAGACCCTGGGGATCGGCCAGGGTCTGGCGCCGCAGGCTGCGCAGCAACCAGCGCTCATAAAGCCGGTTGCGGGGCCGGCCGATCGCCGCCGAGCACGCCGCCAGGTCGAGCGGACTGCTGATCGCGACCAGCCCATCCAGCAGCCGTTCCCCCTGCTGGGCGGCTCGCACCCCGTTCAGGAGCACCGTCCCGCCCAGGGAGAACCCGACCCCGAACAGCGGCAGTCCCTCCGCCAGCTGCCGGGCTCGCCGCAGGGCCGGGGCCAGGTCGCCGTTGCAGCGGGCCGCGTAGGTGCCGGGGGCCAGGGAGCGGCCGGCGCCTGCGCCCCGCAGATTCAGGCGCAGCACCGCAAAGCCCGCCGCCTGCAGGGCCAGGCCCAGGCGGCGCACCCCGGTGGCCTGGCTGGAGCCCCCCAGGCCATGAAGCAGCACCACCAGGGCGTGGGGCTGAACGCCCGCGGGACGATCGAGCAAGGCCAGCAACTGTTCGCCCTTCCCGATCGGGATCCGATGGGCCACCCCCCGATCGGCGGGGAAGCGGGGTCCCTGCAAGGTGTCCCGCAGGGTCTGCAGATCGGCGCCCCACCAGGGCGGCCGGGGCCGAAAGGGCGGAACCTCCACCGCTTCAGGCATGGGCAGCAGCCTGGGGTTGGCCCTGCAGCCACTCCGCCAGGCCGATCGGCGTCACATCCGGGCCGCTGGTGATCTCGATGATGCGGCCAGACGCAGCGGGAACCTGGAGGGCATCGAGGCAGACCCGGGCCACCAGGCGCCGCGGGATGCTGTTGCTCTCCTGCTGATCCGGGCCGCTGAAGCGAATGCCTTCGGCCTCGAGGTGCTCCTCCGTTTCCTTGAGCCCGCCGGGGCGCACCACCGTCCAGGCCAGGCCACTCTCCTGCAGCCAGCGCTCCCCCAGCCGCTTCCAGAGCAGGATCAATCCGAACAGGTTGAGCGGATGGAAGAGGCGGCCGCTGCACAGGGAACTCACCAGCACCACCCGGCCCACCCCGGTGGCGCGGCAGGCGTCGATCTGGGAGCGCATCGCCAGGGCGTCCACCTGCAGAGGACCGCTCAGGTCGATCGAAGGGCGCGCCCCGGTGGCGATCACCAGGGCCTCCACCCCCTGCAAAGCCCGCTCCAGGGCTGGCTGGTCGCCAAGCTCAAGGCGGATCAGCTCGGCCCCCTCCAGGCCGGCCGGAACCAAGGAGCTGGGCCGCACGATCGCCCTGACCCGATAACCCCGTCCCAAGGCCTCCTGCACCACCCGCCAGCCGGTCTTTCCCGAGGCGCCGGTGACGGCCAGCATGCCTGGATTGGAAGGATCGGTCATGGACGATCAGAAGACAGGGTCCAGCTCTCCGGGTTCACCGTCCAATCCATCTGCCTTGGATCAATCAGGTTTGTCAATCATGGCATCGGCCCGTAACTCCACCGCGGATGGTCCGCCCTTCCTTCCCTTTCCTTCCTCCTGAGCAACTTCTGCCGGCATCTCAGTGATGGGCATCTTGCCTTCGGATTTACAACTGAGCCGCCTTGCCCGATCTTGCCTAGGCCAACTCAGGCCCACGCATCCAACCTAATCTGTTGCACAGGCTGGCTCCTTGCTCACATCAAGAAGCTTCTGGAGGCGCCGCTTGCGACGAGGCGTCAGGATCAATGATCCGTCTTCCGTGACAACGTGGTAACTGGCCAACGCCTGCAGCCAACTCTGGGACTCCTCAGAACTTGGAGCGCCTGCAGCCTTGGTGCGCAGAAAGATCTCAACGGCCTGGGCAGGAAGATTGGTCCATGCATCGCCAATCCAAGGCTTCGGGCTTGTAACAAAGTGCAAGATTTTTGCAAGGCCAAGGCCGGGGTCAGAGAGAAAGTTGGCAGGGAGATAGAGGGGCGTCACGTTCCAGAGAGGGGAAAGAAAATGAATCGAACCAGCGAGAACGACATTCATGACATCCTGATCCTGGAGACGCAACGATAGGCCTTTGGCCAGAATTTTATCTCGCCCACGAATCAATTGATCAGCAATCGCCTCACGTCGCCAAACCTCCAGCGACAAGACGAGGACACCGGTATTGAAAACCTCGCCTCGGCGCGTTGAAACTCCTAACGCCCTCAGGTGGGGACGATAGAACAGGAAATAGGTTGATTGCTGACAGGCAGCGAATGGCATGTCGGGCGCTGCAGCAACGGCGACTCCCTCCGGGAGTTGGTCAACTAGCAGACGGAGGTCATCTTGAACGATGAGGTCCGTATCAAGGTAGATGACTCGATCAAGGCTGGATGGCAGAAGCTCTGCCAAGAGCCAACGTCCGTAGAACGCCGCAGCGTTGCCTTGGCAGCCCACGTTGTACGTTTGCAAGTGGGGGAAGCGGGAAGCGGATAGCTCGCCGAGCCAGTAGGTCACACAGGGCAGCCCGTGGCGTGCAGCCTCACTGGCCACGCGCGCTGGAAACCCGCTGTCCGAGCCAAAGCAGACGAAGTGGACCGTTGGCGCCGGTGGGGCAGTGTGGCGCGCAATGGACCAGAACAGGGAAGGGAGATGGGGCTCGACCGACGCGTCTGCACAGTGGCAGAGGTGCAGGTCAGGGACGGATGGCATAAATCGCTGATGCAGTGACGACGTTCGGAATGCAGTCGTTGATCCGTAGGCCATCGATTCGGCGTACAGGAGGCGGCAGCGTTATGCCGCGAAAAGCCATGAGGCGAGCCCGTGAACCCTCCACGGAGGAACTACTTTAGGCGCATAACCACCAATCGAAGACGAACCTGGCGAAAGGCCTGATCAATTCGTTGGCAATTGATCGTACTCGATTCGAGGGAAGTTCAGGTGGGTCCTTGAATCACTTGCCCAGAACAGGACCGATGGTTGGCCGGGTTCCTCACACAATCGGGCGCCTGATTCAGGTCATTGATGAAAACCCTTGCGCAGGAATTCAACGGCCTCAGACAGTTGAATTGAGGGGCCAAGGCAAAGTCTGGGGGGAAAGGCTGCCCATGGCCCGGTTTCGGCCGCACAATGACGGCCTGGATCCCTGGCCATGGCCTCCCCCTCCTTCGACCTGGCCCCGCGCCGCTCGCCGACGGGGGGAACGCCACTTGGGGGATCGCCGCCGGGCCCCAGGCCGCGTCAGTGGCAGCTGCGGCTGATCGAACTGCTGCGGCGCCGGCTGGAGCGAAGCGGAGCCGATGGCGAGGACGTGCTGATCCATGCCGGACCCGGAGCCGGCAAGACGCTCGGAGCCCTGCTCGCCTTCCAGCGCCTGCAGGGGGAAGGCCGGCTCAGCCACCTGCTGGTGTTCTGCCACCGCAGCTCCATCGCCGCCCAGTGGCGCGCCGCCGCCAGCCAGCTCGGCCTCAACCTCGGTGATTGGCCCCTGGCCTCTGCCGATCCGGCCAGCGGCGCCGGACTGCTGCTCAGTTACCAGGGCGCGGCCCGGCAGATCGAGAGGCTCGAGCGGGAGCTGAGCTGGACCTCCAGCGCCCGGGTGCTGGCGGTGGCCGATGAGGTGCACCACCTCGGCATCGATCCGGAGGAACCGGAGGCCGCCGTCTGGGGTCAGGCCTTCCAGCGGATCAGCCAGGGCTGCGTCCTGCGGCTCGGGCTGAGCGGCACCCCCTTCCGCGCCGACAACCTGGCTTTCCGCGCCGCCCGGCGCCACAGCCAATGGGAGCGGGGAGAACTGGTGGAGCGGATCGCTGCCGATCTCACCGTGGAGCCGCGCCAGTTGATCGCGGCCGGGGATGTGCGCCCCCTGGAGTTCCGCTTCCAGGATGGCTGGGTCGACCACGGCCGCCTCGGCGACACCGAGCGCTCCGCACTCTCGGTGGAGCTGCGCGAGAGCTGGCGCGCCCGCAACCTGCGGCGGGCCATCCAGCCTGGCGATGCCAGCAGCATCGCCCTGCGGGTGCTGCTCCAGGCCCAGCGCCGCCTGGACAGGTTGCGCGCCGCCGAGCACCCGGAGGCGGGCGGGCTGGTGATCGCCCGCGACATCGCCCATGCCAGGCGAATCACCGGCCTGCTCGAGGAGGAGGGGGATCGGGTCGTTCTGGTCCATTCCCAGGATCCCGAAGCGGCCGCCCGCCTGCAGGCCTTCCGCCAGGGAGAAGCCAAGTGGCTGGTGAGCATCGACATGTGCGCCGAGGGGTTCGACGCCCCCCGCCTGCGGGTGGTGGCCTACCTGTCCACGGTGGTGACCCGCAGCCGCTTCCTCCAGGCCATCACCCGGGCGGTGCGGATGGAGGCCGGTCGCTGCGGCCTGGAGGGAATCCCGCGCCAGGCCTCCTACGTGTTCGCCCCCGCCGATCCGCGCCTGATCGCCTTTGCCCGCACCTGGTCGGTGGCGGAGCCCTACCAAATCCGGCCAGCGGCGATTTCCACGGACGCGGTCACTGCTGGTGGCGCCAGTGGCGGCATCAGCCTTCCCCTCCAAGCCCTGGCCGAGGGTGTCGGCGAGGTCATCCGGCTGCGGGGGCCGGAGCTGCCGCGCTTCCTGAGCCGCCCTGCCTGATCCCCCTGGCAGCGGTCACACCATTGCCGTTGAAGAAATAATGCGAAGTTGCGCGCAACAACCAGGCAGGTGATCGAGGCTGTCGCCAGCCTGATCCACCCTCGGAGCAGGAGCATGGGCCAGGCGTCTCTCCATCGCGTGCTTGCGGCCCAGGTGAGCTGGGCGTCAGCGCGAATCGCCGCCCTCGACGGCCACGAGCGCTACGAAGACAGCTTTGCGCTCACCGAGGAGTTCCGCGAGTGGATCCTCTGTGTGGACGACCATCCCGGTCGGCTCGAAGCCCTCCTGGCACCCTTGCCTCCCTTGCGGCGACGAGCGGAGTGGCCCCCGGGCGAGCCACGCCAGCCGGAAGGATTCATCGAGTCCTGACCCCGAAGGCACACGCTGAAGGTCAGGCCCAGCCCAGACCCGCGCCACGCTGGACAGCCACCCGCCGCCAGCGGCCTTGGTGCCCTAGTCTCAACTCATACTCACTCCGCTTAAGCCCGATGACGGTCGAGAATCCCACCGCCGACCAGCCGCCGGTGGAAAACCTGGTGATCGTCGGCTCCGGCCCGGCCGGATACACCGCTGCCATCTACGCCGCCCGCGCCAATCTCAGCCCCCTGCTGATCACCGGTTTCCAGGATGGCGGCATCCCCGGGGGTCAGCTGATGACCACCACCCACGTCGAGAACTATCCTGGCTTTCCCGATGGCATCCTCGGCCCCGACCTGATGGACCGGATGAAGGCCCAGGCGGAACGCTGGGGGACCCGGCTGGTGGAGGCCGATGCCGAGGCGATCGATCTGTCCCAGCGTCCCTACCGGGTGCGCGTCGAGGGCGAATGGGTGCAGACCCAGGCCCTCATCCTGGCCACCGGCGCCAGCGCCAACCGGCTCGGCCTACCCCAGGAGGAGAAGTTCTGGAGCCATGGCATCAGCGCCTGCGCCATCTGCGACGGGGCCACCCCCCAGTTCCGCAACGAGGAACTGGCCGTGGTGGGCGGGGGCGACTCCGCCTGTGAGGAGGCCGTCTACCTCACCAAGTACGGCAGCCACGTGCACCTGATCGTGCGGCGCGATTCCCTGCGGGCCAGCGCCGCCATGGCCGATCGGGTGCTGGCCAACCCCGCCATCACGGTGCACTGGAACCGGGCCCTGGTCGACGTCAGCGGTGACGACTGGCTCAGCGGCCTCACCCTGGGCGATCTCAACGGCGGCTCCAGCCTGGAGTTGCCGGTGCGCGGCCTCTTCTACGCGATCGGCCACACCCCCAACACCCGCCTGGTCCGTGACCAGCTGCAGGTGGATGCCAAGGGCTATCTGGTGACCACCCCCGGCCAGCCCGACACCAGCTGCGAGGGGGTGTTCGCCGCCGGCGATGTGGCCGATGCCCAGTGGCGCCAGGGGATCACCGCGGCGGGCAGCGGCTGCCAGGCCGCCCTGGCGGCGGAGCGCTGGCTGAGCCACCACGACCTGGCCGTGACCGTGACCCGCGCGGCGGTGGAGCCCGAGCCGGCCGGCGAACCGGTCGCCACGCTGGTGAGCGATGCCGAGAATTTCGATCCGGCTGCGCTCTGGCAGAAAGGCGGCTTTGCCCTGCGCAAGCTCTACCACGAGAGCGACAAGCCCCTGTTGGTGGTCTACACCTCGCCGAGCTGCGGCCCCTGCCACGTGCTCAAGCCCCAGCTCAAGCGTGTGCTGGGCGAACTGGGTGGCACCGCCCTCGGCGTCGAGATCGACATCGAGGCCGACCAGGAGATCGCCGTGCAAGCGGGAGTGAACGGCACCCCCACCGTGCAGCTGTTCTTCCACAAGCAACTGAAACAGCAATGGAAGGGCGTCAAGCAGCGCAGCGAATTCCGCAGCGCCATCGACACCCTCTTGCTGACACCGGTGCGTTGATCAGCGTCGCCGCGGGCCGCCGGGGCGGTTGCCGCCCGGGCGCGGGCCGGTGGTGCCCACGTTGCGCTCCCGGTAGGTGATGCGTCCCCGGGTGAGGTCGTAGGGGCTGATCTCAACGAGCACCTTGTCCCCGGCCAGCAGCTTGATGCGGAACTTGGTGAGCTTGCCGGCGGCGCGGCAGAGACACTGGTGACCGGAGGGCTGATCGAGGGTGACCAGGTAGAAGCCGTTGCCCTGTTCCTTCTCGATCACACCCGAGGTTTCGATCATGCGCGGCTGGTGCTCGATTCAGACAATCCCTTCACCATAAATTGGCGCCTCGCCACCTCAGCGGCGACTAGGGTCAGCGTCGGCCTGAACCAAAAGCATTTTGATCGCCCCCCCCCTGTCGTTGGACCTTGGCCTGCTGCTGATCTCCATCGGGGTGGTGAACCTCTGGAAAGCCCGCCAGAACGGCAGCGCCAGCTGACGCTGCCGGCCTCCCGCCCTGACCACCCTCCTGTTCCACAAGCCCTACGGCGTGCTCAGCCAGTTCACGGCCGAACCAGCCAGCCGCTGGAGCAGCCTCGCCGGTTTCATCGCCATCCCCGGGGTCTACGCCGCCGGCCGCCTCGACGCCGATAGTGAAGGGCTGTTGCTGCTCACCAGCAACGGCGCCCTGCAGCAGCGACTCACCGATCCCCGCCGGGGCCACTGGCGCCGCTACTGGGTGCAGGTGGAGGGGACTCCCAGAGCCAGCAGCCTGGAGGCCCTCCGCTCCGGGTTGATCGTGCAAGGGAAGCGAACCCTGCCGGCCCGGGCCGCCATCCTGAGGGATCCACCCCAGACACCACGGGATCCGCCGGTTCGCCACCGTCTCACGGTTCCAACCAGCTGGTTGCAGCTGGAGCTATGCGAAGGACGGAACCGCCAGGTGCGCCGCATGACGGCGGCGGTGGGCCTGCCCACCCTGCGGCTGATCCGCAGCGCCATCGACCTGATGGACGGGGAACCGGCCCTCAGCCTCAGCGGGTTGGAGCCGGGTCAGTGGCGCCTGCCGAGCGAGCGGGAAAGCAAACGGCTGCAAGCGCTGTTGCGCCGACCAGAATCCCATTCCCTGGGCCCTGGCGGGTAGGGAGGCTTGGCCAGGGGTCAGCCGATCACCTGCTGCAGCTCCCGCGCCGTCTGGAGTTGGCCGTAGTAGTAGTTGGCGCGGGAGCGCCGATCGGCATCTTCCAGCGAATCGAAGGCATCGAAGCCCACGGTGAGCCAGAGTTCATGGCCGCAGATGCGGTTCAGCTCCGCCACGGCCTCCTGCTCGAGGTTGGCGAGCCGGCGCTGCAGGTTCTTGATCTGGGCAATGGACATGGCAGGGCTGGGCAGGGAAGGGTCGGAACTCGGCGGGGACGTCGCCCGGCGAAGGCACGGGGCGAGAGCAATAGTACATCTGAACTGATCAGAAGGGGAGCTTCTTCTTGGCGTCCTTGGCCAGGTCCACGTCCATCTCCCGCAACCGCTTGAGGATCGTGCCGAAGTACTCCTTCAGGTAGTCCTCCAGGTGGGTCGTGGCCGCCGGGTCGAGATCGAAGGCCGCGTAGCTCTCCTGCATAGGCGCCTCCAGGCTGACGCCGCCGCCCGTCACCTCGGCGAAGGCCAGACGCTCGGCCACGTTCACACCCGGCTCGAAGAAGGAGGCGAAGGCTTGCATCATCCGAATCAGGACCGGCCGCACCCGGAACACCCGGGCCGGCTTGCCGCTGTACTTCTCACAGAGCTGGGTGAGCTCGCCGGTGTTCCATGCCTTGGGTCCAACCACGGGATAGGCGTGCTGGATCGTGGCCGGGTGATCCAGGGCCGCCACCGCGAAGCGGGCGACGTCCTGGGTGTTCATGTAGGCGATGGGGGTCGGCGTGCCACTCACCCACACCGTCTGGCTCTCCAGCACCGGCATGGCGAACTGGCCGATCACCCCCTGCATGAAGGCCACGCAGCGCAGGATCGTGTAGTCGAGGCCCGAGCCGATCAGGGCCTGCTCGGTGCAGTACTTGATATCCATCAGCGGCACGTTGCGGTGCTTCTCGGCGTCGAGCAGGGAAACAAAGACAAAGCGCTGAACGCCCGCCTGCAGGCAGGCCTGGATCAGGTTGAGCTTGCCGGTCCAGTCGATCGTGTAGATGCTTTCGCTGTCGGTCGCCCGAGCCGTGGCCGCATCGATCACCGCGTCCTGGCCCTCCAGGGCATAAAGGAGGCTGTCGGGTTCGAGAAGGTTGCCCCGGGTGAGCTCGCAGCCCCATTCCTGCAGAAACGCAGCCTTGCGGGGTGAACGAACCATGCAGCGCACCTGGTGCCCCTGATCGAGGGCGCGGCGGGCGATCTGGCGACCGAGGGTTCCCGTGGCGCCAACGACCAGAACCTGCATGAACCACCGGCATGGAGGGGGAGCCTAGGGCTGCGGCCGGGGGCGACGCGGGCGCTGCTCAGTCTTTCTGGAGCTTGAGCAGAACCGCGCCGCCGACCAGGCCCACCGGAATCAACACCCAGAAGATCGCTGCGATGCCGAAGATTTCAGAGGCCATGACAGGTGGCGGCAAGAGCTACCCATTGTGCGCCCCCGCCACCTCCAGCACCACGGCCCAGGGGGCCTCCGTGCGCAGCTGGCCCGGCATCACGCCGCTGACGGCGGCAGACCAGCCCGCCGCCCGCAGCGCTTCCACCAGAGCAGCCATCCCCGGGGGGCCACGCCCCAGCCTCCGGCCGATCTCCGCCGTGGGCCAGCTGCGGGCCGGTAGGCCCCCATCCGCCGCCAGGGCGGCGTGGAGCCGCGCCGCTGCCCGGCAGAGGCTGGGGTCCTCAGCCGGGACGGCCATCGCCACCAGGGTGGGGCCGTGCTGCAGGGGCCCGATCCAGAGCGGTCCGCTCACCGCCAGGGGCCGATCCGGGCCGCAACAGCCCGCCCAACTGCGCAGGTTCACCAACGGCTGCACCTGTTGATCACCGCAGCGGTGGCAGTAGGCCACCATCCCCAGCTGGTTCTCCTCCCCGGGCTCAAGGCGACGCCGCAGGCGCACCGCCGTCCGGAAGGTGCGCCCCTCGCTGAAGCTGAACAGGGGCTCCACCCCCCGGCCCATGGCCCAGGCCGTCCGGGCGATCACGCCCAGCTGCAGCCGCAGGGCCAGCTCCCAGCTGGCCGGATGGGCCCGGGCCGCCGCCCCCAGCAGCCGGATCGCCGCCGGCCGGTCATGGCCGGTGGGGGAGCGACCGTCGGTGCTGGCCAGGTAGAGCACGCCGCCGAAGCCGACGGCCTCCAGGGCCAGGGGCAGGAGGGCGGTGGGGCAACCGAAGGCATCGAGGTCGACCAGCTCGAACCGCTCCTCCCGAATCAGACAATCGGCCAGCAACTTCTGGGCGGTGAGGCAGGTCACCCGCAACGGCACCACCGGCCGCAGCCGCAGGGGGGCGAGGTTGGCCTGCAGCAGGGGCAAGCGGTCGGGATCGGCGTCGTTGGCCCAGACGGATGCGGCTGCCGCCTCCTGGCCATAGCGCAGGGCGCGGATGCCGCAACCGGCCATCAGATCCAGCACCCGCAGCGGGCCCCGGCTCGCCAGGTGGCGCGCCAGCAGCACACCCAGGTCCCGGGCCGGCCGCGAGGCGGCCTGGAAGAAGCCAGCCCCGAGGCGCAGTCGCGCTGATGCTTCGCAATAGTGAGTGGAGTCCTGCGTGGGTTCCGCTCCCTTGGTGACGACCCTGCTCCAGCCTGTCGCAACGATGGGCGCCGATTGGGGCCGTCAGGCGATCTGGCACTGGCGGGGCCTGGACTGCCACTGGCGGGTGCTGGGGGATCCTGGCCACCCGCCCCTGCTGCTGCTGCACGGCTTCGCCTGTGGTTCCGGCCACTGGCGCCACACGGCCGGGCCCCTGGCAGCGGCCGGTTGGTGCGTGTACGGACTGGATCTGATCGGCTTCGGCGGCTCAGCCCAACCTGCACTCAGGCTCGACAACCGGATCTGGGCCCGCCAGGCCCGGGCTTTCCTGGAAGAGGTGGTCCAGGCTCCCGCCGTCCTGGTGGGCCATTCGCTCGGCAGCCTGGTGGCCCTCAGCTGCGCCACCTTCTTCCCGGGCTGGGTGCGGGCCGTGGCGGCCGCCACCCTGCCCGATCCCACACTGTTGATCACCCTGCCGCGGCGGCGCGCCCCCTGGCGGCGGCGCCTGAAACGGCTGGTGGTGACCCTGCTCTGCCGGCTGTTGCCCCTGGAGCTGCTGGTGCCGCTGATCGCCCGCACCCCACTGCTGGATCTGGGCCTTCAATCGGCCTACAACCGGCCGGTGATCGGGGATCGGGAGCTGCATCAGCTGATCGCCAGACCAGCCCGGCGTCCCACCGCCGCCTGGGCCTTGCGGGGCATGAGCATCGGCATGGCCCTTCGGCCGCGGGCTGCCACCGCCGCGGCGCTGCTGGATCGCATGGGCCAACCCCTGCTGGTGCTCTGGGGCGGGGCCGACCGGCTGGTGCCGATCGAGGTGTCGCGGCAGCTGGCAAGGCACAAGCCCGATCTGGAACTGGTGGTGCTCGATGGCATCGGCCATTGCCCCCAGGATGAGGCCGCCGGCCCATTTGTTGGGCTGCTGGTCGACTGGCTGAGCCGCCTCCCGGCCGCGGCCCCAACCGGGCCGCGGCCACCCCTGAAGGCGGCCACGTAATTTGGGTGCTGGCGAGCGCTGCGGGCATGAAGCACACCCTTTCGGTGCTGGTCGAAGACGAATCCGGTGCCCTCAGCCGGATCTCCGGGCTGTTCGCAAGGCGCGGCTTCAACATCGAGAGCCTGGCGGTCGGCCCGGCCGAGCGCCAGGGGGTCTCACGGCTGACGATGGTGGTCGAAGGCGACGCCTCCACCCTTCAGCAGATGACCAAGCAGCTCAACAAGCTGGTCAATGTGCTGAATGTGATCGACCTCACCACGATTCCGGCGGTGGAGCGGGAGTTGATGCTGTTGAAAGTGGCGGCGCCACCGGAGCGGCGCTCGGAAATCCTCGACCTGGTCCAGGTGTTCCGCGCCAATGTGGTGGATGTGGCCGACAACGCCCTGATCCTCGAAGTGGTGGGGGACCCCGGCAAGCTCGTGGCGATCGAGCAGATCCTCGAGGCCTACGGCATCCTGGAGATCGTTCGCACGGGCCGGGTTGCCCTGGAGCGGGCTTCCGGGGTGAACACGGCCTTCCTGAAGGTCACCGCCTCCGACAAGCGGGTGCCGGCCTGAAGCTCCGCCAATGGTTTGCCCTTGAACTCAGGGTTTGCCCTTGATCAGGGTGCCGCCCTCCACCAAGGTGGCCGTGATCAGCCGGTCGCCCTGCCGGATCTGATCCACCACCTCCATGCCTTTCACCACCCGGCCGAACACCGCATAGCGGCCGTCCAGCTCCACCAGCGGCCGCAGGGCGAAATAGAACTGGGCGCTGGCGGAATTGGGGTCGGCCGAGCGGGCCATCGCAATCGCGCCCCGTTCGTGGAGCAGCTTCAACTTGCCGAGCTGGGTGGGATCGAGCAACTCCTGGCCATAGCGGGGGTCAGCCTCCCCCTTCAGCCCGATTTCCAGGGGGATGGTGCGTGGCTGGCCCGTGGCTGTGTCGATGAAGCCGCCACTTCCATAGAGGCTGGATGACACCTTCGGATCGGCGCTCTGGGGATCGCCACCCTGAACAACGAAGGGGGAAGGCTCCCGCACCACCCGGTGGAACACCGTGTTGTTGTAGGTGCCGCGGCGCACCAGATCGACGAAGTTGCCGGCGGTCAGCGGGGCCGCCTCTCCGATCAGGGACACCTGAATCTCGCCACGGCTGGTCTTGAGGGCCACCAGGGCCCTGCCGCTCAGGCACGGGGTGGTGGCGGTGGCACAGCCAATACCGGCCTTGCCTGGATCGGCAGCGCAGGCGGTGAGGCCAACTGGCGCGAACAGCAACAGCGCCAGCAGGAGGGCGCGGGTGAGGGGAACGGCCATGCCGATCAAACGCCCTCCAGGGGAACCTTGAGGAAGCGGGCCAGCTCGGCGCCGCTCTGCTCCAGCTGGGCCAGGGGTAGGGGCTCACCCACCCGGGTCAGCGGCAGATCGCGGCGACCCTGAAGACGCAGGGCCAGGCGCCGGCGGGGATTGAGGCCGTCGCGCACGTCCACCTTCACCGCCTGGATGTCCCGCAGGGGGATGTCGATGGAAATCCGTTGACGAAAGCCCCGGCGGCTGATCGTGGCGGTGCCCGTGGCCTGGTCGAAGCGGTTGCTGCCCGAGCCCAGGTCGATGGCGATCACCCCCCACAGGTAGGAGGCCAACAGCAGGGCCGCCAGGCCGTAGGCCCCCATCACCAGACCCTGGGGAACCCAGGCGAGGGCGGCGGGGTGACCGATCGGCAGCAGGTCGATGCCCAGGCGGCTGGAGAGGCTGGTGAGCAGGAAGCCTGCGCCGCCGGCGCTCACCGCCGCCGCCACCACCAGGTTCGACGGTCGCCGGGATCCCAGCACGGGTTGATCGAGCAGCTGGGAGGTGTTGCCGGCCGGGGGCCGGGGCGGCGAGGCGGCCGAGGAAGGGACCGAAGCCATGGCGGGCATGGGGGAGCGATGTTCTGCCATCTTCGCCTTCCCACCGCGAGGCCGTGCTCGGGGGCGTTGCAACCCCGCAGCGGTGAATGGGAAGAAATGCTTAAAGCCCAGCCATGGGAAGCCATGTCAGGCCGTTGCGACCAGTCCCGGCCTCCCCTCGAACGTTGTTACGATCGCCGGGTCTTACATCAAGCAGCGGGTTCTCCACCTGCCTATGCACCCATGACGATTGCCCTAGGGCGCGCGCCGGCGACACGGGGATGGTTCGATGTCCTCGACGACTGGCTCAAGCGCGACCGGTTTGTTTTTGTCGGCTGGTCCGGCCTGTTGCTGTTCCCCACCG
>Ga0247833_1001309_pt1 | contig 40948 bp, 48 predicted proteins | sample LaCruzMarch2015__7_FD_187117 | JGI IMG/M metagenome (GOLD analysis project Ga0247833, IMG submission 187117) | Freshwater microbial communities from meromictic Lake La Cruz, Castile-La Mancha, Spain - LaCruzMarch2015_8m | ecosystem: Environmental > Aquatic > Freshwater > Lake | place: Spain...
AGTCCCCCCCCCCCCCTCGATATTTCCAACTCGGATGTGGTGGGAGATAAGAGGTCGTCTACGGTGGGTTTCACAAGAGTAGGTCTATCCTCCCTGTTTTTTTGAAAGACCAGGAAGTCTTAGAAGTTTATCACGGTAGTTATTGCCCAAAGGCATATTTATGGAGATCTTCTAAAAGGGGGAGGTCGATTGTAGGCCCATCGCTAGCACCTAAAAGAGCGTCGATGCCGCAGAAAGGGCAAAGGGCTGTAGGCTCGGGGTCTTGGATGCAATCCGTCACAAGTTTGGTGGGGAATATTCTTTGGCAATAAAAACATCCGCAAATCCGGCTGGTTTTTATTTGATGATAGTTGCCAAAGGACCCCTCATGGATTTTTTGGAGGTTCATTTTTTGAGACGGTTTTCGACTGAACTGGTAAAGTTGCCCCCCCTAAAAAAATAGACTTGTTGGTTTTTCATGCGGAGTTTTGAACCGGGGGGCCAAGAATAGCGAATGGTGACGCCGGAGGAGGCGGATAGCTTTCGCATGAGACCTTTGCAGGCGGAGCAGGGAGGATAGACCCCTTGCATTTCAATGCGGTCTGTTGCCGTTAAAGGGGGAAGTTCGCGAAGAGCTTTGGCTTCAGTATGAGTAGCCAAATAGGATTGGGGGAAGGGGAGCGAGCGTGCGTAGCTATCTCCTTCCCCACTTTGAATCCGTCTTGTAAGTTTTATGTTATCATTCAAGTCTTTAATAGTTAAGAGCATAACATTAGGATAAGAAGCATGAGACGCACAGTAGAGCTGAAACTTATTTTTGTATAAGCGGGGTTTGGCTCGCATGGCTAGGGGATCAACCCAGAGAGAGGGGTAGGCTTGCCCGTCTCCTCCCCATAGAAATTTGGGGGAGGCGAGAGAGAGGGCTCCTTTTCTGTTGATACAAAAAGGGGAGGGCTCTAGGGGAGTTAGAAAGAATTCTTTTCCGTTGTAGGCAATCGGGGTTTTATCATACAAAGGAAAGGAGGAGGGGCATGGGGGAAGAAATTGCAGGTGGAGAGGGGTTGAGTGTGCGGGTTGCACGGACAGGGGTAATAATCCCGTTAAAACGGCAATCGGCAGCAAGCCCTTCATACTTTGGGGGGGTTGGTCGAACTCTTATCTTGAGCGCATTTCTTCTTAAGTTCTGCGTGAATGGCACCAAGGCGGAGCCCTTTAAGTTCTGCTTCGTAGGCGATGGCTTCTTCTAAAGCCTCGCTGAGAAGGCGCACAGAGAGAATGTAGGTGGGGGAGGAAAGGGCGACAGGCTGATGGAGGATGTGATCGCGTGCAATGACGGTGAAGAGTTGCTTGCCATCCCCATCCCACCCCACTTTGATAAACCACTCAGGGGCAGGCAGTGGAGAGAACAGTGAAGCCCACCTCTCCATAAGACGTCCAATTCTTAATTCCAGTCCGTCTTGTAGGGTAGGTAGGCTCTCCATGTTATTCCTGTTTTTCTTTTTACCGCAAAACAACGTAGCTAGCAATCACTTCGCTGCCCTCCAACACTATTTCAAAGTCTTCTGTTTTCTGGCGGCCTAAGGTTGATGCCTTTTTAGGTGTCACGGAGCTTTTTGAGAGCAGAGGAGGCAGGAGAGGGGTAGGTTGCATGGGTTTTTGCGAGGTGAGAATGAGAAGCCCATTATTGTTGGATATTTGTTGACCAGTTGAGGTGCAGCCCATGAGGGGCAGAGTACTAAGTAGGAGGAGGGCGAAGTGGCGTTTCATGGTTATATGTCAGGAGCCTACCGGTTCGAAGTGTGACAGTCAAGAAGAAAAGGAGGTTAACGCTTGAAAACTAGACTTGAGTGCCGCGTTCTTTTGGGTTTTCTTTTCGATCTGGATCCAAGCTAAATCCTCGGGGTGTATAGTGCGAGTAACCGTGGGATTGGCCAGAAGGCTGAGAAGAACTTTTAAGGAAAGGGTGTTGGAGGGTAGATAATGGAGTTGGTTAGTTTGGATGGCGCATTCAAGGACGTTCTGGCCCTTTTTGTTTTTAAGTAGGAGACCTTCCTCCTGAACTGCGCCTTTAGGGCAAAAGGATATAAGATGTTTCATAAGAGAGAATAATGCTCCGTAATGCAGGGGGGTGTTTTTATCAGTGGCGCAGGGCGTCGTGAGCCTATTTTTTGTGATAAGACTTAGGGGAATCTGCCCGAGATTTTCATGGGCCAAAGCATAGTGAATCAAATTCCATCCGTAACTGTCTGGATTTGTGTAGTCTTCTTCACAAAGAAGGTGGGCAGGGATTTTATCTAAAAATCCGTTGACAGTTGCCCACACGAGGGGGGTGTCTTTATCCTTTTGATTTTTTGCACAGAACAAAGCGGCCTTCTGCGTTGCTTCTTCCCAGTGTAAAAACTCGGAGGTAACAATGGCATCCCGAGTTTGTTGGAAATTGGGTGGAGCCATATTCGTGCAAAGTCTATTGGATGACGATTCCTTGCGAGGAGTAAATTCCGAGCCGTTTAGGCGGCTTGCGGGGCGGGTTAATTGGAGTCTGGTCGGAGGACTGTTGGTCAGGAGGCTGTTGGTCAGGAGGCTGTTGGTCAGGAGGACGTTGGTTTTTCGTGCGCGTTTGCATCTTTTCCAGAGGCTTCAAAGGCAAAGAGGATTTATAGGGAATGGGCGGAAAAGGGAGAAGGGAGTTAGGGATCATAAGTGGGCGCGGGGGTTAGGCAAGGGAAAGGAAGAGAGAATAGCTAGAAGGAGGGAGGTAGAGAGAAGCAAAGAGCCTGCGGAAATAAAAGCGAGGCCCCCGTAGGGCAGTCCGATGAGCTGAGTTGTGGATAAGGCGCCCCACTCTAGGGTGCGGAGTGTGATGTCTTGAGTGGGGAAGGGGGTTAGGCGCTCAAGCGATGCGAGGGGTATCCCTCCTCGTAGAACCCATCGGGCTGTGAGGGAGACGCCGGCGGCTAAGAGAAGAAGCCCCCCGCAGGAGAGGCCGAGTTGGATATAGGCCCCCCTCTTGTTTTGGGCGAAGTAGGTTCCCAGCCCAGGGAACACAAGCAGGTTGAGGAACGCAATGGTTAGGGGGGCTTGTTTCATGTGTTGAAGTCTAGTTTGGTCACAGTCCGATGGGTTTCTCTAGCAAGAGTAGCTTAGAGGGGTGTAGGGCTACCCTGTAGTCGTGTTTGTAAGCCTTTTTTAGGTAGAGTGAGAACCCAAGGATTGTGTCTTCTTCTGGTTTATTTCCGTCGAATGCGTTTTGCGTGAACGTATCTTGAAACTCTTCAATTCTTGCTGCAATTGTATTTTCATCTTCTATCTGTTCGTTATTTTTACCAACGAGGGGGTTTTTAGAAGAGAGGCAAATGAGGTTGGCGGTTACGAGCCTACGTTCTTCGGGGGATTTAAATGTGTCCGCAAGGAATCGGGCGGCCTCTTGGGAGTTGTTGGTTAGGAGAGTTTTGTTTTCCAAGTAAGAGCCCTGAAAGCCTTCGCAGTAAGCTATAAACGCGTTCGTATTTTTGGATTGGAGCAGGATAGTAGGGCAGATTGTGTTGTCTTCACTTGTTGTAAGTATCCGCGCACTTTGAAGAAAGTCGTTTCCGAATAAAAGCGGAAGGATGGCTTCTTCAAGAGGTATATCCAAGAGGTTTGGGTCGAGTGCCCTGGGAGGAATTTGGCTAGGATGCCAGATGCCATCCATAAAAGTCTTTCGGATGGTGGGGTTTTGGAGGGAAGCTTCCAATCCCTCGGTGGAAGAGAGGAGTTCACGAAGAGTACTGCCCCGTTTATTTTTAGCTTTGGTTATAATATCTTTGTGGGTAGATTGATCCAAAATGGGGATTAAGCAAAGAGGCGAGGCATTTTTGGATTGGATGTAATTGGGGGTAAGCCCCACTGTATAGGTTACAGCGGAGTTTTCTTTCGCCTCAACTTTGCATCTATCAAGGGTGAGCTGCAAAGTCTTGGGAGGAATAATGAGGTCTGGAGGTATGTCGGCTAAGGCGGGAGACTTTTTAATGAGTATTTGAACAAAGAGGTCTCTAAGCTTGTAGGTGGAGGGGGAAATGGTGAGTTCATTTTCCAACGTGTTGAGAAGATCGGTGATGGGGGCAACCGTTCCTGAATGAGCGTTTTCGTCTTCCAACGCTTCAGGAGAAATCACTTGGGTTATTTGTGCGGCTTTGAGTAAGGATAATAGGGTGTGGCTTTCGCAAGGGAAGGATGCTAACCGGCTTTGAACTACGGTTTGAATGGCTTGTCCTAAGGAGATTTCGTGGACATTAGAGGCAGGACGGGCCTCTAACGCCTCACAGAGGGCAGCGAGGGCTTCGTCGAGGGTTTCTGCTTCTACTGGAATAAGCTCGTCGGAGCCTATAGGCAGTTCTTCAACATATGAGATGGCTTCACGTAGGACTTGTTGAGCATATCGGACGGATATATCTCTGGCAAAAACATAGCGTGAAGCCGCTAAGGTTTCGTCTGTGGAAAGCTCAGGATCAGTGATTTTACTCCAAGAATGGAACATGCAAGCGAGTTGCTGCGAGGCTTGTAGGGTTTTAGGTAGTTTTTCGAGGAGATTGATGGCTTGATCGCTTAAGGGCTTCCCGGCTAACTGGAAAATGGCTTGAGCCACAAGCGCTTTGTTTTTTATGTTTTGGGAGGCAATCAGAGGGACGGGGTTAAATCCTAAGAGAGTTTGGAGTATCCGGGTTGTTAGCTCCTCTATCCCATTAGGGGGTATGTAAAGGGATTCGACTCGTTGGAGCAGGTGCTGCCCCGCCCAATTCGACGCGGTTCCGTTCGACATGTCATTGGCTGTGTAAACAATGTCGAAATCAGGATGGATGGTTTTTTTGCGATCAAACGTGAATTTGATATTTTGCTCTTCAAAAGTAAATTCAGGAATGGAGCCATTAATAGCTTGCATCACTTCGGAGAGCTTGTTGCTCCCCTCCTCCAAGGATTTGTCCACTTCATCGGCTATGAGTATGCGGCCCTCCCGGCAGGCCTTGATGAGGGGACCCTCCACATAGTGGACCCCTAAGGAGGAAGAACTGTCGAGGATTCCTTCCATTTTAGCGACGGCCTCTAGCGCCTCAATGTTCTTGGGGGTGAGGAAGGAGCATATATAGGGATCAGACATACAGAGGTCTTCTTCTTGGTTTTCTGCATTGATAGTAAAGGCGGTCGGGAATTTTTCCCGCAGAAAGGACAGGGAGTTAGGGGACAAAGTCTTTTTGAAATAGGCCTCTTCAATGAGCGTGGGGATGTTTTTGTGCTCTTTGCTGAGTTTGGTTTCTATGAGAAGTTCATTAAGAGCGCGACCGCCCGCATTGAAATAGACGGGTTTTTTGTTGAAAATCAGGTCAGCTACGGCATCTATTGTGCTGGTTTTACCAGTACCAGCTACGCCCCACACCAAGAGGGATTGGTGACTGTATGTCGAGTTCTGTTTGCTGTTTTCTAGTTTTTGGGCGGCAGAAGTTCCCCACTTTGACAACAGTTTCTCATAAAGATGCCAGCAATTAGGTGGGGGGAATGATTCAAGAACCTTGGCGTGAAACGCCTCTTTAGGGGTTGCAGAGTAAATGGTCTTTTGCGGACTTTTTGCGTACTCGTCAGCTGTTCTTGGTTCTAGGCTATCCGCTAAGGGCAATCCTGCGTCACTGAGGGGTGCAGACATGTTTTTTTTTGTCTTTGAAGAGGGAAGCTGTATAAATGCAGGGTTGGATATCCCAATAGGCGAACGAGAGGAGTGGGAAGCAAAGGGCATAGTTACACGATAGGCAAGTTTAGAGTGGATTCCACTTTTTATGGGTATAAACAAAAAAAACCCACTGACGAATCAGTGGGTTTTTTTTGTTTATACTGTCTTAGGGGGTAGGTGCAGCGAAGGTCACTGGTGTACCATCGGAAGAACCAGCAGCGCCAGTTGGATCTGGATAGTTGCCGAGGCTGGTGATGACCTGACCTGTTCCACGAGCCAATTCCGAAAGGGAAGTGACTTGCTGGCCATTAACGAGGAGATATTTTTTGATATCATCAAGATCGGTTGGTTGGCCGTAATTATTAGCGTCGAATGAGTTTTCAAGGACTGCGCGGGTTTTAGCTGTGCCGACCGAGGACTGCACGGCTTCTTTCTTGGCGTCTTGCGCGTCTTTCTTGGCTGTGTTGAGCGCTGGGACTGCAATAGCGACTAGAATGCCGATGATCGCAACGACGATCAGCATTTCGATTAGGGTGAATCCGCCTTCTTTGTTGAGGCGGGATAGTTTGTCTGTGAGTTTCATGGTTTATTTTAACTGAGGTTTGTGTAGGGGAGGTCATCCCTGCCCCGACTATCCTTAAAGGTACTTTCCATATGACTCGCCTGAGATAGGATTTTTCTTATGTAGGATACTTTGGTTATGGGTGGCTTATTCAAAAAAGTCAATGGTTTTTATAGTGTACCGCTAAATATTTTTGAATAGGCCCCTATAATTTTTACTCCGATGAAGCCGCCAGCAATGAGCAGGCAGAAAGGAGCCAAGAGGGCTAAAGCGGCGTCTAGCCTCGCTTGGCTCTTTTTTTGAATGTGTCTAGCTGCAAGGAGATAGTTTTCTTCGATCTTGCCAGTTTTTTCGCCAGTTGAGAGAAGGGATAGGACTTCCCAATCGAGCATCTTCATGGAGCTCAGCAATTGGGCTGGGCTGTGGCCTTGGCGTATCTTGTTGGGTATCTCTTCCATTTTTTTTCGAGTGAGGGAGCTTTGGAGCGCTGCTATTGAGAGTTTGGCGGCATAATCGGCTTGCATCCCGGTTTTTGTGCAAAGAGAGAATACTTTAAGAAATCTTATGGAATCAAAATCCTGGAGAAGTTTTCCTACGAAAGGTATGGGGGGGCTTGGCAGCGAGTACCCTATGTCTAGAAGGTAGGAGCGTGCGGTAGGGTTAGCTTTTAGGGAGGTTTTAGAAAGAGCAAATAGGATTCCCAGCAGAAAAAGCGGATATAAGTTGTGAGAGAGGTAAGAAGAGAGGGAAGCCCCTTGGAAAAGGGAGGGCAGCGGGAGGAGAAAGCTGGCAAGGCTGAGTACGGTGCAGGGGTAGGTCAAAGATTTGACAACGGATTTTTGAAGTTGGATTTGTGAGTCTATGATCTCTGCGATTTCTTGGCACAAGATGGGAAGGTAACCGGAGGATTCTCCTATGCCAATGAGCTTAATGAAAAAGGGCGGAAAGGCGAGAGTATGAGTCGCCATAGCTCGGCTAAGGCTGAGCCCGCTTTCAATTTGTAGATTTAGTATTTTAGCAAGTTCTTGTAGGTTTTTGCTAGTTTTCTCTTCGGAAATACTTTTGAGGCATATGGATAGGGAAATCTCGCTTGCTAGAAGGGCAGCGAGGGTGTGAAAGAATAGACTTAATTCTTTTCGGGAGAGAGAAATCTCGCGTTCTGTCTCCATTTAAGGAGACGGGGGTATTGGTTCGATGGGCAGGGATGCTGGGAACGGCTGGGAAGTTGGGGATGGTGGGGATGGTGGGGATGGTGGGGAAGGTGGTACATTTCTGCCAACTTTTATGTAAATGGCTGGGATGGGAACTCCGTCGCGTTTAAGGTCTAGTTGTAGGGCGGTAAGGCCTGTAAGGGCTGGGGAGGGGGTAAGAATGAGGGATGTGACATGGTCGGACGAGGGGACAACTTGAGTACGTATGGTTTCATGGAATGTTTTAGCGGAAACAAACTCAAGGCCAGGTTCGAGGGTGACGTTAATGATTTGTGGGGAATTGTTTTCCGGTGCCCAGAGTAACTGTTCAGGGTCTATTTTAACATTTGATTTAGTTGTAGCGGTTAGAACATAACTGGTGCGGGAGGAATCTTGCACTGTAATTCTGTTTGACCTACCTATGGGATGGGGCTTTACTTCACAGGACAGTATCCCCGTCTCGTTGGGCGCGATTGACATAAGGGACGCAACGGCATTGGTGCAGCCGCAGGATGTGGATATGTTAGTAATCGTTAGGGTTTCTGCTGAGGAGTTTGTATATTTAAAGCTAAACTGGGTACTGGTGCTGGGTAGGCTGGCCTCCGTTTTTTCAGAAGCGTCCCAAGTTAGTTGACCATATGCAGGAAGGGCCACTAAAAGTGGCATAAAATAGCGCGCGGCTTTGGTAGTGAGTGGGTTCATAAGTGCATAAGGATTTTATGCCCAGTTTTATTTTTCGTCAAGAAGTATTGTTAAAGCGGAGTTCCTGCTGATTTGAATAGATAGGATAACCTATTCAGTAATTCTTGCCCTTCTTTATGAATGGGTTGCAAAGGTCATTAAGGCGATATGCATAGATTATTGAACCTGCATCCGTCGCAGAAAAGTGTGGACAACTTGGATTTCATGTATACAAGGAAGAGAATGAGATCCACTGCTACTAGACATTTATCAGCGGAACTTGGAGCGCTTGCCGCGTTGATTTTGGGTAGGAGAGCAGGAGGGGTATGGAACCAATATTGTTCTTAACTCTGGTTTTGGGGTCGGTGGTTTCCGCATTTTCCGGCCGGCAGGGGTTTGCTATATTGATTATGCTGCTCTCTTTTCCCTTGTTTTTTGGGGGCGGCTGGAATCTGGTAGGTTTTGGGGTTTTAGCCGTTTGGGTTTGGGCAGTTAATTTTCTGCGACGAGGGGTTCGTCCCCAGAAAAAATGACATCCTCACGATTGCTTATTTTGCGTAAGGGTGGAATGTTTAGAATTCTCCATTCAGCGCGAAGGATAGTGAGGTTGGGGTTTTTGCGCGCGAGGTGTAGGGGTGGAAGCTTTGCTAGTTCTGAGGTGGTATAGTTTCTGGAAACGATTCTTTTTTGAATATAGACGCCACGCTTGAAGGCTATAGGATATTCTTCCCAAGTGATGCCTTTGGCATAAAGCCGCTCAAGTTTTTGTGAGCTCTTTTCCCCGAGCAGTTCGGTATGTGAGAAGTGGGAATAGGCAGCTGAGGAGATGCTGTTTTTTGTGGCATCGAGTTCCCGCCATAGAAAGGCATTGGCGGCCTCTTCCTTATTAGGAACTTGCCAGACGCGGCCATCAAAGGAGGGCAATTTGCAAGCTTGCTCGGGTAAAATCTCTAGGCATTTTTTGTAAAAGACGAGGGAAGCTAGGGCGGCAATTTGGGATACCATTTTAGAGTGGTTCCCATTGAACCATATTTGACTTTTGGGGTTGGTTGACAGCCAGCAGAGAGTTATTTCATCGGATTGAGTGTAAGTCATGCTCGCATTGGTTTCTTTTGCGAGATGCATCGCGGTATGAATCATTGCAGCGGAGAGCCGTTCGTCGAAGGGTTTCTTTAAACCCGAGCAAAAGTTATGAAAAGATCGACCATCCACCCTCGCTAATGTAGGTATCAAAGGCATGGTATGAGTTTTATAACTTTCCTCATAGGCCTTCATTCTGTCGCCCAACCCATGAAATTTCATTGTTGAGTTGGGGGGCAGGCTAGAGAGATAACTTTAGCCATAAAGGCGAAGCCAGCGATCATAGTCCCAAGGGGGGCGAGGAGTAGCAGCACGGCGGGTAGTAGGTCTGTAGGGTTTGAACTGGCATCTATAGCCATGATTGCCCAAAAGAATGTAATTAAGGATGCGGCCCACGTGACAAAGAGTATGGCGGCAACTTTAGAGTAGATTGGCATAGATTGCATCTTATAGTTAAATTGTGGTATTGTCAATCTACTCTAAAGTTGGGTATGAGAGGTTTTGGTTTGTTGGGATGCCATTATGAAGGGTTGAAAGTCAAGTGGCATCTCAACTCTACGAATACTAATCAAAAGGATTCGTAGCAGAAAAAGGAGCGGAATATAAACTTAAATTAACAGGAGGTTAGCATGCTAGGAATCTTTTTCCGAGAGACTGTACTAGAAATTTGCCTATATTGATGTTCATTTCGATGAGGGCATTGACGGCGATTCTTGCCCTTTCGACGCTTTCTTTTTTCTTGTTAGGATCTAATTTTTCCCACGGCTCTTTGTGGTGTTTTTTATGGTGGGCGCATGCAAACTGGGAAGCCAACTTTTCTTGGAGGTCGGATTTGTTGTATTGCGCGGGTATATTTTCTAAGATGACAGAGGCATCAAGTATGAGTTCTCTGCCCTTTTTCTTTTCGGCTTCTGTAAGATCTGAAAAGGGGACATGTAGGGCGATACTATACGGACTCTTTGGGGTTTTTTTTATCAAATCCAAATGGACTTTTTCAGCGGCTTTATCGAGCAATTCTGGGAATTGGAGGAGAGGATGGGGCGTCTCGTCAAGGTGGCGGATTTTAGGTTCGATGGGGAGTTTATCATTTTGTAGTAGGGTTTGGTTCATAATTTAGAGGGTTGTAAAAGAGGATTGAAAGGTAGGTAGTGGGAGCAATTAAAGGAGTAAGTAGGTAATGTGAGGGTTTTGTTTGGATGATATTGAAAATTAGTTAATATTTTTTTGCAAGACTTTTGTGAGATTGGCGAGGGCATGCTGCGATTTTGAGGGCCTTTGTTCAAGTTTCCGGTCAAGAATAGACTGCGCTTCGCTGAGGATGTGTCGGGGTGTAACATCTCGTATAGTTTGGTATACATCTTGAGGGACACTGGCTATAGCGGTGCCTCGTAGAATTTTTTGGGATTTTTGCACTTGCAGAAGCCTGTCGGCTACGGTGCGGCTGGAGGGGTTTATGCCCTGTCTGTTTTCAGAAAGTGTGGCATCTACGATACTTTCCATTCTGTCGATATGTTTTTCCAAAGTTATGACGTACATAAGCCCATCTGCAATTTGTCTATATTTTTCGAGTTCTACAGTGTCAGAATATTTTTGGTTGCCTGTAGATGCGTTTTGCTGGTTTTCCCATACGTTTTTGATTTGATTGGCCAGGGCATCGCGCTTTCGAGGCCAAGTGTCCGCTTGGGCTTTTGTGTATTCTGCGCACTCGCGTAAAATCGCGGAGGAAAATTTACCGGTAAGGGAGTTTAAGAGCGCAGGGTGGATATCTTCAGCGGGTTGAATGATATTCTGTTCCAGCTTTCCATTTGGATCAACTCTGCAATCTGAGAGAGTGCGCGGGTCATTGACATATCCAGGAACGGGGAGATATTTTTTGGGGGCTGCCCCTCTCCCGAGTAGTAAGTGTTCGGCAATGAGTGCTTCATGCACGCGGGCGCTAAGGAGCTCTTTTTTCAAAGATGCGGAAGCGCTTGCATTGTAGTTAGCGTTTGCGCCTTCAAAGCGTTGGGGACGGGGAGACTCTATTTGGTAGTTTTGAGCGTTGGTGATTGGAGCAGCGAAAATACTGCTTGCTAAAGCTGCAATAATAGCGAGTTTAACGGAAGAAAGCGCTGAACGCCTTTTGGGAGAGTGGAGTGGAACACCTTTTTGTTGCAGAGAGTGGTCGAGGTAGAGCATCTCTGTTCTAGTGGGAAGGGGCATTTATTTATGTGAAAGCTTTTCCTCCACTTAGCAAGTTTTTTTAGCGAGAAATTCTCATTTTGCGGGTGGAGAGAAAGGTAGTGGCGCAATTCCTCAAATTGCGCCAGTTAAAGGCGCAATTTAAGGGTGAGTTTAGAGGAGGTATTAGAGGGGTTTAGTTATACCAGTTACCGATAGGGTGACATCCACAGAGGCTTGGGAAGGCACACTGAGGCTAGACTGGATAACTGAGAAGGTGTATGTCCCCATGAGAGTTGGTTTTCCAGTAATGACTCCCGTGGAGGCATTGAGGAGGAGGCCCGAAGGTAGCTTTCCTTGGAGGGAATACTTAGGACTCTTAGCTCCAGCGAGAAAGGGCAAGGTTTTGCTGACTGCTTGTCCTACTTGTGCATTGAACTGAAAGGGGATGGGAGGAAGGGGATAACCTCCGCCTGTTTCAGGCGTGACATTTAGAGTGACATCCACAGAGGCTTGGGAAGGCACACTGAGGCTAGACTGGATAACTGAGAAGGTGTATGTCCCCATGAGAGTTGGTTTTCCAGTAATGACTCCCGTGGAGGCATTGAGGAGGAGGCCCGAAGGTAGCTTTCCTTGGAGGGAATACTTAGGACTCTTAGCTCCAGCGAGAAAGGGCAAGGTTTTGCTGACTGCTTGTCCTACTTGTGCATTGAACTGAAAGGGGATGGGAGGAAGGGGATAACCTCCGCCTGTTTCAGGCGTGACATTTAGAGTGACATCCACAGAGGCTTGGGAAGGCACACTGAGGCTAGACTGGATAACTGAGAAGGTGTATGTCCCCATGAGAGTTGGTTTTCCAGTAATGACTCCCGTGGAGGCATTGAGGAGGAGGCCCGAAGGTAGCTTTCCTTGGAGGGAATACTTAGGACTCTTAGCTCCAGCGAGAAAGGGCAAGGTTTTGCTGACTGCTTGTCCTACTTGTGCATTGAACTGAAAGGGGATGGGAGGAAGGGGATAACCTCCGCCCGTTTCAGGCGTGACTTGTGAAATGGATTTTGGTGAGGTTTCTTGAGTTTGGGCTGGGCCAGTCCACCCGCTCTTTTCAAGAATCCTGTAGCGGGTGGACTGGCCCAGCCCAAACTCAGGAAACTCTTTAAATTCACCCTTAAATGTTTTTGCGTATTCGGTAGCTTGTTTTATGTTTTCGGCTTGAGTGTATTGGTTTTCTTGCGCGAAGCTAAATGATACGGGATTGGCGAGGAGAAGACCGAGGAGGCTCTTTTTAAGGTGTGTCATGGGTATGTTATTGGATTAAGCCCCGCACTTCTTCCCCGTGGACTCGCATTTTGAGCAGCTGCAGTCTGGGCTGCACGATTCTGCGCATTTTTCAGGAGAGCACTTGCAAGGGTTGCAGCTTTTGGCATGGGATGAGGAGGGGGTCATAGCAAATGCCGAGACGGTGAGGGTGAGGGTTAGAAGTGTTTTTTTCATATTTTTAGGTTTAGGATAAAGTATGGCGTTTTTTCTTCAAACAGCAAGAAGAATCTTTGAGAATTCATCTTGCTAGTCTTTTTTGGCTGATGATTTCTTGGACGGCATAGGAAGTGGAGGAATAGGGGCCTCTTGTTAAGAATCTACACAGAACAAAAGCCTACCGAGATGTGATTACCCTAATGGAGTCAGAGGATCGTCGGTCATAGGATTGGTAGCTTTTCTGCTGATAGACACATTGTATCGTCTTCCCAGTATAGTTCTGCAAACCACCTTGCGTCTGGATATTTTTTACTTATGTAAGACTCCATATCCTTTTTGGTTTTGAATGCAGCTTCTGGTAGTGTGTCGCTTCCAATTATTCCGCTTGATAGTATGTATATTTTCATATTTGTGTTAGTGTGACTCCCATTTTTTCTGCTAAGAACAGGTCAGCAGGGATTGTTACCTTCCAGTTCTTATTGTTTTTCTTATGAGCCACTGCCCATGAAATTCCATTAGCATCTCGCTCGGCCTGTTCGCAAGCCTTATCTAAATTTAAATTCTGAACACACTTTACCTCAAAGTGCAGTTTACCTTTCAGTTCTTCGCAGATTACATCTGGTGAGTCTTGTCCTCCTGCGAATTGCTGTCCTCCTGCGAATTGCTGTCCTCGTTTAGAGCAGTGTAGCCTTCAGCGCGAAGCTGATCTCTCCACTGCCGCTCACCTCTTGCGCCTTTAGCTCTTGAGTTTATCATAGTGTTTAAAGCTCCCAACTTATTGGAAGTAAATCGTGTCTTTCTCTATAATTATCAATTTGATTCCTCGCCTCTAACCTTTTCGCGTGCTTAAGTGCTTCACCACCGTCGTGGTGGGAGTCCACTCCTCTTGAATGACATCGCCTTTGCGAAGGCATCCGTCTCTGGTGTAAGTCGATCGATCATTTTGTTTCCTCCTTTATTTTCTCTAAGCCGCCCCGTAGTTCAGACACGACGCCGAATTTGTCGTTCTCCAAATCTATGTCAGCCAAATCAATGGCGCGACTTGCGATATAAATTAGCTCTTTGACTTGCCCCCGCGCCTCGTCGCGCCCTCTAGCTTTGTGGGTATTTGTCTAGAGGGCGGGAGGAATGAAACTGAAGCTTTCTAGCGGCGAGCCACAGCATCTTTGCGAGGAGAACACCGTGTTTCCATCTTTGTATGTTTGTTTCCCCATAGATTCTTTCTTTATAGTGTATGGGTATATCAAGAATTTTAAGGTTAAGATGGGAGGCACCTAGTAGGAGGTCGAAGTCTCCAAATGGGTCTAAATTCCCGAAATAGGATCGGTTGCAGGCGATTTCTTCGTAGTCTTCTTTCCATAGACATTTAGTGCCGCAAAGTGTGTCTTTTATGGGTTGTTTGAGTACGGAAGAGAATGCTAAGCCGAACGCCTTATTAGCAATAAGGTTAGCAGTCTGCATAGCAGTTTTCTCCATAGTATATACGAGGCGGGAACCGTTGGCGAAGTCGGTAATGCCGTCTTCTAGCGCGCGAACGTATTTGGGGAGTTCTTCGGGGGGCATCGTGAGATCTCCGTCTAGGATGATGAGAAGGTCGCCTTGGGCGTGAGCAAATCCATGTCTGACTGCGTCTCCTTTGCCTATGCCTGGCTGCTTTAGGATATGTAAGTCACGGCCTTTATGCGTGGGTGGTAGGTTAAGGAGCGCTTGCCATGTGTTATCTTTTGAGTTTCCTTCTACAAAAAGCACTTCTGTTGGGCGATTGAGATTAGGGATTTTGTCTAAGGTGAAGGGTATGTTTCCCGCTTCATTTCTAACGGGAATGATAATGCTTATCATTTCTGCTTTTCTAGGGGATTTTTTTCGGCAGAAAGATATTGCGAATTGTTGAAGGGGTGGAAGGCAGGGAGCTACCCATTGATTGATTAAGTCGGCAAAGAGTAGGCGGGCGGGTATGAGAGAGCAACCATCTGTTTTGAAGACTTCCCATTGAGTGAGCTCGCAAAGGGTTTTTACGTCTTGGGGGGAGACCCACGCGTTATGGGATTTTTTAAGGAGTGGCTCCCATAAATTGTTTTGGTGTGCGATTATGAGTTTGGTTCGGGGGTGAGTCCACGGCTCCAAGTCTGCTAAGAGCTGCTGTGCGTCATAGTGCTCGGGTAGGGAGTTGGGTAGGAGGATTGTATCATATTGGGTAGGAGGAACAAGATGGGCAGGAGACCCGTCTAAGATTGAGACGTTGTTATTTTTATAAGTTATAGAATGGACGGTACCGTGGCCCGCAAGATTGAGTCCTGTTAAATGTTGGTGGGGTTTTTCGTCGAGATAGTCAATGAGGTCGTGGATGCGGCACCCTACGGCGAGAGTTTTTGCGTTAGGTTTAGTGAGCAGAGAGAGTTTGTGATACAGGAGCAGGTTTTTTGTTGTAGGTCGAGATGCGGATGAGGGCATAGGGGGTAGTAAAGGGTCGGTAGTCATAAAAAGTTTTTTTCCATTAAAGGGGGAGGCCGGCGGTTTACTTTATCTGCGGCATTTTTTGGGTGCAACCTTTTTTTTATGACTTGACGGATTTTTCCAGCAGGGGAGAACTTTTTTATGAAAAAGAGTTTTTCAGGAGTGGTTGGATTAGCGATGGGTTATTGTTTTTTTCCATTAGGATGGGCGGCGGATATTGGTCAGGATGCGGGGTCGGATACCCAAACGAGGGGGCATGTCTCTAAGGGGTTTGTTCAAGTGGCATTACCTCAATCCCTCTCCAATTCGTTTGCAGATTTGTATGATAAAACAAGAGGCGAAGCGGATTGTTGCGGGGTTTCGGCTGTTTATGTGTATAAATTGATGGGAGCTGACCCAAGCAAAGTGGTAAAAGAGGTGTTGAAAGACGCGAGTAAAACCAATGAAGACGTAGGTCTCGTATTTACTCAATGGAGTCAGGAGAGAGATGTCTTCAGTGTGGGTTATGAAGACCTCGGTGACTTCCTTTTTTCTGTTTTTGGGAGTTTTAGCAGGGAGCGGGGATGGGAGCGGGGATTTGGCATTGAGAAAGAAATGGCTGTTTTTTTGGGGGGAAGTAAAATACGAACAATCTATAAGGCAGATATAGAACCTGCCCCCAGTGTGGATGGAAATGTTGAGGTGGGAGTGACCGAAGACGGGGGGTTTATGGTGGTGTTAGTTACGGACTTTGGAGCGTAGTGTAGCAACATTTCCATCCAAGTTTCTTTCCTCAGAGGCTTAGGGGCCTATCTCCCTTTTTGGGGCATCCCATTTAATTTTCCAGAGAGTGTTTTTCCATTGAAGGTATGCGACATCCAAATTAGTTTGTCTTCTTGTTTGTTTGACAAGCAGACGGTATGGCTGTTGGTAAGGTCTCCGAACAGAGAGGGGACGTATGTGATGGATTTGATATCTCTCCAGTTCATACCTCGTTTGGAGCGAGTCCAAGGGAATATTCCAGAGGATATCCAAACGCCCTTGGTGTCATAGAACAATTTGTATTTTCGGAGTCTGGCTATGTCGATGCAAAGCAAGAAGGCCCCTACTATGGCGGATACTTGGGCAATTTTTTCTACCAGATTGTTTTTGAACACTTCTGGTACACTCTGGTTCCAACGGGGGGGGGGAGTATTTGCTTCTAGGCTTCTGGGCCTTGTATAATGGCGTGAGTTAGGAGGATTTCTATGATTACACCAGCAGCTGTTACGGCGTATGCTATCCAGCCCTTTCTTGCTGCAAATTTCATTGTCTATCTTCTCTTGTTTTCTTGTGACATTTCAGTTTTTTTGAGAGTTGTGCCAAGAGATTGAAACGACCCGCTCGAGAATGCTTTAGTTTTTTTGTAATCTATGTCTTTGAACAACTGGTTTTGCGGCGAGACGGAAGCAAATAAAGCAGTAGGGCGTGAGGCTCCAGTAGGTTTAGAGGGCGGGTGAATCGGTTTTTAGGGCTTTATTTGCTTGGACTTGAGATATAAGCGTTTTCCTGTCTTTACTGGGAAGTAGTTTTGCAATCTTGTTTAATAGAACAGCAGCCTCTTTGGGGCTCTTGGCTGCTTGAATTGCCGTGATTATGGGGCTTTGTTTACGCGAGTTCTCAAGGAGGAGGTCTTTTAGGGTGAGAGTATCTTTAGGATAACTATCGAGGGGCACTCCGACTTTGGTGAGAGCCAGGAGGACGGTATCGCCTAAGTCGGAGAGTTCTCTTAGGTTGGGTTGGACATCCAAAGGGTGTAAGTATTTCAGGTAGCCAGCATGGATTAAGTCTGAGATTTCTTGTTGTGTTAGGGAAAGGGGGGGTTGAAGGTTGTTCATACAAGGGTTTAGGCGAGTTTGGTGGAGGTTTCCACTTTTTTGCAATGTTAGCAGAGAGACACGGAAAAGGATTCGGGTTTTTTCTGTTTGACGTTGGCTGTTTCTTTGAGGTGAGAGTGCAGTATGGTCTTGGCTTTGGGGGTGGAGTACATTAACTCTTTCAGTTTTTTGAAAGAGTTTATCACGTGGTATTTATATTCGTCTTTTTCGAGTTGGGGGTTAGCTAGCCACTGATCGAAATGTGACAAGTCTTCTTCGGAGCTATTAGGGGTTAGCAGTTTTTTTGTTTGGGAGTAGTAGACTTTTTTTATCATCCCCGCCCATGCGGCTATTTCGTGAGGGGAGGCGAGATAGTCAAAATCTTCTTCAAGGGACTTTTTAAGTTTTTCACCTTTTTCGGGATCTTTGGTTATAGCTAGCGCGAGATAGGGAGATTTTTTTACTCTATGGGCTAAAGAATTAGAAATGGTTTGTTCTCGAATGTCGGATAAGTCTTTTGTTAGCGGGTGTGTATCAGTGGACTGGGCGCAGTGAGTCGCTTCGTGACTCAGTAGGTATTGAAATGCTGTTCTAGGGGGAGTGCGGGAAGAGATGACATAAACGTTGTCATTGGGGATGGCCCATCCGTCTGCACTCCCTAACATTGTTGTGGTGGTAGCGTCTAAAGACTCTTTAATGACAGCGAGCAGGGAGAGGCATGCTGGGGTGGTTTTACTGAAATCCTCTATATTAGCCCAGGCTTCTTGTCTTGCGGTTGCCGACTCATTTTTTAGAGGGGGGAGGTTTGCTGAGTGGTTTTCATTGATAAGAGTGATGAGCGAACCGAGGGATTCGGTGTAGGCTCCAATTTTAAAGTAGTTTCTGAGGCTGGGCAGCAGGGGGGCATTGAGGAGGTCTGTTTCTGCAAAGAGCAAGACGGATTTGTGGGACAAATTGGTCTTTAGGAGACTTTTGGATTGGAAGGAGTTGCCAACTAAAGTTTCTGCTTCTTTTTTTGGCAGGCCTAAGTCGCACCAGACCATTACGAGGAGGTCTTTGAGCGCTGTAGGGTTTTTTTTATAATTGTCTATTTTTTGAGCATATTCTTTATGCTCTTTTTCGGGGGAGATTTGAGGCGACTTGGGGTTGGATGAGGGGAGGGGATGTCCAGATGCAGCAAGCGCCAAGGCGAGAAAGGGTACGGCTAGAAGGGTTTTGAGCGTGGCAATAGGTCTAGCAGCCAGAGGTACTTTTCTTGTATGAAGTAAGTGGTCAGCGTGCAGGGTGGTAGCTTTGACATTCATCTTCTATTAAATAGCTGGGGTTCACAAATAAATCCATCTATTTTGGTTTTATTTGAGGGAGGTTGTTATACCCCGTTACAACCGTTCTTACAAACTTACAAAAATCTAAAGTTTAGATTTTACGTTGAATTCTTCTTTCGCGGATGGGCTGATCAAATTTGCATTTGATGAACTCCCATCTCCAGAAGCGTGAATTTCCGAGGAACTCCCGGTATTGATTGATTGAGTGTAGTAATTTTCAAGGTTGATTGCGGCGTTGAGATCGCGATCAGTCTTGGATCCGTCGTCGTGGTGAATGACGCGATCTGAGAGTTTTAGGTTTCGGTTCACCACACCTGATTTGTGATCGAGTTTTGAGCTTGGGAAGAAAGTGGGCGCAAGCACCACGGTTCTTCCCGCCCATTTGGCTTTGTATTCAATTTGTCGTCGAAATTCGGCCATGCCTACATCACTGATGGCTTGTGCCAGGTGATGGTTTTTGAGCATGTTGCCTATTTTCAGGTCTTCCAAAACGATCACATTGGCTTTCTGGACGATGGAAGAAGTGATTTTGTGGAGGTAATCGCGACGGATGTTGGATATTCTGAAGTGGAGCTTGGCTAGGTTGTGTTTTGCTTTTTCACGGTTTTTGCTTCCTTTCTTTTTTCGGGAGAGTTGACGGCTTCTGCGTTTGAGCACTTTGAGCCGTTTTTTGAGAGCTTTGGGGTTTTCGAAGGTGGTGCCATCTGAGCAGGTGGCAAGGGTTTTGATGCCGAGGTCAACGCCAAGCACGTCTCTGCTGGGTGGTTTGGATTTTTTTTCGGGGGATTCGACTTGGACGGAAACGAACCATCGGTTGGCTTGTCGGGAAATGGTGGCCGAGAGGATTTTTTGATCGGCTGGGAGGTAGCCGTGTTTTTTCAACCGGATATGGCCAATCCGTGGGAGTTGGATGTGGTTGGGTTCAACTCGGATGGTTCCATCGAGACAAAAAGATTGTTTGGGGTTTTTCCGTGATTTGAATTTGGGAAACCCCTTTTTGCCTTTGACCTTTTTTTTGCATCGGGTGAAGAAGTTGGCGAATGCCTTGTCACAATCACGCAGCGCATTTTGTGGTGCGGATTTGCTGGATTGGTAGAACCACGGAACCTCGGTTTTTTTGAGTTTGTTCAGCTCCCGGTGCAATTCAATGGCGTTCGGGATTTTGGTTTTGGCATCGAATGCATCTTTCTTTTTGGCGAGTGCCCAGTTGAATGCCCACCGTGCGCAGCCAAGATGCTGCAACAACAAGGTTTTTTGTTTGTTGTTGACATCAATCTCGGTTTTGTAAGCGCGTAACATTTAGATTGTGGCAGAGAATTTGCAGGAATTCATGTATTGCCTGATCCCGTCCCAGTCTGGCAAGCCGTTTTTGGTAGGTAGGGAAATTTTGATGTTTTTTCGATTTCCATTTACGGCACGGCCAAAGCTGAATTTCCATTCGGATTCGGTTATGATTCTAGCCGTAAAAATCAATTCTTCAATCTGGGCTTCCCATTTTGGAACTAGCACATTTACGGTAGCAGTGCTACAAAACGGGTTGTTTTGTGCGAATGCTTTCCCGGAAGCGCCTGCACCTTGCGCAACCCATGTTATGCAGTTTGTTTTGTGGGTGGCGGGGTGGTCGGTATAGCACATGATGCCATTGCTGTGTTTTTGTGCGTTTATGAATGGTGTTTCCCCTGGGGATGCCGCTGCATCTTCCGAGGAAGGGCCTGTGCCCTTTTCAAATTTGAAAAGAGATTGTATTTTGAATACCCGCCAATTCTTTAGTTCTACGCTTCTTTTGGATTTTACTTTTTCTAAGTGGGAGTAGTCGGGTATTTCGATGTCATTTACCCATGCTGGTGGTTTTGGCAATCGAATGTGTTTCAACTCTTTGTTCGCTTGTCGGCCATAGTTGTATTTGTACTTGTTGGCGCGTATTGCGATAGAATACCAGAGCTTTTCCTGGTCGGTCATCCCTCCCCGTGCTACGAGGGTTTCCACATCTCTACCCTCGTAGCACGGGGAGGGTTGGAGGAATGTGGAGAGCACGCTTCCACCCAAGGCGACAGTCAAGACCCCTGCTGGTGTAGGGGGTTCTTCTGTAGGTGCTACTTTTCCACTGATTCCGTTGTTTTTTTCGGTTCGGCTGACAAATGGAATATCACCCGGCTGCATGTTGCACAATTCGTAGCTGTGCCCATATTTGACTTCAAAAATGTCTTTGATTTTTTTCATTTGGATCGGAGGAGGTGGATTGCGTATTCTTTGAGTGCATCTTCGAACACTTCTTGTGTGAGTTGTGAATAGTCGGTTTCCAAGTAAGCTTCCGCACACCATTCGATGTAGGCTGGGGACCAGTGTTGGTTTTTGCCAATGGCTTTTTGCTTGGCTATTTCCGGGTGTTTCCCGTCTTGAATAAGCTCTTCCACCTCATCTGCTATGGATTGTTCCTTTAGCTCCCCAGCTTTGTGGAAGAGGTTTACTTTTGTTCCGTATTGAACTTTTTCTTTTTGGTTGAAAAAGTCATAGACCCATTGGCTCTCTTTCCCTTTTATTAGTAGGTTTCCGGTGGATGGGTCTTTGGTGGGTTTTTTTCCCTTTACCCATTCCATTTTTTCAAGGGGTTGCCATGTGTTGGCGGGATACACCCACCCGTTGCTTGCTTGGAGCTTTTCTTTTTTTGTAGGATCTTGTATTTGCTCAATTTCTTCAGGCTCTCTTTTCTGGATGTCATACCAAGGTTCTGCTTCGTTTCTGACATTCTTTTTGAGTTTGAATCCGTCATTTTTCCAGTAGGCAAACCAGCTTTCCGTTTTGTCGTTGTGTGCAATTCCTGCTGTGAGAACAATGACGCAAGTTACGGTTCCTACCGTGGGGAATAGCCCGTCAGGCATGGACATTACCGCAGTTAATGTGTTTTTTTCCAAGAGTGTGGATCGTTTAGCGACTGTTTCTTTGTTTTGTTCGCAGACACAGGACATAGGAACGATGGCTATTACGTTACCTCCGTATTTAGTGAGTTCACAAGCACGGGCGATGAAGTCCAATTCGTGTTCGTCCTTTTTTTTCTGGCTGTAAGGTGGGTTAAGGAATGTGACTTTGGGTTTTCCGAAGGTTTCGGATTGGATGTTATCGAATCCCTTATCGAAACAATTTCCGTGTTTGATGTTCGATTTGCCATCTCCTTGCAGAAGCATGTTTGCGCAAGCGAGTGTGTAATTTGTTTCGTCAAACTCAATCCCAAGGAATGCGTCTTTGAGAATTTCATCGAGTTTCTTGTTGTCTCCTTCATATTTGGCTTTCATGTGAGCCATAGCGGCAATAAGGAATCCTGCGGTTCCTGTGCAAGTGTCCAATGCACAGTCTCCATATTCTAGGTTTGCGATTCTGGCAAAAAGCGAGGTGATGTGGTTTGGCGTTAGCACAATGCCCAGCCCCTTTTTATCCCCCCCGCTGTATTTGAGAAATTCCCCGTAAAAGTGGCCAAGTAGGTCAAAATTGTGTTTGTGATAATCCGCGTTATGGAGATTTCTTTTAATCTCAATGATTACCCATTTGAGTTTTTCTTTGGTTGCTTCTTTACCAATGACTCGTTTATATGCGGACATCATAACGTCCAATTTTTGGACTTGCCCCTTTTTTTTGTTTCTTGTTTTGGCGGTTTTTTCTTCCAAAACATTTTTGATGGCGATGAGTGTTTGTTCTTGAAGCGGCTCGCCTTCGTAGTCTCGGAAGTTTCTGTAGAATGCGTCGTCTTGCAGTGCTACCATTACCCCACTTACGAGGAGTGGCTTCTCTGCTTCTGGGAGCTTCATTTCATCTCTGAGAAAGTTGTGGAGCTTTGCGCTGAACTCTTGAATTTCTGCGGGTGTTTCCTTTGTAGCGAATGTTTCGTCGATAAGGTTGAGATACTCAACAGGAGAGAGTATTTTTTTTGTATCAACCTTTTCGATTCTTCCACTTTGTTTGGTTCGGAATGTGCTGATTTTCCAACCATTGGTTGTAGGTGCGGCTGCAACCCCTACTACATTGAAGGATTTTTTGAGACCGTTCATGTAGTGGATAACCCCGTCTTCTGCCATTTCTTTTGGTTTTGGAAAGTTGTTTTCTTGGAATCCTAGATCTGCGCCAGATGGGCCGTGTGAGGAAAAATCTTTGACGGTTTGTTTGATTTCCCAAACAAGGAGGTCATTTGCTCCTAATTGGTAAACCATTTCTGGTTTTCCTTTCCCGGAACCGCTTTTGCTTGTCAAAAGTCTTGCGATTTCTGGGTTTGTCACGGTTTGGTATTCGGTACGGTCACGGTCATACCCGTCTTTGGATTCAAATTCGAAAAATAGTTTTTGGGCGTGGGTTGCTTCTGATTTCATAGATGATTTCTTGGTTATTTTATTGGGTTGTGGTGATCTGATCTTTTTTATTCTTGCGATTTTTGCTGCTTCTTTTTCCGTATATTTTGGCGGAGAAGCTGGCCATGAGGGAAAGGATGTCTTCTACTAATTCTTGTTCGTAGCCTTGACTTAGAATTTCTTCTGCTTTTTCAATCCGGACTTGGTATGAGTTGAAGTAGGCCGCAAGGTAGTTGAAGCAAAATCTTGAGAGTCGGTCTTTGTGTTCAATGAGCACTACGTCGATTTCTCTTTTTTCAACGAGTTCAAACAGTTTTTGTAGTTTTTTTCGACTATCGTTCATTCCTGATCCGACTTCGTCGAAAACCGCGATGATCGAATAGTTGCGCAGTAGGGCTTTTTTAGTGACGCGGCCTATTTGTCTTTCCAGATCGCCTTTGGTTTTCTGTTCGTGAGAGCTGACGCGGCAGTAAATAGCAGCTCGATTTGTGGTGCTTTTGCGTTCTTGTTTTTTCCCCGCCAGTTTTTCAATGTCTGAAAGATGGTATCGCCGGTGCCCGCCTTGGGTGTGGAATGGCTCTATTTTTTTGGCCCGTTCCCAATTTCTGAGTGTTTCGTCGGAGACTCCTAAAATCGCGGCTGCTGCTTTAATTGTCAGCGCGGTTTTCCCCGTCTCGGATAAATCCTCGTTGTTGGAACAATTGGAACCAGTCGTCATAGATGCGTTGGAATTCTTGGAGGGTAGGTATTTCATCGAGTTCAAATGGGATGGGGTGAATGACCCCATCTTCGGTTTCAAACTCAGTTTTTGTGATTCGTGTGATCTTTTTGGGTTCTTGTTTCATGTTTATTGTGGGGGTTATTCTGGAAACTTCAAGTAAAATTCTAAAATTTCTTTAGATTTTTGGGGTTTTTGTAGTTTTATCGGTTGCTGCTAACAACCCCCCCCGAAGCGGGGGATATTATCTAACTTCTTTTTAATTTTGAAGATATCTGAGGCCATCTGTAGAGAGTCTTTTACCAGACTGACTTTGCTGCCAGGTATGTCTGTCCAATTGACGGGCATTTCCTCTGTATGATGGTTGAAGTGTTGCAAGATAAGGGCGAGTTCTACGTCAAAGGCGAACCTTTTTACGGAGAGGTGGGGGCTGATATGGCGGTAAGTATTTTCTCTTATAAACTTAAGCCCGCATTGAGTGTCATGAGCGGGGATTTGGCCAACTCGAGATACAAGAAAGGAGAAAAGACGGCTGGAGAGTTCCCGTTTCGCCCCCCTTTTTATTTTTTTTCCTAGAAGGCGTATTCTGCTTCCGAATAAGGCTTTGACGGGAGGGGTTTCTCGTAGGTAGGATTCGAGCCTCACGATTTCTTCTGCTGGTACGGCGCCGTCTGCGTCTGTGAAGCCCAAGATATCGTGTCCCTGTGCGTTGTCCCACGCATTAATGATAGAGGCCCCTTTTCCTAAGTTATATCTTTGGTGGACGCAGGAGAGATCTATTCCAGTGGAGAGGCTTTTTTCTTCAAACCTTGCGAGTAGGGATTCGGTTCTGGTTTTTTCTAGTGGAGAACTGCCATCATTGTAAACAAGGATGTGGAAGTGCGGGGGAAGGACCTTGAAGAGTTCGGGGAGGAATTTGTTGAGTCTAAAGGAATCGTTGAAGTAGGGGATGACGAGGAGGGTTTTCATCTTTATGGATTTTTAACGGTGGGAATCGCGTAGGGAAGGGATGACGAGGCAGCCTTGGAAAGGGGAGGTTTTAATGAGCTTCAACAAATTACCTATTGTTAGACAATAAGGGTTAGGGTAATAAGCGATTTTGTCTTTGTTTTCGGGGACTTCTAGAAAATCTTTTAAAGCGACATAGGAAGAAAGGCAGGGAATTCCTAAGAGGTCACAAACCCACAAGCGGGAAAGGGGGAGGATTCTTATGTAATTGATGGATTGAGCATTCCTGATGATCCCCGCTGCTAAGGGGAATAGTATTTGGGTCATAGGCTAATTGTACATAGGAGTAGGCTGTTTTGCAACAAGAAAAGGGTCAATACATTCCTAGGGCGATATCTCCTACTTTCTTGTGAAGCTTTTTCATAGTGAGTTTATGGGTTAGTTGTGTTTGTGGGTTTTCGTATATGGGGTGTTTGGTGATCTGCGTCTTAAAATGAATGAATATCTTTTTAAGCATTTCTTGGGGGGATTGCGCCGCAATAATAGTGGGTGGCCTTTTGCCAAAGGTCTGTTTAGCTGCAGCAGTCTCCAAGGATTTGGAGAGGGCGTTACGGTTAAATTCATCGACAAGGAGGATATCAAACTCTAAGAGGGGGTTTTTGAGTATGTAAGAAAGGGTTTCGACTATCTTATTGGATACAAGGGGGGATATGCCGCCGTCAGTAATCATGATAAAATGGGTCTTGCCCATTTTATCTTTGGGACCTAGGGGAATTTCTAAGGTCTTTTCAATAGAGAATTGGATACCGGCAGCGTCGATTTCATTAGACCCATTACCTTCTCCCGTCTGGAGAAGGCCTCCAAGGATCTTTTGTTCTTGAAGAGGGGTTAATTGGGGGCCCATGATGAGTTGGGGGACGCCGCCGCAGGATGCGGTAGCGAATACGCGGGCTGCGGGGTGTTTTTTTAGAGATTCTTTGAGAGCAATGGCTATTGCTGCAGTCATTTTGGCAGGCTCACCGTACATAGATCCCGTGAGATCCATGTGAAGGATAAAGTTAGTAATGGCTGGTTGGTTTATTTCCTTTTTTTTATCCCAGTAGTGCAAGTCATGGATCTCCATCTTTTCGCTGGTCGATTCTTTGCTGGTTTTTTTAAGTAGTTTATGGACGTTGAGCCCCGTTGACCCTAGGAGAGGATCTGGAACTAGTACGGACTGCTTTTTCCTGCTGAGTTTTTGTTGAACGAACACGGAGTCAAGAAGTCGCGCCATTTTTTGGATATGCAGGGCGAAAGCTGTTTTGACTCCCTCGTAGTTTTTTTCTCCGTCGGCTAGCTCGGGTATTTGATCAAAGATATCTTTTGCAGATGTCGATGACTTCAAGGCTTCCTCCCAGTTTTTTTGAAGGTTTTCCCATTGACGATTCGCTTTTTTTTGGCTTTGATGCTCCTGTTCGGCTTTGTCTTTCAAATTTTGAAGAAGCTCGCCTATTGTTTTTTCATTTCCCCCCTCCTTCTTTTGAGAAGTCTCTTCTTTTTCTCCGCTTTCTCTTTTTTCTTCTTTTTCTTCTTTTTCTTCTTTCTTTTGTTTTTCCTCTTCTTGTTCGAGGAGGTCTGAATCTATGGTCAGAGTAGTTATATTGGTGGTCTGATTTTCGATATCTTCGAGCACGGGCGCGAGAAGGGGGAGGATGTAAGCATCAAACGCCGTATCAAAGGCGGCAGTTCTTTGTGCGAAGAGGAGTGCGTTAGCTTCTTTGAGCTTGTTGGGTATAAGCCTATCTACGCGGGTCGTTTGGAGTAATGGTTGGAGGGTAGACGCGGAGTTTGGTTTCCCTACGATGGCATTTTGAAGGAGGAGCCCTTCTGGGGTTGGAGTCAACCCGATGAGGTTTGCGCTTTCCAAGTTATCTCCAGCAAACCCTTTGGATAATGGGTAAGCGTTTTGCAGGTGGGTTAGTATGTTTTGAAGCTCGTCGGGTGCCTTCCGCTTGGGAGAAGATTTAAGGCCAGTTTGTATTTGTTTGCTGAGTTCGTCGGATTTTTCTGGGTGGCGCGCAGAGCTTATAAGCGAGTAATTGCGTAGTAAAGCTGTAGTTATGTTTGTGTTGAGATTAGTTCCTATGACTTCTGCAAAGGTATTTACTGCGGAGTCTTCCATGTATTGGAAGGCGTTTTCTCGGAAATCGAGCTCGAGCGCGTGTTTTTGATAGAGTTTGGCCTCATTGGTATTTAAGCTTCTGCATTTCTTAGCATTGTTTCTGATGACTTCCATTTTTTGTTGTAGGGTGTCCATTTTGGGGGTTCTACCTAAAGTGATGAGGGAATGTCCTATCTCATGAAGAAGGATGCCCCGCGAGTTTTCGAGCCCAAGAATGAGGGCCTGGGCAATTTCAATATTTATGGTGTTAAGCTGGGGGGCGTAGTAAAACCAAGATCCGGGTTCCCCGAAGGTTATTTTAGTAGAGTGGTTTCCTATGAAGCTGCCACAAAGGACGGCGGCGTGCATTTGTTCTTCTTGCAGCCTGGGCAAAGAATGGATTGGCTGTATGTCCCTTTTCTCGGGAGGCATTAAGGCTTTGTTGATGAAGAGCGCCAACCCCATGGCACATTGGTTGGCGGGTATCTTCATACTTTCGTTGGGTGGTACGGTTCCGTGGCGCAACCAATCGCGCGCTAGTGTTAGCGAGGAGAGTATGGAGGGCTCTGTGTGGCCCTTTTCAAGTTGCTCGAATAATTCAGACGCGCTCGGGAGTGTTAACTTTGAAGGGAGTTTTTGGCTAAGAGTGTGAGCGGCACTCCGAAACTTGGTAAGAACGGCATCCGTGTTTTTTTCTAGGAACGTTGGCATATTGTATTCTACTTTTTTAATGTGCGTATTTCCAGTATTAAGTGCCTGTCAGGAGTAAGTGTCCTATTTGGCTCGGGGAGCTACCCTTCTTGGGGAGAACTCTTTGGGAAGAACAGCCCCCATGAAATGGCGATTTCCTTACCAAATTCTAAAGTCTTTCTTGGGTTTGAGTTTTCTCTTTTCTTTGAGGTATTTCTGTACAATACTTGAGGGCTGTTTCAAAAGAGTCTTTTTCTGGGGTTGTTAAAAAGAATCCGCCAGGATGGCAGAAATAGAGGTTTGAGCTTTCTGGGGGGCAGGGGTTTAAAGATTTCCCAGTGGAGAGAGAAATGGCATTGAGAAGGTCTTGTCCCCCTTTCCCTCGCCAGCGTTCTGGAAACGGATGTTTGGGTTTGAAGGAATCCTCTGGGGAGGCAGCGGCCACAGCATTGAATCCACCTTGCAGGCCGCGAAAGGTGATGTAGTGCGTTCTTTTTAATGCGGCTTGCCTCAACGGGGTTTGGTTTTTGAGGTTTTCTTCTTTGAAGAGGGGTGCGAAGGGGATTCCTCCTATTGTTTCGACAATTCCTGTGGGTTTTTTTTGTTGTGCCATTTGTTCTGCGGCTTGGAGGAAGAGTTCTTCCCCCTCTTTTTGCATTTCAAGACTTTGGTTTTGTCTTGCGACCACAGCGGGGTGTTCGAAGAGGCTTTTCTCAAAGAGTTCAGAGAGCGATTTTGTGGGGGATTCTATTTGTAGGTTTTGTGCGAGATCGAGGGTTTGGTTAACGACTTGTAGAGCTTCAAAAAAGGCTGTGGTCGGATCTTTTTCTGTTTCTTTCCAAGTAGTATTGAAGACGCCTAGGGCTCGGGCTATCTGTGTATCTTCGGGATTTTTTATTTTTCCAAGGTCAGCCCGATCAATTTTCTTGAGACTTTCTCGGAGTGATTGAATCCATTCAAACGTAGGGAGGCTCTCGAGGAAGTCGGCCACAAGGCCGGAGGCGGCTTTGGCGGATTCTTTAATTTGGTGGTGGTCGAATCGAAGTGTTTGTGGGTTGTGCTCTCGGCCAACATCCACCACTGCGTCGGCGTTCTTGATCGTGTTTTGATCCCGTGTATGAATGATTTGAACGGGGTGGTTTAAGGAGGAGAAGTACCGAATGAGGAGGGCTGTCGCTACGAGGTCGTCGGCGTGAAACGGGGCGGAGTGGGTGGCGATTGTGATATTCTTCATTTGTTCATATATGAGTCGGTTTTATGGTTGGTTTCTATAAAAGGTTTAGGCTTTGGCCAGAAATAACCGCCGCATGGGAGTCGCTTTTCCAAGAGTAGCCCTTCGTTAAATGGGACACCCCCTATTGACTTTTGGTGTAGTTTTTTTGGGAGATAGGGGGGGATTGAAGGGCGAGCTGGATACCTGTTAGGAAATTGCGGGCCATTTTTTGACTGGAATAGAGGGGGGACGCATCACGGCAGTTTTTTTGCATGGCTGCTAACTTAGTAGGATTTCCTAGGAGGGTGGCGGCCGACGCGGCAAAATGCGAAGGTGAATCAAAAGGGGTGGAGATAATGCAGGTATGGTTGTGTTTGATGTAGCAAATTTCGGGGCTATGAAACGGGTAGTCTGTGGTGATAATAGGCGTTTCAAGACACAGGCTATCGACGGCAGCCAAGCCTATAGTTCCAGGCATGAGGACAACTTGAGCTAGCATCCAGTAAGGCACTTTTTGGTCGTCATCCATGCTACCAAATTTCTTAATCCAGGGCAGTTCGGGTATGTGGTGGCTTTCTGGGCCCGATCCAATGATGAGGAGGTGGAAGTCTGGTAATTTTTTTTTGATGAGCAGCGCGGATTCAATGAGAAAGGGGATGCGCTTAAATTGGTGCAGCCCTCCGGCGAACACGGCTACATTATGGCTTGGTAGGTTGAGTTGGCGACGGAGCTTATCCGCTTTTTGTTGGGTGAAGGCGTTGCGGTTTTGTTTAAGGCGCTCAGTGTCAAGTGAGTTGTTGAGGGTAGTAATACGGGATTGGGGGTAGGGGAGTGAGGCAAGGACGCTTGTCGAGAGGTTTGTGTAGGAGAACCACCAGTCGGGAAGCGTAGCGAGCCAGCCTTTAAGTTCGGTACGTGGGGAGGGTTGGTTGAGACTCTGAAAGTTTCTTCCATGGCCCCAGAGGGCTGTTCTTTTTCTTTGCAGTTTTCGTAGGAAAAGAAGCAAGAAGTGTGAGACATATTTAAGTTCTTGTTGAAAAATAAAGAGGTCTGCGTTACGCGTGTATTTCCAAGCAGGTTGCCAGGCAGAGGACAGGATCCAGCGGATGGGTGCGGGGGTGGCCCAAGTCAGTTGGTCATGGCTGGGAATAATCCCACTTCTGTAGTCATTGGTAGCGCGTTGGGCAGCGGAGGAATTGAAGAGGAGGCTTAGGCTTATATTATTTTGAGCGCAAAGAGTATGCAACTCTTCAAAAAATGAAACTCGGTAGTGGGGTATCAAATTTTGAGCGATGACTACTTTTTTTTGATAGCACATGTGGGGGGTTAGCTTGTCAGAGATTTTGAGCGCGGGAGAGATATTCGAGGCAGTCGTCTTCTTCTAAATTGAGGGCTAAGTGGCAGAGATGCTGAATAATAATTTTGTCTTGAATGGATAGAGCCTGAGAGATATGATCTTGGAGCATGTTCTGGCTGGGATTCTTTATGAAAGGGTCGATGAGGTTCTGTGCGGTTTGTAAATCTCCTTCTTGAGCTTTTATGAGGGCGTTCTGCAAGATTTGATGGTGGGTAAGTCTGTCCATAAAGATATTATCCCGCCAAGAAGCGCTTAGTGCAAGTTACAGCTCTTTGATAGCCAGAGGATATAAACGGGATTTCCCTGTTGGGGTTTTGAGGTATGGGTTTTGTTTTAGGGGATTTTCCAGAGAGTGGGATCCTTTACAGATACTCTCTTTCCCGTTTTGAATGTTCTTTTCTGCAGCGTGTTTGAGTTGCTTCCTAATATCAATGAGGTTTGTAGGCATCCCAAGGGTGAGGAGTTTTATGAGCAGTAAAAGGGGGGTTTTAGGGGTGATTTCTAATTTTCTGATAGCCTTTTCTAAAGCTTCTGTAATGGGTATGAAGGTAGGGTGGATGTTTTGCAGAGCTACGCAGGGTTGAGTTAGGGGTTCAGGATCGGCGAGAGCAGGTTTGGGCAGAGGATGGGATGCAGATATGTCTCTAATGCTATTTTTGGTTTTGGTTATTAGTAAAGTGAGCGGTCGGTATTGCTGAGGTATTGCGTTTAGAGAGGAGCTCCATGCTTGGAGTTTTTGAGGTTGGGGGTGGCAGCGTTTCGTGGGGCTTTGTTTGAACTCTTCATGGAGCAGTGTTTGGGCTTCGAGCACTTCTGTCATAATGTTCAGTGCTTTTTTTATATGAATTTGAGTCTCAATAGCTTGTATAAGGTTGTTACGGTAAGTAGTGGAGAAAGGATAAGGCAGGGCTATTTTTAAGCCTTCTTCTACACGTTTTTTATTTACCAAAATCTCTTTTCTTATTGGGTCGAGAGTACAGAATTCTTCCAATCTATTGATTAGGGTCAGAATGGGGGCGCTATGTTCTGGGGGGAGGTTTGGAAAGAAGGTATCTCTAATGTTTTCTGTATCGATCTTTAGAAAGTCAACGGGGCGCATTTTCATTTCTCTATGATAAGCTTTAATCCCATCTTTGCTTGTTTATTTTGCTTTTCGCGCCCTTTTTTTTTTTCTTGGCGTAATGCCCATTCCCAAATAATTTGAGCTTCTTGGTTGATGGCGAGGGGGTGGGCGTTAAGAAGTACGATGAGGACTTCTTGTGTGCCTTTTTTGGCGGAAGCGACGAGCGTTTTTTGTGCGAGATGGGTGAACCCCCCTTTTAGTCCGTTGAAATGGGGGGTTCTGACGAGCCGATTGGTATTGCGCAAGGTTGACCATTTATAGGGTTGGTAATGAAACTTTTGGGTGAGTTGGTTAGTTGTGAGACGTATAAATGGATTTCTGTAGGCATGAAATGCAATTTTGGCGAGATCCCGCGCGGTGGAGAATTGGCCTGGGGTGTCTAGCCCGTGGGGGTTTATAAACCAAGAGTTGGTGGCACCGTAGGATTTTGCCAATGCATTCATTTTTTTCAGGAATGTGGTTTTGTTTTGGGCTTCCGAGAGTGCAGTTGCTGCATCGTTTGCAGAGCAAATGAGGGAGGCTTGCAGCAAGCTCTCACGGGAATAGCTCTGCTGCCATTTTAGTCCGATCTTGCTGGGGGGTTCTAGTGCTGCGGAAAGGCTCGTCGGTATGAGTTCTGAAAGGGGGCCCTCGGAAAGTGCTACTAAGGCGGAAAGAAGCTTTTGTGTGCTGGCAATGGGGAGCTTTTCGTCAGCATTGTATTCATAGAGAGTATTTCCTGTTTGAGCGTTAAGAACAATAATGCTTTTTGCTGATACGTTTAGAGAGGGGAGCTCAGAGGCATCGACCCGCTTTTTTGCGATGTGCTGGTAGGAGGGAAGGGAGGGCAGGGATTGGGTATCGTGCTTAAGACTATGGAGCGAGCAACCAAACCCCGCAGTGAGAAGTAGGAAGCAGGCATAGGAGGCAAGCGCCTTTCGAGTATGGGTTTTCGGGGGGGGAGGGGTAGCGACCACCCGCTTTCTTGACGTATTATTGAGTAAAATTCAAGTTCTTTTTTATAAAGCAACTTGCGGGGCACCAGCTCGTAATATTCTGTATAGAGAGGATTTGGAGATGTTAAGAGTGGAGCATATGTCTTTCACAGGAGAGTTCGCTTTGTAGAGATGTCGCGCGGAGTCTTCTGTGTTTTTGAGCAGACGCTTGGGCCGCCCCCCCAGTCTTCCCCTTGCCCGCGCAGATTTTATGCCGGCGAGAGTTCTCTCCTTTATGAGTTCTTTTTCAAATTCTGCAATGGCTCCAAAGATGTGAAAGATGAGCATCCCAGTAGGATTGGTGGTATCTAAAGGTTGGGTTATGCATTTGAGTCCAATTTTTTTTTCTCCCAAGAGATTTACTGTTGTTATTAGGTGTTTAAGACTCCGCGAAAGGCGGTCGAGCTTCCAGACAACAAGGGTATCGTAAGCCCTTGCAAATTCTATAGCTTCAAGGAGGCAAGGGAGTTCTTTGGAACCAGACCCTTTTTCTATAAAGATTTTTTCACAGCCCTCTTTTTCTAAAGCCTCTATTTGCAGAGTGGGGTTTTGGTCTAGTGTAGAGACTCTAGCATAACCAATCTTCATTAATGTCAGGGGAGCGGGTTAGAGGGGGGCAGGTTCAATGCAGGGATCTCCTTCTGAGGGTAATTCAGGCTCAGGAATGGTGACTGCTTTGTCTTTTGGGGTGAATTCAGGGCCGGAGGGCGTTTGCGTCATGATAATGTCGTCCGTAGGCACTTCTGCGGCTATTGAAAGGTGGGAAAAGGCTAGAAGGACAGTAAGAAAGGTTGAAAGTTTTATAATTCTCATACCCGTAGTGTGGGCTTATTCGTAGGAAAAAGCAATAGAAAAAAGAGAAAGCGGGGAGAAATATATTACTGGTTTTGAGTTATGGTATGGGCCCAGACGCTAAAAAAGCCACAAGAAACTTGTGGCTTTTTTAGCGTCTGGATTTAGTCTATTCTGCAACTGCCCATTTTCTATGTCCGCAGGGCTTTATGTGTGGTTTGTTGGGGTTGCCATTTTGCCTTATGCAGTTGTAGATATGTGATTCAGACTTGTGAACTTGTTTGGCTATGTCTGCTATTTTCAATCCTTCGGGGTGAATTTTTAGTAGGCGGTAGATGCGTTCGGATGTGGTTAAGGGGTTTGGGCCTTTCTTGTGTTTCGCGTGGTGGGAGAGGGGAGTACTAAACACTTTTCTCAAGTTTTTTTGGATACTCTTCTCCATGCTTTGAATTTGTTGTTTTAAGCTTTTTACTTCATTTTTAACTTCTTCTTTTTTCTTGTGGAGGAGGAGAGAAGCGAGCAAGTGAGGGTTAGTGATGGAATACGAGGGCTGAGGGTTAGCTGAGTGGTTTGATGCGGCTGGGATTGTTGTCATGATAGTAATGTTGGGTGTGGCGCCGACTCCATCAAACTAACAACGGGTTCTTTTTATGCAAGGGCAATGAGCATAGGGTGTTACCCTACCTCATTTTTTAGAGGGTTGTATGGGGTAGAATAGAAGGGGGGAGTAGCTGGTGCCGTAGAGATTGGTAGCAGCTATGGCGGCCATGGTGGGTTTAGAAGCGACCGGATTTCCTGATATGATTCCAGTGGTCGAATTTAAGGTTAACCCTGTGGGAAGATTCCAGGCGGAAAAGGAAGTGGGTCCGTTTGTTGCAGCGATCTGAAGCCTGAAGGGGGAACCGGTAGTGTAGGATTGGGTTTGGGAATTCGTTATTTTTGGGGCTAGTCCCTTAATAGTGAGTGGAATGACGGCATGTGTTGTTCCTTTTGCATTCGTTGCGCTTACCTTCAGGAAGAAGTTACCCGCTTGTATAGGTCTGCCTGATATAACTCCAGTAGTCGTATTCAATTGGAGTGGGGAGGGAAGATTGTTGCACGAGAATTGCGTAGGGGCGTAGAGCGCCTTTATTTTATAGTTTAGAAGAGAGCCCACGTTAGCGACAATAGGTATCGGTACAATGAGGGGAGCTGGAGCAGTTACGGTAAGAGTGAGGGTGGAAGCTACTACGCAACCACTGAAGTAGGCTTGAATGTTTATTCGGTAGACCCCTACAAACTTGGGACTTCCTTTGATTGTTCCAGAGCTGGCAAGGGTAACTCCTAAGGGAAGATTGGCTGCTCTCCATAGATAGGGGGTTTGAGTTGCCGAGAGCTGGTGGGAGAATGTTGAGTTCAGTGCGCAGGTTGCAGTCAGCGGGCTAGTGATAGTAGGGCATGGAGTAGGAGTAGGAGTAGGAGTAGGAGTAGGAGTAGGAGTAGGAGTAGGAGTAGGAGTAGGAGTAGGAGTAGGAGTAGGAGTAGGAGTAGGAGTAGGAGTAGGAGTAGGAGTAGGAGTAGAGATGGACGCAGACAGGGCGGCGTAGGCATTAGGACCTACTCCGTAGGTGGTTTTTCCGAAGGTGGCTGAGAGGGGCTTCCCGTAATTGAATAGCCTGTATTTGAGCTGTGCGATGCTTTCTGTTGGGTATTTAGCCTTTAAAAGCGCAAGTACGCCTGATACGTGGGGAGCGGCCATGCTGGTTCCGCTCCATACTGCGTAGGAGGAGTTGGAAAGGTGGGTGGCGGAGTAAATGTTCACGCCAGGGGCGCTGATTTCCACTAGAGGTTTTGCAGAGTTGTTGTCCCCGTAATTGGAGAACCAAGCTAAATTTCCTGAGGGGTCAATAGCGGCTACCCCCACGACGTTATTGATGTTATATCCTGAGGGGTACGAGGGTTGAAGGGCATTGTTTGCTGCGGAATTACCTGCGGCGGCAATAAAGAGAATACCGGTAGAGTTGGCAATGGTGATGGCATCGTAGAGGGGTTGTGAGAATCCCCCGCCCTCCCAACTGTTATTGGTTATGTGAGCTTTATGAGCAACTGCGTAGTTGAGGCATTCAATAGCGTCAGATAGCCAACCTCTCCCTGAAGCGTTAAGGAATTTAAGAGCCATAATTTTGGCTTCAGGGGCTACTCCCACCAAAGGCCCTGCGCCTTGAACGCCTGCTATGGTTCCTGCGACATGAGTGCCATGTCCGTTATCGTCCATAGGATTCCCAGTCCCTGTGATGGCATTTATTCCGTGGATATCGTCCACGTATCCGTTTTGATCGTCATCGATGTTGTTGTTGGGTATTTCTTGTGTGTTAACCCACATGTTTGGAGCCAAATCTTGGTGAGTGTAGAGGACACCAGTGTCGATGACTGCGACAAGCGCCCCTGCCCCTTTGGATATTTCCCATGCAGGCTCTATGTTGATATCAACGCCCTGCATTCCGTTGTTTTGTCCCCAGTTTTTGAGCCCCCAAAGCTGCCCATTTGTATAAGCACTATCTGTGATAGTGCTGGGATGGGTGGTATTGATTTTGACGGCGTAATCTGGTTCAACGAAATCGAAAGCCCCAGAATTTCGGAGGGCTCTGAGGGTATTTTCGTAGTCTTTATTGTTGGTATGGCGCCTAGTTTTGAGTACAGCTAAATCACGGAGGCGTCGGAATTCTTTGATTTCGCCGCCCCCGTTCGCTCGGATAGAGTTATAAGCTTTTTCTAAGGATTTATTTGCGTTAGCCTTCGTACCCGTTGTTTTAGCTCTCAGGATGAACCGATCAGCCTTGACGGTTTTGCCCTGGAAGTTAACAGACGGGGCAACGGGCTGGGATTGAACGGGAAGAGAGGTTAGTAAGAGGGCGCAAAGGCTTAGGGTTGTAAGGTTGAAAAATGTTATCATATTATAATTATTGTAACTGATTTATATTTTTTTTTTATTCTTTAAAAAAACTGCAGACTGTAGCAAACATGTATACTACACTCCTTGAGTTTAGTATCCCAAAAAAAGTGTAGGTTTAGAGGGGCTTAAGAAGATTATTTAGCAGGAAATTATTTTTGTGCCACTGGAGGATGAGGCTTCTGTACGGGAAGAGGGCATGTTTGGCTTCTTCTTCTGCAATGTTTCCGATTCTAAGCTCTTGAATTGGGGGCCGGACGGGATCCGTTAATTCATCAAGCGGGATGGTATAGAGCCAAATTTGCAAGGCTTCTTGATAGGTTGTTTCGTCTGTTGTCATGGAATAATGGGGAGAGTGGGTGTGGAGGTTATTGTTGAGAATTTTAGAGGGCTACGTTTGATTATTGAGGTATTAAGAGAGCTGGCTTTGTGTGACAACGACAAAGGCAGTTTTTTAGTGGGTAAGCCAACTTACTTTTTCAGGCTTTTTACGGAACTTTTTGGCATGAATATTTCTGGAGGCGGGGGATATTCTTCAATCATTTTGAACCTCCGAACTTTTGTGCTGCCCATAGAATGAAATCCGTCTTGAGTTATAAGTACGGCTTTCTTTTGTGATTTTTCTCCATCAGCGTCCGCAAGGAAGAAAAGTTCTTTGGGCGGTATCTCTGGTGATAGGGAGTAAGTAAGAATGTCGAGGGAGGGATTAGTGGGAGAGTATTCTAAGCGTTCGGCTAATACTCCTCCGTTAGTTTTTTCTCGAACGACGATGAGTATTTTAGCTGGGCTGGATAGTTCCGTGCTGGGAGGGCTGTCGTCTAATTGGGTAGGGAGTGGCAGGAGTTCACTGGGGCGAGTTTGGTCTCCCGTAGAAATGGCTTCCTCATTGGGGAGTGTTTTTTTTGGAAGTCTGATGGCCTTAACGTCCCTTTCTTTGTTTTTTTCTATTTTTTCTATCCAAACCTTCCAATTTTCTTTCACTTTTTTTGCGTCTTCGGTTGAGAGGGGGATTGGGGCAGGAAGTGGAGGTTCTTGTTTGTTGGTGTTTTCTATTAAGAGGATTATTTCTTTTGGGGCTTGGTCACGGGCGATTTTGGTAGAGATGCCTTTGATGGAGTAAGTAATGAACTCTTCGGTATGGTTTTTTACGATGACGATGGGGTGTGTGGTCCCATTTATAGTCACATTGGGGTAGGCTAGCGGATAATCTTTTGCGGTTAGCGCACTTGCTGTTATCCACAAGGTGGCGGTTAATAGAAGAGGCTGTATCATATGAGTATTATCTCTTTCAGCGTTTTTTTTTCAAGAAGTTATATAGTTATGGATTGTGGATTGTTTGTGAGTATAACAGCTTCTGTGACTATATTTCCTGAATTAGATGCAATTTCTCTAAGGGCGGTTGACACTGGAGAGTGTTTGTTGTTCAGCGTGGATGCTTTGGAGGGAGATTTGTGCTTTGTTTTTGAGGAGAGCGGGGATTATGAGGGGTTACGTCCAGAAAAGGTCTCGGCTCCTAACGAATTCTAGAAGAATGTCTGTGTCTTTTTTTTCGATGAGAGCCTGGAGGCGCGTCACTTCTTTATATTTTATTTCGTAAGGAACAGGGTCTTTTTGCATGGTAAAGAGACGCAATCCGTCTTCGTTTATTGTAGGAACAAATAACGTATCCAGAGTGCCACAGTCGGGATACGCGCGTTCTAGGTCTTTGAGTAGTTGCGGGCGCTCCAGCGTGATATATTGGTAAGCGTCAGTGAGCCATAGAGAAAACTTATTAGTTGATTCGGTAGCTTGCCAATCCACGATATCTGCTAAATATTCTTCTCTATAAAAGGATTTGATTGCCTCAAAATTCATGATGACCATCACATCAGAAATGTCTCTCCACTCACGAGGGATAGACTTTCTAATTTCTTTGTGGCAGGGTTGGAATATTGTTTTGACGTAGCGGTAATAAAATTCCTTAGCTTTGAAGGGCAGGAGGTCTGTTAGATTCCATATATTATGGTTTTCGTAGACCGCAAGCCGGAGGCTGTCGATGTAGGATTTTTTAGAGGAAGGGCTGCTTTTCAACTTTTTCATTTTGCGGCTTTGACCTTTAGATATTTTTTATATTCCGAGACTTACTTTTTAGAGAAAAGGGTGCTCGAGCGACTTTTTGAAAATCTTGATTTGCGGGTAATACTTAGCAGGTTTTTCCTTTTATTTTTTTATTGAGGTTTGGGGTCGGGGGGTTGCTTCGTGTATGCGTACGTGCCATTCTTTCCCTGCGCAAAGATGAAAGTTAGACTCTCCTCCATGCTTCTCTTCAAGGAAAAGGTACATTTCGTCGCGACTTCCTTTTTCCGCTATCGAGATATTTTGAACTTGAGTGATGCGGCCTGCCGCTAATGCGAAGGCAATGTCTCTCTCAAGCCAGTTTTGAAGTAATTGCTTATCTTCTAGAGGGATCGATAGGATCTCTATTTCTGGGTTAATTTTTTTCTCAGTGGAGGTGTTTATGGTGTCGGGTTTCATTTTTGGGGTAAGTAGTCAATGAGTGTTAGGTTTGAAGGTACAGGTTTGGCGGGATAGTTAAGGTCGGTAGGGTTATGAATTTTTAGGTGCTTAAGCTGTAGGGTTTCTACTTCCTGTAAAAATTGGCGAAGTAAAGGGACGCGAAACTTGAAAGGGTTTTGATGGTAAATAATACCTTTTCCTCCAATGTCGGTAATGGAGCCTGCAAAATAGAATTGGTGCTTCTCTACCAAATCGATGAACGTCTCCCAATGATTTTTTCGAGAACAAGTGAGGCTCCATTCTATGTCATAGCCTAGTTCTCGATAGAGCCCTACTTTAAGTTTCTTAGCAGTTCTATGATTCACAACCTTGAGTATTTTATAACCCAACTTCTGGAGCCAACTTGCTTTTTTTATCTTTTTTTATTGGGTGGCCTTCAATCTCCAATTTGAACTCTTCCATACGTTCAACGGAGCGCACCATGGCCCAACTCTCCACGGTTACTTCTTTTGTGAGGAGGTTGTAGTTGATGTCATCCCCATAATCGTTCCCGTCTCCCGCGCCGTTATAAGAGTAAGCGTTATAGGCCCAGTTGGTAATTTTTTCTTTTAGGCTTTCTCTTTCAGCAGTGTCTTTTTCGGGAAAGAGCTCCACAGTAAGGTGGCCTTCGTCGTTTCCTCCTAGCCACAAAAGGGAAAGGTTAGTAACGTTGTTTGCTGTGAGACTTTCGTAGATGTTTTCTGGAAGTGGTTGGGGGTTCATTTTATATGGGTTTAGGGTAAAGATTATACAGGAGATGTGACGGCAAGAGGGTAAGAGCGGGAAACTTTCCCCACTTTCAGCATCCAGTCTTTGGGATTTTTAGCGAGTACAGATAGAAAGTCTTGGGGCGTAGGGATGAAACCACAATCTTCCAAGACATGCTGCTCGGCCAAGAGCTTTGTGGGAATTTTTTGATGTAGGGAGTTTTCTATAGTATCTCCAAATTCTTTGATGGCCCACTGTATGCCAGCGGAGTGATGCCTTAATGCCCTATGTGTCCAGTCTCCTGTAAAGGCTTTGGTTTCGTCAAACCAGTCATGGAGCCTAATGTAGTCTTCGGGGCTCCCCCCCCATTTTTGAAAGGAGGATTGCGCGTGTTTGTAGGGGGTCATGTTAATTTCTTTTAGACTTTAGTAGTTTTATTGTAGGGAGTCTACTGTGATCTGTCAATGTTTTGTGTAAGGAAGTTGTGATGGGTGGCCAGTTTTTTATTCATTGGCTCAAGCTAACTTCAGAGATTCTCGTTAAGGTTTTTCGGAAATGGGGTTTATGGTCAGATCGGGTGTGCTAGGGACTTTTCTTTTGCGTTTCTTTTTTGCAGGGGGGGTCACTTCTGGCGTATTTGTTATTTCTGTCTGAGAGGAGGGAAGGGCCGCCACAGAATTAGCGATGGAGGGGGGAATGGAAACAGACGTATTTGAGGAGCCTTCGGCGATTTCGTTAGTTGGCTGTTGTTTTGTTTGGATAGCAGGCGACGCAACGGCTATTGGAGGAGCAGCGGATCCGGGAGTGGGGGTTGCGTCGAGTCCGCTATTTTTGTGGCTAGCTTTTGTTGTGAGCGTGCTGGCTTGAGTATGTTTGACTTTGTGAGTTAATGTTGAAGTAACCATCCTAATTTGAGTCTGTGTTCCAATTTTTTTGTTAGGAGAACCTTCAGCCACCGCACTTGTTTCAATGACAATAGAGGTTTTAGTGTTAGGTTGCGGCGAGATCGATATGCTCCCGTGACTCAGAGGAGATGTGGGTTTGGTTTGGCAGGCATTTAGCGAAAGCGCTGCTACGACGATTAGGGTTTTTTTCATATTATATAATAGTAATTAGAGAGGTCTGTCTGCAATCCCTTGCACCATAAGCCTGAAAAGGCTTGTGGATCAAAGAGGTTCTTTGATATGTTATGAAACGGCAGAGGGGGGGAGGTCGATGTATCCGAGCTTTAAGGCCTCCTCTTCGCACAGGACACGGTGCCAGCCTTTTGTGTAGAGCTTTCCAGGCGCGCCAGTGATTTCGCAGGTCGTTAAGGATATGCGCTGAATAAGGTCAGTAAGTGCATTTAGGTGGGCATGTATTTCGTGAACTTTCTCTCTGTCTATATCAGTGAGCGCATAATAAACGCGAAGCCCCCCGAACTTTTCCTTAATTTGTTCGAACTTGAAGCTGCAATGGTATTGTTTCTCCATAAAACTTACGCTTACGCAGAATGCATGGATTAGGGAATACCATCCATCTCCGCATTCTAGCCCGTGGCGAAGGCACGGCTCATTCTGGTTACCCGTGGTAAAAAGACGAGGAAACTTTGTAACCAACTCCTGAGATTTTTGAGGTGTCATGCCATAAGGTAACAACTCCCCCCAAAAAAGCAAGGGGGGAAATCTCTTTCCCCCTTGCTTTTTTGGGGGGAAGAACTATTTAGGAGAAGCAGGAAGATCTTTGACATTCAAATCGTAGGCACTGGTATTTTATCAACCCCCTCTATCGAGGGCAGGGGCGAAGAGCAACTGAGGTTGTTTTCTCCCCAAATTTTGTGAATCTATTGATGCCATTAGCTAAACACCTCTAAGAATCGTAAGTGCAGAACGCCTCCAAAAAAAGAGCAGAGCGGACTGGGCCACGCCCTCCCCGCTACGCTCCGTGAGAACCGAACGGAACAGCTCGAAAACGGAGCCAGAACACAGTTCAGGCATCGGAGCAAATTTTGCTCCGAGGGAGGTCGCGTTACCCAACAAGTCTGAAAGACTTGTTGGAATAACCAACGACA
>Ga0247833_1001316_pt1 | contig 40775 bp, 29 predicted proteins | sample LaCruzMarch2015__7_FD_187117 | JGI IMG/M metagenome (GOLD analysis project Ga0247833, IMG submission 187117) | Freshwater microbial communities from meromictic Lake La Cruz, Castile-La Mancha, Spain - LaCruzMarch2015_8m | ecosystem: Environmental > Aquatic > Freshwater > Lake | place: Spain...
CCGCGCTGCCGACGCCCTCTTCGCCGTGTTTTCAGCTTTGCCTCCTTCGCTCCCGCTCATGTCGCCCTTCGGGCTGCCTTCAGCAGGCTACCCAGCCAGCGCCCGCTGGCATGTGTTCAGCATTTCAACATTTTCCTTCGTGCCTCATGTATGCCGGATTCAAACGCATCGATCCCGATCAAGATACCGGCATGGATTTGAACGAGCCTTGGATTACAGCTTTGGAGTTGTTTTATGTGGGTAAGCGTTCTGAAGGCTCTTAAATATCAATAATTTATGCCTGACCCCTTTGACAAAGCGCAATGCCTGCCATGGACGGCATGGCGGGCCAATTGGCGTTTGGACTGAAAAGACGCTTGAGCAACATTAACAATGGAACGGTCTTTGAGACTAGGGTTTGTGCAAGTCAAAAGAAACCTCTAACACGCGCTTCTCAACGCCTCCTATTCGTATGCTGATCATTTTCCCTTCAAGGTCGGGGGAGGGACATATATTTTCCAAGACAATGCGGGAAGTGTGAGTTGTGATTTTTTCGATGCGGGTGGTGATCGATGCGGCAGGCACCTCAACCGATTCAATAGAGAGTGGGCTTCCAGATGGGCCACGCACGAGGATTGTGCGTGAGACGGGCGAGGTTGTCTTGGCGTCCAACTTCAGCACACTCGGCACAGCAATCACTTCGGCGGGAATGATAGCAAGAGCATCGATCGTTTTTTCCGAAACCAAGTTGTTTTCCAATTCCAGAAGAATCTGGTCCCGGTGCTGACCGGGTTGCAGCGATGGGAGCGCTTCAGCACGCAGAACAAAGCCATCGTTATCTGGTAGGTTTTTTTGGCTAAGTAGGATTTTGCCTTCGAGGGATTGTGCTTGCTTGCAGGCCAACGGATCTCTTTTTGCGCTCCGCACTGTAACTTCACCAAAAACGACGCCCGATTTTTGGTCTTTGCGGAGAACCATGACCGGGGGCTTGATTTCCAAAGGTTGTCCGACCACACCCTGCAGGACGAGTTGCAAGGTAGGCGTCGCCGGGTCGCTGGACTCGATATAGAGGCTCTTTTGAATTGGCCCAAGGCGGCCGGCCAAATTCAATGTCACGGGCAGGGCGAGGACACCTCCAGGAGGTATCAAAGATTCTTCGAGTCGATAAGTGGTGCAACCGCAGGGAGCGTGGATTTTTTTGATCCGCAGCTCCACATCTCCCTGATTGCGAATATGAAATGTATGGTTTATTGGGCTGCTGTCCTCTACACTCTTGAAATCATAAGTTGGCGCATCGCAAACAAGTCCGGGCGTGCCCGCCACCAAAAATGGCAGGTGTAAAAAAGGGAAACCTACAAAGAAAGTAAACCACCACGATGACATCTTCACTCCAACCACGATACCCCACGCGAAGGAGCATAGGCAAACCTCATTCTGAAAGAATGAAATTTTTCTGCTTGACAAAATTTTTTTTGCCTCAAAGTTGGAGAAGTTTATTTCGCCCCACACGTGAACCCGAAATTTATACTAGTTGCCATCCTCCTCTTGGCTCTGGATTTAGGATTGGCAGCCCCGACCGTTGTGGTCACAACGCCTTCGTATGTGTCCCCTGGATACATAATTCCCGGGAACGCTACGATGGGGTCGATTTCCGCCACGGCGAATTTTTCGCTGACTTTCAACAGCACCGCCAACCGGACAATTCAAGCCTCCTATCAACTCCTCGACGACTCCGGTGCTGCTGTGGCCATCACGGGAAATCTCACGACAGGGAATGAAACCGTTTGCGCGCTGGTGACCCAGTCTTTTACAAAAAACAGCTCTACAGCGGTTTCGATTTCCGCCCAGATTGTTCCCGTTGAGCAACTCGATCCCTCGCGCACCTACCGTGTGCGTGTTTCCGGGGTATCGGATGTCACGGCTTTTTCCGGGCTCGGCGATTTGAGCCTCTCTGGCACGGAAGTGGGAGGAAACCGATATATCCACTTTCTTGGTGGCAGCGGCGTTGTCGTGCGCATGGCGGGCTTGGCGTTCACCAAAACGCACCGCTTGGCAACGGCGACTACGCCTGCAGGCGGCAATTTCACCGGCACGCCGAGGCTGGACTTCTATCGCTATGAACCAGGCGGGAATTCGACGGCGGTTGACGCCACCTTGCAGGTCATTCTCCGGGACGATCTGGGAACGATTCATTATCAAGGCAACGCCTCGGTTTCCTCCATCTCATCACTTAATGCCACGACAGCTGGACTCCCGACCGCATCGGCAAATGCAAGCATCGAGGGATTCACGCTGGCATTTTCTCCCGGTCAGTTGAACTCGGTCAACCGCACCTACACCCTCGAGGCCGTTCCGACATTCGAGAGCAACGGAGCCTATTTCGAGTGTGCCAATGGATATACGACTTCTGCGACACAGCTCTTGGACTTCAATGGCTCGCTGCGGTTCGGATCCATCGCCACCACATTCTCGGCCTACTCGAATTCGCCAATAGCCGGGGCGGTCTCAAGCGGAATGCTTTCGACCACGATCAATATCACTTCGTCCAATGGCACGATCACCGGGCACGCCGGGCACACCTATGGCAATAGCGCCGCACTGAGTGTGGGCCTCTCCGCCAACGGCACCGCCTATTACACGGGCGGTTCCGCCGTTTCCGTCTCCGCACCAGCCAACGACTCGGATACGAGTGAAAACATCACCTTCGTTCGACAAAGCCTCACGCTTTCGAGTGCTGGACTCACTGCGGGAACCCTGCAAGTCAAGCTTCCTGCCGGGGTGGGATACCGCGCTGCGGGGTCGTCATTGGTTTTTGAAAACGCTCTTTCCATCGCCGCTGTCGCACTCAACCAAAGTCTGGAGCCTGCCACATCGCCTCTTGGTCTTGGCGTGGCAGCTGGCGCCTTGCACGAGGAGACCAAGCCGTTTTATTACAACATCAGCGCATTGAATTGGGATGTGGCCAGCGGAGAAATCGAGGCAGTTGCCGCCACGGCGACGCCGCTCCGCAAGGCGAATCTCGGTGCCTTGGCGGCCGTCACCGCCGCTCTCGTCAACCCCGAGGCGGCATTCAAGGCCTCCAACGACCATGTTTTCAACGGCATTCAACCCGTCACCTCCGCCCACGTCATCATCACGGCGGATGCCAAGGGCAATGGAATGCTAAGCGGGGCGCTGGGATTCATCGCGGGGGCCTTCCACCCGCACTTGCCCTATGCCCGCCCAACGAAGGCTACCGATGAAATCAAATACGGTGGAGGCAACTTGGTCCTTTATAAAGACAGGCCTACGACAGGCAGCAAACTGACCGCTGTTCCCCTCTTCCAAGTAAATTACAATCGCGCCTGCGCGGACAATCAAGCGGCGGCGTTTGTCTGTGGCTCCGCTTTGGACTTAACAGGTGCGACGATCCTCGCCAGCGGAAATGAGTTGTTTTTCACAATTGATGGAGGGCTTCAAGGCAACGCCACATTCAACCATGGCCTGAAGTGGGGTAAAGATCCCACGCTCGCCAATTACGCCCACACGGTCTCGACATCATTTCTCAACGGATCCTACCTCATGTCGGGATCCTTTCTCGCTGGAGGCATCGAAGACACGGGAACCACTGTTTCAGACCCTGCCCAATGGATGGCAGCCGGTGCGGTGCTTTACAGTGGTGTGAACCTCGGTCTCGGCTCGGTGATCCGCCCAGGCACAAATGCCTACAGCGAAAACGACGCAATCATTGCTGACTACCCGGGATTGAATTTGCGCGTTTCAACCCACGGTGCGCTGGATGCCAAGAGCCGTCTCGCTGGTGTGGACACGCCGGTTTATTCACTGGCCACACGAGGGCAGTATTATGTTCGACTGGGTGGAGTCTCGGGCATTCATCAAGCGAACGCCTTCGACGAGGCGCTCACACTTTACTCCTACGATGTCAAACTGACTTCACTGCAGTTCTCCTTCCTGAGCAATTTCAACGAGGATTCCCGCACCGAGGGAAATATCAACATTCCGTCCCCGTCGAATTTCACCATTGATTTTTCCGAGCTCAAAATCACCTGTCCCGGCGGGCTGGATTCGGCCGAGGTGGACAATGCCTCGCCCGTAAACCTCGAGTATTGGAACGAAGCGCCGCTGGATGTTTTGACCATGCGGTTCCAGACTGAGAACGGCTGCGACCCCGCGGGCGCTGCCGTTCTGGCGCTCGGTGTGCAGGCCCGCGCCGAACTTTTTGAGAAAAAACTCACTGGCGAGCTGGGCTTCCGCGCGGACGGCCAGATCGCGACACGCACCAATGGCACACCTGCATTCGATTCCCGACTCAAGATCCCGAATGTCGGTCTTCCCGGTCCCGGATCAAAGACCTACGCGTTCACTCCCGCGCAGGATGCCTTCTTCAACGACGAAGCGGATGCCGATGCACCGGCTTCGCCGAACGGGTTCTTGAACCTCTTTGGCACCGTCGATGTGCCGTTCTTCCAGGATTTAAAATGGCATGTCCAGACGCGCGGCGTTTACACTGGCGTCTCGCCATTGATTTACGCGGTGGCGGGCGGATACGACTCGGCCGGCCAGACCGCATTCAGCGATCCCTTTTTCGATGAATCAAACAGCGGCCTGCCCGCAGGAAAAACGGTCGACACCTACCGTGAACTCTCCGCTTCCGGAAACGCCACATACAGCGTCGAGGCGAGGCAAGACTGGCTCGGAATCTCAAACGCCTTCCACTACAACCTCCAGTGGAATGACAGTGGAAAATCCTTCAGCTCCGTGAGTGTGGACAAGGATTTTTTCGTCTTCAACCTGACCCACCGCGCGAAGTATCTCTGCCCCGACACGGCTGAAATTACATTCGGCCTTGAATACGACGGATTGCCCCAGATCAACATTTCCGGCCTTGCCTCCGATGCCCTCGATGCTGGTGTCGGATACACGCAAAACCTCATCGATTCCCTCGGCGAAAGCGCCACCGATTTCCTTCTGGAGGGCCTTCAAGACGGCCGCGATCTTGTCGCCTCCGAGGCCGAGGAACTCATCGCCCCGATGATCGACGGCCCCGTGCTTACGGCTGCCGACCTCATGCTCGAGAATCTCTACGCCCTGCCAAACGCCCTTACCGTCGGCGTCTCCACGGCAAACGCAACAGCTGTGGTCGCCTCGCGCATCCGCAGTGCAGGCTCCGCCTTCCAAAATTCCATAGAAACCGGATTCACCGGAAACAGTGTCACATCGATGGCCAACATCGCCGCCGATAAAATCGAATCAGTCCAGAATGCGATCGGCACTCTCACCGACAACAGCACCGGACTCCTCCAAACTGAAGGCGTCAAAAATCTCATCCGCTCGCTCGTGGCCAGCGAGGCCCCCGAATTCATCGGTGTCATCGCCAGCCAACTCGCCGGAGCCGCCTTTGATGAGCTCATCAACACGCCCGGCCTGCAAGAAATCAGGTCCAATTTGGAGGAAGTGCGTGGCCGCCTTGGCGAGGTGCGAAGTCAGATCACGGACGGCGCCGATGGTATAGCCAGCCAACTCGACGCCATCCTCACGCCGGTCAACCTGCAAAATATTGCCGACACTGTCGCCGACCAAGTCGAGGCAGAACTCGGGCGGTTTGAATATTCAGGAACGATTGAGCTTCCCGAAATTCCCCGCGTTCAGCTCCGTGAAACCATTCGGCAGGCGATCCTCGACGAACTCCTCGGCAACCAAATCCTCGATGTCCTCCAGGAGCAGATGCGCAATTATGTGCAGGACGCCGTCGCCGCTGTAACGAACGAAATGAACAACGGCCTCCAGCAGGTCAACACCGCCCTCCGTGATGTCATCGCCACGCACCTCGCGGAAATCGACCAGCAAATCAACCAGGAGGTCCTTGGCCCCATGAGTGACCTGATCGGGGCTGGCCGTCTCACCGGCTATGCACTCATCAACGGCAACTCGCTCACGGAACTCCGCGTGGATGGCAAATTCGAATGGAAAGTCCCCGATGACCTGAGCTTTGAGGCCTACCTCCTCATCCGGCAACTCGATTCCGACAATTTCGGCGGTTGTCTGGGACCGGGCGAGGTCGCCAACGAAATCACCATTGGCGCTGTGGATGTCCCTCTGGAATGGATTTCCCCGAATCTCAGTGCCGATGTGGGTGTGAAATTCACGCTGATGAGCGGATCCCCCGCTGGAATGGGCGGCTACTTCTACATGACCGGTGGCCCGCTCAGCTTCGAGGCTTTCAAGATCAATGATATGAGAGCCGCTGTTTCGTTCGGCGCGCTGGAAAACTACCTCGCCGCGGGCGTGGATATTGATTTGACGAATTGGGGAATGGCCGGTGGAATTTTTTTAGGGCGCACCTGCACGCTCGATCCGATCCTCCTCATCGATTCCGAAGTCTCGTCCGTCCTAGGCACACCTCCCTTTACCGGTGCTTATGTTTACGGCGAGGCGCGGATTCCCGTTTTGGAACTCATCGGTATTCCTTCCAGTTGCATGCTGGATGTGACCGTGGGCGCAGGCGCGGGCGTTTTTGTTTTTGTTGAGGGACCAACTTTCGGTGGAAAATTTGTGGGCGAGGTGAGCGGCGAGGCCTTGTGTCTGGTTTCCATCGGCGGTCGCATGTCGCTCGTCGGCGTTAAAGAGGGACTCTCCGCCACCAGTCCCATGCGCTTCGCCGGATCCGGCGGGGTCAAAGGCAAGGTGGGTTGCTGCCCCTTCTGCGTGAAATTCAACAAAACCGTGAAAATCAAATTTGAGGTCAGCGGCGGGGAGATCAGTTCGCCGGAGATTGATTACTGATGAAAGCACTCCGTTCATTCCTTTGGCTTGCCGCTCTCGTTGCGATGGTGGGCGGTCTTGGTGCGCAAACCACCAATCTGCTCCTCCATGGCGCCACCCATGTGCGAAACGGAGGGCAAGCCTGGGCCTACCTTATCGCCCAACTCGAATCCCAAAGCTCTCCCAGCACAAGCATCGACCTCACGAAGCCGGAATTCTCCATTTACAAAAAGGACGGCAACCCCTCCGATCCCGCAAATTACGAACTCGTAGGCGTCATGCGTCCCGTCATCGACGAACCCACCGTCTCCGCGCTTCTTGAGCGTTCCTGGCAGCTCAAGCCCACCGAGTCCCCCGCTTCACAGGAGGCCTCCCTTGGCGAAAAACTCGACAACATGTTCGGATCGCTGTCTGCATCGGCCGCAGGCCAATCCGTTGCCGCCAAACTCTCGAATGTCATCGCTGCCGCGCTCGCCGACCCGCAATACATCGCCGACCTGTCCCTTCTTGGAAAAACCTTCCCGGGTGTGAATCTCTGCATGGGCATGGGCTGGGCCGGGCCAATCTCCACCGCTGGACCGACCACATTTGAAATCCGCCTCCGCGATTCCAGTGGAAACGATTCCGCCGTTACCGGCCGCGTGACTGTCGATGGCTCGCTCGCCACCGCCACGCCCCTGCCCGCGCCTGGCGAGCCAGTGAACTCGGGTATCGAAGTGAGCACAACACCCTTGCCTGCCACGGCGTTCTCGGATTTCCGCACCTCGAATGCCACGGAAACCCTAGCACAGACGGGATTCGCCGAATTCAAAACACAGCTTGCCTACCGCAAGCTCAACCGGGCTGTGCGTCTTCGTTGGTCCACCCCCGTTCCGCTCCGTCAACGCGCGATCTTGCAAAACGGCTACAATGTCTGGCGCATTCCCGCCTCCGCTCTCGATCCCTCATGGCTCTCAACCGCGCCGACACTGACGGAGCTGCAGGCCGTCTCCGCAACAAAAATCAACCGCCTCCCGATCATGATCCCCGAGGAGCTGAGCCCTGCCGAAGCTTCGGATGCAACCGATACGGAAACGAACTTCTATACCGACGAAATTCCCTCCGGCATCGCGCTCCCAAGCGGGGAAGGGGAGTTTGTTTATTTCGTCAGTGCGGTGGACATCCTCGGCCGCGATGGCCTTGTCTCCACAGGAACGATCGTCACCATTTGCGAACGCATGCCACCGCAAACGGTGAAAAAGCTCACAGTATTGAACAACTACTCCTGGAGCGGCGGCTCGGGAGAGCAGCGACTCCACCTCGCATGGTTGCCAGTCGCCTTGGACGACGGTGAGGGGGGGGCGATCCAATACGAAGTCTTTCGCTGGAACCGCTACGACGGACCGCAGCGTAGCATCGGAGCCCAACCTGTTTTTACGACAAGCACGACTTCATTCGCCGATGACATCACCGGCTCGCCCACGGAAATAGATGCCGACAAAACCTTCTGGTATACAGTCCGTGCGGTAAAAGTCACCGGATGTGGAAGGTTCCCCGGCCCCCACAGTTCGCCTGTTTTTGGCGTTATCCGCGATCGCAAGGGCCCTTCCATCATCGATACCGGTCTCTCTCGTCCATGCTTGGATCCCGGCGTTATCGCAAAGGCAGTCACGACCAACTCGACTTACGACACCACCCCGGGAAGGATCATCGAGGTCACGCTGCGCTGCACCCGCGTCTCGCGAGCGCTGGCTTGGGCGGAATTCAGCACCACCTCGGGCGCGATCATCGCCCGCGTTGCCTTTCCCTCGACAAATATCGCTGAGCACACACTCACCTTCAACTCCGACACCTTCGCTGCAGAGTCAGCGAAACTCGCCAATGTCCGTTGCCGCGTCGGAACCTTCAACGGCGCGATCTCGGATTACGCCGCGGCCGCAAGCCGCCAAGATTTGGGAAAAGCGACGGCCAAAGCCACGATTCCCTTTGAGGCAAATGTCACCAAAACGTTCGTTTCGGGCGGCACGCCCTGCCCGCAAGGTGGCCAAATTTACCCGATCGATCCCGCAACAGACACCTACATCTCCGGTTCGGGATTTGCTGAAGCCGATGCCGACGCGGTCGAATTCAAATACTACCGCAGGGTGGACAATGGTCCGCTGACCTTCGTCTTCCGCGAGGAATTGCCCGCGGGTGCAGGCCCCTCGAACACCTCGAACTTCACCGATACCAACCCGCCTCCGATCAACGGCGGCCGCGTCTGCTACTATGTGCAGGCGTTCGATTCCAATGGCAACGCCGGCCCGCTGACCTTGATGGACGGGAGCTGCACGATGTATCCGCCTCTGGCCATACCGACTCCTGTGCTCGCTAAGATTTCATCCAATCCCGTTGTCGGAAATGCCACCGCCACGCTGAAGATCTCCTGGGCGTGTCCCCCAGTGGGAGTGGACCGCTTCAAACTCTACATTTCCAAAACCGGGTTCGTTCCGCCCGCCGACCTCGGCATCGAATCCCTCCAAGAAAATTCCGCGCCGTCTGGCGGCGAGGTCATCTCGGACCAAGGCGACAAGCGCTTCGGCGTCTATCTGACCTCGCGCGTCGAAGGCCGTTTTTCAGGCAACGCCACCGACCCACCTCCCGCGAACCTCCCCGCCGAATTTGCGATCGATCTCCCGGCCGACAATGGAGCCACCTACACCGTTGCTGTTCGTGCTCTCGGCCCACGGGCCTATCCAGCCGACGGAGGCGATGCCACCGAAGGCGCTCTCAGCAATGTTCGCGATGGAAGATGGAGTCAAAACTCCTCAGTCGGCCCGAATGTTCCTTGGCCCGACCGGCCCATTCCGCCGAAAATCGAGCCTGACACCGTGTATCTCGGCGACTCGCTGCCTACCTCACTCAAATCCTATGCCCTCTCGGCGGCCATCAAGGCGGAAAAATTCAACACACCCGCCTTCGATGGCATCGGCGTGAGAGTCGGGGAACTGGTGCTTGCAAGCGCTCCGCAGTTCGAAAAAGGCGAACAGCTCATCCACGCTAATCGCCTTGACCCGCACCGTGGCCTCTTCCGCTTGGCAGCGGATGACACCGACCTTGCAGCCCTGTTTCCGTGTGCACTCTACCGCCACCGCATTAAAAACTTCACGGATGCGGGAATCTCAAACGACCTCGTCCAAGTGACTCCCCTGATGGAATCCATTGCCTACGGATTCGTCCAATCCGGTGCGTCGAATCCCGCCGGACCCGACACGGTGATCTACGATCCCTTCATTGCCACCTCAAGCAATGGCGTCGTTGCAGGCATTCATACCGTCGGCATTTACCTCACAGATACACTGCCTGTCGTTCGTGGGGCGACCTACCGCTACCTTCTCGTCCGCTTCGACCCCACCACCAAGGAACCAAGGGATGTTCTTGAAATCCCGAATTCCGTCACCGTGCCATGAGAAAACTCTTCGCCCCTTTATTTCTGACTCTTTGGGTGTGCAGCCCGGTGCTCTCTGCTGCCGTGACCATGCTGGAATCCGGCCGCGAGCTTATCGCCGCAGCCGATATCGACCTCGACAGCCAGAGCGACATCGCCATCGTGGACCGCACCGCCGGCTCGATCCGCGTCGCCTTCGCCTCGGCAAATGGCACCTACACGCACCTCGGCCCGATTGTGGTCGCGCGTCCTCTGGATTCCACCACCGACGCTGCCACGGGATTTTCCCTCGGCCGCTTTTCGAGTAATGCCTCCGCCTGGGGCGTGGTGGCGTCGCCAGCAGACGGCGTGCTGCGCATCCTCTCTTTGAACAAATCCAGCCCCGACACATTCGGTCGCACGGCTATCTCGCCATTCATGCTTCGCTCGGTCGGCCCCTCCAAAGTCTCCGCCCTCACTCTCAACGCCACTGGTGTCCTTGCCAATCGTGACGGCATTCTTCTGGGAAGTATCGAAAATGGCGGAAACCAAGCCGGGGCGTTGGAAAACATTAAAACGACGGCCAACGCCACTCTGGAGAGCCACAATACAAGCTCCTACGCCGCTTCAGCCCTTCCGCTTTCGATAAACCCCGTTCCCTACAGCCGCGCCTTGCTGGACCGTCCGCATGCCGGAGTGATGGTTGGCACTGTTTACGGAAATTCCACTCTCCACCTTCATCGCGTAGGCTTTGGTGCGGCCACGGCCGGTGCGCCCGCCGCCACGCAAGCCATTCCGGCCTCCTCATACCGCCAATTCGCCACGGGATTTTTTGGAGCCACCCTCGACCCACAAGTGCTGGTTTTCAGCCCCGGCAACCCGATGGTCTACGCGTATCCCTTGAATGGTGGCGCCACTCCAACATTCGGCCCGGTTTATTACCGGAATTTTTCATCCCCCGTGCGGAGCCTCTCGGTGGTTCGAGGCAACGGCACCGCCGCCGACCGACTCCTCGTAACCTTTCAATACGGCGGCGGAGCAGCCCTCTACGACTACAACGGTGTCGATTTTCCAACCCTCGTGAAAGAATTCCCCCGTCCGCCGGACAGCGACATCGTAAGCGGAATCGGCCTCGATCATGGTGAGTTCTTTTTGTTGGAGGGTAACACCAGCACTGGTGTTTCCAGTTCGATCTCCCGATATAAATTCAGCGGCAACTTCGTGGATTCCTCGGTTTTCCCGAGCGCCCAACCGCTCGCGCCCCGTGGCAATGTGCTTTATTATAGCGACACTCCGCTTTCGAACCCCGCCGCCCGCGTCGTTTCCGTGAAGTCCTCGGGCGACTGGTCGGGCAACGCCCCCACCGGGAATCCTCTACCAGGTTCCGTTAGCGTCACCAAAGAAACCTACCTCGGAGAAGCCCAAGGCCTCGGTTCACCAGCGCTGGACAACCTCGGTGCTGCCCCCTCTGGCGCCAGAGGAGTCCTCGCGAACCAATTCGACTCGAATATCTCCGCCTTCAATTTCGGACCAGCCTTTGGGGATGTCGCCGACACGGTCAGCTTCAGCCCCGCTGGTGGAACATTTCCGGTAGCCATCCCCCTCGAAATTGTCTCAGCCCGCAACGCCGAGCTCGCCGCCGCTGGAGCGAATGCCACGCACAGTATTTACTACCGAATCGATACTTTTTCCGCAGGCGCCTGGTCACTTTATGATCCGGAAAATCCTCCGCATCTCGCCTACAATACGAATGTCCTTGCCTACTCTGTTCCTGTCGCCGGAGGCATTAAAAGCCCTCTTGCGAAGGCGCGGTTCCAATTCACAGACAGCGGCACGCTCGATTCCGACGGCGACGGCATCCCCGACCATGTCGAAATCGGGAAAACCCTCGATCCCTCTGCTGGAGCCGACTCCGATGGCGATGGGGATTCCGACCTCACCGAGCTTTATGCGGGATCTGATCCTGCGGATGCTAGCGACAATCTCGGCCGGCTCGCTTCCGGTGCCCGTGTGGCAGGCCTCGACGCCTTGCTCGGCAAATTTCATCTTACAGTCCGTCCCAGCACTCGGTTTGACAACTCCGGTAACAAAACCAACGCGGTTCCCGCGAGCGATGTCACCATCTCCGCCCAAACTCTAAACGGCGGACTTCTCGGCAGCGGAAAAACAATCTCCATCGCTTCCACATCGAGTGCTTATCTTTACAACCTCTCCGCTCCCGAGCGCCTTTCGTATTTTACTGTCTCCTCGCCTGCAAACTACCCCCTCAGCGGCTTTGCCGGAAACGGCGGACGCGAAGTCGCTGCCATTGTCCCCGTTCCAAGCGTTTCGGCCGCGCTCCCCTCCGATTACTTCAGCGGTGTCGATGCCCCTTCTATCGCCGCCGCAAACTGGGTCACCTCGCTCCGAACCAGCTTCCTGCCAACCTCCGGCACTTTCCTCCTCAGCCGGGGAGGTTCATCCGGCGCGATTTCTTCAAACGCGACGGCCACACAAGTCCGCAGCGCCCTCAATGCGATGAACGGCAGCACGGGGATTTTCGGAGGCGGCAATGCCACGGTCACAGGCTCCATGCCCCGCTTCTCTGTGAGCGCACCGACCGCCGCCACACTCTCGGCCAACGCTGTAACGACATTCTCCGTGCTCTCCCCCTCATGCTCGGTGAACATTATCTCTCGACAGGACTCCGATGGTGCGACTCCCATCACATTCGACATCCTCATCCTTCCAAAGCCTGAGACCTTCACGGCCAATGCCAGCGTTTCCGAAACCCTGCTCACGCTTCTCGTCGAGAGAAAACTCGGCCAACTCCTCGGAGTTTCGAATCCCACACTCCTCCCGCTTCGTGCCGCCGACACCGGGCGCACAGCCATCTCTCCCGATGACATCCTAGAAATGGAGCACAAGCACCCCACGGATTCCTATCTCCTTGAGGAAATCGTCGAATCCCTACGCGAAATTCTTTTCTCCTCCTCGCCTGATGCCGCCATACTCGCTCTACGCGAGGTGGCAGATTTCATCTATGAATTCAGCAGTGCGCAAACTGGCCCCGGCCCGACACCCGACGCCGCTGTCATTGCCGATTTCGTGTCTGGCAATCTCTCCGCCGCCGATACCCCCGAGGCCATGCCGGCCCCGATCGACGCACTTCGCGGATTTCTTGCCAATGGCACCATCAGCCCCACTTACACCTCCCAACCTGCCGCAGGCGTGCTTACAAACGCCACCGCTGCCGTGGCGACACTCCTCAACGCCCCCCAACCTCGCACCACCTTTACCGGCGTGCTCACCGTCGGCTACGGCGGTTCACTTCGCGCCGGAAGTGCTTACAGCGGGCCCAGCTACCGGCTCTTCGACTCCCAGGCCAACCCCTACGCATTCGATGCCTCCTTCCCTCTCGACACCGGGACACAGCTGACCATCACCGCCTACAATGACATCACGGTCGCTGGGGTCTACGAGACCGCTTTGGAAGTCATTTCCGTCTCCCTCGCCTCGCTCCCTGAAAATCTTGGCACCGATTCCGATACCAATCTGCTCGCCGACGACTGGGAAGAAGCCTTCTCCGGCAGCATCGGCCTCGATCCCTATGCAACCGCAGCCGGAGGAAAATCCCTCGTCCAACTCTATCTCGACGGCGCAGATCCGCTGGTCGGATCCTCCACTGCCATCGCCGACCTCTTCCCCCGCCACCTCGCCGTGCAATCGGCTGGCGGCGGAAACTTCACGATGTCTTGGGATTTCCCCGCCGCCTATGTCGGCCATTTCACCTTCGGCCTTCAAAGCACGAGCTCGCTCGGCACATCCTTCGCTGACGAATACACCGCGGAAACCATCCAAGCCTCCGGCGACGAAAACACCCTCCACCTCGGAAACCCCGGCACCACCCGCAAATTCTGGCGCCTCCGATTGGAACTCAACCGGGGTTCGGCCTATTGATCGTTTGTATATTCTTCGGTTTCATCGCCACAGGTTTCTTATGAGTAATAACTTAAATCTATGTCCGGCGGGAGTCCGGTGCTGTTGCTGAAGTCGCTTGACCACCCTACTCTACTTAATCGAGTCTAAGCGGCGAAAGAGCGCCTGAGTAACTCACTTGAGTGGGCGGGGTCAAATGGGCGGTTTGTTGCACTTTTCAAACATCAGCATTTTTTTCATGATTTTTAAGCTCATTTTGCCGAACCCCCTTTTTACTTTAATGTGCTCTGGCTCCGCTAAGGCAACCTATACGGAGGCCGAGCGTTCTTTGGCAGGAACGTGTCTGTTATTTCTCTAGTGTAGTGTCTCGCAAATAACTTTATGATTTATTTGCCTTCTTTTTTCTTCCGGGCTGGGCGCATCCGGGTTCGATCTCGTCTAGCTCGCCCTCGCCCGATGAATCTTTTTCATAATGTCCTCGACCTTTGCGGTCCAAATAAAGGGCTTCGGCTTGAGATTCCACTTCTCCAGAAAATCTGCAATCGCCTTTTGGTGGTCAGGCTCACTCACGAAACTGCTTCGCCGAATGGCTTTCTGAGCCAGCTCGAACCCGTCGGGATAAAGTGACAGATGAAGCGGGGATGCTTTTTCAGCCAAGTCTACCCAAGGCATCCCCGAATTGATTTACACAGACGCCTCGAGCCTCTTTGGTGCATACTCCAGTGATGACAGAAGCAATCCCAAAAGTCACTTCCAGCGTGCTCTCAAAGGTCTTGGGGTCGACCACCTCGTCGCTCCCAACCCCTTGGCCCAAGGAAAAAACGAGCGCCGATTTAGCACCTTCCGAGGACTCATCGTGACGCTCTTGGCCTATGCCAAAGTGGAGAATTCCGAACAGGCCGACGACATCCTTCAAATGGAGATTACCCGTCAAAATCCCACCACAAGCAGAGCCACAGCCAAGGTTCCCTCCGAGACCTGACAGACCCTGACCCTTGATCATAGCACACACATACGCCCCCGCCCGCCCGCCCCTCCGCGTTAATGCTCGCAATTCCGGATAGAAATGGGATTAATTCCTCCTCCGCTCTATCCCACTTACTCATGAAAATCACCTCGCTCAGATTTCTCTCCGCCGCGTGTGCCATTGGTTGTTTGTTTTCCGTGGCGGCTGTGGCAGCGCCATCGGAACCCGCGCTCAACGCGAAGGCTCTCGCGTCGCTCAAGCGCATGAGCGACACGCTCGCAGCGGCCAAGGCGTTCACTTACAAGTCCACCGCAATTTTTGAAGTTCCCGCCACGAACGGCCAGTTCCTCACAATGTTTTCCAATGCCGATGTCGCGCTTAAACGTCCAAACATGCTGCGCGGGAAAATGACCGGGGAGGCACCCCATTTCAATTTCTACTACGATGGGGCCTCCGTCTCCGCCTTCGCACCCGGAACCAAGCTTTATTCCCGAACCAAAGCTCCATCAACTATCGATGCCGTGCTCCCAGCATTGGAGGAGGAAACCGGAATCCGGTTTGTGACGGCACCGCTGCTCTTTAGCAATCCCTACCGGGTGCTGAGCCGGAAGCTCACCAGCGCGCTCATGGTCGGTCCGTCCATGGTCCATGGCACCCTCTGCGAGCATCTCGCGTTCCGCGCTCCAGGAATAAACTGGGAAATTTGGCTCGAGAGCAATCCGCAGGCACTCCCCCGGCGGCTGGCAGTCACGTTTACGGATCGCCCGAACCTCCCGCGCACGATTGTCGAATTTTCCAAATGGAACCTGCATCCTTGGCTGGGTGCCGGCGATTTTGTTTTTCGCGCGCCCCGTGGAGCCACCGAGATCCCGTTTCGCTCGGTTGTGAAATCCGCTGAACGTTGAACCCTGCTCTCCTTATGAAATACTTCACACCGATCTTCACTGTGCCGCTTGCCATCGCCGCCATTTGCCTGATGCAAACGGGATGCGCCGATTACTACTCTTCAGGCCCTGCCCCGGTCTACTATGGCCCCTCGCCGGTCATCGCATGGGGTGGCGCCGGATACTACGGTGGCACCTACTATCGCAACAGCAGCACTTATTACAGCAGTTCCTACTACCGCGGTGGGAGCGGGGCTGCCTATCGCACTCAAAACTCGAATGCGGGGTATTACAATGGCGCACGCGGCTCTGCCGAATGGCACAATGGCTCGGGGAACGCCAATACCTCGCGCGGCGGCTCCGCCTCCTGGGATAATGGCTCGGGCAGCGCCAGCGGCTACCGCGGAAGCTCCGCAGACTGGAATCACGGGTCAGGCAGCGCCAGCGGCTACCGCGGAGGTTCCGCAGACTGGGGCGGTGGATCCGGCTCCTGGAGCGGTTCCCGCGGACGCTCCGGTTCGTTTCGCCGGTGAGCTTGTTGCGTAGAAGCCAAAATGAAAATGAGTTAAGGGGTCATAAAAAGGGCCAGCAACGGGTCAGCAACTGACTGCGCCCACTGATCGGAGAGCGGGCCGGCGGCTCGCCGTTTGTGTCGGCAAGAAACGAGCGCCCCTATCCAGAGCAAACGGACTGGTCGATGCGTAAATCTCCTGTTGGCAGGCAGAGCAATACTACCCATCCAACGGGCTCCGCATCGCCACTCCAAGCGCTTTGCCCGCTCCGTTGTCATGCACATACTGCTGCCAGCGTGTCCACCGTTTGAAAAGCGCCCCCGGCGAGGAAGCCCAGATTGACTTTGGCCAAGGTCTCATGGTCAAGGACGCCCAAGGAAAAAACGCCGCACCCACATCCCGGAAGGTTCTTATGTTTGTCGCAACAAATTACCTCACCTTACTGAGCGGCTTTCCCCCAGTCTATGTGCCTCTCTTGCCTTTCAGTCGCACGGGTGCTTTGAGGCACAAAATTCTAAGCCTCTGTTTTCCGTGTTGGGTGAGAATCGATTCGGGGTGGAATTGGACGCCGTAGACGAGCAATTCGCCATGGACGAGGCCCATGATTTCGCCTTGCGGGGATTTGTGTCGGCAGGGGTCTTCATAGCACGACTTGCCAGTTTCCGCCCTTGGCCGGACCAATGCGGCGAAGCCGCTTGGCTTGCTTGAGTTGGCGAATTTGTTTTTCCACCGCGCGTGTGCTGATGCCCAGGAGCTCGGCAATTTGTGGAATAGAAACACTTGGGGATTTGCGAGCGATGGCAATGATCTTGTCCTCGGTTTTCACCGAACTTTTTTTCGCATCCGGGCTATTTGAGGCTTGGGCCAGATAGGCGGTGGAAAAGGGGAATTCCAGATGCCACCAAGTTTGTAATCGATTGTGGGCCGTGGGGTGCCGGACTCTCGGCAAGAGGCGCGGGGCGTGCATGAAAAAGTTTTTTGGAAAAAATTTGTTGAGAGTGAGGTTGGTGGTGCCAGGATTGTCATCGAGTGACCAGTGTGCTTCGGACCTTTTCCGTTGCCGAGATTCATCTCCCTAGCCGCTCCTTTTTTTGTTGAGCGTCGAGCCAGGCGAGAACATCGAGCATAGGCTCCCCGGCGGTGTGCCGGAGTGGATCGACCAAGGGAATAATGGCCGCCTCGGCAGGTTTCACGGGAAGGCCGATTTTTTGCTCCTCAGCGCGACGAATGGCATAGGCGCAGAGGTCGCAGAGTTGAAGGATGTGGCTTTTTTGTGATTCGATGAAAAACCCTTTTTCAACAATCTGGCTGAGCCGGAGCGATCCTTCTTCGCCTCGCAGAAGGCGGATGGATTTTTCAATGTCGGGCATGACCTCGTGGTTCTCGTCGGAAATTAGAATGCCAAGGGGAGAGCCCGGCATGGCTCGCAGGAATTCATTTACGACTTGGGCGGTGAGCACGAAGGCGACATTGTGGGGGTTGATGACGACGCCTGGGCCGTAGGTGTCGAGGAGCTATGCGGAGTAGCGTTTCTTCACGATCGCTCGGCTCACAAGCCGCAGTTGGAGCGAGGCGGCGATGGAAAGCCAGCTTCGATAGAAATTCAGTCGGTGTTCCATCGGGAAAGCACGAAAGAACCCACGCGGGTTGAGGAGTTCGTTCGCATGAACCTCAAAATCGTGCGGGCGCCCTGGGAAGTAGTGTTGAATGGATTCAACAAGACGTTTTTCGAGATTCAGCCAGACAGCTTCAGGCACGATGAGTGCGACGAGGACGAAGACCGGTTGTTGAGGGTCGGATAGATTCGTTCCGGTGTTTCCTGATTCGTCTAGGTAAATGAGGTGCATGGCTGCCGCCTATTCATTCACGGATTTTGCATCTCCAAAAAATTCTTCAGCATCTGCTTGCCGTGTTGGGTGAGGATGGATTCGGGGTGGAATTGGACGCCATAGACGGGCAATTCGCGGTGGGCGAGGCCCATGATTTCGCCTTCGGCGGTTTCGGCGGTGATTTTGAGGCAGGGGGGGAGGGTTTCGCGTTTGACGATGAGGGAGTGGTAGCGGGTGGCTTCGAAGGGGCTGGGGAGGCCGGTGAAGACATTCTCGCCGGTGTGGAGGATGGGCGAGGTTTTGCCGTGCATGAGGCGCGGGGCGCGGATGACTTCGCCGCCGAAGACCTGGCCGATGCTCTGGTGGCCGAGGCAGACTCCGAGGATGGGGATTTTTCCGCTGAACTCGCGGATGGTGTCGCAACTGATGCCGGCCTCGGTGGGTGAGCAGGGGCCGGGGGAGACGACGATTTTTTCGGGCGCGAGCTTGGCGATGTCCGCGATGGAGATTTCGTCGTTGCGCTTCACGAGCAGGTCGGCGCCGAGTTCGCCGAAATACTGGACGAGGTTGTAGGTGAAGGAATCGTAGTTATCGATGACGAGGATCATGCGAGCGGGAAGCAAAGAGGTTTAACCACGGAGGACACGGAGAACACGGAGGGGAAGAAGAGTTTTTGGAAAGGATCAGAATTTAGGGGCTTCTTTTTCAGAAAGAATTCCACCCCTACATCTCTTTTCATCTCTCCGTGTCCTCCGTGCTCTCCATGTTGAAAATTCGTCTTCATTTCGTTTTTCTGGCGCGGTCGATGGCGCGCATGCCGGCCATGGCTTTGTTGACGGTCTCTTGGTATTCGCCCTCGGGTGTGGAGTCGGCGACGACGCCGCCGCCGGATTGGACGAAGGCTTTGCCGTCCTTGAGCAGGACGGTGCGAAGGGCGATGCAGGAGTCGTGGTTGCCGTCGAAGCCGAAGTAGCCGACGGCGCCGGAGTAGGAACAGCGTTTGCTTTTTTCGAGTTCGTTGAGGATTTGCATGGCGCGAACCTTGGGCGCTCCGGAGACCGTTCCGGCGGGGAATGTTGCGCGCATGACATCGAAGGCGCTGCGGCCTCCGGCGAGTTTTCCCGAGACATGCGAGACGATGTGCATGACATGGCTGTAGCGCTCGATGGTCATGAAATCAGTGACTTTCACGGAGCCATATTCCGCGATGCGGCCGACATCGTTGCGAGCGAGGTCGACGAGCATGAGGTGCTCGGCGCGCTCCTTCGGATCGGCCATGAGGTCATCGGCGTTGGCATTGTCCTCCTCGACGGTCGCTCCCCGGCGGCGGGTGCCGGCGATCGGGCGGATTTCCACGAGGTCGCCGGTGAGGCGCACATGGACCTCGGGCGAACTGCCCACGAGGGAGTATCCACCGGGACAGCGCAGGCAGAACATGTAGGGCGAGGGATTCACAAAACGCAGGGCGCGGTAGAGATCGAGTGCGTCGTCGTGGAATTCGGTTTCGAAACGCTGTGCGAGCACGATCTGGAAAATATCCCCCGAGCGGATGTATTCGTGCGCGCGGTGGACCATGGCGTGGTATTCTTCGCAGGTCGTGTTCGAGGTGGATGGCGCCGCGGCGGGGGTGGATTCCGTGAAGATCGGCTCGAAGGCGAGGGGCTTGGAGAGTGACTCCAGAATGCCGCGAATCCGCTCGCAGGCGGCCTCGTAGGCGGCTACGGGATTTTCTTTGTCGGGAAAGGCATTCGCGACTATCCGAATCCGGCGTTGGCGGTGGTCGAAGGCCACAACGACCTCTGTGACCATGAAAAACATGTCGGGAATTCCGAGTTCATCCTTTGGCGCAGGCGGAATAGTGGGCTCGAACCAGCGGATGCAATCATAGCTCAAGTAGCCGACTGCGCCGCCATGGAAGAGCGGCAGCGAGGGATCAAAATCTGTGCGGTAGGGGGCCATCCACTTTTCAAGTTCATCGAGCGGGTCGCGGTCGGTCTCGAAGGTGCGGGAGATACCGTTTTCCGTGAGCGTGAGGGTTTTTCCTGTGGCGGTGAAGGTCGCCCGCGCCCCGAAGCCCAGAAAGGAGAAGCGGCCTGTCTGGTCTTTTTGCTCGGCGGACTCGAGGAGAAAGGATGGGGCCTCGCCACAAAGCTTGGCGAAGGCGGAAACCGGGGTGTCGCCATCCGCCACGATCTCGCACATGACGGGCACGACGCGATCGGTGGCCGCCTTTTCAAGAAAAGCGGAGCGCGACGGGGTGACCGGCATCATGCGAACGAAACCTTCGGCGCCTCGCGCTCGGCGGGATTTTCGACCTGGAACAATTCGGCAGCGGCGAAGTTGAAGATGCCCGCGATGATGTTTGTCGGGAAAAGTTCGCGCTTCGTGTTGTAGGCCATCACAGAGTCGTTGTAAGCCTGCCGGGCGAAGGAGACTTTGTTTTCGGTGGAGGTCAACTCCTCGGTGAGTTGGAGCATGTTTTGATTCGCCTTGAGGTCGGGATACGCCTCGGCGACGGCCATGAGGCGTCCGAGTGCGCCAGTGAGCCCGGCCTCGGCTCCTGCCAGTTCGCGCATCACCTGCGGGTCGCCTGGATTCGCGGCGGCGCGGCCGGTAGCCGTCTGGGCGATGTTGCGGGCCTGGGTGACGGCTTCAAGGGTTTTGCTCTCATGCTGGAGGTAGCCCTTGGCGGTTTCGACGAGGTTCGGGATGAGATCGTAGCGGCGTTTGAGCTGGACATCGATCTGCGAGAAAGCGTTTTTGAAGCGGTTCCGCAGTGTTACGAGCTGGTTGTATTGACCGACGACGAAGAGCAGGAAAAAACCGGCAATTACGGCCAGAACGATCAGCGATATCAGAATGAGTCCCATACGCCGCATTTTGCCGCTGTCGCCGTCGCTTCGCAATAGGAAAAAGCCTGCGTGACTTCCCACTTGTGGGCTTGTCTATTAAGGATTAAGTTGACCCTTGAAATGATTGCGCAACGAAGTCCAGATAATGATGGGCCACTCACTTGGTTGGGAAATTTTCCCGTTTATGTGAGCACCGCAGTCGCTGGGTTACACGGTGTTGCCCTCATTTTGAGCGCGTTAGCCATGGCCGCCGGTTCTGAGGCCCTGTTGCAGTCCCTCATGTTTTCAAGCGACTCCGTGGTGCGCAATGCCTCGCTCTGGCAACTCTGCACTTACGCATTTGTGCATACCCCGCCTTATTGGGTCTTTTTGTTTGAGCTGTATCTCCTTGTTGTCTTTGGCAGGGAGATCGAGAGCTACCTCGGGCGTTTGGCTTTCATAAAGCTCTACCTTCTCCTGCTACTGGCCCCCTCTCTTTTCCTGACGGCATGTCACTTCGCTGGTTGGAGCACGATTTATGATGGATCGAGCGCTCTCCATTTCGGCGTCTTCGTGGCTTTTGTTCTCATCTATCCGACCGCTGAAATCCTCTTCAGTATCCAAGCAAAATGGATCGCCCTTGCGCTCTTAGCCATCAACTCGCTTCAGTGCTTGGCTCTTTCAAACTACAATGCGCTTGCTGTGCTGGCGGTGGATTGCGTGTCAGCGTGTCTCTTTATCGGCTACCAACAGGGTCGCTTCACATTCCGTCTGCCAGAGCGCTTGAAAAAAAAGCCACAAAATTCCCGACAACCGACAACCCTTCCCAAGCCGGAACCCGCCGCTGTAGATGCGATCCATGCGATTGACCCGATTCTTGAAAAAATCTCCCGTCATGGCATCGGCAGTCTGACTTCACGCGAGCGCGAGCGTCTTGAAAAGGCGCGCGCTCACTTGATAGCCAAGGATGGGGGAGCCTAAGAAGATGCTCGACTCCGAAGTTTCCCCGCCCGTCCACAAAACCGATCCCAATCTCAAGGATCCTTGTTATGTCACCGCACTCTCTCACTTCTACCGGGGAGAGCTGGGTCGCATCATGATCTGGCGGCAGAGGCTGGATGTCACCACGACTTGGGCGATCACCACGAGCACGACGATTATTGGATTTGCGTTTTCGATTCGGGATGTGCCGCACATCATTTTCTTTTTCAATCTCGCTCTCGTCTGGATCATGCTTTGGATCGAGGCGCGGCGTTACCGGTTCTATGACGCATTTCGAGGGCGCGTGCGCATGCTGGAGGCGCACTTCCTTGTGCCGATGATTTCTCAGAGCCCAAAAATCTTGGATGGCGAGTGGCGGCGGCTTGTTTGTGAGGATCTCATCTTGCCTTCCTTCAAGATCAGTAAACTCGAAGCGGTCGCGCGGCGGTTGAAGCGGAATTATGCGTTTATTTTTGGATTTGTGATGCTGGCGTGGACGCTGAAGATTTTCATCCATACGAAGGAACCGATCCGTTCATTCGGCGACTTCTACCACGCCTTGGCGGTGCACCAGTTGCCGTCTTGGCTGGCGTTCGGAGTTTACGCTGGAACGATCCTTGTGGTTTCCTTCCTGATGCTCTTCATGCTTCGTTCGACCAGCGAAGAGGTCAACGAATTCGGCAACTCGCACAGCTCACTATGGAAAATTTAGACGGTATCGCTCGCCTGCAGGAAATTGTCGCCCGCCTCCGTGCCCCAGATGGCTGCCCATGGGATCGCGAGCAGACGCACTCCACCCTCCGGCCCATGCTTGTCGAGGAGTGCTACGAGGTCATAGATGCCATCGAGCGCTCGGACGATGTCAACCTGCGCGAGGAACTCGGCGATCTTCTGCTCCATGTCGTCATGCATGCCCAGATGGGCTCGGAGAGGGGGGCTTTCTCGATGGAGGAAATCGCCGCCACGGTCTGCGAAAAAATGATCCGCCGTCACCCACACGTGTTCGGTGACAAGCTGGCTTCCGACTCCGAAGCGGTCCTCCGCCAGTGGGAACAAATCAAGCGAGCTGAAAAAGGTGACTCCTCCGGCATTCTCGACCATCTGGCTGGTGCGCTGCCCGCCTTGCTCAAGGCCCAGACTGTTCAAAAAAAAGCCGCCCGCGTGGGATTTGACTGGCCGGATGTAGAGCCTGTTTTTGGCAAGTTTGCGGAGGAGGTCGCGGAAGTCCGCGAGGCCATCGCTGAGGGTGATGCCGCATCCCTCGAGGCCGAGATTGGCGACCTGCTTTTCACTGCCGTAAACCTTGCGCGAAAGCTTGGGGTCGATGCGGAGACGGCCTTGGCCGGTTCCACAAGCCGCTTTATCTCCCGCTTTCAAGGGATCGAGCGCGAACTCCAAATCGCCGGCCGCAAAGTCGAGGACACTCCGCTCGAGGAACTCGACCGCATCTGGGAAAAAGTGAAATCCGTATGAGCTTTGCAGTGGTCCACCCCGGCGCACGCTCACGCGCTCGGTCGTTTGCTCAAGGAGCAGAAATCCCCGACGTCTCCGCTCCACCTCATGAAGGATTTTTTGCTCATACCGATTTGTTGAGGATCATATCGTTTTACCGAATCGTGCAGCAGTTCGATACCGACGCGCGAGGGGCGGGGAACGCATCCAGCGTTCTGCTCTGTCGGATTACCTGTGGTGGAGGGGATTGTGTCGTCGAGCACATTGCCTTTCTTGGATCGAGTTCACCCGCCTCGCGTGAGGAGCTATTGGAGTCCGCGCGCCTCCTTCTTACAAACGAGAAGAGTTGGCAGGAGGAGGTGGAATCCTCCCAACACCGGGCGGCCGAGTTTTTCTCCTTTCGAAAAACCGCTGCACGCCTCCAATCCTTCCCCGCATGACAGGTATCTCCGCATTCATCGTTTGCAAAAACGAGGCAGCATCGATCGAGCGCTGCCTCGCAAGCCTGTCGTGGTGCGATGAAATTGTCGTTGTGGATTCGGGTTCCACCGATGCGACTTTGGAAATCTGCGCGAGGCACAATTGTCGAATCACGCACCTGGAGTGGAGTGGCTACGTGGAGCAGAAGTCGCATGCCCTCTCGCTTTGCACCCAGCCATGGATTTTTAACTTGGATGCCGACGAGGAAGTCTCACCGGAGTTGAGGGATGAGATCCGCTCGATGCTTGAGCAGGATGCTCGTGCGCCGGTGAGGGAGGAGGGATTCGAGATTTTGCGTGTGGTTTTTTACCTCGGCCGCTGGTGGCGCAGGGGCGGTTGGCATCCAGAGCGGAGGCTGCGTCTGGCTCGCCGCGAGCGTGTCACCTGGCACGGTGAAGAGCCGCATGAGCACGCTCGAGTGCGGGGGGCTGTCGGTCGCATGCGGGGAGAGCTCCGACACTACACCTACCGAGATATCGCCGACCATGTGGCCCGCCTGAATGCCCATTCCTCCGTCGCTGCGCAGGCGCTGCATGCCAAGGGTGTGCGCGCTGGCCTTGTCGATCTTCTGATCAAACCCAAGGCGCGTTTTCTTAAGTTTTATTTCCTCCGCCGTGGCTATCGGGAGGGCCTGCCCGGTCTGCTGGTGGCATGTATGGAGGGCTTTTACGTTTTCTTGAAATATTTTAAGCTCTGGGAGCTTCGACGCAGAGGGTCAGAAATCCTGACCTCCACCCATCGTCTTGCGCATCGGGGGGAAACCGGATGATCTCCGTTTTGCCCACAAAGCCAGAGCCGTTGGGGGATCAACAGCGATCCACAAGGGACTGTAGGATACCTTCAACCACGAAGAGAACGAGTTTTCACGAATGGTATCGTGCGGGAGGGGTTGAAGCATTTTTGAACCACTGATGGACCCTGATGGGGAAGCAGGCGAGGCGCTGCCGCACTGGTGGTGATGGTATGGGCGTGGAAAGCTCATAGATGCAGAATAAAATGGTCTCTGGGAGCGCACCCTCTCTCGGGTGCCGTCGGGTTCGCCTCGCGCCCGACTTGTCGAAACAACTACCGGCCTGCGGCACGGGGCTTGGACTTGCGACTTGCGACTTGCGACTTGTCGGCGTCTTGTCCAATCGATGCACGGATGCATCACTGTCGAAAGCAATACTAAAAGCGGGACACGGTTTTGCGTTTTTTTGCCGATGGCGGAGGGTGCCGAGTTTTCTCACGTCCATGCGCCCTCAAGCGCCGAGATGCTGCAAGGTTCTGAAAAAATCCTCATTGCCGAGGATAACCACATGCTCCGAGACATGATGGCCAACCGACTCGCGGAACTCGGCTGCGAAGGCCTCCAAGCCTCCAATAAAATAGCTCGAAATTTTTGCAAATCACAAAAGCAAGCCGCCCGTGCTCGTTATCGCAGATGTTGCGCTGCCCCTCATCGGCGGCCGCGAGATGATACGAATGCTTATGAAAGCGTCGCCGGATCTGAGAGTCCTCTACACTTCCGAGCATACAGACCACCGCAGGGCTTGGCTTTCCGCTGTTGCTTGGAGATGTCTTGAGAAAGCCTTTCACGCTTTCTGAGTTGACTCACAGAATCCGCAAAATTCTTCCTTCGGCAAAATAAGTTGTTTCTGTTGCGCGGCGTTTGTTGACAGAGACCCCCGTCCTTCACATATTCCGTGCCCGCTCACAGCCGAGCGCACTACTATTTATGGAAAATATTCGCAATATCGCCATCATCGCCCACGTCGATCACGGCAAGACAACGCTCGTGGATCAGCTTCTCAAGCAGGCAGGCACCTTTCGCGCTAACCAGAAAACGGACGAGCGTATGATGGACTCGATGGATTTGGAGAGGGAAAAAGGCATCACCATTCGAGCAAAAAACGCGGCCTTCCGTTGGAAAGATTACCATGTCAATATTGTAGATACTCCCGGTCATGCGGACTTCGGCGGAGAAGTCGAGCGCATCATGAAGATGGTAGACGGCGTGCTCCTCGTGGTGGACTCGCACGATGGCCCTCAGGCGCAGACCAAATTCGTGCTACGCAAGGCGATGGAAAACGGTCTCAAGCCCATTGTTGTCATCAACAAAATCGACCGCGAAAATGCGCGCCCTCACAAGGTCCTCGATATGGTTTTCGAACTTTTCATGGAACTCGGCGCCACCGATGAGCAACTGGACTTCCCCCACATTTACGCCAGTGCCAAGCAGGGTTTCGCCAAAAACGAGATCACCGAGGCCAGCGATAATATGGAGCCCCTCTACGCGGCGATCGTGAAACACATCCCTCCGCCACCAAAGCCCGATGTGGATTTTTTCCGCATGCTCGTGTCGAACCTCGACTACAGCGACTACCTCGGCCGTATCGCTTACGGACGCATCATCAGCGGCAAGGTTGAGATGGGTCAGACCATTGTTTGTATCCACAAAGATGGTAATAAGGAGAAAGCCAAGGTCACTGCTATTTTCTCCCACGAAGGGTTGGAAAAAGTGCAGGTTCAGGAGGCATTGGCCGGCGACATTGTGGGCATCAGCGGATTCGAAGAGGTTTATATCGGTGAGACGCTGGTCGATACCGACGAGCGCGAGGCCTTGCCATTTGTTGATATCGACCCGCCGACGATCTCGATGAAAATCTGCGTAAACGATTCGCCGCTGGCAGGCCGCGAGGGCAAGCTCCTCACCGCGCGCCAGATTCGCGACCGTCTCATCCGCGAGACGCGAGGCAATGTTTCTATCATGGTCGCAGACACCGATGTCGCAGGCCACTTTGATGTGAAGGCCCGAGGCGAAATGCAAATCGCTGTGCTTGTCGAGCAGATGCGCCGTGAGGGTTTCGAGCTCCTTGTTTCACGCCCCGAGGTCATCTTCAAGCGCGACGAAGATGGTTCCGTGCTGGAGCCGATGGAAACTCTCTATGTCGATGTTCCACCAGAAAATCTTGGCGACATCCTGCAAAACCTTGCTGGCCGCAAAGCCGAAATCGTCAACATGGAGCACAATCAACACAGCGTTCTGGTGCAGGCCATCACACCCACACGCGGCATCATCGGCTTTGAGACGGATCTCGTAAACCTCACCAAGGGCCACGGAATTGCCAGTCACCTTTTTAAAGAATACGGCCCGCACAAAGGCGAGATTCCAAGCCGTAATAACGGGGTGCTCGTTTCTATGGAAGGCGGCACCAGCATGGCCTACGCACTCGACACCATTCAGGTGCGTGGACGACTCTTCATCGGGCCGCAGGAGGAAATCTATGAGGGAATGATCATCGGAGAAAATGCCCGCCCCGACGACATGCCGGTGAACCCCTGTAAGGCAAAAAAATTAACGAATATGAGAAGCCAAGGCGACGGTAAGGGCATCTCGCTTGCACCTCCGATCGTGATGAGCCTCGAGCGCTCGCTCGAATACATCGCGCCCGACGAGTATGTCGAGGTGACTCCAAAATCGCTCCGTCTCCGCAAAAAAATCCTCGATGCCAACGCCCGCAAGCGCGCTGAAAAATCCGCAGGGGTTTTTGCCTGATGCACCGTTTCCTTTGAAAAGCCCGGGGCCGCAAGCCCCGGGCTTTTTTGTGTTTTCTGATCGGCGGCATGGTCGCTCTATCAAAAAATCCAAGGTGCACGGGTTGCCTCCAGGCAGCTCATGGATTATCTCGTGCCACGATGGAGCAGCCGCCATTAGAGCCTCAAAAAAAATCGCCCGTGACATGGGAGCAAGCCGTCGCGCAATTTAAGTGGCACAACTCGGCACATCCGCCTGGAATGCCGAAGAGCAAGCCATCCGCGAAAGCTCAAGCCTACCTTGGTATGATATTGGAGCGCTCGAGGCACCTGCTACGATAGCGTTAGAACATCACGTCTGCTTCCAAGACGGCATGGTCATCAAAGCCACAGCCCACGGTCGTTTGGGACACTCGATGGCTCATACCAATGTTTGTTTGGCTTTAGATTTTCAAAGGCATTTGTGTAGGTCGGGCGTCTCGCCTGACACAGAGCCACATACGCTCGCAAGCCTCCGGCTTGGAAAGCGAGACGCCCGTGCTCATTTCTTTTGCGTGAAAAGTCCCATTTCAAAGAGGCTTTGGTATGATCCATTTTTTGGAATCGCTCGGGTTCCTTCTATCCAAAGGCCATTTTTCAAAATACGAGGTCAGGGCAAATGCCGATCTGGAGATTGAGATTGTCGGTTTCTATTCCGAGAATGTGATTTCAAGCAGCGAGGGGACGGTTGATCCCATCGACATCGTTGGCTACAAATTCGATCGTGCAAAAGGTCTCCACTGTTTCATTGTCCGAACTGTGCGGATTCGCGGAAAGGATTGACTCGCCTGCCGCGCTCACCCAGTATCTGCGATCTTTTCACACTTCATGCGCCATACCATATCGATTCTCGTTGAGAACAAATTCGGGGTTCTAACCCGCGTAGCGGGGATGTTCAGCGGTCGCGGGTTCAACATCGACACATTGAATGTCGGGCCCACTCTGGATGCCTCAGCTTCGCGCATGACGATCGTGGTGCGCGGCGACGACAAAGTTCTCGAGCAGGTCACCAAGCAACTGGAGAAACTCATCGATGTGATCGATGTCCAAGATTTCCGCGACGAGGATTATGTGGACCGGGAACTCGTGTTGCTCCGCGTCAATGCTACTTCCAAGACCCGTGCCGAGGTCATGCAAATCTGCGATATTTTCCGCGCAAAGATCATCGATGTTCAGGCTGAGAAGCTTGCTATCGAGGTCACTGGCACAGAAAATAAAATCAACAAATTCCTTAGCCTCATGGAAAGCTTTGGCATCATCGACTTGACTCGTTCGGGCAAGATCGCCCTTGCACGCACAACCTGAAACAAACGACGCCTTCACCCATCACCACAAAACAAACAATCATGCCAACCAAAATTCTCACCGACAAAGACGCAGACCTCAAATTTTTCAAAGGAAAAACCCTCGCGGTTCTCGGCTTCGGTTCCCAAGGCCACGCGCACGCTCTGAATCTCAAAGAAAGCGGATGCAAAGTCATCATCGGTCTTTATCCTAAATCCAAGAGCCGTGCTGTTGCCGCCGCTCAAGGTTTTGAAGTCTTCGACACTGCAGAAGCTGTTCGCCAAGCAGATGTCATATTGGTTGCGATCCCTGACACCAAGCAGCCCTCCGCCTACAAGGCCGATATCGAGCCGAATCTTGCTCCAGGCAAGACGCTTGTGTTCAGCCACGGCTTCAGTATTCACTACAAAACCATCGTGCCGCCAAAGAACGTGAATGTTATCATGGTGGCTCCCAAAGGCCCAGGACACATCGTTCGCCGCCAATACACCGAGGGCAAGGGTGTTCCAACCCTTATCGCCGTTTACCAAAATCCTGGCAAGGACGCTAAGAAGATCGCCCTCACTTGGGCCAAGGGCATCGGTGGCACACGCGGCGGCGTCCTTGAAACCTCTTTCAAAGAAGAGACGGAAACAGATCTTTTCGGCGAGCAGACTGTGCTCTGCGGCGGTGCCTCCGCACTCGTTCAAGCGGGATTCGAAACGCTTGTCGAGGCTGGTTACTCTCCCGAAATGGCCTACTTCGAGTGCCTCCACGAGCTCAAGCTCATCGTTGACCTCATGAACGAATCCGGCATCGCCGGCATGCGTTTCTCGATCAGCGAAACCGCCAAGTGGGGCGATGTTTCTGTGGGCCCAAAGATCATCGATTCTTCCGTGAAGAAGCGGATGAAATCCGCGCTCAAAGACATCCAATCCGGCAAGTTTGCCAAGGAATGGATCAAAGAATACGAAGGCGGCTACAAGCGCTACAACGCTCTGCTCAAGGAGGGCGAAAAACATGGTATCGAGAAGACGGGCGAGCGCCTGCGCGGGCTCATGCCGTGGATCAAAAAGCGCAATCTCAAAGGCACCCAAGCCTCTTACTCGAACTAAAAACTTATTCCTATGGCCGAGACCTCTTCACAACCCATCAGCGTCATCACAGGCGGTGCAGGCTTCTTGGGCTCGCACCTCACGGATAGATTGCTCGCAGAGGGCCATCGCGTCATTGCGATTGACAGCCTCATCACCGGCAATGTGGCAAATATTGAGCATCTTGCCGGGAACAAAAGCTACAAGTTCATCTGCCATGATGTCACCGATTTCATCTACATCCCGGGGAAGGTCGATTTCGTCTGGCATTTTGCGAGTCCGGCCAGTCCGATCGACTACCTGCGCATACCGATTCCAACTCTGAAAGTCGGCGCGCTCGGAACGCACAACGCGCTTGGTTTGGCCAAGGACAAAGGTGCGGCCTTCATCCTTGCCTCGACATCCGAGTGCTACGGCGATCCACTCATTCACCCGCAGACTGAAGACTACTGGGGCAATGTGAACCCTATCGGGCCGCGTGGCGTTTACGATGAAGCCAAGCGCTTTGCGGAGGCCATCACCATGGCCTACCACCGCTTCCACGGCATGAATACGCACATCGTTCGTATTTTCAATACCTATGGTCCGCGCATGCGCCTTGATGACGGCCGCGTCGTTCCGGCATTCATCGGCCAGGCGCTCACAGGAAAACCACTTACGATTTTCGGTGATGGCTCGCAAACGCGCAGTTTTTGTTATGTATCCGATTTGATCGATGGAATCTATCGCCTGATGATGAGTGATTTCCACGAGCCGGTGAACATCGGCAACCCGCGCGAGATGACTATCCGGCAATTCGCCGAAGAAATCCTCCGTATCACTGGCGCAGATTGCCAGATCGAGCACATGCCGCTTCCCGTGGATGACCCGAAAGTTCGCCAGCCAGACATCACCCGTGCCAAGACGATTCTCAGCTGGGAACCCAAGGTCGACTTCGACAAAGGCATATGCGAAACCATTGAGTTTTTCCGTGGCCGTGTTTGAGGTTTACTTCAGCCAGACAATTGAATAATAGAAATTAGCCATGATAAAAAGTCTGTTCCCCGCGACAATCCTTCCTGCCATGTTCTTTGCCTTGTGCGTCATGCCGCTCAAGGCCCAGGTCAAGTCAGAGTTTTTGATCAAAAAAATCGAATCCACACTTTTCGACACGCCACAATTCTCGGCTGGATCTTATCGTAAGCAGCAGCCTGGGGCGGCGCGTCCAACGCCTTGGCTCGAGATCGATGTGAATTTCGAGCGCGACGAGATATCGAAGGAGGCTCCCAAATACTCCGAAGACCTGACGGTGGAATTTTACATTCTTCTCAACAACGCGGCTTTGAACTCGGACAAGAAGCCAACGCTTCTCACGGGCACCACCACCATTTCCGATGTGCCCTACGGCAAGGGACTGCACACGGCTGCATTTGTTTCTCCGCAGACGATGGGACGATATTTTGACGGTAAGCCACCCGCCTCCGCGCAACAAGCCCTCGTCGATGTGGGCGTCAGCATCTCAGACTCCACTGGCTTAGTCGCTATAGCCTCTTCCAAGAGTGCGGATGTCGCCAAGCAGGGCAAGGGTTGGTGGGATTCTGACGCAGAAATGACGAAGGTCACCGGCCGTGTTCTGGAAAAAAGCCAAACTCCTTTTGCACCAATGGCTTGGGATTATTTTGTGCCTTCCAAACCCAAGTCTGCTAACTAACTGATCTGACCTCGCGATGGCCCGACCAGCACGCATCTTGGCACTCAATCTCGGCATGCAGACCGCAAGCATGGCGGAGTTTGCTGCTCTGCCATCCGGCGGATTAAAGTTGCTGGCAATTAAAACTTCCGAGTTCATTGTGGATCCTTCGGCCGATGCGACGCGGAATAGCCAAGTTGAAAGTGTGGCGGTCGAATTGCGTTCGGCGCTGAAGATTTCCCCAAAAACGGTCACGAATGTTTGTCTTCCTTCGCAAGCCGTTTTCTCCCGATTTGTTAAGCTCCCTGGTGGCACCGCTGCCGATGTCGAATCGATCATTGGATTCGAGGCGCAGCAAAATGTCCCTTTTCCGATTGATGAGGTTGTCTGGGATTACCAAATCATGGGCGATCGCCGAGGGGAAACTTGGGATGTTGCGTTGGTAGCCATTAAAGCCGATCAGTTGGATGAAATTGTGCAGTCTGTTGGCAAAGGCGGCGTCATGACGGGTCAAATTGATTTCGCACCCACAGCTTTATTCAACGCCTTTCGCTACAACTACTCGGATATCACAGGTTGCTCACTCCTTTTGGACCTTGGTGCCCGCACGACAAATCTTGTTTTCATCGAGGAGAATCGCCTCTTCAGTCGCAGTATTCCGATTGGCGGCAGCACGATCAGTGCGGCAATCGCCAAGGAATTTGCTCAGGAAATCACAATTGCTGAAAAGCTGAAACTCCAAAAAGGCAGCGTTGGTCTCGGTGGAGCTTATGCCGAGTCCGCAGATCCCACCGAGGCCAGGTTGGCCAAGGTGACCCGGAATACGATGACACGCCTCCATGCCGAAATCGCGAGGTCGATCAATTTTTACCGCACCAACCAAGGCGGCACGACTCCGATGCGGATTTTCCTCTGCGGCGGCGGCACTGGTCTGGCTTACATGACAGAGTTTTTTGCCGAAAAACTTCAGGCGCCCGTAGAATATTTCAACCCACTTCGCAATGTGGAGGTCACTCCTGAAATTCAGTCCCAGCTTGGATCTTTTTGTGCCTCGGGGTTGGGCGAATTAGTAGGTTGCGCGCTGCGAGCACTCAAAAATTGTCCCATTGAGATTAATCTCACCCCGCCCAGTGTGCGCCAGGCGCAACGATTTACTAAAAAACTGCCCGCATTGGCGTTAGCTACGGCCTTCTTCATTCTTACTCCCACTCTTTGTTGGCTTGATTTGGACGACTCCGCAAAGCGTATTGGTGAAAAAGTTGAACGGAAGACCGCCGAAGTCGCTCGCCTCGAAGGTCTTTCAAAGGAAATCTCTGATGAGATGGCGGAGCGCGATAAACTCGTAGCTGAGGTAGCTCCTTTTCTTCTCGTTGCCTCCGAACGATCTGCCTGGGCATCCATCCTTGAAGAGTTGGCCGCGACGATCCCCCCGCGTTTCATTTGGGTGACCCAACTTAAGCCAATTGAAGGCGTTGTTATTGCGCCCGAGCCAACCCCTGTGCCTGGAGTGAAAGCACCGCCCCAGAAGCCAAAGGTAGCCCCGACAGGACCTAAAGCCATCACGGCTATTGAAATCAACGGCCTCTATCTCGACAGCCCGCCCAATCCCGATGGTGCGGCCGTCATAGATAAATTTTTTAATAATTTGAAATCTTCGGCCATCTTTGCTATCGGAGATGACCCTGCCAAAATTATCACCCGCCGCACGACACCCACAGGGGAAACCTGGGCTTACGGCTACACCCTGCTTCTTCCCCTCAAGCAGCCCGTTATCCTTCCATGAACTGGCTGAAGCAAAACCCTATAGCCGCATTTCTCATCCTGCTGGCCATTATCGGCACGGGAGTTACTTCTTACCTCGCGGTCGATGCCACAGCGCTTCGCAATGAGGCCCAGGCGAACCTTGATTCGCAGCTTCAGAAGCTCAAGCAATTTCAGAATCAAAAACCCTTTCCAGAAGATGCCAGCTTGAAGGCCCTCAAGGAAAGTCTTGTCGGATACCGTGCCGAAGTCGCCAAGTATCGCACCACTCTTGCGAAAATGGAGGCCCCCCTCGATTCGATCAATCCCCAAGAATTCCAAGATGATCTTCGCAAAGCCGTCGATGAATTGAAAAAAAATGCGATTGAGAAAGGCGTCGCTCTTCCCGACGATTTTTTCTATGGATTTGACGCTTATCAAGCCGCGCCACCATCCCAACAGGAGGTTGTAGAGCTCAATCGGGAATTTCGCATCATACGAGAGATTGCCAACTCACTGGTTGACCTGAAAATCGGTGCTATTGATTCACTCAAGCGTCAGGAAGTTCCGGTCAAAGCCCCCGCTGCCTCACCTGCGCCACCCGCCAAGCCAGGGACGCCAAACGAATCGCCTAAGGCTCCCGCGATTTCCACCAGGACATTTATTCTCACTTTTACGGCCCCACAGGAAAAACTTCTTTCAGCATTCAACATGATCCAAGATAAGGACGAGTTTCTGCTCATTCGCTCGCTCGCTTTGGACAACACAAGCCCGGAGCCTCCTCCTCGCTCACAGCCCGGTGATTCTTCGGGTAGCCCCGCTATTCCTGTGCGGGGCATCTCCGCGAAATCTTCTGAGACCATCCAAGCCATCCTCGGTCGCGAATCCGTGACAGCCAGTTTTTTCGTTGAAATCCTCGACTTCCCCGAATGGGAGTCTGAACCTTCCACTCAACCGAAGGTTCCCTCTCCACCCAAGTAATGACTATGAATTGGGTCAAACAAAAATACGATCTTGTGATTCTGGCTGTAGCCACACTCCTTCTGGTATCCAACGCCGCTTGGATCGGTATGAGCCGTCTGGAGCCGGAAGATATTCAGGCAGGCCCCTCCGCACCAAAAGACAACGCGATTCCGCCTGTGAATCTTGATGTCATCCGCCAAGCGGAGGTGCTCGCCGCAGCACCAGCAAAATGGAAGTCTCCCACCGATTTCCCAACAGGCAGTCCTGAGCGAGGGTTGTTGCTCGTCTCCCGCCGTTACCTGCTCAAGGATAGTAAACTTATTGACCCTCTCGCGGAAGGCAGTGAACAACTGCATCCTCCCATCACCAACGAATGGCTCCTCGTTCATGAGCTTGATTACACGGACATGAACATCAGATCGAAAGACTCCGATGGCGATGGGTTTTCAAACCTTGAGGAATTTCAGAGTCAAACCAACCCCACCGACTTTAATAAAGCTCCTCCCTCGTTGAACAAACTCAAACTTGTGAGTTTCAAGCAAGTTCCTTTTCTGTTAAAGTTCAATTCTTTATCGAAGGAAGAAATTACATTAAAAAGAGAAAATGATAAATATTCATCGGCAAAAGCAATAATTAATTTTAGTCCAGAAGATTGGAATATAGATAATCAAAAGTTAGCAAATTACTTTAAGCAAACAATTAAAGGAACAAAAAATGAGTATAAAAATAAAATCTCAAAAAACGAATTAGACATTACATTGTTACAAAAAAAAGCTGAAATACTTGAAAAAAAGCTTAAAGAACAACGAAATGACGAAAGAAAAATTAAACCAAAAACAGAAAAGGCAAAAAAAAATGCGTCTTTAATTGACGAAACATTGAAAAACCTCAAAAAAACTTCGGATGATTTAATACAGGCAACAAACTTACTTGAGACTAACAAAGAAAGCTTGAATCTTTTGAATGAGGTTTTCCCAGAGGAAACCGAAGGAAATATATCCACTAACATATCTATTACCAAAATTCTCCCTTCCCCAAAAAACCCTGATTTTATACAATTCGAAAATGATGGCACACAAGCTGCACTGGAGATCGACCGAGAATTTCAAATAAACTTCAACTCCTCTGGGAAAACCGTATTCAGTCAATATCTCAAACTCGGCAACCAGATCGAAGGGGCTCCTTACAAAATCGTCAAGTATGAGCCCAAACCCGGTCCGAACGGAGTCAACTCATCTGGCGACCTCTCCGAGCTGATTATTCAAAATATCGAAACCGGTGATTCGATTATCTTAGTTTACAATAAAGAAGCCAACGACCCGACCTCTTTTGGGACTTTCCGTAGTTTGCTCGCTGGCGGCGATCAAGATTTTACGCTTAAGAAAGGCGAGGAATTCACCCTAAAGCCTGATAATCGCAGATTGAAACTTGTTGATATTTCCGCCACCAAAGCTGATATACGCGATGTCACTACGGGTGATCTTTTTCCTGTTTTTCCGATCAACTCCTCATCTCCCTGACCTGAAATGACCAAATTTCCACTCTGGCTCCCTGTTTTTCTTCTCTTTGGCCTCACCTCAGCCGCTCTCCAAGCGCAGTATCCTGGTGTCCAAGGAGCCGTGGAATCGCACATCCAAGTGCTCGAGCAAAAACTGAGTTACAGCAATGATTTGGTGAAACAAGGTGAAACCAAGCTGGACGATAAAGACTATGAGTCGGCTTATGCTTTTTTCAAGAGTGCGGTGGACACGCTGCCGCAGGGTGGCGATGCTTCTGCCAAAGCGCGTGGGCAGGCGCTGAGTGGCTTCTGCAATGCTGCTGTGTTCCTTGCCCGTCAGAGGGTGGCCGAAGGGCGTTATGCGGATGCCCGCTCGATTGTCGAAGTGGTTTTGGAGAAGCGCTACGATCCCGATTACGGCCCAGCTCAAAATCTCCGTTCCCAGCTTATGGATTCCCAGGGTTTTATGGATCGAGGCACCATCACTCCTCGCCACGTTGCAAATATTGAGGAGGTCAAGCGCCTCATTCAAGAGGGCGATGGCTACTACGCAACCGGACGCTACGACATCGCCTTCAAACGGTGTGAACAGGCGCTCAATGTCGATAAATACAACATCGCTGCCCGTCGCTTGATGGAAAAAATCAATGTGGCCCGCCAAGAATATGCGGACGCCGCCTACAGTGAAACACGGGGAGCCTTGCTGGCAGAGGTGGACAAGGCCTGGCAGCTCCCGCTTCGAAAATTTACGGATGGTTCTACCTCCATCGTAGAGCAACCTGAGATGGATACCCGTGGCAGCCAAGCCATCAACAACAAGCTCGACGAGATTATCATCCCGCGGATTGATTTCACCGACTCATCCATCAAGGAAGCCATCGCCTTCATCAAAAAACGCGCAGCCGATCTGGATGAGGATGATTCGGATAACAAAGGCATCAACATTGTCCTCAAGCTTCCTTCCGACTCACCAGACGCCGCTTATCCGATCACGCTTTCGCTCACCGATGTTCCTTTGCGCGAAGCTCTGCGCTATGTCACGGAGGCGGCCAATCTTAAGATCAAAATTGAGACCCACGCGGTCGTGGTAGTGCCGGCTACCGAGAACACGGATGTGCTTGTTACGAAGGAATACAGAGTGCCTCCGGGCTTCATCCAATCAACGCCCGGGAGTGCTCCGCCGCAAATCAGCGGTGTGGCTGCGGGATCCCAATCGGTGATCGCTGCCCGTTCTCCTGCGAAGGACTTCCTGGCCTCGCAAGGCGTGGAATTTCCGGAGGGCGCCAGCGCCAATTATATCTCTCTCTCAAGCCGACTCATCGTTAAAAACACACTTCCCAACCTTGACCTCATCGATGCACTTGTGGAAACCTCCGAGGCCACGAAGCCAACCCAAGTCGAAATCGAGGCAAAATTCCTTGAGGTTTCGCAGAATAATCTCAACGAACTCGGCTTCGATTGGCTTCTGGGCCAGTTTGCCCTTGCCGGCGGATCGGGTGTGTATGGCAGCGGTGGCACGATCGGCCTTGGCAGGACGATCTACAGCGCAGGATATCCGCTCGATAACCCAGGCGGAAATCCCGTTGGTGCAAATTCCAATACCTCAGGCCCCCTCACTGCAGGAAATCGCGGTGGAACCACGGGGATCAGCCTGAATGCGGTGGATGCCGTTCTTCTTGGCTCACCAGCCGGGCCGGCGCCTGGCATTCTGAGTGTTGCTGGCGTCTTTACGAATCCTCAATTTCAGGTTATTCTCCGAGCACTAAGCCAGAAGAAAGGCATCGATCTTGTAAGCGCGCCAAAAGTAACTACCAAAAGCGGAAGCACGGCAAAAATCGAAATCGTTCGGGAATTTCGCTATCCGACACAATTTGATCCTCCCCAACTCTCTGCCACACAAGGGTCCACTTATGCACCAGTCGTTCCAAATTCTCCGAGTGCGTGGCAGACTAAAAATACAGGCATAACCTTGGAGGTGGAACCCACGGTGGGGCCAGACTCCTATACTATTGAGCTTCGCCTGGCTCCGCGTGTCATTGAATTTGATGGGTTTATCAATTATGGAAGTCCGATTTTCGCCTCTGTGGCCTCCAGTGTGACAACTGTTGTTGCCCCGATCGTTAGTTTTCTCCTCCCCTCGGCAGTCTTCGAAGCGACACCGAATACTATCAATCAGCCTGTATTCTCCATACGCGAAGTGGAAACCCAAGTTTCCGTCTACGATGGTCAAACTGTCGTCATGGGCGGGCTCATGCGTGAGGATGTGCAGAAAGTCCAAGACAAGGTTCCGGTCTTAGGGGACATTCCCTTGGCGGGAAGGCTTTTTCGGACGAATGTGGATCAGCATATCAAGCGTAACCTTCTTATGTTTGTAACGGCCGGTCTACTCGATCCTGCTGGGCAACCCGTTATTGAAGCCGATGAGGACGATCAACTTCTCCCCGAAGTGGATGTCAACGCTATGCTGAGCGATGTCATTCCCTCGGATGTTCTTTCTGCTCCGCTTCCCCAATAAGGACCAACTGATGACTTTTCCAACAAACACGATCCAAGCGTATTCCAAAGTCCACCCCGCCTTCTTGGGTGCTGTTTTGGTTTTTATCCTCGCAACCTCACAGATTCCAGTCTGCGCAGAGACAGACTTGGTGAGCCTCGCCGAGCGTGAAATCCTTAAGCGGCAAGAGGAGTCGATGCGAGCAGAAGATTTTGTCATCAAGGCCCGCCGTGACCAAGCTGACAAAAACCGCGAGGGTGCCTATGCCAATTACCTGCAAGCGATCCAAATGACTCAAATGGGATCGGCCACAAAGGGTAGGCGGGCTGCTCTCTTATTGGATTTCAGCAAGGCCGGAATCGACTACGCCAACTGGCTCATTGAAAATGGCAATTACAAAGAGGCGGAAAATGTTGCCAAGACCATTTTATCTCCGGACATCAACCCCTCCTACAAACCCGCCGTTCAACTCCTCGCAAATCTGGAGCAACCTGGATACTACAACCGCACAGTATCTCCAGCGTTTGCCTCAAAGCGCCAGGAGGTATCCGCGCTACTCAATCAGGCTGAGGGATACTATGCTACTGGGCGCAATGATCTGGCCACCAAACGCTACGAACAAGTCCTCAATCTTGACCCGTATAGCATCGCCGCACGCAGTGGGATGGAAAAAGTCAACAAACAGCGCAAGGCATATTACGACAGCGCTTACAATGAAACACGCAGCCGCATGCTTTGGCTCACAGACCGCGCGTGGGAGCGCCCGGTCAAGAACCTCAAATCCTCCGGTCGTGACACGGAGGGCTCCTCCTTCGGTGGGAACGCTGCTGCCGGATCTAAGGATGCCATCAATAATAAACTCAATAAAATCGTCATAGATAAAATTGATCTCGAAGATGCCTCGATCCGTGAAGTGGTTGATATTTTAAAACAAAAGAGCCGCCAACTTGATACGAGCACCGACGACCCCAAGAAGAAAGGGGTCAACATTGTGCTGAAATTGGCCTCACAGCCCACTACGACACCCTCCGCTGATGGACAACCGGCCGCCGAAGGCGCCTCTTCAGAACCCACTGTCACCGAAGACACTAAAATTTCCCTCTCCTTAAAAAATGTTCCCCTCATCGAGGCTGTTCGTTATCTGACCGAACTTGCCGATCTGAAGTATAAAATCGAGCCCTTCGCAGTTTCAATCATCCCCATCACCGAGAATACCGAAGATTTGGTCACCAAAGAATACCGCGTGCCACCCGGATTTATCCCCGCCTCGTCCGGAGAGAGCCTTCCTTCCGGTCCACTCCCCGGTGGACAGGGGGCAGGGGATGCCAATACACGCATCACTGGTCGCCGCAATGCCACACAATATTTTACCGAGCAGGGGGTTCCGTTTCCAGCTGGTGCATTTGCCCAATATGTCGCTTCAGGAAGCAAGCTCATCGTGAGAAACACTCAGGCTGCCGTGGATTTGATCGACACCATCGTGGAGGGGGCGACCGGAGTGCGGCCTATACAGGTTGAGATCGAAGCAAAGTTTGTGGAAATTTCCCAAAATAATCTGAATGAACTCGGCTTCGATTGGATGCTGGGGCCTTTTTCCATCGGAGGCGGGGTTTACGGCGACGGCGGAACACGAGCGGGAGGGCAAGAGCTCTCAACAGCCTACTATGAGAACTATCCTTTTGGAGATGTGGCCTCAAATCCGCTCACTGCCGGAAATCGCAACGGCATTGGAACCAGCTATAATTCAGCCATCACAGCCAATAGCATTAATGCCCTGCTGGGAGGAATCCCCCAAGGCACGAATGTGGCTTCGCCAGGTGTGCTTGGAATAGCAGGGGTTTTCACAAACCCACAATTTCAAATGGTCATCCGCGCTCTTAGCCAACAAAGAGGCGTCGATCTGATGTCCGCTCCCAAGGTGACCACCAAAAGCGGCATCAAAGCCACGATCAAGGTGATTCGCGAATTCCCATATCCCACAGAGTTCAACCCACCGCAGGTGCCGCCGCCTCAAACAGGGCAAAGCGGAACCGGTGAAAGCACAGCCGGCATTGTGGTTACCAGTGGAGCTGTCACGCCCTCGACGCCATCAGATTTTGAGAAAAGAGACCTTGGTGTAAGCTTGGAAGTCGAACCGCAAGTCGGTGCGGATAATTTCACCATCGATCTCTCGCTCTCGCCTGAAGTTGTGGAGTTTGATGGGTTCGTTAACTACGGATCGCCCATTGTGGGTCCGAGATACGACCCGGCTCTTATCGCGGCAGGAAATCCTTCGGGCATCGGAACTTTTATTCTCACGCCCAATGTTATCAACCAACCAATCTTCTCTGTCCGCAAGGTGACCACAAGCGTGAGCATCTGGGATGGTCAGACGGTGGCTCTCGGCGGGCTGATTCGTGAGGATGTGCAGAAAGTGAACGATAAAGTGCCGATCCTTGGAGACATTCCTCTGGCGGGGCGTCTCTTCCGCTCAAATGTAGACCAGAAGATCAAGAAAAACCTCATCATTTTCGTCACCG